>Ga0182030_10017483_pt1 | contig 13832 bp, 13 predicted proteins | sample 812S3MmetaG_FD_121299 | JGI IMG/M metagenome (GOLD analysis project Ga0182030, IMG submission 121299) | Permafrost microbial communities from Stordalen Mire, Sweden - 812S3M metaG (Illumina Assembly) | ecosystem: Environmental > Terrestrial > Soil > Wetlands > Permafrost | place: Sweden... | reverse complement strand
TGCTCGTCGTACCATAGTGATGTGAAAAACAAGTCGGTCGTAGAAGCTCCCTTGGATTACTATTGAGATCGAAGAGCAAAATAATTAGAGGTCCTTCGACAGCGCCAAGACAAGCTTGGCTTGCTCAGGATGACGGATTTTTAAGGAGTCGCTGACGCGACCCGCCGCTGGGACAGCGGCGGCTACCAACGGCAAGGGCCCTGACTGCACGTTATGGGTGAATCCATTAGCTTGTCGCCGGCGCTTTTGCGTCCTAAAACTGTCCGCATGACAACGCTAACGGTCACCGAAGCCCGCAGGAATTTTACCGCGTTGCTGAAGCGAGCAGCCTCTGGCGAGGAAATTGGCATTTGTTATGGCGGCAAGATTTTCGTCCTTACTCCGATCGAGAAGGACAGTTGGTATGCCGAAAAGGAATATGGGGTTCAAAAGAGGTTTAGTGGCCAGCGGCAAAACGCCTAATCACGGTGCACGGCTGATTCGCGGACAAGGCTTGAAGTAGCCCTTCCATAAAGTCGCTTCCTTTGTGCGGAGGATCAGCTACAATCCCTCTTCCCATGTCGGACCAGGCCCTTACCCGTAATTTTTGCATCATTGCCCACGTTGACCACGGCAAGACGACGCTCTCGGATCGTCTGCTGCAGACGACTCATACCGTCAGCGACCGCATCCTGACCGCGCAGCATCTCGACTCAATGGACCTTGAGCGCGAGCGCGGCATCACGATCAAGGCGCACCCGGTAACGATGGGCTACAAGGCCAAGAGCGGCACGGTCTATATGCTCAACCTGATCGACACCCCCGGCCACGTTGATTTCGCCTATGAGGTCTCGCGCAGCCTTTCCGCCTGCGAGGGTGCGCTGCTGATCATTGATGCCGCGCAGGGAGTCGAAGCGCAGACGGTGGCCAATGTCCATCTTGCCAACAAACAGGGGCTGAAACTGATTCCGGTCATCAACAAGATTGACCTTCCGAATGCCGACATCGAGGTGTGCAAACGCCAACTCGAGGACGTCCTTTCCATCCCCGCCGAGGAAGCGATCCTGGCCAGCGCCAAGAACGGCATCGGCATCGAGGACATCCTCGAAGCCATCATCGAGCGCATTCCGCCACCGCGCGTTTACAAGGACGACTATACGCGCGCGCTGGTTTTTGATTCGCTCTTCGATACCTACCGCGGCGTCGTCAATTACGTCCGCGTCTTCTCCGGCGAAATCAAGACCGGCACGCCCATCCTGCTGATGGGTTCCAATGGCCGATATGACGTCAAGGACGTCGGCATTTTCAATCCCAAGCAGATCCGCACCGATGTGCTGCAAGCGGGCCAGGTCGGATATCTGATCGCGAATATCAAGACGACCGCCGAGGTCAAAATCGGCGATACGATCACCAACGCGCAGAAGCCAGCGCTGGAACCTCTGCCCGGTTTCAAGACCATCACGCCGATGGTCTTCAGCGGCATCTACCCGATTGATACGTCACAGTTCGAGCAGCTCAAGCTCGCGATTGGAAAGCTGCAGCTCAACGATGCCGCGCTGACTTATTCGACGGAAAGTTCGGTCGCGCTCGGCTTCGGTTTCCGCTGCGGATTCCTCGGCTTGCTCCACATGGAGATCGTGCAGGAGCGACTGCGGCGCGAGTACCAGATGGACATCATCGCGACCTACCCGAGCGTGGTTTACGAGGTGAAGCGCACCAATGGCGAAGTGCTGATGCTTGACAACCCGATGCAGATGCCCGATCCGTCGGTGATCGAGTCGATCGCGGAGCCCATGGTGAAGGCGTTCATCATGATCCCGAACGAGAATATCGGCGACATCATGCAGCTCGTGATGGAAAAGCGCGGCACATGCGACCATACCGAATCGCTCGACGGCAAGCGCGTCATGCTGCATTGCGATTTGCCGCTGAATGAAATTTTGGTCGATTTCAACGACCGCATCAAATCGATCACGCGCGGCTACGGCAGCATGGACTACGAGAACGCGCCCTATCGCATCTCCGACATGGTGAAGATGGACATGCTGGTGAACGGCGAACCGCTCGACGCGTTTTCCTGCATCGTTGAGCGGAGCAAGGCCGCGGCGCGCGGACGGCACATCGCGGCGAAGCTGAAGGAAGTGATTCATCCGCACCTTTTCAAGATCGCGATCCAGGCGGCCATCGGTGGCAAGATCATCGCGCGTGAGGACGTGAAGTCGGTCGGCAAAAACGTGACCGCGAAATGCTACGGCGGCGACATCACCCGAAAGCGGAAACTCCTCGAAAAGCAGAAGGAAGGCAAGAAGCGGATGAAGTCGATCGGCAACGTCGATATCCCGCAGGAGGCTTTCATCGCCGTGCTGAAGTCGGAGAATAAATAAGGGGAATCACAACCAAATTTCCAAATTCAACCAGATTACCAAATTAAAAAAAGGATTCTGAATCAGGCCATTAACCCTTCCTAAAATTCCGTTAATTTGGGAAATTTGGTAATTCCGTAATTCAGTCCACCGCCCCTATGTTCAACTTTTTCCTCCCCGCCAAAACGAAGAAAGTTCTCGCCGAATCGGAGCTGATTCAGGGCAGCCTGCAACGCAACCGCGTCTATGCGCAGGATATTCTTTCGGCGAAAGACCTTGAGATCATCCTGGCCTTGGAGGCCCGGTACCCGGCGCTGCTCAAGGCGCGCGATGTTGAGGGCCTGACGAAGCTGAACAAGGAAGTGATGAAGCTGGGCCACCGTCTTTTCCCGCCCTCGCCGTGGGATGGCTGGCGCGAGAACGTGGAGGTCTTCGTGGTGGCGGCGATCATGGCGCTGGCGATCCGCACCTTTTTCCTGCAACCGTTCAAGATTCCGACCGGCTCGATGGAGCCAACGCTCTACGGCATCGAGCCGAAGCCGTCCGTCGAATTGCCGCCCAATTTTCTTGTCCAGGTCTATGAATTCCTGATCCACGGCAAGACCTACAGCCGCGTGGTGACGGAGCACGGCGGGACCATCGATTCGATGACGCCCGGCTCGTTCACGATCTGGCTCGAATACACCGATGTGCATGTTGGCGACGAAACCGACCGCATCTGGATTCGCCCCAGCGATGTGCGGCAAAAGCTTCATCTCTTGGAGGGAATGCAATTTCAACCGGGCGACGTGCTGGCGAATTACGTGACGCAGACCGGTGACCAGGTTCTGGTCGACAAGGTGACCTATAATTTCCATCCCCCTCGCCGTGGCGACGTTTTTATTTTCAAGACATCGGGCATTCCCGGTCTCGCCAATGAGCGCGGCCCGGACCAGGAAGGCAGCGAGGATTTCATCAAGCGCTGTGTCGGGCTGGCCGGGGATATCATCAAAGTGGCGCCACCGGCACTTGCAATTAACGGAAATCCTGCCGACTTTGCCCCGTCGTTCGCAAAGGAATTTGCGCAAAGCGATAACTATCCCGGCTACAGCCTGGTCGAATGGGGAGATGGTCAGGTTGGCACGTCCTGCACTGGGGTCACCGCCGATCCCAACCGCTCTTTTGATCCTTTCGATAAGGGCAATTCCCAAACCTATTACGTCCCGGCCGATTGCTATTGGGCGATGGGCGACAATAGTCCGAACAGCAAGGACAGTCGCTATTGGGGTGGTGTTCCCCGGCAAAATCTGGTGGGCCGCGGCTACTTCGTTTTCTGGCCGTTCACCGAGCGCTGGGGCTGGATTAAATAAATTAATAAAGTAGGCTGACCTTATGAAGACCGTAATGCTCAGCGCTGTGCTTAGCTCAGAAAATTCCGGCTATGTAGCCCTATGTCCAGAGTTAGATATAGCCAGTCAGGGTGATACAGTTGAAGATGCTGTCTCAAATCTGAAAGAGGCCGTTGAAGGATTTTTTGAAGTAGCTAGTCCCGAAGAAGTACAACAGCGGCTAAAAAAGCCATCTCTCTTTACCCATTTCGAGGCCACCTGTGCCTAAGCTTGGCATTTTCTCCGGCGAACAAATCTGCCGCCTGCCGGAAGCAGAGGGATTTCACAGAATGCGACAGAAGGGTAGTCATCTTATTCTACAAAAGCGAATTGAAGGCGGAACTATCACGGTCCCTGTTCCCATGCATCGAGAAATTCGTGTTGGAACGCTTCAATCCATTATACGGCAATCCAGCATCCCTCGAGAACGCTTTTTAGTTTAGCTTGTCTCCGGTGATTTCCGATTGCCCCAACGTCCTCGGAATCACGTCGACTTGCGAGGGCCCTTCGATTTCGTCGGCTGCATCCGTAACCTTCAGCTTGCGCAGTTCCCGGGCGCTGACCAGCACGCGGCTTTCGAGCGACCCGACCGCCTTGTTGTAGTTTTCCACCGCGCCTTTCAACGATGACCCGACGCGGCCAAAATGCTCGCTCATGGTCTGGACGCGCTCGTAAAGGATGCGCCCGAGCTCACTGATCTTCTGCGCATTTTCCGCCAGCGACTCCTGCCGCCAACCGTAGGACGCCGCGCGGAGCAACGCGATGAGCGTGGTGGGGCTGGCCGGGATGACATGATTCTCGTCGATCTGCCGGTCGATAAGGTCGGGCTCGAACTCGAGCGCGGCGCTGAAGAAACTTTCACCTGGAATGAACAGCACCACGAACTCCGGCGCGGGCTGGAATTGCTTCCAATACGATTTCATCCCGAGCAGCTTCATATGCTCGCGGATGTTGCGCGCGTGCTCGGCCAGCTTGGCACGGCGTTCAGGCTCCGTGGGTGCCTCGAGCGCCTGCAGATAGGCCTCCATCGGCGTCTTGGCGTCGATGACGAGGCTCTTGTTGCCGGGTAACTTGACCACCACGTCGGGCCGCAATGCGCCGTCGTCCGTAGAGACGTGGGCCTGCTCGACGAAATCACAATGTTCCAGCATCCCGGCCAGCTCGACCACGCGCCGGAGTTGCAATTCGCCCCAGCGCCCGCGCACACGCGGTGATCCAAGCGCCTTGACCAGATTGGTCGCCTCGCGCTGCAGCGTCACCTGGGCGTCGGCCAGTCCACGCACTTGTTGGGTGAGTCCGCCGTAAGCCTCGATCCGCGACTTCTCAATCTCGCCAATCTTCACGTCGAATTTTTGCAGCGTCTCCTTCACCGGCTTGACCAGCTCGTCGATTGCGGCCTGGCGCTTTTCAAGATCGCTGCGCGCCCCCTCCTGAAATTTTTCCAGCGTGGCGTTGGCGAGATTTAGAAATGCCGCATTATTTTTCTGGAGCGCTTCCGACGAAAGCGCCTTGAATGCGTCCGATAATTTCGCCTGCGCTTCATTCAGCATCGCCAGCTTTTCGCTCGCCGACTTGCTCTCCTCAACCCGCCGCGTTTCGCTTTGGATCAGCTCCTGCCGCGCCTGCCTTGATTCGATCTGGGCGAGGGAAAGGGATGCCGCCTGCTCGGTCAGCCGCGACTCGAGTTCCGTGACCTTGCCGTCGCGCGCCGCCAACCGTTCCTGCAACGTGGCCGTCTGCGCGCGCAGCACCAGCCAGGAGCCGATGCCGCCCAAGACCAGTCCGATTACCGCACCAAGAAGAATGCCTTCCATAAAGCGGAGAATGTAGCGCACCCGCGCTCCGGACGCGCCTCAATTATTTGGCTTTTCATCCAGCGCCGGGCGATTTAGGTAGGCGCGAAGGCTGAACTCACGCCAATGCTGCCAGTCGAGCCCGGAGGTATCTCTATAATTCGGGTAGGTGCGCGCCGCCTGCCAAGCCGCAGTGATGTCGGGGTTGGCCGGGGCAAGTTCGTGTGCTCGACGTAAAGCTGGCCAGACATCCGCGCCCCACTGGCACATCGTATTGCTATCGAAAACACGCGCGGGGTTCTTTTCCATCACCGCAACATTGTAGTTCGCGGACCATCCAGCGAGGTCGAGGAATTGCGTAATGTAAAAGGTGGCAAACACGGCCACGACACAACCGCCAATCAACCACGAAATGGACCGATCCCTGGCGATTTTTATCGTCAATAAGATGAAACCCATCGAAACCAAGACCAGGAAAATGATCGTACTGAGACGCGCGACAGTCATCTCGTACGTTATGATGTACCAGTGCATTTTTTCTGTGACGCTAAAGATTAGGAATAGATTTTGAGCGATCCAGGCATATGCCAGAATTTTTAGTTCCCACCGCTTCACCACTGGCAGAACCTGCTGAAAGATCGTCGTCAGGACAATGGCGGAAAGGATCACCGTGAAAATCAGCGTGTTCACTCCTTCGTGAACGTAGTCTGTATAGCTGACCCCGGCGGGCAGCTTCTGGCCACTCCACAGGAAAAGCGCGTCGGCGATATTGGCGACGAGGAAAAGGAGGTTGAGAACGAGGAGGACAAGTCCGCTGCTGAAAAGTGCTCCGCGGGTTGGAAGAATTTCCGGCAACCGGGGCAGGTTCTCCGTCCACTTCCACCACCAGGTGGAGACTTGAGCTGGCCGAAGCAAGGGCAGAATCAAAAACGCCACAAAAACCCACATCGCTATGCGCCAGAAATTAAGATAAAGGGCCAGTTCCTTCCAGAACCAGTCGAAGAAGTTGTTGGTCCAACTGCCGAAGACCGCATTACCCGTGGCGAGGAGCGATCCAAAAATTAAGGCCAGGACGAGAGCGGGTATGGCGAGTAAACATCCGCCGATCAAGCCGCCGGTCCAACCTACGCCGCCTTTAAACGCCGCTTCCATCAACCGGGCGCTCAACCAGAAAACACGCCCCGGCGCGAACTCGAGCGCAACGACCTGCGAGAGCCATCGGCCCCACGACGATTCGATTGCGCCAAAGAACGTTTCGCCCGCCAAAGCTACAATGAGAATGATGAGGACCAAGGTGTTCGTGACCCCCGTTTCGAAGATCGCGGCCAGAGCGGCTCCGAATAAAAGCGCCAGGAGCAGGCCGGTCGATCGTCTTTTACCCGTCGACTCTCGATTGCCGAGGATGATCCCGGCCAGCGCAAGGGCAAAAACCGCAAGCGAGAATCCCATCGCGCTGGCGCCCCAAAAGCATAAATCGAAAATCGCCACGGCCAATGCCAGGCCCAGGAGGAGTCGCGGCAGGCGGACGGGAGGTTCCAGATTCACTCGCGGTTCCGGCGCGAATGGCGTCACGGCTTGAGAGGGAGGGAGAGTCGCGTTCATTGGGCCAATCCATCAAGCATGCCTTTTTCCTGCGCGTCGGAGAACTGATCGAGGCGCTCGTTGACGGCGCGCACGACCGGTTCGAGTCCCGCCGCGCCGACCACGATGCCTACTTCTTTAACACCGCAAAACCAGCGTGGTTGCAGTTCCGATGCATTTTCAATGCGATAAGCCGCACGGCCCTTGAATTCGGCAATGCGGGCAAGCTCGCGCAAATGATCGCTCGCGCGACTGCCGATGAGCACGACAATCTGCACCTGTGGAAGCAGGTCCGACAAGATTCCCTGGTGAATATGCATAAAATGATTTCCGGTTGCTTTGCTGTACAAAGTATATCGTCAAAAAAAGGGGGCTTATTACGAGACTTTGGCGGAACGCACCATTTCCTCGAGGGTCCGCAGATAATTCTGAAATGCTTTCCTCCCGCGCGTCGTCAATTCATAGCGGGTCTGGGGCCGGATCAGAATTTCCTTGCGATAGGCGACGTAGCCCGCCTGATGCAGCGTGCGAAGGTGGCTGACGAGATTGCCGTCGCTCATCTTCAACTCGGCCTTGAGGTCCTGAAACGGCCAGTTGGGCCGCGCGGCGAGGAGGGTCATGATGGCGAGTCTTCCCTTTTCATGAATCAGTTTATCGAGCCGGTCGAAATCAAACATTCTCAGTTCCGGTCGTGGATGGAACCGGCTCTTCCCGCTCTTCGCCCAAGGCCCAGACCGCTGCAGCGTAAGCCAAATGAAAGCCACCGAACGTAGCCGCCATAAGGCCGGAAACCACCAAAGCGGAAGGCTCGACGTGCGGGTTCGGCATGAAGAAGTGCTTCCAAGTAACCATGAGCCCGCAACCGGTTAAGAAGAATGCGAGGCCGAGGATGACGAGCGAGCGCGGCGCAAACTGTTGGGTCGCAAGCAAGCCGATACCGTAGAGCGTGAGCCAGATCAGGGCCAGGTGGATGGGCCGGTGCATCAGGAGTGGCGTGAGCACCGCCGCCGCGAAAAAAGCGGGCGCGACGCTTGTCAGCGCGCATTTCATACCGGCGGAGAAAAAGACTTCTCCGCGATGGGCCGCGCCACGAGAGAGAAAAATCAGATTGGCGAAGCAGGTCAAGGCGAGGATGACGAGCCAGACGATGAGAAACTCGGTGGGCGAAAGCGGATGCTGGCGATGGTGCTTGGCGTAATAGGCGGTGGCAAACCCGCCCAGGCTGAGAAGCCCGCCGACCAGCGAAGTGGGCGCGGAGAGCGAGCGGTAAATCGTGGCGCGCTCCATGAGGGAGCGGATGACGCGTAGCTGACGGCTGGCGGAATCGGAATCGGTCATTTCTAGCTTTGTACTACAAAGTGATAGCAACGGCAATGTCTTTTTTTGATTTTATACAACATACGCCGTAAGTCTTGTTAATCCTGTCCAAGATTCTAGAATCAGTCGTGCTCGTCGAAATCCAAATCCAATGCCCGCATTGCGGTGAGATTATCACTTCGATGGCCGATACGTCGCAGGGCGATTACTCGACCATTGAGGACTGCGAGGTCTGTTGCGCGCCGATGAATATCGAGGTCATCTGCGAGCCGGGCCAGGTCGAGGACGTCCGGGTCAGCCTCGCCTGAAGCCATGAGAAAACCCACTCCTGAGTTTTTGCTCATCGACGTCGGCAATACACGGCTTAAGTGGGCCACGGCACGGTCTCGCGGCCCCATTCGTGTTGTCGGCGAAATCGATACCCCCAAGGCCGACGCAAAGTGGATTCACGCCCTGGCCAGGAAATTTTCCGGGCAGCGGCTCGTCCTGGCCTCGGTGGTACCGAAGGTGGTTCCGGCGTTTCGGCGCGCCTTTGCCAAACGGATCGAGATCGTGCGCGGCGATGCCTCCAGTCTTGGCGTTGCCTTCGATTACCCCAAGCCAGCTGAGATTGGGGCGGACCGCCTCGCCGCCGCAGTGGCGGCACAGGACGGGGGTAAGTGGCCCGCCATCGTTGTCAGTTGCGGCACCGCGACCGCCTGTACCGTGCTCGACTCCAAGGGCCGGCTTTGCGGCGGCGCCATCGCTCCCGGTTTAGAGACGCAACTGGCGGCTCTGATCGGAGCAACCGCGCAATTACCCAACACGATTTTAAAGCAACCACTCAGCGCCCTGGGAAAATCAACTGAGGACGCCATCCGGGCCGGGGTGATGCTCAATTTCCAAGGTGGAGTGAAAGAGATCATCCGTCAACTAAGCGACGCGCTGCCAGGTCGCACAAAACCCGTGATCATCCTGACCGGCGGCAACGCACGCTTCCTCGCCGGTTCGCTCGATCTCCCGCACACGCTCCGGCCTTTACTCGTCTTCGAGGGTCTGCGCATTATCGGGAATTGCCGATGGAACGCGCAACCAAGCTGATTATGAATCCGACTTCCGACAACCGCATCGACCGTAAATTCCGCGAACTGAAAGCGCGCGGGCAAAAGGCTTTCGTCGCTTACATCACCGCAGGCGACCCGACGCCGGAAACCACGCCCGAGCTGGTCTGGGCGCTGGAACGCGCGGGCGCGGACATCGTCGAACTGGGCGTCCCCTTCTCCGATCCCCTCGCCGATGGCGTCGTCAACCAGCTTTCGGCCCAGCGCGCGCTGGAGGCCGGCACGACCACGCCCCGCGTCCTGGAAATCCTCCAGGCCGTGCGGAAACAATCGCAAATCCCGATCGTGCTCTACACCTATTTCAACCTCGTTTACGCCTATGGCATCGAGCGCTTTTGCCTCCATGCCCACCAGGCGGGCGCGGATGGCTTGCTGGTGCTCGACCTGCCTCCGGAGGAATCGCAAGGATCGTCCGGAGTCGGTTCACGGCTCGGCGACGGCAGCTTGCGACGTATCTCACTCGTCGCGCCGACCACCCCCGCCGATCGCATGGCCAAGATCATCGAGAAAGCGAGCGGCTTCGTCTATTATGTCTCGCGCGAGGGTGTCACCGGAATGCAGGAACACGTCGCGGGCAGTATCGGCAACAGGATCGAGTTGATTCGAAAGCACACGACGCTGCCGATCTGCGTCGGCTTCGGCATTTCCACCCCGGATCAGGCCCGCACCGTGGCGCAGCAGGCGGATGGCGCCGTGGTTGGCAGCGTCCTGGTCAATCGCATTGCCGAGTGGGGCGGCGAGAAGGACCTTCCGCAAAAGCTGGAGACGTTCGCCCGTCCGCTCGCCCAGGCGATCCACTCTTAATTGTAATGTTGTCCGGGCCGACGTGAGCTTGTCTCTGGCATAAAAGTCGCTATTAATCGACCTATGCTTTTCTGCCGAGTCGCTTTTGCAGCGCTGGCACTGGCTCTTGTCTCTTCGATTCCAGCCAGTGCGGCATCACCATCTCTTCCCGCCGCCAATTCCGGCAAGGACGCCCTCGCCTATAGTGATTCCGGCTCGGACAAATATGACAAAGGCGACCTTGATGGAGCCATTACCGATTACACCCACGCCCTTGCGCTTAATCCCAAACTGACCAAGGCCTACTACAATCGCGGACTCGCCCGTTACGACAAGGGCGACTTCACCGGGGCCATTTCCGATTACGACCAGGCCATCAAGCTCGAACCCGACTACGAGGACGCCTACGTCAGTCGCGCGCTGGCCAAGGACGACAACAACGACCATGACGGCGCGATCGCCGACGAGAATGTGGCGCTCAAGCTCAATCCGAGCAACCCTTACGCTTACAATAACCGGGGCTGGGCCTACTATCGCAAGGGCAACATTGATGCCGCCATTTCCGACTACAATCTCGCCATCCATCTCAACCCAAGCCTGGCGCAACCCTACAATGATCGTGGAGTAGCCGAGCGCGACCAAGGCAATGTTGCACAAGCGATTGCCGATTATACCCAATCGATCGCCTTGGACCCCAAGGACGACGAGGCCTATTACAATCGCGCCATCGCGCGCGACGATAAGGGCGACACGGACGGCGCGCTCGCCGACGACGATAAGGCGCTCCAACTCGATCCCAAATACACCGATGCCTATGTCCATCGGGCCGAAGTTAAGGCCGAAAAAGAAGATTGGGATGGAGCCTTGGCCGATTACAACCAGGCGCTCCAACTCGATCCGAAGGATTCCGGCACACTCAATGAACGCGGTCTGGCTTGGTACCACAAAGGTCAGGCGAGCGAGGCTTTGGCCGATTTCAACCAGGCCCTGCGGCTCGATCCCAAAAATGCCAACGCCTACAATAACCGCGGCAACCTCGAGAAAGCCCTGGCCAACACAGTCTCGGCCGTGAGCGATTATAACCAGGCCATCCTGTGCGATCCCAAATGCGACAGTGCCTACAACGACCGCGGCATCATCAAGCAGGCCCAGGGCGACCTCGCTGGAGCGATGGCCGATTACAACCAGGCTTTCCAGATCAATGCCAAGAACGCCGAGGCGATCAGCAACATTTCCTCCGTGCACATCGCGCAGGGCGATTGGGCGGGAGCGATTTCCTACGCCACCCAGGCGATCGGGATCGATGGGAATTTTTCCCAAGCCTATAACAACAGGGGCGTGGCTAAATATCACCAAAACGACGTGGCCGGGGCCTTGGCGGATTATGACCATGCGCTGCAAATCGATCCTAATGACGAGCACGCCTACAACAACCGAGGGCTGGCGTTGCAAGATCGCGGCGATCTCGAGGGCGCGCTGGCTGATTTCGACCTGGCCATCCAGATCGATCCGCAATTTTCGCAAGCACAACACAATCGCGCCTGGGCCAAGTGGCACGCGGGCGATGTGCTCGGCGCGTTGACTGATTTGTTTTAATTTGGAGGGTCAGACTCCGTCCTGACCCTGATTGATAGTACCGTGCGACGGAGGGATAGGAATGGGTCGGGACAGAGTCCGACCCTCCAATAATTACCGCAGCGCCGCCCAGATGCGATGCACGTCATCGTGATCGTCAAGATGCTGCAAAAATTCGCCGACTTCCGCGCGCTGCTCCGCGGTCAACTCGGGAAAGTTCTTCGGGATGTAGCCCATTTCGCTCGTGATCACGGTCCAGCCGTTTTGCGAAAGCCACTGCGAGACGGTATGAACAGCCGCGCGATCGGTCACGAATCGGGCCCCTGTAGCGCCCTCCGGAATATCGTCGTTCTGGCCGTGGCTCAACGGCTCGACTTCGTTGGCCCCTGCCTCGATCGCGGCAGCCTCAATGTCAGCTCCCGCCTCAGGATGATGCGCCTCAACCAAGCCAACGTGGTCGAAGAGAAATTTATTACTGCCCGACGTGCCTAATTGCCCCTTCTTGAAGAGCACCCGGATTTCCGGTGCCGTGCGGTTATTATTATCAGTCAGCACTTCAACAATCACGGGCACCTTGTGCGGGGCGTAGCCCTCAAAGGCCATATGCTCGAACGTCATCTTCTCGCCGCCGATGCCCGCCCCTTTGTTGATCGCGCGCTGAATGGCATCGCGCGAGACACTCTCCTTGCGGGCCTTTTCACAGGCGGCAAAAAGCCGGGCATTGCCGGACGGATCGGCGCCGCCATGCTTGGCCGCGACCATGATTTCCTTCAGATATTTTCCGGTTGCCTGCGATTTTCTCAGCGAAGCAACCTCCCGTTTAGCGAGTAACCATTGACGTCCCATATTGGAGATTAATGCTGCCACGAAGGGCAGTAAAGCTTCGCCTAAAAAAATTGCCGGGTTAAGACGCACGAGAGGACTTAAGCTTGCACCCGGCCCTGAACGTGGCAAAGTACCCCTCCCATCTTCCGCCACGAGGATGGCAGCAAGGTCAGTTTATTCGGGCTGTGGCTCAGCTTGGTAGAGCGCGCCGTTCGGGTCGGCGAGGTCCAGGGTTCAAATCCCTGCAGCCCGATAGTTATTGATCCGTGAAGCATAGTAGCCGCGCGGCCGAATTTCGCAGTTTGGACACGAAGTTACGCAATTTGACGATTGGGCGTCGGGGCGGCTGACCGATTGAAGCGCTGATGCAGGAGGGTTGCAAGGCAACTTAAAAGGGGCAGCTAAGAATAGGTATCGACTTGGGTGAGGTAAATGTCGCCAGAGACTCCGCCCGTGTTGTTCGAGGGAACCTCCAGGTCGTAAAACGGTATAACTATTGTTTCAAATGGATGAATGAGATGAAGATTCAGTTGCCCAACGATTACGCTATCGCCACCTCTCGGGTTGGGGTTTGGGGAATAAGCAAGCGCAAGCCCCCCTCCGGTGTCGAATGACGGCAGAGCCACCCACACCGAGTCTCCGTCAGTTGGATCGACCCATACACTCCCTGCGCTTAGAGCGAGCAGCGTTCCGGCTGAACCCAATCCAGCATCTTCAAGAGTAGAAACGGGAGGAGTAGAGTACACGGTGTCGGTTATGGCATTTGCAACCCCAATATCATACACGAAAAAGTACCCCTACCGGATATGATCAGCTTGTGCTGCTGCTCGATTAGATCATGGACCCTCCTTTGACAAGAGTCAGACGAGAAGAAGTTTGTTCAAAAACCGTCCAGTTATTGAACAGGCTGTTTCAACTAATTTTCTAGAGGGGGGCGAATTACCCCCCTTTTTGAACAGCGCCGCATCGAGGGTAGCCATCCTCGACGTTAAGCAGATTCGAGCCCTGCCTCCGGAGCCAATTTCTGATATTTGAGCTATTTGTGACCGGGTTGTGCTCGTAATGGCTTTTCAATCAGCTCCCGTCGTAGGATAGTCACGGACAATCCGCAGTCTCGCTCCCTTATTTTTCTTCCTTAAAACAAGACTT
>Ga0182030_10017481_pt1 | contig 13833 bp, 13 predicted proteins | sample 812S3MmetaG_FD_121299 | JGI IMG/M metagenome (GOLD analysis project Ga0182030, IMG submission 121299) | Permafrost microbial communities from Stordalen Mire, Sweden - 812S3M metaG (Illumina Assembly) | ecosystem: Environmental > Terrestrial > Soil > Wetlands > Permafrost | place: Sweden... | reverse complement strand
TAACGCTGACCGCCTGGGGATCTTTGAATGCTCCGTAGACGACTGCGGGAATCAGGCCCGCAACGCGCGTGCGACGCGCTTCGTTTTTTCCGCGGCTGGCGCGAGGCTGCGCCGCCACGATTGTATCTAGTCTCAACTTTTGATCTCCTTAAATTCCGCAAGTCCGTTTCGGCAGTGCTGATCCGAGTCGTGGGTTGCGTGCGGGGCCGTGAGGCAACCGCGTATCCCTTTAATTACAGGAACCTCTATGTTAGCACGGGGGGCGGGGGAAACATGTGGTGTGACTGAGGTGCGTTTCTACTGGATGACTGCGGCGCTTTTGTTCGACAGGCCGGTCTTTGATCCCGTGGAATCATAGCTGATCTTGGCGCCGCCGGCGAACGAAACCTGATTCGCGACGATCGCCGTGGTGCTTCCGGCGCCAGTGGTCCCGTTGGAATATGACACATCCGTGGTCGGAAAATAAAGCGTGCCGGTCAGATCCATGTTAGCGCCGCCGGCGAAAGTCGCATTATTGGACGAGGTGATTGCTCGGTTCTGATAAAACAGGATTCCCGTGTATGGACCCGATGTCGGCGCCGAAAATGTTACGGTCACCCCGTTGGCGATGGTTGCCGACCCATAGGTGGCGTTGGTGCCCGTGAGGTAGAACATAACGCCGCTTCCGCTGGTCGTAATTCCGCCGCCGAACGTCAGACCTCCGCCAGTAATCGTGTAAATGCCCGAGCCAAAAGTCACGCCAGTGACCCCATTACTGACGGTAATTCCCCCGCAATAATTTCCCGCAGGAATGACGGTATTGGAGGGAACGTTATACATGCTGGTCTGGAGGCAGGCGCCCGGGGTTGGCGCGGCCAGCGACGCCAGCGGATCGGCTACGGCGGCCACGCCCGTAACGGGTGTGGGATTGGTGGATCCGCCATTGTTAATGTGGCTGGAGGACGCGGTGGTGCTGACCACGTTAATTGCTGATGCCGTGACTGTTGCGCCACCGGAGATATTTGCCGGAGGGTTAGACGCGGAGTTTATCGCGATCGCTCCGCCAACAGTTACGGAGGCGCCGTTGTTTGCCGTAAATGCAGTGCCCGAGCCGAGAACGATAATGCTGTCAGGTGAGACCGCGCCCACGATGCCGGCGATTGCTTTTGCGGTGATGGTGGTTGTCGCCGGTCCTTTGAGAAACTGCACAAACCCTGTATTCAGCGTCCTCTGCACGGTCACCTGGAAGGCCGGAACGGTAACCGAGCCAACACCGGCCACACTCGAGGGGTAGCTCAGCGTAACCGTGTCGGACGCCGTCCCGCCAAAGCCGTTATTGCGGGCATAGACGCAGGGGGTTCGGCCATCGGTGGTAGTGCATGTGTAAGATGCTTCTCCGGTGCCAAATGTGTAAGTCGAAGTAGCGTTGGTGCCACGCATGATGCTCATAATCCCGGCCTCAGCCGCTGCATCCGCGGCAGCCTGGGCCATTTGCCGCTGAGCATACATCTGGCCGCCGTCAATTGCATAGCCCAGGACTCCAATCAGCAAGAGGCTCGCGGCTACCACTACCAGGATGATTGCCTGTCCGTTTCTGGAACCGAAATTCATCATTTCCCTCAGTAAAGAATGACCCCCTGCGACGCGCTTCCGAGCCTGAGCGTAGCGGGGAAATACGTGACCAGCGGATCGTACGGATAAACAACACTGACGTTCACCGTCTGTCCGGGAGCATTTGAAGATCCGGGATAGGTCACGCTAATAATCAGCCGGCTAAGGGTCAGAGGACCAGTGCCGGCGAAGTTATCTACTACTGTCACGACCTGCGCGGTAGCAGCAGGCCCGCTGGCGTCGGTTTGCGCGGATCCCGTGGACCGGGAGCTTCCATGCACTATCGCGTAACGTACTCCTTCGCGCGCGGCGTCCGCTATGACGGCATAGACCAGCAGCATCCGTCCCACTTCCACCACAAATAGCATCGTAATGGCGGTCATGAAGGCTGTGAGACTGAATTCGACCAGCCCCTGGCCGGACCGTTCTCGCCATTTAGTTCTGCCGTCGCCGGTCACTGCATCACCCTCACTACCGCTTTTCGGTGAATAGAACTGGAAGGCAGGGTGGCGCTGATACCCAGTTTCGGAAATGAGAACAAAGGGATGAACGGATTGTATGTGTAAGTTACATCCACCGTGGCCAGTGTGTACGTGGGTGCCTCGGGATCGTAAAGGCTGGTGCATCCGTTGGCAGATGTAGTGGCGTTCGTACAGGTGGCGACCACGATGCTGGACTTATTCAGAAGCGATGCCACGTCGCTCGTGACCAGTGTGGTGACCTGGGCTGACGTCGCTGCCGTGGGGGCGCCCGTGCATGCGGTCGACATCATCATGTAATCTGCGCCATCCCGGGCGGCCCCGGCCACGGTTATCCAGGCAAAGATATACCCGCCGAAATTCACGGCATTGATTGCCAGGAGGAAGGCCAGAGGCATGATCAGGGCGAACTCAATCAGCGCCTGTCCAGCGCGCTTCGATGCTACTTCCGTCGCGGGAGCGGCGCTCGCAGTCGTTATGTGAAGGGCATCCAGAAAAGCCCGGAAATTCCTGCGCTCCTCTTTGCTGCGATAGTCGAATTCCAGGGCAACGCCGTCCTCCCCGTGCCTGACCACCCGGCAGTTAATGCAGATCGTAGCCTCGGGCGTACGCCCGCCGTTTTCAGTGATGTGCATCCGCTGAGTCTGAAACACCACGCGAATGATCGTTCCCGGGTACCAATGCTCGGCAGTGTACACATACGCGCCGGTTTCGCTGATGTCGCGAATCTCGCGGGCCCCCGGGGCAGTGCCGCCCCAATAATGCACCACAAGATCGGGCAGCACAGTTCTTGAGGCACGACGCGGCTCTTCGCTTTCCTGAAGGAGCCAGCGTTTCAGTTTTCCGAATGATCCGGCCATCAGGACTTTACCCCCTGCCCACAGCCAGAACCTGCTGCGGCTGACTCCGTCCGCAGTGTTTGTCGATTTCTTCAGGTGTGCAAATGATCAGTTCGTCCCCGATCCGGGTGTCAGACGCGTAGATTGATCGCGATTCAAGTTCCAGGATGCTGGCGCATGCGATGCGGATCGGTGAAATACGGCCCGGTCCGAAATGCTCGAGCAGATGAATTACTCGATTGGTGGCGTCCAGATAGACGAGGTCGATCGGAAACAACATCCCGATAGTGTGAATACCGCTGGATGGCGCCAGCCAGATTCCGTCATCGGGTTTCAACCCGAGTTTACCCAGAGCTCCTTTCAGACGCATAAGCAGGGTATCGGCTGAGGCGACCCGAAGCGCCAGAAATGATTCACGAGTCCGGTTGAAGACGCAATATGTTTGTTTCATGCTTAACTCGTCTGAACAATTCATTCTTCCGCTCGATGGGCGATTGGCATGGAAATTCGTATCGCCGGAGGTGGCCGCGGGATTGGGTCTCGCCGAATCCCGCGCCACAGGTGCCGACCTACATAACCTTCTTGCGGCGACGTTGAATCAGATAGAACAGCGTGATGGCGAACAGCACGCCCGAACCGATGCGAATGATAATAGTGGAATCCATATATTCTCTCCTTTCTTTGGGGTTGGCGGCCAGCGCCGGCTCAGCCCAAATATTTTGCGAAGCCCTCCATCATCGTGATCATGGAGGGGCCAAGCGTCACCACGAATAGCGATGGAAAAATGAATATCACCAGAGGAAAGACCAGCTTTACGGTCGTTTTTGCCGCTTGCTCTTCCGCGTCCTGCCGACGGCGCATTCGCAGAGATTCCGAATGCGTCCGCAATGTCTTTCCGATACCGGTGCCGAACTTATCAGCCTGTATCAGTATTGAGGCCAGCGACCGCACACTGTCGACACCGGTTCGTTCTCCGAAATGTTTCCATGCTTCCGAACGGGGCCTGCCAGCTCGTTGTGCCAGGTAAACCAGGTTCAGTTCGTCGGCGATAGCCGGCTGGCTAAGTCTCAGTTCTTCTCCGGTGCGCATAGTTGCCTTATCCATGCTGAGGCCCGCTTCGACACAGATGACGATCAGGTCCAGTGCCTCCGGAAGACCCAGCCGAATTGCTGTTTGCCGGGCGCGGATCCGATTGCTGAGCCAGAAATCCGGAATCAAAAATCCAAGCCCTCCGGCCATCGCGAAAACGAAGAACGGATTGAATACGTACAATCCTGTGGCAGCAGCCAGCAGACAGAGTGTCCCTGGCACGAGCACCTTGCAGCTGTAGAACACGTTCACACTTGCCTTTTCGCGATAACCAGCCCTGCTCAGACGCCGTTCCAGAGTGGAGACATCTTCTTTGCTCCGTGGTACAACGTTTTCAAACGGTTTCACCAGCCTTGCGATCTTAAGCCCGGCCGTTGGCGCTATGCTGCGCAACAGCACGTCATCGCCCGGCCGGGAAACAACCTCCGACAACCTTCGCAGCGCCGTTTGACGGTAGAAAAGCAAAGCTCCCAGGCTTGCGGTCAGCAGGAACACCGTTAAAAAAGCTAATAGAATAAGCCCCATAAATCACCCGCTGTCAGACCTGTATCCTGACGATCTTCCGTATAATCATCGCGCCTACGAAATCCATTCCCGTAGCGGTGTAAAGCATTTTGAGACCAATCGAACGTTTCCACAGGACGCTCATTCCGTCAGGATTGAGCATATACATAAGCACGCCGATTACGACCGGAAGAAGCGACAGGACCCAACCCGTCATCCTGCCCTGCGCGGTATGAACACCGACCTGTTTTTTCAGCCTGAACCTTTCCCGCGACGTCTGAACTACCTTTTCGAGGACCTCGGCGAGATTGCCTCCGCTTTCTTTTTGAATCAGGACCGCCGCAACAAAGATGCGAAAATCCTGGACCGGAATTCTTCGCGTCAGATTGGTAAGTGATGTACGCAGGTCAATGCCGTAGTTTTGTTCTTCAAAACATTTGCGCATTTCTCCGCCAATCGGCTCCGGAGATTCCTCGCCTACCGCTCCAAGGCCGGCAACAAAACTGTGACCCACGCGAAGCGCACTTGCCATCATACTGAGCGCCTCGGGCAATTGCTGTTCCAGCAGATAAAGCCGCTTACTGCGCCTCCACTGGACGCAGCGAAGCGGCAGGGGAAGGCACGCCGCGGAAACAAGCAATGCCGGAACCGGGGCGCCCGCCCGAAGATACACGAGATATCCGACCACCGCCGAGATAGCAACTGATGTCAGCAGAATCGTCCCGAGGGACACGGTTACTCCGGCCTGGTAGAGAAACAGACTGCTTGATGTGCCCAGGTTCAACCGGGTCAGCCAGTGGTTGAGCCATGGAATAGCGCTCAGCTTTTCCTGATGTTTTCGAATGTCGGCTGTCGCTTCCTCGTGATCGGCTGCAGCGTAGTCGCGATCCAGCGCCGCAAGGCGCACGCTGATGCGTTTCGATGTGCTTTTCCCTGTCATCATCACAACGATGATTGCGGCCGCAAACACGCACATAATGACCGACAGGACGATTAGCATATCGCGTTGTCTCCCGTTGTTCCGTTCAGGCTGAGTGCCGGTCCCATGGTCAATTCACCTCAATGGAACGTTCAAAGATCTCGGCCGGCAGCAGGATACCGGCTACACGCAACTTCTCGAGGAATTTCGGCCGTATGCCGCTCGGCTGAAACGAGCCGAGAACTTTTCCATCGGGCCCGATACCTCTCCTGACGAAAGTGAAAATGCTGTGCATACTGACGACATTCTCTTCAAGGCCAGTGATTTCGGAGATGTCGGTCACTTTGCGGGTGCCATCACTCATGCGCGAAACCTGAACGATTACCGAAACGGCCGAAGCGATCTGCTGACGAACGGATCGTTCCGGCATGTTCACGCTGGCCATCGCAACCATGGATTCAAGCCGCGAAACCGCGTCGCGGGTGGTGTTGGCATGAATCGTGGTCATGGAGCCCTCATGGCCGGTATTCATGGCCTGCAGCATGTCGAACGCCTCCTCGCCGCGGACTTCGCCGATGATGATCCGATCGGGCCGCATTCGCAGGCTGTTGACCAGCAGTTGCCTTTGGCGGACCGCGCCCTGGCCTTCCACATTGGGCGGTCTGGTTTCGAGGCGCACCACGTCATCGTGTTTGAGCTGCAATTCGGCGGCGTCTTCGATGGTTACAATCCGCTCCGTCTCCGGAATGAAGCTGGAAAGGATATTCATGAAGGTTGTCTTGCCAGCTCCGGTACCGCCCGAGATGACGATACTGATGCGCGCTTTTACAGCCGCAGCAAGCACCTGCATCATTTCCGCCGAGATGCTCTTCAGTTTGACCAGAGTCTCGGGAGCGACAGGGCCGCTACCGAAGCGGCGAATCGACATGCAGGGGCCGTCGAGCGCCAGAGGCGGAATAATGGCATTGACTCGCGAGCCGTCCGGCAGTCTGGCATCCACCATGGGTGACGATTCATCCACGCGCCGGCCTACACGGGAAACGATGCGGTCGATGACCTGCATCAGATGCTGGTCGTCGCGGAACTTCGCGTTTGTTCTTTCGAGAATGCCCCGGCGTTCGATGTAAACGACATTCCGGCTGTTAACCAGAATGTCGGAAATGCTGGGATCGCGCAGCAGCGGCTCCAGAGGTCCAAGCCCGAACACCTCGTCGAGCAGATCGCTTTCAACTCTGTCTTTCTCCGCAGCATTAAGCGGAACACGCTGAACGGCGACAATCTCCTGAATCATTGTTGCGACAGCACGTCTGGCCTTTCCGTCGTCCACCGCGGAAAGTTTCTCCAGGTCGATCCTTGAAAGAAGAGTCGCGTGCAGTCCGGACTTCATTTTCTCGAAATCAAGGATTTCCATTTAAGTTTCCACCGTCTCTCCCAGAGTTTTCGAACTGAAGAAACTGAAGGCACCGCCCGGTTTCTTTTCCGGCACGACCGATTTTCCGCAGGCTACCCGGGCCATCTGCACCAGAGCCTTTGTGATCGGAGAGTCTTGCAGGGCGAGCGGAACTCCGTTGTCCTGGGCAGCGCGTGCGGCGGCGTAGGCGTTCGGAATTCTCCAGTTGATGGGTCTGCCAATCGCCTTGATCGCGCTGTTTTCGTCAATATCCCCGTGGCGCGAATTGAATCGGTTTACGACTACGTCCATCCTCCGGTTACCGTCACCGCCGGAAAGGTAGGAGATCAGCCGATGCGCGTTGCGCAATGCCGGCAAGGTCAGTTCAGTGACCAGATACAGCTTGTCTGCCATCTCGAAGAGCGCTTCCTGCAGGTGCCCGTGGCATGCGCCCGCATCCACCACGACGTAATCGAACTCATCTCGCAACACGCGAAAAAGACGGGTGGCGCTCTCATGAGCGGAGAGCTGGAAGAAACTATACTCGTCGGGCGACGCCAGCACCGATAGTCCGGAAGAGTGCCTGATCAGCAACGTCGAGAGAAACTCGCGGTCGAGGCGCTCTATGTTTCTGAGGGCATCGACCACCGAAAATGTCACACTCATCCCCAGTCCGAGCGCTATCTCGCCGAGCTGAAAATCCATATCCACCACCACGACGCGGGTCTTGGATTCGCTTGCCAGCGCCAGAGCAAAATTGGCCGTAACCGTAGTGACGCCGACCCCGCCTTTGGTGGGAACAAAAACAAGCATTTTACCCGCGGACTTTTTCTGCTGGGGCCGACGTGCAAACGCGCGTGTCAGTGCTTCGCACACAGGCTCGGGAAGCAACGGCTCAACGAGGAACTCGCGCGCCCCGGCCTGCATGGAGCGGCGCAGCAGCGCCGAATCGTTTCTGGCTGAAACTGCCATCACGGTGAGGGACGGGTACCGGCTGCAAATATCCTCGATCAGGCTTATGGCTCTGGGTGTATTGTCGTCCAGATCCACCACGATCACATCGTAGTCCAGTCCCGCCAGTTCGTCCGGGCCATTTCCGGACGGATATTCACTGAATTCCCTTGCAATCGCTGACCGCGATCCCGCCATCGCGATAGCGAGTGCACTCCGCCGTTTGCCATCCGGTGCGATCAGTGCAACCGAAAGCGTGTTCGACCTGGAGGAATCCGGTGTTTCATTCATAGAGGAGCCTTTGGTATTTTGCAGTTGCTTACTTAGCCAGAGAGGACTTGCCCGGTCTGCCGGGGCCGCTATTCAAGCCACGATCCCGCAGGCATGCCTGCAAACGGGACCGTGAAAGAAGGCGGATGGCCGATTCGCGAGCCGCCTTCTTCGTGCGGTTAACTGGTATATGTAGCCAGATGGCTACCAACCTTTGAAAACGCCGTGCTGAAGCTGGTTGCCAACGAAGACATGCTGGCAGTGGCACCCAATGCGATCAGTGAGACCACTAAAGCGTACTCGATCAGATCCTGGCCACTTTCTTCGCGCAGCAACGCGTCTTTAACAACCTGCAGTTTCACGTAGAACTTCAAGAATGAATGTTTCATGTAATTGACCTCCCGACCCGAATTAGGCAACCCGGTAGCCAATTGAAAAGAATTACGGTGTGCCATTCTCGTCAATAAGTTAGGCGCCTGGGCACCTTGCGATGAAATGCGCGACCGTGCGCCATAGCTAACAAGCCTGGATCCTCCCGTGAACACCAGTAGACACATTCCGTTCAGAGGGTGCCGTAGTGTCGCGAGCAGAGCCTGCTCTAATCAGCCGAGTGCCGTACGCGCTGGTTGACAGCCCGCAACGATCCTGCGAACCTTCGGCGACATCGTATAAGCGCAGACCCGTGGCTGTCTCTCAATACAAAGGTCTTTTTGCGTTTTTGCCGCACGGTCCCTGAATTGCCTTTTGTTCAGAGTGACTCTCAGCCCGCCTCTGACCGCGCCCGGCGCCGCTCGCGCCGTATCCACCGATGCGCGGCTACGCCACACTTTGTTGACGTGGCTGGTGCCAGACCTCGCGATGACGTTCGCCATGGTCACTCTGTTATCGCTGTTCTTTGTCTTCGGGGGCGCCCACGCGCTGTTTGACGATACCGATACGGGATGGCATATTCTCAACGGCGAAACGATCCTCTCAACCGGACACCTCCCTGCCGCCGATCCATATTCTTTTTCGAAACCGAATCAGCCCTGGATTGCGTGGGAATGGGGCGCAGACGTGCTGATGGGGGCAGTCTGCGATGCCGCGGGGCTCGCAGGCATCGCCCTGCTGTATGGACTGACCATCTCCGCGTCTGTATGGATGTGGTTCCGGCTGAATCGCGCCGCCGGGGGCAATATCGTTCTTGCCGGACTGTTCTTTCTGCCAATGATATCGGCAGTGTCGCTCCACTGGCTCGCGCGGCCCCACATACTGAGCTGGCTGTTCCTGCTGGGCACTGTATGGCTCTGCGAACGAATGCCGCTCCGCCAGAAGTGGCCGCATCTGTTCCTGATCGCGCTCGGAACCGCCCTGTGGGCGAATCTGCACGCCAGCTATTTCTTTGCTCCGGTGATTGCGTTGATCTATGCCGCAGGCAACCTTTTGCAGCCGCTGATCTGGGAAACTCCCCGTTTTACGGCGACGTCCGTGAGTGCCAGGAACTTCCTCCGGGTTGCTCTCGCGTCGTGCGCAGGTTCTTTCGCAAACCCGAATGGCTGGCGTCTGCACGAACATGTCTTCTCTTACCTGTCCAATTCTGCGCTTCTCGATCAGATCACGGAGTATCAGTCTTTCAATTTCCACCAGCCAGGTGCGTTCCGCGTCATCATGGCGCTGGCTATCTGTTTTGCGGGCGCATTTACCGCACTGGCGGTTCGGAAACCCGAGAGGTTCCTGCTCTCACTGCTGCTGACGGCCATGGCTTTGCGCTCCATCCGAGTTATGCCACTGGCCGCGCTGTTAGTGATGCCGCTCGCCAATGGATCGATCACGGCGGTCCTTGCCCGTGTCAATGGACTTGCTCCTACGTTACGCCGTAGCCTCAGTGATGTCCTGAACTACGGTGATCGCCTGCAGCAGATTGAACGCGGTTGTCACGGGCTCGCGCTCGCACCGTTATTTGCCCTGCTGATCTTTCTCGCGATCCGGCATGATGCCGGTTTTGCTTCTGGCGATGCCCCGGTTGCCGCATCCGCGGCGGTCGCCCATCTTCCGGCCAACGCGAGGATTTTCTCCACGGACAGTTTCGGCGGCTACCTGATTTACCGCTTTCGGGGAAAACGTAAAGTATTCTTCGACGGCCGCAGCGATTATTACGGCAGCGCTTTCCTCGAAGGATACATGCATCTGGTGTCGGCCCGGCCGGGCTGGCACGATGAACTTAAACGCTGGCACTTCACCCAGGCGCTGATACCGCCCGATTGCGCGCTTATCCCTGCGCTCGAATCCACCGGATGGGGCGAACTTTATCGCGACCAAACAGCCGTCCTTCTGGCAGCCCCGCATGACGCTCTCTAAAACACGCGGGACAGATCTCGCGGCGCTGATTGCAGCTACCTGCCTGACCCGCTTCGAATTCCGCAGCCACTATCTCTACGATATCGATTCAGTCAACTTTGCCCTCGCTCTGAAGCGGTTCGACACGACAGTTCATCAGCCGTACCCACCAGGCTATTTCCTTTACATCTGTCTGGGGCGCCTCGCCAGCCTGATTTTTCATAACGCCAATTCGGCCCTGGTTGCCATCAGCATTTTCTTCAGTTGTGCGGCGGTGGCTATGATCTATGTCCTCGCCGATACCTGGTTCGGCCGCGGCGCCGCCCGTTTTGCCGCACTGATTTTCCTTTTTTCGCCGCTCGCCTGGTTTCATGGCACAGTCGCGCTCACGTATATCGTTGAGGCCTTCTTGTCCGCTCTGGTTGGCTACCTCTGCTGGCGATTGGATCAGGGCGACATCCGCTTTATCGTGCCCGCTGCGGTTGCCGTCGGCGTAGCGGCCGGATTTCGTCCATCCTCCATCCTGTTTCTCGCTCCGTTGCTACTGTTTTCGCTCCGTCTCGTCCCCCGACGACAAGCAGTGCAGGGAATTGCCGCCTCAACGCTGACACTGCTCGCCTGGTTCATTCCCATGATCTGGATCACCGGACCACGCGCCTGGCTTTCTTCTCTGATCTCGCTGTGGCTGACGGTACCGGGAAAGGCAAGTATTTTCAACTCCTCACCGCTGAATTCAATCGCGCGAGCCGCCACGATTGTGGGGATTTGCTTTCTCTGTTTCGGCTGTACCATTCTGTTGGCGCTCCGGACAGGTGATTCACCGTCCTCTGACATCAGAAGCGTTGACCACCGCTGCAAAGCGATATTCACGCGCGTCTGGATCGCACCGGGCTTGCTGTTCTTCACATTTGTTTATCTGAAATTCGTAAACAGCGGCTATCTGCTGATCCTCGCTCCGCCCGGTTACGCATGGATGGGATTATGGGCGCAGAACTGGTATGAAAAACTCCGCCTGTCAAAGCCCTCCCGCACACTGCTGATCGGGGCCTGCGCGGCTGTCAATACGACTATTTTCATCTTCGCGCCGCTCTATTGTTCGTATCGCGAAGTGCGGCGGTTTGAAAGGGAACTCAGCAACATCCTCACCGTGCTTCCTCGTATTGCACCGCCGGGCGAGACCATGATCGTCGGCCTCGATTCTCATTTCCTCGGCTATCGCCACGCCGGCTACTACCTGCCTGGCTATCTGACCGTCCAATTCCCGGAGGTTCAGTTGTCAGGCATGAAAGTATTCGCCATGCGGAATCAGGACACCGGACTTATGAGCTCCATCGCCGCTGGTTCCATCCGGAATTTCGTCATCTTTCCACTGCCGAACGACCCGGAATACAGCGATTACGTGGCCCGGTTGCGGCAGCGCATTCCACCCGGCGATCTTCACGTGATCGTGCAGGGCGGCCACGAGTACGCCTTCGGCCCTGTCGAAGATCTTCATTATCTCCTCCCCCGCACCGCTTCGCTCAGTCTGTCGGCCGTTCCAAGGCGTTGACCTTGACCTTGAGACGGTGTAAACGGTAGTTCACGCTAGTCGCCTCATTTTTCGAATCCGGCGTTGTAACTGCACGATTAGCATGAATCGCCGGACTGGTCAGCCAGGTGCTCTGACCCGGTCATGAAACACAGCAGTTCAGGCTGGCTGATCCGGGGCGCTCGACCGGTCTGCATGCCAGGTCTATTCGTACAGGCCAGAATCCTGAAGGAGTTCTGGCTTGAAGCTGGCCAGGACCTGGTTGAATTCGCACTGGTGATTGCCCTGATTTCGCCAGGAGCTACCGCCAGCATGTCCACCGTAGCCATGTCGATCAGCACCGCCTTCAGTAGCGTGGGAACGAAATTTGGCGGGTGTTTTCCCAGTCGCCCCATAGTCGTCCTGAGAACAACCGTGTGCCAACAACGGTAACAGCCTCCGTGGCTATGGGCGGGCCTTCACTCTTCGTAGTGGAAGCCGGATTCACCCTGTTCGCGGTTGCGTTCTCCCTGTTCTGGCCCCAACTCTTTACCCGCCAGTTCTGGGCGATCGAGCGGTGCTTCGGGCGCCTCGCCCGCAGGCGCGCATGGTCCGTGTTCCTGACGGGGGCGGCCGCGTTATCTATTCGCCTGCTGATCCTCCCTCTCTCTCCGATTCCCCACCCTTTCGTCCACGATGAGTTCGCCAACCTGCTCGCCGCCGACACCTTCGCCTCGGGCAGGATCACGAATCCCACTCATGCCATGTGGGTGTATTTTGAAAGCTTTCACATCACTCACCTTCCGACCTACATGTCCATGTATTTTCCGGCCCAGGGTTTGGTTCTCGCCGCGGGCAAGCTACTGGCGGGCAACCCCTGGTTCGGTGTCTGCCTGAGCGCAGCTTTGATGTGTTCCGCCATTTGCTGGATGCTCCAGGGCTGGCTGCCACCCGGCTGGGCCTTATTCGGAGGCATGCTCGCGGTGGTGCGCCTGGCAATGTTCAGCTACTGGACCGACTCCTACTACGGTGGTGCAGTCGCGGCCATTGGCGGCGCTCTCGTACTGGGCGCCTTGCCTCGCATGCTCCGCGCCGACCGGGTCCGCGATGGATTGTGGATGGCGCTCGGTGTCGCCATTCTCGCCAACAGCCGTCCGTGGGAAGGGATGCTGATCTGCGTGCCAGCCGGCGGCGCCCTGCTTTGGCGAGTGGCCACCAGAGCCAGAACCCCCGCTGCTGTGCTGCTGCGTCGCGCACTCATACCCGTCGCGCTCTTAATTGCGGTCGCCGCCCTGGATGGCTACTATAACTACCGCGTCTTCGGTGATCCGTTCACGCTTCCTTATCAGGTCAATCGTGCGACATACGCATCGGCGCCCGTGTTCCTTTGGCAGCAACCCCGCCCGGAACCTGTTTACCGGTATCAGATAATGCGCGATTTTTACTCCCGATCCGAACTGACCCTCTTTCTGGCGGCCCGCACGCCAGGGGGCTTTCTGCGCGCATCCGTGAAGAAAGCCGGGGTAGCAATCTTCTTCTTCTGTGGCTTTATATTACTGCCGCCGCTGATCATGCTGCCGCGCGTTCTCCGCGACCGCCGGCTGCGCTTTCTGGTGATTGCGGGGATTGTGACCGTGGCGGGATTGTGTGCTAACGCCTGGCTGTTCCCGCACTACCTGGCCCCGTTTACTCCCGGTATTTACGCCATACTTCTTCAGGGCATGCGCCACGTGCGCGCTGTGCAGCGTCCTGCAAGGCTCCAAAACAGAGGGATGGCGCTGGTGCGTGTCATACCGGTTGTTTGCCTGTTGCTGGCCGGCCTTCGTTTGTTCGCCGGACCGTTGAACCTTGCCATTCCGCGCTGGCCTGGCATGTGGTACGGCACAGAGCCCCCTGGCATTCCCAGAGCCCGTGTTCTGGCTGCCCTCGAAGCCATGCCCGGACCGCAACTCGCCATTATCCGCTACGCACCGGAGCGT
>Ga0182030_10017480_pt1 | contig 13833 bp, 9 predicted proteins | sample 812S3MmetaG_FD_121299 | JGI IMG/M metagenome (GOLD analysis project Ga0182030, IMG submission 121299) | Permafrost microbial communities from Stordalen Mire, Sweden - 812S3M metaG (Illumina Assembly) | ecosystem: Environmental > Terrestrial > Soil > Wetlands > Permafrost | place: Sweden... | reverse complement strand
CGCGAAGCTCGAAGCCGAAGTCCTCGCCGCCTACGACCAATACGAATTCCACGTCGTCTATCAAAAGCTCAGCCAGTTCATCGCCGTGGAACTTTCGTCGGTCTATCACGACGTCATCAAAGACCGGCTCTACACCGACGCCGCGAATTCGCCGCGCCGCCGCTCCACGCAAACCGCGCTGCACCGGCTGGTGACCGGCCTGTGCCAGATGCTCGCGCCGATCCTGGCCTTCACGGCCGACGAGGCGTGGGAATTTGTGCCGGGAAAAAATGTGAATTCCGTCCACGAAAGCGAATTCAAGCCGAGTTATTTTTCAATTTCCGAAACAGAAAAAACAATTTGGAAAAATTTGTTTGCGCTTCGTGAACTTGCATTGCCCGAATTGGAAAAAGCCCGCCAAGCCAAGAAAATTGGCAAAGCGTTGGAAGCTCAAGTGCTTTGTATTGTTTCGCAAAACTCGCCGCTGGCTCCTGCATTTGCACAAGCCCAAACAAAACACGATGAATTTAAGGAATTACTAAATGTTTCTTCTTTGAAGATTCTTTCCGATGAGCGCGGCACAAATGCTCCACCTGAACATACAATCGCCGTAACTCAATCATCAGATACAAAATGCGAACGCTGCTGGCATTGGGAAGCGGATGTCGGCTTGAATCCAGATCATCCGACAATTTGCGCGCGCTGCGTCGGGGCCGTATTACAATTCAAAGCGTGACGCGTTCCATGTTTAATTTTTAATTGAGGTCAAAATTAAACCAGCGCATTGTTTTCTTATGAGCGATGATTGGCGCAATGACCCGGCCACAGAGAAGCAAAAAGAAAAACTGGGCTTCTTTGGTTGCACTTGGGACGAAGGCATCACAAAGGGACAGGCAAGTGATGCCATTGACGAATGCATGAGAAATTTTCCAGAAACTCAGCAGGCGTGGTTAAATCGCCCGGCGACGCCGGAACAATTGGAAGAACTTCAATCATACGGAGAAGAACCTGAAGCCGGTTTGACCTACGGCGAAGCGAAGGAACTTTTACACGATCCTGACACATATCATAGCACCCAGCCACGATCTGAAATACCTCCAATTCTACCCGCAACGCATACCAAGCGTGGTTTCTTTGGTTGGATTTCTGAAAGGCTCGAACAGCGCAAAATCAGGATTGCGGAAGCCAAAGCCCAAAGGAAGGCATACATTGAAAGCATCATATCTGGTTTGAAAAATGGCCAAGCACCTCTTTGGGATAGATCGAGTTTTCTTCTACAGCGTGGGGAAAATATTTGCTGGGTTGAGCCAGCCACGCTTGAAGAAGTTAAGGTGGTTGGTCGTCATTATGAAGGAGGGTCAGCAGGAATGAGCTTTAGGGTGGCAAGAGGGGTTCGCTTTAATGTCGGACGGCAGCGGGGACAGTTGGTCAGTGAAACTGCGGCAGTAACTACAAGCACTGGCGAATTAATCATAACCAACAAACGGCTGGGATTTATGGGAGATAGAAAGTCGCTCGCCATAAAATTTGAAAAATTGTTGGAAATTCATCCTGCGATAAATGGGATAAAATTTTCGGAAGGTGGCAAGGCAGGACCAAAGCTCATTAGATATTGCAGCAAACAAAACGCAGATGTGATTTGTGAGGTGTTAAATTACGTCTTGGGGTATTAAGCGGCTTCGTTGAAGGTTTGACGCGTGTTTGTGTTTCACAAATTTGACTTTGCGCCCGCTAGACATTTTATCAAGAAAAAACCACCCCGGCCGCGGCGGCGTCCCGGCGCACCCGGCGCGCGGCCCATCCGAATCCCAACGGGGTTCCATCTTTCAGCCCAGGGTTCGGCAGCGTTTTTGAGGAAAAGGCCGCCAAAACCGTTCCGTTCGTTATAATCTTCCCGTCGTTCGTGATTTAGACCCCGCGGGTGGCTAAATTTATACACCGGTTCGTGAAATTGATGGTTTTGTTCGTGATTTTGAGGCCTCCGTTCGTCGTTTGGGGGTCTCCGTTCGTCAATTTGATGACGCCGTTCGTGATTTTGCACAGGCCGTTCGTCGTTTTGGAGGCTCCGTTCGTGGACTTGATCACGCCGTTCGTGAATTTGAGGGTGTAGTTCGTGAATTTGATGGGGTTGTTCGTGAAAATGGTGTTGCCGGTGGTCAAATGGCTTTTCGCGCCGGGAGTTTTGCAAAGTCCGCCCTTGCCGATTTACGCCGGCTGCTGTTGCGTCAGGCAATGCAGGGAACCGAACCCGAGCACCAGGTCCACGGCGTGAATGCCCACCACCGGCCGGTCCTTGAACAACTCGCCGAGTATGCCCAGCGCAACCCGGTCGTTCGAGTCGTTGAACGTCGGAACAATCACGCAGGCGTTGCAGATGTAAAAATTGGCGTAGCTCGCCGGCAGCCGCCATTTTCCATAATGCAGCGGCGCGGGCATCGGCAACGGCACCACTTCGGGCCGCGAACCGTCCTCCAGCCGGAAATCCTTCACCCGTTCCCAATTTTCAGCCAGCGGTTTGTAGTTGATGTCTTTCCGGTTCGTTTCCTTGATCAGCACCAGGGTCTTTCGGTTTACGAAACGGCAGATGTCGTCAATGTGGCCGTGCGTGTCGTCGCCTACCGGACCGGCGACCAGCCAGAGTACATTTTTCACGCCGAGATACTTTTTGAACATCCCGTCATATTGTGCCTTAGTCATGCCGGGATTACGCACCTGGATTCTCGGGTGCTGATAACATTCCTCCGTCGTCAGCAAAGTGCCGCGTCCATTCACCTCGATGCCGCCGCCTTCGATGACAAAGTTTTTCCCGTTGAACTGCGCGTTGAACAGCCGCTTCTTGAGCACCTTCGCCGCCGTTTCGGGAACCTTGGTGTCCTTCTGCCAGTCGTCATACTTCGCCCACGCATTGAAATGAAAATGCACGATGGCCGTCTCCGATTTCCGCCTTCTGTCATCTGTCTTCTGCCTTTTTACGTGGATCGGCCCGCTGTCGCGCGTCCAGCCGCGGTTGGTTGGATACACGACAAACTCAACCTGTTTCAAATCGCAACCGGCCCGCTTGAGATAGCTGCCGGCGAACTTCGCCTCCGCCCGGCTGCGGACGAGGATGCGCACGAGTTCGCCCGGCGAAATCTTCCGCACCATTTCGCCATAGACCCAGCGGATGGTGTCGAGTTTGTCCGGCCAGTCGGTCTGGTTGTGCGGCCAGCCCAGCCAGGTGGCTGCGTGTTGCTCCCATTCGGCGGGCATCGAATAGCCGAGTTCCGCCGGTGACTGCGCGGTGATCAAATTGTTCTTCGGCATAAATTCGCGCCGAGGATGAATTTTTTTTGCGCGATTGTCCATTGCCGGTTGATTTCTTTGTTGGCAATCGCGCCAGCTTCCGTATCGTAAGCGGACAAATTTTTACACATTAAACCTATGGCCAGAACCGAACGTCACAAAATTCACAACCGCGAAGCCGTTGCCGAAATGCCGGAATGGATGAAGGAAAAAAACTGCCCGCACAAAAAGAAGTACATGGCGGGCAAGCGCATCCATCCGAAGAACATCACCGGCAAGGAAAAACTCACTTACCTGGTGGACGAGGTGTTCCTCGCCTACAATTCCGCCCGGCTCAAGGAGGCCTGCCAGCTGTTCGCCAACCGCATGCTCGCGCCCGATGTGACCATCGGCATGAGCATCTCCGGCGCGCTCACCCCCGCCGGCCTCGGCTGCTCCAGCATCATCCCGCTCATCAAGGCCGGGTTCGTGGACTGGATCGTCTCCACCGGCGCGAACCTCTACCACGACCTGCACTTCGCGCTGAATTATCCCGTCCATTCCGGCAGTTTCAAATTTGACGACACCGATCTGCGCGACAACGACCTCGTCCGCATCTACGACGTGGTCATTCCCTACTCCGATGGCCTGATGGCCACGGACGATTTGCTCCGCGAAATGTTCATGCAGCCTGAATTCCAAAAGGAAATGGGCACGGCCGAACTGCACCATCTCATCGGCAAATACGCCGCCGAATGGGAACGCAAGAACGGCCTGAAGGACGTTTCGGTCATGGCCGCAGCCTATCGCGCCGGCGTGCCGTGCTACACCAGCTCCCCGGGCGACTCCACCATCGGCATGAATGTCGCGGGCGTGGAACTGCGCGGCAGCAAGCTTCGCATGAACCCGTCCATTGACGTGAACGAAACCACGGGCATCGTGCTTGCGGCCAAGCGCGCGGGCGGGCGCAGCGGCGTGGTGTTGTGGGGCGGCGGCAGTCCGAAAAATTTCACGCTCCAGACCGAGCCGCAAATCCAGGAGGTGCTCCGCATCAAGGAATTTGGCCAGGACTTTTTCATTCAAGTCACCGATGCGCGCCCCGACACCGGCGGTCTTTCCGGCGCGACGCCCAGCGAAGCCGTGAGCTGGGGCAAGGTGGACCCGACGAAGCTGCCCGATGCGGTGGTTTGCTACACCGACACCACCATCGCCATGCCCATCCTCACCCACTACGCGCTGGCCAAGCACAAGCCGCGCAAGCTGAAGCGCCTGTACGACCAGCTCCCGAAAATCATGAAGGCGCTGACCAAGGAATATTTCGCGCACAATGACGTGAAGATGATTGACGGCAGCGACCCGGTGCTGGATTAATCAGGTTTCCAACCGGAATTATGGAACGAGCCGGGCGTCTGCCCGGCTTCGTTCTTTTCAAGACAAACGTGCATCGCATCCGTTTTATCCCAGCCGCCTGCCAGAAGGTTTTTATATTGCAAACTCTACTACTTGCTAGAAGCACTGACGTAAGGCACTGTCTATCGGGTCGTTATGAAGTTGAACGAAGCTGACGGTTCTTCATTGGAACACCAGGCTGAATCTGCCAGAGAAGCGGAAGCACCACCCTCCGACAACCCGCCAATCACATCCAACCGAGGCGTTCGCAATATCGTGCTCTGTTACGTCCTGTTTGCGGCGCTTTGGATCCTGTTTTCCGACGAGTTCCTTGCCTTCATCATCAAGGACCCTGACACGCGGATGCGATGGTCTATTGGCAAGGGGATTGTGTTTGTTCTCGCGACCGGTTCCATGCTGTACGTGCTGATTCATCGGTTGGTGTCGCGCTTGCAGGCAGCCCGGTCCTCGCTGCTGGCGAGCGAACAACAGTTGCGGGCCATTTTTGACCACACCCCATTGTTCATTGGCCTGCTCAAGCCGGATGGAACCCTCATCAAGGCCAACCGGGCCGCCTTTGAATTTGTCAATGCCGCTCCCGGCGAGGTCAACGGCAAACCTTTCCCGGAAACGCCGTGGTGGAACCAATCGGCGGAAATGCAGGCGCGGCTGCGCCGGGCGCTTCAGACGGCCGGCAGCGGCCAAATGGCGCGCTTCGAAGCAACGCTGCGCGACATCTCCGGAAAACTCCGCGATTTCGATGTCACCATCACTCCGATCAAGGACGAGTCGGGACGGGTCGTGTTCCTCGTTCCCGAAGGTTACGAAGTCACCACCCGCAAGCTGGCGGAAGCCGAACGCAACCGGCTCATGACCGCCATCGAGCAAACCCCGGAAAGCGTCGTCATCACCGACGCCGACGGATGCATTCTTTATGTCAATCCGTTCTTTGAACGGGTCACGGGTTACAGCCGCGCCGAAGTCATCGGCCAAAATCCGCGTCTGCTCAGGAGCGACCGGCAGGACAAGGCCGTTTACCGGGAAATGTGGGCCAGGATCAGCGCCGGCGGGGTGTGGCGCGGCCGTTTCATCAATAAAAAGAAGAGCGGCGCCCATTTCACCGAAGATGCCGTCATCGCTCCCGTTCGCGACGAGAAAGGCGCCATCACGAACTACATCGCCATCAAACGCGACATCAGCCATGAACTGGAATTGGAAGTGCAACAACGACAGATGCAGAAGATTGAAAGCATCGGGCGGCTGGCGTGCGGCGTGTCCCATGACTTCAACAACATTCTCGCGGTCATTTGCGGCCACACGGACATGGCGCTCGCCCAATTGTCCTCCGACGCCCCGTTGCGTCCCAATCTCGAGGCCATCCAGAAAAGTTCCCAGCGCGCCACCAACCTGACCCGCCAGCTGCTGGCCTTCTCCCGCCAGCAGGTCATCGAGCCCCGCCTCGTCAACCTGAACGAACTGGTCGTCAATCTGACCAAGATGCTGCGCAGCTTGATTGGTGCAAACATCAAACTGGTGACGGAAACCGTGCCGGATTTCGGCCAAGCCAGGGCTGATCCCAGCCAGATCGAGCAGGTGTTGTTGAACCTGGTCATCAATGCCCGCGATGCGATGCCCGAAGGCGGCACCCTGACCATTCGCACGGACAACGCGACCCTGGATGAAGATTATGCGCGCCGGCACCTCGTCACTCCCGGCGACTATGTCCTGGTCAGCGTCCGTGACACCGGCGTGGGCATGACCGACGATGTCAAACAGCACCTCTTTGAACCTTTTTTCACCACCAAGGAAAAGGGCAAGGGCACCGGTTTGGGGCTGGCCACCTGTTTTGGCATCATCCAGCAAAGCAACGGGCATATCCATGCCGACAGCCAGGTGAACCAGGGAACCGAGTTCAGAATTTATCTGCCGCGCATCCAGGGGGTGGAAATTGCCGCGGCCAATTCCGAACTGCCGGCCAGTTTGCCGCGCGGCACGGAAACCATCCTGCTCGCCGAGGACGAATCGTCGCTGCGAAAGCTCATGATCCAGATTTTGCGGACTCAAGGTTATACCGTGCTGGAGGCGGCTGATGGCAATGAAGCCCTCGCGCTGGCCAAGGCGAACGGCGCAAGAATCCAACTGTTGATCACTGACGTCATCATGCCCGGCCTGAGCGGCAAAATGCTCGCCGAATGGCTGGGCCGGGAAAATCCCGCGATCCGGATTCTTTTCATTTCCGGGTACATCAACAACAATGCCGTCCGGGATGCCATGCAAAAACCCGGAACGTGCTTTCTGCAAAAACCGTTCAACCCAATGGACCTCGCCAACAAAGTGCGCGAAGCCATTGATGCCCCATGACCAGGCGGGCGGACATCCGGCATCCGTCAGTTTTAGCTTGTGCCCCCGTCCGAAACCACTTAAAGCCCATGGCGAAAATTGATTCATGACGACCCAGCAACTCCAGTCCCTCGCGAAAAAACATGGCACGCCGCTGGTCATCGTTGACCACGACGTGCTGCGGAAAAATTACGCCGAGTTCAAACGCCATCTGCCCAAGGTGCAATGCTACTTCGCCGTGAAGGCCAACTGCGAGCCGGCCATCGTCCGCACCTTTTACCGGGCCGGCGCGAGCTTCGACGTCGCCTCGATGCCGGAGTTCATGATGGTCTATGACAACATCAAGCGTCTGGCACCAAAACAGCAGCAGGATTTCATCTGGGACAAGATCATTTACGCGAACCCGACCAAGCCCAAGGAAACGCTGCTGGCGCTGGACAAATACAAGCCGCTCGTCACCTACGACAACCTGAACGAGCTGAAGAAAATCCGGCAGTTCGCGCCGCACGCCGGCGTGGTGCTGCGCCTGCAGGTGGACAACACCGGCTCACAATGCGAACTCTCCTCCAAGTTCGGCTGCGCCACCGGCGAGGCGGCGGACCTGATCGAGGCGGCCTTCAAGCTGGGATTGGTCGTGGAAGGTCTGAGCTTTCACGTCGGCAGCCAGTGCACCAATTTCCAGAATTTTGTCCAGGCGCTCAACGCCGCCGCCGCCGTGATGCGAGAATCCAAGTCGCGCGGCCACGAAATCAAGATCCTCGACATCGGCGGCGGCTTTCCGGCGCCCTACAACAAACACGTTCGTCCGTTCCGGGACCTGGCGCGTGTCATCAACGCCGAAATTGACCGGCTGTTTGCCGCCAACATCCAGATTCTCGCTGAGCCAGGGCGGTTTCTCGTGGCGACGGCGGCGACCGCCGTGGCCCGGATCATCGGCAAGGCGGTCCGCGACGGCAAACCGTGTTACTACATTGATGACAGCGTTTATCATACGTTCAGCGGCATCATCTTCGATCATTGCCAGTATCACCTGAAGTCGTTCCGGAAGGGCAAAACGGAGGTTTGTGCCGTGTTCGGCCAGACCTGCGACGGGCTGGACGTGATTTCGCAATCCGAGCAATTGCCGGACCTGGAGATCGAGGATTTGGTTTACTCCGAAAACATCGGTGCCTACAGCAACGCCTCCGCCACCTGGTTCAACGGCTTTCCGCCGGCCAAAGTGGTTCATGTCAACGTGTGAGGAATTGCCGTTGCGCTTGAATTTCAGGCCCGCTCGCGCCATGCTCGCCCGGTTCAATCGAATAACGCATGAAGCCGAATGACTTTTCCGATGCGCGGGTGCTGGTCACCGGCGGCGCGGGTTTCATTGGCAGCGCGCTGGTCTGGGCGCTGAACCGCCGTGGCTGCGAGAGCATCGTCGTTTGCGACCGTCTGGGCACCGACGAGAAGTGGCGCAATCTCACGCCGCTGCGGTTCGCCGATTACATCGAAGCCGACGATCTGCTCGCGCGGCTGCAAAACGGCATATTGGGGAAATTCGATCTGGTCCTGCATATGGGCGCCTGCTCGTCCACCACCGAGCGCGACGCAAGTTATCTGATCCGCAACAACTATGAATTCACCCGGGACCTCGCCGCCTGGGCGCTCGCGCAAAAAACACGATTTGTCTATGCTTCGTCCGCCGCCACCTACGGCGATGGCTCGGCGGGAATGGATGACGATGAATCACAGCTCGAAAAATTGCGCCCGTTGAACATGTACGGCTACTCGAAGCACCTTTTCGATTTGCACGCCTGCCGCGCCGGCTTTTTGAAACGCATCGTCGGCTTGAAATACTTCAACATTTTTGGCCCGAACGAGGACCACAAAGGCGACATGCGGTCGCTGGTCCACAAATCCACGGCACAGGTGCAAGCCGGGGGCGTCATCCGGCTGTTCAAAAGTTATCGCTCCGATTTTCGTGATGGTGAACAAAAGCGCGATTTTCTATACGTCAAGGATGCGGCCGCCATGACGTTGCATCTGGCCGCCAGCAAGAAGGCCGGCGGCCTGTACAACATCGGCAGCGGCGAGGCGCGGACCTGGCTGGACCTGGCGCACGCGGTTTTTGCCGCATTGCAACGCCAGCCGAAGATTGAATTCATTGAGATGCCGGAAGCCATCCGCGACAAATATCAGTATTTTACGGAAGCCAATCTGTCCCGGCTGCGCGCCGCCGGTTACATCACCCCCGTCACATCGCTTGAAAACGCCGTGACCGACCATGTCCGCAATTACCTCGTGCCTGACCGCCGCCTCGATCCGGCTGTGGCGTAATGCTTGTGGCGGCGTCCTCTGAGCGTCGCGGCTTTAAATTTCCCCCGAATTTGCGGCGGTCATGGACTGCCGCTGCGACAAATTAATATTTTCCGTTTACCGCAAACTTCACTGTCATGTCACTTGCCAGTCGTCGGGCTTTGTTGCCATTTTATCTGAAAGTGAAATTGAAAAATTCCATCCACTGCCTGCTGGCCGCTTTTGCCCTGACGGCGTCAACGGGAGCCGCATCCATGGAAAACTTCGAAGCGACCACCAATGGTGTTGGCCGCTACGCCGGCAACCTGGAGACTCCTGTCAACCAATTCATCACCCCCGCCGGAACCCAGGTGGAACTTCCGAACCTGCGACCGCTGGCGCTGGCGTTGAGTCCCGACGGCAGGCTGCTCGTGACCGCCGGCCTGACCCATGAGATGATTGCTGTTGACCCAGCCGCCGGGAAAATTCTGCAACACGTTTCGCTGCCGTCGGACCAAACCCAGGAACCGTCCGTGGTCGCCGCCGAAATCCTGTCGCCGGACACCAAGGCGCAAATCAGCTTCACCGGCCTGGTTTTTTCGCCGGACGGCTCGCGGATTTATCTCTCCAATGTCAACGGCGACCTCAAGGTTTTCGCGGTCCAACCGGATCACAAAATCATTCCGTCGTTCTCCATCGTCCTGCCGCCGGCCAACGCGCCGGGGCGCAAGGAGGAAATCCCGGCAGGCATCGCGGTTTCGCCGGACGGCAAAAAACTTTATGTCGCGCTCAATCTTTCCAATCGCCTGGTTGAACTGGACGCTGCCACGGGACGCGTCTTGCGGAGTTGGGAGGTGGGCGTAGCACCGTTCGACGTGGTGCTCGCCGGCAGGAAAGTTTACGTGAGCAATTGGGGTGGCCGCCGGCCCGACACGAACAGCCCCACCGGCCCGGCCGGACGCGGCACGCTCGTCCGGGTTGATTCCCGCTCCATCGCCAGCGAAGGCTCGGTTTCAATCATTGATCTGGATGCGGATGCAAATCAATCCACAAACCGAAAATCGCAATCTGAAATGATGACCGGTCTGCGTGCCGGCGCACTCGCACTTTCACCGCACGGTCGCTGGCTGGTCGTTGCCAACTCGGGCAACGATACGTTGAGCGTCATTGACACGCACACGGACCAGATCGTCGAGACCCTTTGCGCGCGGCAAAAGCCCGGCGATCCTTTTGGCGCGCAGCCCAACGCGCTGGTGTTTGACAAATCGGGCAGGAAACTTTTCGTCTGCAATGCCACGCAAAACGCCGTCGCCGTTTTTCAATTTCAACCGGGCGAATCCAGGCTGCTCGGCCTGATTCCGGTCGGCTGGTTTCCGGGGGCGATTGTGTTTGATGGCAAGCGCAAGCAGTTGGACGTGGCAAACCTCAAAAATCTCGGGCCCGGGCAATCGGACAATGGTGGGCGGGTGCAATTCCATACGCGTCAATATTACGGCTCGTTGTCGCTGGTGCCCGTTCCATCGGCCAAGGCATTGGCGGCGCTCACCCAAACCGCGCTGGCCAACCTGCGTTATCCGTTGCTGGCGCAGGCGAAGCTGCCGCCGCGCGCGAACCAGCCAGTGCAGCCCGTTCCCGAGCGTGTCGGCGAACCCAGCGTCTTCCAGCACGTCATTTACATCATCAAGGAAAACCGCACCTACGACCAGGTCCTCGGCGACGTGACGACGGGCAATGGCAACGCGGATTTGTGCGCGTTTGGCGGGCGCGTCACGCCGAACCAGCACCGGCTCGTGCGCGATTTTGTGTTGTTGGACAATACTTATTGCTGCGGTATTTTGAGCGCCGACGGGCATCAGTGGACGGACTCCGCGTTCGCCACGGATTACATTGAGCGTTCGTTTGCCGGTTTTCCCCGAAGCTATCCCAGCGGCGGTGAGGGTCTGTCCACCAAGGACGCACTGGCTTATTCGCCGGCAGGCTTCATCTGGAACAACGCCCTCGAACACGGCAAAACCGTCTGTGATTTCGGCGAATTCACCACCGACGAGAAACATTGGAAAGATCCGGCCCACAAAGGAAAAATAAATTTTCTGGACGCCTACCAGGATTTTGCCAGCGGCTCGAATGCCATCGCCTACTCGTGCGAACCGGACATCGAAGCGTTGCGGCCGTACCTGGTGACGAACACCATCGGCTGGGACCTGAACGTGCCGGATGTTTTTCGCGCCGCGCAATTCATCAAGCAATTGAAGCAATTTGAGGCCACGGATAATTTCCCCAACTTCGTCATCGTCTGGTTGCCCAACGATCACACCAGCGCGACCAAATTCGGGTCGCCCACGCCCGAAGCCCAGGTGGCGGACAACGATCTGGCGTTTGGCCGGATCGTCGAAGCCGTGAGCCACAGCCCATTCTGGACGAACACGTGCATTTTTGCCGTGGAAGACGATCCGCAGGACGGCTGGGACCACGTCAGCGGCTACCGCACGACGGCTTATGTGGCCAGCGCCTGGACCAAACGCGGCGCGGTCGTCAGCACGCAATACAACCAGACGAGCCTGTTGCGAACGATGGAACTCATGCTGGGGCTGCCGCCGATGAACCAGATGGACGCAACGGCGACCCCGATGTTCGATTGCTTCGCCAGCACCCCGGATTTCACCCCGTTCACCGCCGTGACCAACCAGGTGCCGCTCAACGAAATGAACCCGCTGCCCAATCTCATTTCCAACCCGATCCTCCGCAAGGACGCCTATGTTTCCGCGAAACTGCCGCTGGACAAGGAAGATCAGTGCCCGGAAGACTTGTTCAACCATATCCTCTGGCACGCCATGAAAGGTCCGCAAACGCCGTACCCGGATTGGGCGGTGAAAGTTGTGGATGATGATTGACCCGGACGGGTCTCGCCACCGCAACTGAAGTTGTTTTTCACCGGCCAATTTCAGCCGACGAAAAAACGCCGACATTTCTTGTAACTTTGGCCAGCTTTTGCCTAAGTAACGGAACGTCAACCCTGATTTTGCGGAACGAATTTGATTTGGCGGTGTCCTAATACAAATATCATGGCGAAACCCAAAAAACGTCGTAAGTGGATCATTTTCTCGGCCATCGGGCTCGTGTTGCTGGTGCTGACGCTGGTGGCCATCTTCAAAAAGCGCGAGCCGGTCATCACGGTCCAAACAGAACTGGTTTCGCGTCACAGTCTTACCAACATCGTCATCGCCAACGGCAAGATCCAACCCGTCGTCCAGGTCACCATCAGCCCCGAGGTCAGCGGCGAAATCATCGCACTGCCGGTCAAGGAAGGACAACAGGTCAAGAAGGACGATCTGTTGGTGAAGATCAACCCGGACATTTATGTCGCCGCGGTCAGCCAGGCCAGGGCCGGTTACGAATCCTCGCTCGCCGCCAAAGCCTCGGCGGCGGCGAACCTGGAAAAAGCCCAGGCGGACTATGACCGCAACCAGGAATTGTTTAAACAGAAACTACTTTCGGAATCGGATTTCATCGGTTTCAAAGCCGCCCGCGACGTGGCCAAGGCGCAGCTCGACAGTGCCGACGACCAGGTGAACGTGTCCAAGGCCGCCGTGGACAGCGCGGAAGAGGAACTGGAACGAACCATCATCGTTTCGCCCCTCGACGGCACCATCAGCAAGTTGAATTCGCAGCTCGGCGAGCGGGTGCTGGGCACCGTTCAAAATGCCGGGACCGAAATCATGGTCATCTCGGACCTGAACCAGATGGAGTCGCGCGTGGACATCGGTGAGATGGACGTGGTGGGCATCAAGCCCGGCCAGAAGGCGCTGCTCGAAGTGGATGCGTTCAAGGATCGCAAATTCGCAGGTGTGGTGACCGATGTCGCCAGTTCATCAAAAGACAACAACCTGCCCAACAGCTATTCCAGCAGCAGCAGCCAGTCGCAGGAAGCCACCAAGTTCCAGGTGCGTATCCGGCTCAGCGACAAGGAGGATTTCCGCCCCGGCATGTCCGTCAGCGCCAACATTGAAACCGAGTATCGCACCAATGTGCTCACCGTTCCCCTGGCCAGCGTCACCACCCGTCCGCCCAAGCCGCCAAAGAAAACCGACCCGCCGAAAACCGGTGATACGAACACGGCGGCTGCCAGACTGGACACGAACTCCACGGTTGCGAGCGTTACGACCACCAACAGTGACGCGCCAGTCCCGAAGTCCAGGGAATCCTCCAAATCGCAGGATGTCGTGTTTGTCGTCCACGGCGATCATGTAGATGCCGTGCCGGTGAAGATCGGCATTTGCGACGACAATTACTGGGAGATCATTGACGGCCTGACCAATGGGCAGGAAATCGTCTCCGGCGGTTATCGCGCCATCAGCCGCGATCTGGATGACGGCAAAAAAATCCGCAAGGGCACCGCCACGTCGGAAATGGCGAAAAAGGATTAGGCTGTGGCGCTCATCCGCCTCCAGAACATTTCGCGGCGTTACCAGATGGGCACGGAAACCGTCCACGCCCTGCGCGACGTGTCGCTCGAAATCCAGCGCGGTGAATACGTCGCCATCATGGGGCCGTCCGGCTCCGGCAAGTCCACGTTGATGAACCTCATCGGCT
>Ga0182030_10017477_pt1 | contig 13837 bp, 25 predicted proteins | sample 812S3MmetaG_FD_121299 | JGI IMG/M metagenome (GOLD analysis project Ga0182030, IMG submission 121299) | Permafrost microbial communities from Stordalen Mire, Sweden - 812S3M metaG (Illumina Assembly) | ecosystem: Environmental > Terrestrial > Soil > Wetlands > Permafrost | place: Sweden... | reverse complement strand
CCCATTCCAAGGTTTTTCATCATAAGTGGATTGGTGACTCCTAATATTATCTATCATCCAATCATAGCCGCAAAATCCTTTAGACTTGCGTTTAATTCTGGCTGATTCCTGGCCAACCACTTCTTTTACTTCTATAGCGGCTCCCCAACCATCATCCCACCTATAATAATAAGGCTGGTTATCTAATATCTTTTTAACAGTTTCCTGGCCAGCTTTGGAATTGGAAAAAGTGATAACTTTGGCATATAAGTTACCTTCACCACTCCAGACGCCATTCCAACTACCTCGATTAGGCATGGTTAATGTGAATGCTAGTTTCATATAATTACTTTAGTTTTTTCTGCAGCTGTTTAATATAGCCTATTTTCTTGTTTATTGCTGCCATTTGTTTAGTGAGGCATTTTCTAACATAATCTACTGTAAAATAAGGCAAGCTAGTGTCATCTGGCCAGGGATGTGCAGAAGAACCTGAAGATCTAATGGCGCAAATCAAATCATATCTTTCATTCTTGGTCAGCTTCTTAAAACTAGTCAAATCATTTAGACATTTCATATTATTTATATTTAGTAGAAACATAAACTGGAGTTCCTTCTTTAGGATAGATATAAAATTCATTTACACTGGTTTCATCATCACCATCATATTTAGGGGCTAAACAAGAAACCCAATAAGCCGTATCTCCTCTATTATTTTCATACATCCAGCCAAATCCACCTCTATGTGCTTTCCATTGTTGATCCGGATATAAAGATCTTAATCTAGATAACATAATCAAGCGAATAATTTACAGGCCTTAATCACTTCTTCTTTATATTTCTCATTCCAATTGTTAGCATTAGGACTTACTTGGATCCGACTACCATACATCATCGGGTCCTGGATTCTAACTATATCTTTTTCTACCAAATCTAACAAAGGACCAGCAGAATCAGGAGTGTCAGTAATTACTTTACCAGGATATACTTTTTGAATATATCCTAAAGCTGTTCGTCGATCACAAGTAGCAAATTCAATGTTCATATTATTCCTTTAAAAACCGCCAATGAAAAGGATCACCTGGTTGATTCATCCAATCTCCTATTTTAGAATGCCTATAATCCTTTATGATTAGTTCTTTTCCATTCAACCAATATCCACCTTTAGTTTCAACCAAAGTATCGGGCGGAGGCATTTCATCCATTATTGATATCCATGTATTTTCTTCCATATAATTATAAGCTAAAAAGAGGATTCGCAAACCCTCTTTATGCACTAACTATGATAATTAGAATATACCCTCCCCATTCCAAGTATTGTCGGGCCAGTCTAGGTCGTGAAGTTTAATCAACTCTGGCAAACACTCAACCCAAAGTTTCTCACCCTCAGCCCGGAGTTTATTACCCTCAGCCAGAAGTTTATCACCCTCATCCCAAAGTTTATAACCCTCAGCCCGAAGTTTATTAGCCTTAGCCAAAAGTTTATCACCCTCATCCCAAAGTTTATAACCCTCAGCCCAAAGTTTTCTACCTTCAGCCCGAAGTTTATTACCCTCAATAAACTTCTGAGGCAATTCTACTCTAACCGGTCTGAAGTTCCTGAGTCTAACCGCTCGCTGATTCTCGAGTTTTTCATTTAGAATGTAATCTACTCTATTCATCCAAGGTTCGGTTAACTGCTCAGCCAGGATCGAATGGTGGCAAGTCCAGATGAATTTAGCGTCCGGACTTGATTCAAAAGCTAGTTTGCAATCCTCTGACTCTTCTGCAATTGATTTGATTTTAGTTTTCATGTTTTATAATTTTGTTTTAAGTATTCAATTCCACCAGCCTCGTCTAAAAACTTACCGTCTAACTGGGCTTCGAATATTTGATTTAATATTTCACCAAACCTAGGACTTGAGTTTAATTTAAGATGTTCAATGATATGCCGGCCTTTGATGATAGGTTTAATGGTTTCCTTTTCCTTGATTCCTAGTTTATTGACTTCATCATTTAGCCAGTAGATTGCACTATAATCAGCTAACCTAGGATAACGACCGTTTTGATCACATTCTACTACTTTAAACAGCCGATCTATCCTACCATCCACACTTCTAACCAAACGTCTTACTGCTGATGATCCCGCTTTAGCCTTATAAAGAATAACCGGTCGCATATGTGATTTGACCAGTTTTTCTATTTGGTCAATTCTAATATCAGCCGGATCCATTAATCTTTCCATGAATTTCCTGGCTAATGGGCTATCTTCATGTCCATGCGCGATTAGTTTTCCATCCTCAATTCTAGTTTCTGTGGCCTTTCCGAAATCATGAGTTAATACCGCATAACCCACAATCAGCCGTTCCTCATCATTCTCCAGCATGTTTCTTACACTATGCATGAAATGATAAAGGCACAAATCTCGATGAACTCCTACTTTTCCCTCAGGATGGTGTTGAGGATCTTGAAGGACTTCATCTAAATCAAATATTTCTGGATATAACTCTGAAGCCCCCGCAACCTTAAGAAACTGAAATGCCTCGGAAACATGCTCAGCTTTTCCATTAAAAATAAAGTCGTGCCATTCCTCTGCCACCCTTTCTCTAGGATATGCTTTAAGCTCCTCTATCATATTTTTGCAGTATTCGATAGTTTTGACAGAAGGCTTAAATCCGTATCTGGCGATGAATTTGAATGCTCTTAATACTCTAAGCGCGTCTTCCTTGAACTTCTCACTAACCGGATCCATCACTCTATCTCTAATGTCGTCCAGCCCATGATGCGGGTCTAGAATAACATCGGTAACCCAGTCATAACCAATAGCATTAAACCGAAAATCGCGTCTTAAACTTGCCTCTTCAAAGCTCATATTGGGATCGCAATCTACTATAAAATCGGTATGCTTTGGTCCGGTTTTGGTTTCTTTACGTGGAAAAGCAATATCAATATCCCAGCCTTTTACCTTATAGACTGGAAAATGACGGCCTACCAACTCCACTTCTAATCCTAGATATTCTTTCAAAGCCAGCTTAACCAAAGGAGGATGAGTGCCGAACACCTCTAAGTCAAAATCTTTAGGATATTGATTGAAACTAGTGATCAAATCCTCTTTGCTTAATGTGTTAGCGTTAATGATTGCATCTCTAACCGAACCTCCTACACTGACTACTTTACAGCCAGGCAAAGCTTCAGCCAGTCCAATAGCAATCTTTCTAACCATGTCTGTAGTAGTCATATAGTTATTTATTTTCCTTTATTTCTTTGTGCTATCTTCATGGCTAAATTAGGAGGCAGATTAACCTTGCGTTTAGTTTGCGGTTGTGTATATTCTACTGGTTGAGCTGGGCTGGGTTTGAAATAAAATTTTCTAACCAGCCAATATATCAAGCATGAAAGAAATATGCTGGATAAAGCCCCGGATTGATAAAAAGCCAATCCGAATATACATGCCATTAAGATGCCAAATAAATTGATTTTTCCCGTCATTTTTTTGTTAGGAGTTATTTCAGCTAAATGGTGGATCAATCCTTCTAAAAAAAGGATCAGAATCTTTTTACCTGAAAGTAAAAGATATCTTGCCAATCAGCTTAAACTGGAATGGGGAGGAACCGTTACTACAGTTTCCTCCCCATCCAGAAGCCGGATAATGTGGCAGATCACTAGCATGAATAGTTTTAACAGATTATGGGAGGCAGCTACTAGAAATAAATCCAGGTTGCCCTCCCAATTCTATAAAAACCTGCAATCATTCATGAACGAGCATATTTGAGCTGGGTGTCAAACATTAACCTAGCCAACCGTTTGCCAGTTCCACTTAATAGTTTGCTGCGCGGCCCATTCCATACTTTAAACCGGATTTTATGCCGGCCTTTGGGGTTGTTTCGGCTGCCTAGGATAGCCTCACCTTTAGGGTTAGCCGTAGGCCGATATTTGTATTGAAACAGTTTCATTGTAGTTTTCCATTTCTGACACCCTCTGCTTCAGTCATATTTTGATAACTTTGTCCAGCAGGTGTCAATTTTGCTTCTTTTTCTTTTGGATGACGGCGTTGTTGCTGCTCCAATTCCTTGCGCTCTTCAGCAGCTTTTGCTATTTGCAGAGATAACGCCCGTCGGCCTGGGCGAAGCTTGATATTTTCCTTGCGAATAGCTTCTGTTTTTACCCGCTTACCATTCTTTTTAACTCCCACCTTCAACCAGTATTCATGGTCTTTGACCCGTTTCAAGGCTTTCCGAGACTTGTTATTACGAGTAGTAATGATTTGCCGCTCATAATAACCCTTATCTTTGCTCTTACGCCGATCTTTGGCTTTTGACATATTTTAATTTTGTATGTTATTGTTAAATATTAAACTAAACTCCTAACTTCTCCTGCATTTCAGCCGTCATATATTCAGCTGATGGAGGAAGCAAAGTTACCGTGCTGGATTCGTAAGCCTCATCCAAAACTTTAGCCAAGTCATTTAGTGGCACCCGTTCATGTTGAGAAGGATGTTGCGGCAAGGAAGGCTTCTGTTTTTTAGTTTTACCATGTCTGCTCACCCAATGTTTACGCTGCTCTCGATCTCGCACTTCCTTTGAATCTTTTTCGTAATCCCTGCCTAGATGCACCCAGACGTTATTAAGCCGAAACTCACCATTATCGTCTGTGAGCAAAGCTGGGGCATTATTTTCATTATAAGTTTGAATCGGTTCACCAGGAAACCAAGCCAAAAACTCTTGGCCATCGGCGGACAAAATTACTGTAATAATATCGGTGACAAATGACCGGATATGTTTGGCTTGCGGCCCCTGAAAACGGAACTGCAGTAATCCAGTTTTTGGATCCAAATCCTCGGCAATAACTAGTGTGCGCAGTTCCAAAGGCGCTCGGTTATAAATGGTTTCAACTGTTACATAACTGGTGTAAGCCGTCGAATGTGGCGGCTGATTCCCTTTTCTTCTCATGTATTGAAAAGGAACTGAAAACCGGTAAACCATTCTTCCTTTCCGGTCAAGGAAAGGAGAAGATTTTACCCCTTGACTAGCGAGCCGTTGAAGCAGCATTCTCGCCGCGTCAATTGTGTCAACACCTTCAACAAATGCACCTTCTCTGGCCCCTAGTCTAAGCGGCAGTTCAGCTTCATATAAGGATTCACCCTGCAAGTTTTCAAACTTAGCCACTTCCCGGTCAAACGCAGGCAAAATGATACTAAGCAAATGTTGAGGTGAATTAAGCGGCACGGGCAATGTATTAATAGATTCAGACATATGTTTTAGTTTTGTTGTTTGTTTAGTTTATGAACACCAAATAGCTAAAAATACGCACCTGTTTTGAGGCAGGTGCGTATTAATGTGATCCTCACTCCTCCATGGCCTTTGCAGGCTAAAAGGTGTGAAGTTTAGGAAAGGAAAACTACTACCACTACTTCTCGTAGCGTATATAGCGGATATTACTAGAGGTTCAAATGCAGCCAAGTTCAGCTAAACTTAACTACTGCTTCCCATGCTAACTTACATTAGCCGGGCCTCTTCTATCCTCGCTCGCTTAAACTGCACACGGGGACCTAAGCCTGGGTGTCTTGTGCAGCCTTTCCAATTTCACACTATCAAGTACGATAACTCGATAGCGGACCATGCCAATTTATTAGATTGGTTATACCGTAATCCCCACTATAGGGAGTTATGATTCCTGTTTCCTAACTGCACATTTAGTGGATGAGCAGCCTAGATTTACAGAAACGCCAGTTTACATTGGTGTACATGGTGTAATCAACAACGCATTAACTGGACTACATACTTTACCGGCCTAATTCTTCACTTACTAGGCGTTCTAATATTACAATTAGTCTTATTTGTATGTAATGGTGCTTGACGGTTCCTTTATGCTTCTTTGCTAGAAAGCTGGTTAAAGTAAGAACCTTAACCTTCGCGAACCAGGGCTTTCACCCTATAAGTATCAATCAAGCGGTGCAAGATTATATCTGTCTCCTTATTACCATGAATATTACTCCAAGGCTGATCAGGAATTTACTCCACACTTTGCAGGTGGTTAATTAATGCTCTCTTGCAATATATTATACCATTAACTGGCATAAATTAAGGGAGGGGGCAGCTGATTTAACTAACCCTCCCATTCAACAGTTTTCTACTAAGGTCGGCAGCGGCGTTAATCCATGCTTTTTTACGAACATAACTATCTGCTGGATTACAAATAGACTGGCCAATGTATTTTTCACCGGTAACAGGATGAGTAAGGACAATGGAAGCGGATCCTCCTTTAGGATGAATATAACTAATCTTCATCAGTCGTTCATATTCCTGCTTATATGTCAACTTCTCTTCAACCGGGCTATGCGGAACTTCACTAAAAATTTGCTGCACCTCCGCTTCTTTCTTGGCCCGAAGTTGATACACTGGCTCCATTAAACTATGAGTTTTTTCTTTATAAGTGGAATAATTGATCACCCCAGTCTTATACCACTTTTTCAGAACATTCAAAAATTCTATTTTTTCAGCTGGAATCCGCTTGACTCTAGCTTCTACTTTAAAACCATCATTTAACAGAAGCTGAACCTGACCTTTATATTTAATTACCGTTGCGGCAATAAGTTGATTAACTTGTTGCGGGTTCAAAACTGATAAATTAATTTTTGGATTATTGTTTTTCATTTGTTTAAGTTTTAATTAACTTTTTATCTAGATGTGACTTATGTAGTATTTTCAACTTTTTAGGAGTTATACCAGGAATATTTGAAAACTTATTAAAATCTATTTCATCTTTTTCATGAAGTAGATTAGATAAATCAATACTTTCAGGATATCTCTCTAAAAATTCAGATCTTGTTAAATTAGTTTTTATATCAAAAGATATAACTTTTGGCTCTTCAATACAGAAAAATCCTGAACTAAAATTAGTTGAATTCCCGTAACCTGAATTCCTGTCACCTGAATTCCTGTCACCTGAATTCCTGTCACCTGAATTCCTGTAACCTGAATTCCCGTAACCTGAATTCCTGTCACCTGAATTCCTGTAACCTGAATTCCTGTCACCTGAATTCCCGTAACCTGAATTCCCGTAACCTGAATTCCTGTCACCTGAATTCATGTCACCTGAATTCCCGTAACCTGAATTCCTGTCACCTGAATTCCTGTCACCTGAATTCCTGTCACCTGAATTCCTGTCACCTGAATTCCCGTAACCTGAATTCCTGACACCTTTTTTTAGCCCCGAAGTTATCTCCTTTACCAGCTTAATTCTTTTAGCTACTAATTTAAAATCAGCTCCAGCTTGAGTGGGAACCTCCAAGACATCTTCAGCTTCAACCTCAAATACTCTACTATCACTTGCTGAATAAAAATACAAAGGACCACTAGGATGCAAACAAAAATGAAATCCTTTTTTACAAAGTTCTAGCTCCCCTTTAATTTCATACCATTTACCTAATTTAAACTGATGAAAATATGGTTTTCCATCAGTTTCCCCCGAGCAGGACATATCCGCCTTGGTAGCTTTATACCCTGTCATTTTCTTTATATAATTTGGCATATTTAAGTTTTAATTTGATTGTTGATTACAATGCTTTTTCTGGCTAATTCTCTGGCTCCTTCCAAGCTCTTTGCCGCCGCTTGAAACCGGGCGGAATGACAAAACAAGGCATCGGGAACTCCTGATATTTGAGCCAACCTTGATACCGACCTTCCTGCCCAGTTTTCAGGGAATGGAGTTCTTAAATTTTCGGCTGTGTTAAGTTTTCCACTCTTAACTGCTTGAACTTGAAAAGCTTTTTTATTGTTGGATGGGGAGATTACATACTGAATGTGCGGATGACTTTCCACCACCCGATACCAGCTGCAATATTCCGGTAAATACAATATTGGGTCAGCGGTTATCCTAGAGTTAACATATTTTACTGCTAAAATTTCTTCACTAGCTCTTCGATAAACCGCCCTTTCTAAAAATTTAGTGGCATAATCCAGAGCCTCATAAAACTGATGATTTTGTGTCATTTCATCTTGTAATTCAATTAATGGCACGCTATTCATGTCAGAAATACAAGTAGCCAGGGTCGGCATCTCTAATTTAACCGCTTTATTATTTTTACATCTAACGTAAACCTCCAACTGTGCTTGATCATTCAAATCTATGGCTTCTACAAATGCTTCCATTGAATCAGCTATTTGGCCGAAGGCGGCATCCTCTAATTTAAAAGGAGCCAAAACCTCCCTCAGCATGGTAATCCCTAATACCCGCCATAAAAGGCCAAAACAGCTATACTTTGAACCATCTAGCCTTTGTTCATTAAATCCAAATTGGTGATGATCAAACCACTTTATACCGTCATATTTTTCGCCAACATCCAGCACGTAATCCGCCCTAGCCCAGTCTTTAGGATCACGGCTGCGGATAAAAGCTACATGAGATTGACCAGCGGCTAGCCTTAGTAAAGCACAAGCCATTACTTCGTCGGCGTGAAATTGCCCTGAGTGACAAACTGCTATGATTGCTTCGTTGTTCATTATTAAAAAATTAAATCAAAACCCTCCATCCAAAACTAATTTTAGTAGTGGATGGAGGGCGGACTAAATAAAAATTAATCCCAGCGCCAGGGATCACTTGCTAGTTTCCTAGTAAAATGAATGTCATCTTTACCGGTATTAATTTGATTCCTAATGTGCGCTCTAATCGTTCTTTTAGTCTCATGTTTTAGGCTGTTATTATATCCTTTTGTGGATTTACCGTCACCGGTCATGCATTTAGCCAGGTTATAAGCTTCCCGAAAGGTATAGATGTGACAGCCAAATGAAGCTGAACTTGGATAACTTAGTTTAACTTTATTATCCTTCGTGAAATAAACCCGGTAGCCTATTTTCTCCAGCCTAGCTTTAAGGTTTAATTTAGCCTTGTTTACTTTCATTATTGAGCTGGCCTAAAAAATCCACGTTCAAGAGTTGGCAAATCCAAAGGAACACTATTAGTTATTCCGTTTTTGGGATTCCAATAATTGGTTGTTAATTTACCATTACCATCGTCTATCAAGGTAACAATAACATTACTAAAACCCCATTGCCAAACATGTGGAGTTTGCCAATCAATCAGGTTAGTGGAAGCTTGATAAGGAAGGTTAGTGCTGCTATACCATTGATAAGGTGGATAGTTGGTTGAAATATCATATCTTATCAGCTTAATCTCAGCGTTTATTAATGCTGGTTTAACTAAAACCAGGTGATGATGAACTATGTGGGGCCAAACCGGGGGCACAAATATTATAGGATAATTTGGCGGCGGCAATGGCGGCGGTGCAGTTGGCTGAGTAGGCATTGGCAGAACAGTCGTGCAAGTGGTGGTCAGCTTAACTGTAATAATTGTGCCCACCGTTAACACCGTTAAAGCTAGAACCACTTCCAAAAATACAGCAAAAACTTTAACCGCGACTAAAGATAATATACTAATTAATGTTATTTTTATTGTTCTTTTATTTTTCATGTTTTTCTTTCCAATCTACCCAAGCTAAATGAATTAGATAAATTGCAGTAATTGAAGTAGACAGCGCAACCATCCAAGCACAAAATTCGTGGGCTAAACAATTAAACCAAGACTGCGCTTTATGAGGATCCAACAAATAGTTTACATACATTGATAAATCAATACATATAAACCAGGCTATCAATGAATTTATGATTTTGTTATAATGGGTGTTCATTTCATTTTTTAGGTTCGTTGATTTGTTGTGGAAGTCAAGATTTGCACTTGATTTAGATTGCAGCTTTACGCGCTTTCTTTAGAATATCTGCTGGCTATGGATTAATATAGCTTCAGCTCCCACAAAAGTTAAAAGATAGACTAGCGGACTGGGAACAACTTCGAGGTGGTTCTAGCTCCATTGTTATTTTTCAAAGACGATTTACGCTTTGATTGAACCAAACCCGCCTAAGGCCTTTATTTTTTCACTAGTCTATCAAGTTCCATCCTACTACTACGAATAGTTGATGAATTGATTTATGGTTTCGCGAGCTAGGTTCCGTAAGACCTAGGTAGAGTCAGGCATATCTATTTACCAGATTCCATATAAGCTACTTGGTAAGCAGCCTATATTCTGTATCTTGTACGAGTCAGGGCGCATATCCGTTCTTGGCTGATTCCCGACCAGGCGCACGTCAGGGACCTGGGTACAAATTCTAAAATCAAATTATATATTTAAATTTGGCTACAGGTTCAAGTTAAGTGGTAGTGAAATAGGTGGCGAAGAAGCATTGACGTTAATCAGTCTAGCTCTTCGATTGGTGACAACTACATCAAAGGCTACATCAAAAGTAGCTCCACATTTTTCGCAGGTATTAGGGCTATGACGATTAACATCCGTCACGTCCTCGGCCGGTGCTTCTTCCAATGTAAAGGTTGATAAGGAACAATCTCCGGATTTGGTTTGAAAGTAAGATTCAGTTCCACAGACAGGACAATTCACGGTTATTGTGTTGTAGCATCCCATAGGTTTTATTTTTGTTGTGTATTTTTGTTGAAAGATGAGTGCAGGAATTGAAGTCGCATCAATACGATTTAGCTTATGAGACTAAATTGGCTCTCAGCCTTCCTGCGTTAAATTGGTGGAGGTGGGCGGTAATTCTCCGCCGTTTCGTTAACTAATCAATATACCTTCTACAGCTTATTCCGTTTTATATTCTGAATGTAATAAATGGACTCAAACTACACATCCAGAAGTTTAACCAGATCTTTAGATTAAATATACTCTAGTAACAATATATTCAACTCACCTGTAATTACGAACTATATGCTTACAAGTTTATGGCACTAGTCCGGCTTGCCTTTATTAGACAAGAGCTGCTTCTTGGGTGGAAGGCAGGAAATCATTTGCTTGCGCAGTGATCGCCATAGCCTCGTCCAGGATGCTCATCTTTTGGTTGTTGCCATTTGATGTTTTATGATGGATTTAAAGTGGCCAATCATAATCCACTGCTGCTGTTATACTAATTAACCAAGGATCGATTTATTATCACCCCCGTACTAAAATTGTTCTTTATTGTAATAATACAAGAAAGATGAAGGCTAGCCAAGAACTTTTACATCCTTGACCAGCCTCTTGGGTTGGCATTAAAATTATCCGGTTTTAACCACAAACAGTTGACAGGTCTTTTCCCACATCTCCTTGTCAATAAAGAACATAAATCCATTGCTGCAGTCCAACCAGCCTTTTGTTCTTTCATTCATCCAACGAGGTTTAGGCTCGACATACCAAGCATCCAAACCAATGTGTTCTTTGGCATATGGAGGTTTGGTTGCCAGAAGTTTAATCCTGGCTTTTACTTCCAGCTCATGGTCTGGATGGCAAAGGTAATAAACCGGTGGCTTATCTTTCTTTATCCCCACTTCGCCACACTTCAATTTATCCCGGTTCACGGCCAAGAAGCTTAAACAGGAAGGCACAATCCCCCATTCAAACTCGCTAGAACCCATATAGTCAAAACTAAAGACATTCCTTAGCAGGTTCATGGCTTCTTTTGACAAACCACCATTAATTAATCCACCACCAAAGGAAAAGATATTATCCAGTCCAGCCAAAGGCCCATCCATATTTTTAGGTGGGGCATCAAGCCTTTGAACCAGCCAGCTATTTCTAAGTTTTGGGTTAAAGTCTAATTCATCCATATTTTTAATTTTGTTTGTAGTTCTACTTCATCCAGGAGTATTATTGGAGGCTGCTTTTTCTTGCCCATTCTTCATAACCTGGAAGAAGCCTAGTTTCGATGTTACTAAAGAAGTCAACCAGCTTCACCGTCAGTTCAGCTTCAGTAGTTGTAGCCGCCATGTTCAGCACAAAGTCGGCAAAGAAATATGGATTGGCGATTAACTGTAGATTAAAGATAAGCCTCAATAAATGACGGTTAATATCATTCAATGAAATATATTTTAGTTCTAAGTTACAACGTTCAGCCCAGATATTTACCACATCCATTGCTTCAGTTTTTTTGGGTTGTTTGGCTAATTGGATTAGTTGACAATCCCATTCATCTAGTTTCATGGTTTTTTATCAATGTAAAGAACCTGTTTGTTTTTATTTTTTAGTTAATTTACTGGAACCACTACTGCAGTTTGTTTATCTGTGTCAATTTTGACCGTAATATATTCATCATACCTAACCCAAGGTTTAATAGCTTTACGAATTTCAGCTCTTTCCTCAGGAGAATTGATTTGAATACTATTGGCGTGATAAAGGACTGCTGCTTCCACGGCATCAGGGTTCTTCATATTGATGGTTATAATCATAGTTTTATTCCTGTTCAATGACTAGCGTGCCTGTTACTTCAATCAATTTATGGGTTTTGCTGTCTTCAAAATACCAGCCATCAGATTGCGCTTGGTTGGATACATTTCCCGTTGATTCCCATTGTTTGATGATTTTACCATCATTAGCATACAAGGTTACCATATGTTTGCAGCCTAATGATTTAAATTGTGCATAAGTTGCATCTTTACAGCCAGACGTAAATAGAATAATTATGGCTGTGATAATTAGTATTAATCCTGAAACTGACATTAATTTTTTCATAATAGTTTAATTTTAATTGTTTTGTTTCTTTATAATCGAAAAGTCAGGAATCACACCAGTATCATTAAAGTAGCTGAGCAATTGTTTGTATAAATGAGGACGGCATTCTTCCGCTTCTGGAACTTCTTTTAAAGCTTCATCCAATTTCTTAGTAATAGCTTCATGTAGATAGTCTGGAACAATTACAGGCATAGTTTTGTTATTTTTGTTAAATTAAAGAACGGGTGGGATTTAAACCCACACGTAGATTGATAGTCTACACTGCCTCTGATGATCATTGGCTTAAACCTTGCAGCATGTCTTTACATTCCATCATCCGTTCTTAAAATCGAATTGGTAATAGTTTTTATATTGTTGCACCAGTCCACAACCAACAGTCAGGATAAGCAGAATAGAACATTGTCTTTCTAACCTTGTCCCAAAACCTTTGCTCTGGTGTGAGGGAGGAGAGAGTGGGTGTCATGTTATTTCCTTTTGCAAGGCTTCATTTAAGCAATGATTCAGAACACCAACAGCAAGAATTTTTGCTAGTTCAATTCCTTGATCGACACGACACAGCACTTGTGTTTCAGAGCCATATTTTGTCCAAGGATTTTTAATCTTGTAACACTGTGACTGTTCGTGCGAGTAGTATTCAATAAATATAGGATTCATACAAACCTTTCCGGCCACCATACGCGGCAGAGTGCTTCGATCCATGCGGTGAACAGGTCTTTGTTTTTTACTTCTATGTCAAATGGCTCATCCATTTGATAAAATGAAACAATCCAGCATCCAGAATCATAGGTGATGTTAAATTCAAATCCTTGTGCAATCAAAAGGTCAGTTGCCAACTGGCAGACTTGCAAGCCTTCGGTTGGCCAGTTGATCTCTTTGCTGGTTTCTTTCCATAGAAACAGCACGTTGTATGTGCCATAAGTTTGGATTGTTGTTTTAATTAACTCCGACAACTTCTCACACACAGCGAGTTTTTGTTCTTCGAGGGTCATCATAGGTCTTTCTTGTTTAGTTTTTCGGCGGCGTTGAGGATGGCTTGTATCTTTGAAGACACTATGTCAATTCCTTTTATCGGTAACACTATTGGTTGCATTGCCGCTCTCCGCATAGCCCATTTCGCGGCGTCGAGTTGGATTTCTTCTATAAGTGTTGCTGTCATTCCATAGTTTTCTGGCAGCATTTTGTTGTATTGTTTTGTCCATTCTTCCGCGCTTTTCATATAAGAGTTTTGATCATATTAGTTGATTGTTGATTTTGCTGCTATGCCACCCAAAATGATAGCTGGTCTATCACAAAAAGTGGTGCATCGGGAGCAGCAAGGGCCGGAAGTCTCTCACT
>Ga0182030_10017475_pt1 | contig 13838 bp, 16 predicted proteins | sample 812S3MmetaG_FD_121299 | JGI IMG/M metagenome (GOLD analysis project Ga0182030, IMG submission 121299) | Permafrost microbial communities from Stordalen Mire, Sweden - 812S3M metaG (Illumina Assembly) | ecosystem: Environmental > Terrestrial > Soil > Wetlands > Permafrost | place: Sweden... | reverse complement strand
GTTTCCCTATCTATAGTTTTAACCTCACATTCCCTAGCATATAATCTTCGGGAGTTTTTATGTAGAATAGATAATAAAACACCTTTTACTTGAGTTTTATGCCCCAACCATTCATCTTCGAACATAGTAATAAGATGAACTCCCTTTTCCTTGGCTTTAGTATATTTACTGAAATGATAGCTATGTCCTCTAGGTTCAGGGCTGTTTTCATTGTGCCAGTAAAGACCACAATATTCTATGCCTATTTTAGTTTCATCGTTATATAGATCAATTTCCTTTCCATCTAATATAGTATAGTCAGGTTTAAATTCCAATCCAGTTGCAGTATTTAGCCATTCTTTTATTTCATTCGGAGTCTTGCCATATAAACCTTTAGGAGGAAAGCTGCCATATTTTTCTATGCAAGCTTCTCTGATTTTCTCCATTACTTCGGCATTTTGAAGTGAGCAAGGAACACCGTATTTTTCCATTGTAGTATTGATAACTTTCTGTCTAACTTCCTTATTTTGCATAGGATTCTCAACACCATATCTTAATAGATTTGTTTGCTTTGTTTTTTCTTTTATGGCAGGCAGATCATATTTTCTTGCTTTCACCATAGCTACACTCTGTCTTTTTACTCTATCTTCCTTGGATAACGCCCAGCCATTGTCTCTAATAGTTTTATAAATTCTTCCTTCTTTTACATTATATAGTTTGGCTAGATCCTGGCCTAATACACCTTCAACTACATATTTTTGTTTAATGTCAGCTAGTTGTTCAGAAGTAAATGTTGGAATTGCAGGTTTTTGCTTTCTTTTAAATTCTGACTCACCTAAATTCAATTGCTTGACTTTATTTCTAACCGCCCATTCAGATATTTTATATTTTTCAGCCATATCCAAGATTCGTATAGTTTTGTAATCTTGAGTAAATTTCTCGTCAGAACACGGAATAGTAACTTCTGGTCGGTATGTTTTAATGTTATTCCTGGCTAAAATAGTATAGAGAGCACCAGAAGATATATTGTACTTTTCTTGAACTCTTTTACGGTCTTTTAAAGTAATATAGTCAGCAATTATTTCTTTAACCGGATAGCTTTCGTAAACTGATGCACGATAAACTGGGATTTTTCTAGCTTTGGTTTTAATCAATTCCCAAGGCCGTTCAAATACTCTTTCTAATTCAGTTATTTCAGTTTTAGGATATAATTCCTTTAACTTTAATACTTCTTCAGTTGTCCAAATCTTTCTATGCATAATTAGTTATTCTCGTTTAAATAGGTTGCAGCCAGAAACAAGAAGGTTGGATTATCTTTAAACATTCCTAAACCAGTATTACAATTACTACAAAGCAATCCTCGGACTTTCTTAGTAGAATGATTATGATCCACACATAAATTAGTATTTAAATCTGATGCAGCTATCCCACATACTTTACATTTATATCCTTGATCATGTAGCATTTCATTATATTTTTCCAGCGAGAGCCCAAAGTTTTTATTTAATTTAATTCTGCGATCATAGTCTGGATTGGCTTCTTTCCATTGATCTCGGAGGTGTTTGTGGGTGCTTCTGTATTTTCTTTCACATTCAATACATTCAGCTCTTGGTTTCCCTGCCCTTTTTCCAGACTTGTTCATATAAAATTCAATTACTAATTTTGATTGTTTACAAGTGCAACATACTTTGGTTTCATTCATATAATAATATTATATCATATTATTTTAACAAGTCAAGTGTTTTTTATTAAATACTTGTCTATTATAAATATAAAACCCTGACCCGCTTTCGCAGATCAGGGTGTGTTATAAAACCCTTGATTCTATTAATCAATTAAAGTCGCAACGGAATGCACCTTTAGGATTACCGATGCTCACACCAATGTTCATATATTGGAAGAATTGCAAGAAGAATGCTTTCGTTTCAAGAAAGACGGTTAGCGGCTGCAGCCTTAGGTACTTACCTAAAAATTCCTCAGAACTGAAGAAGTATATAGTCCCGTCCGGAACTAACTCACGTTTAATAGTCAGAATACTATTAATACCAAGTATCTTTGGCATTAATGTTCCTTCTTTCCATGCCCGTTCAGCTTCATCACCACCAACTTCACTTCGTTCTAGTTTCAGGAAGTCGCCAGCAGTAACGTTATTCATCAGCATTACACCCTTGCTGGATTTCCCGTCTTCTTGCATCGGTCCAAAGGGCACACGCAAACGTTGGAAAGCTTTGACTGCTTCCACAAAGTTAGCACGAGTAATTCCACCAGACAATGTGATGTAACTGGGCAACCCGTTTCCAATAAACGTGTTAGCAGTATTCGCCACACCCAGGATAGAATTTACCTTTTCCAGGCCTTTGCTGTCGATTTCAGTCGCCAAGTCCTTTGTGCTGTTTTCGAGCAAGATCTGGCGGATGTCATAATCATAACCACGGAGCTTGTCAATATCCTGCTGGAATACTGGGCTCATTAACCTGCTGAAATAGACAGGATAACGGGTGCCACCGAATTGGAAGCCATCAGGAACGTTGCCGAGAGGAACTGAGACCGCCGGAGGTTGATCAGGCTCACGATCGCACCATTTGACATGCAATACAGGGTTCTCGCTCTTGTCTAGTTCATCATTCGCAATATCAATTGGAGTGAGGATCTTTTCGAAGAACGAATTTTCACGCAACTTAGTGCGGGTGTAGGTTAATGCTGATTGGGCTGCTTTCTTTTCTTGGCCACCTTCCAACATATCCACGAAGGTATCATTATATACCTTGATATCTGCAATTTTTTCGAGTGACATATTATTATTCCTTTATATTAGATGGTTGCAGCCAATTTGATTGCTAGCATAGACACAAAGACCTGGGGTTTGAATGACCCAGCCTTAGTAGACGAAGTATAAGGCAAACCAACAGGATTAGCGGCGTAAGCGGCACCTTCTGTAGCTGACGTATAGTTCTGAGCAGTATTAGCTGCTGAAGCTTGTTGAGCGCCGTATTGAGGGGATTGGCGAACTTCAGTCACCCAGCCAATAATCGGTCCATTAGTGTTTGTAGTTTTTGCGACCAATCCAGCAGTTGTGCTCGCATAAATTGGAGTACCTACCGGATAGTTTGTTGCATTAATAGCTGAGGTAGAGTCGGTTGTCAAGTCCACCTGATCTGTTGCTACGATGCTGTTACCGTCGAATGAATAGAGAGCGATCTTGCCGCTTTCTAATACATCGCCATCGGTTGAATTGTTAATGGTCAAGCCACGGACACCTGCCGAGCCTGTTCCACCAAGAGTAACTACACCTGAGCTATTGACGTACGCGACTGAACCAGCGAGTACAGCAGTTCCAGGGGCAGTTCCTCTTAAGTCCGCTTGTTGCAGACTAAAAGCTGTTCCTTTTATTACTTGTAACATAGAGTTCCTTTAGTTTAAGTTTCGTAGAAGTAATTTTGTCATCGTCTTCTCGTCTAATTATATTGTTCAAACATAACTAGCGCCATAAGGTGTTTATTCCCACTACTTAATATTAGTTTAGGCCAAATGTATTCTACCGTCAACTATTATTTTACATTTATTTTAGCTTTCTTCTTCATATTCTCGATGGCCCAAAGAGGTTGCAGATTAGTGAAGTGATTTAATTTAACCGCCTCTTCCATGGTTTTCGCGCTAGCCATTGGTATTATATGATCAATGTGCCAGCCAGTTCTGCTATGATTACTCCAATTCATGCCTGGTTTAAACTGCTTTTCTATATGTAGTTTAAGCTCCTCAAAAGTACAGCCAATTATATCTTTAGTGTGGGAGTGCTTTTTAAATCCTCTTCTACAAATGGCATCAGATATTAGCGATCTGGTAATTACTTTAACTTTATAAACCGGGTCTAATTTACACCTCTCTTTCTTCCTCGCTACATTAATCTTATTCCTGGCAACTTTGTTCTTCTCGTACCATGCTCTAAGTTTTCTATTGTCTTCTTCTCTATTTAAAGCATGTTTAATTTTCTTCTTAGATTGTATAGTTTCCCAATTCTCTTCATACCATTTATCTGTATTATTCTTGATTTTAACTGCATTAACTAGCTGATAATTCTTGTGATAGTCTTTGGAATTGAGGGCTAGTATATGATGGCAGGATTTGCAGGCGGATTTAGGCTTGTTTATTCTTCTGCCAGATTTAACTATATAATATTCAGACCAAGGCTTCTCTAACTTACACATGCTGCAGATCTTAGTATTCTTATTTAGAATACTATCTCTAATATCTAGGATAACTTCAGATAGTAGTTTAAGATCTTCCTGTAGACTAGGATTCATGTTGGTTATTATATAATTGATTTATTAAGAGTCAACTATATAAACAATTCAGGCTAGGCTAATTAAAGCCTAGCCTGACCCCACACTTAATCTGAATTACTTAACTTACAGCACCGGTTATTAAAGAAGATCCTGGTATAAGATTTAAATTGGGATGCTTTTGTATAGTTTTTGAAACTTGTTTTTGAGCATTAGGATTAGCAGTTGCAGCTATTAATCTGTTAAGTGTTGGAGTTATACCTCCAAATCCACCACCTATTAATGCCCCTTCAATAGCTCCATCTGCTGGATGATCTTGTGTTAAAAAACTTCCACCGATAGCACCCATAGCTCCACCTAATCCTCCAGTTAACAGCGATTTCTTTAAAGTGCTGCCCCAACTAGGATTTTTTTCTTTTAGATTTTTTTCTGCCTCGGTATTTTTCGTCTTTTCAAACATAAGTCTTCCAGCTAAATCTGTACCATATCCTCCAGGTCCGGGTATCATTAGACCTAAATTAGAGTATAATTCATTTTGTATTGGAGACTTGGTGCTATACATGCTTGGATATGTAGCTGCCGCCCACATTTTTCTTAGGTAGCCAGGATCGTCATAAGAAGCATATTTCAGTAATCCATATGCAGTTATAACATCTATATTATTTTCCATAGCTGCTTTTATAAATCCTCGTTCGAATGCTTGTTTATCCATACAAAATAATTATTCGTCGTCCATTATCCCGCCACTAACCATCCCGAATGCCGCATCATAAACCGGATCTTCGCCAGCAGTTCTAACTTTATTTGATACTCTAGCGGCTTTACCTAAAAAACTTACATCGTTACTGTTGCATACTTTTTCAAGAGTCCTAATTACATAAACCGGATCTTCATTTGACTTTTTAATGAACTGCTTTCTTTCATTTTCACTCACTAGGTAGTCTGAATCGTAGAGCACATCTGCCACCTTATTCAAAGCTATCCGGTATTTTTCCTTGTTCAATTCCTCCACCAATGCAGCCTTCTTTTGCTGTAGTATTTGTTCTTCTAGTTTAGCCTCTTTATCTATGGCTATCTTTATGAACTGGGCTACTTGGTTTAGAAATTGATTATTCATTATTGGCAGGATTAAGGTCTTTGATAGTATTTAAATAATCCAATACTTTTATCTTTTCTTGATCAGGCAGGTTATTTAAGGATTCTACTTGATTATTGGAGGATGTTTTGGCTTTTCCACCCTCCTGCAACTTAGTCTGAATCTTTGAAAAAAGATTCATATGGCTAATTACGATGCAGCCTGCTTTAGCCTGGAAACAAATTCCTCGACTATTCTGCCACCCCAACTAGCAAATTTGGCGTCTAATTTATCCTCTTCAGCTTTCTTTTCCATTTCCGCAGCCTGTTTAGAGAGTTCAGCTTTAGCCTTGGCAGCTTCTTGTTCAGCCGCGTTCTTTTCAGAGATGAGCTTATTAATCTGAGCTTCGAATGCTAGTTTAACCTGATTAGACTGTTCTTCTTCTTGGGCCTGTTTCATTAGCTGGTAAAATGCTTGAGCTCCGGCTTCTTCCGCTAGTTTAATTTGTTCGGTTTCGTCCTGGGCTTCGGCTACTTTAACATTCTTGCCCTTCTTAACTTCTTCTTGTTCTAGTTCAGCGGCAGCGGTGGCGATTAGTGTTTCAAAGTCCCTGCGCCCAGCTTCTTTATAGATAGTTGTGTCGGCCGCAGTTTTACTAGCCAGGAATGTACGAGCGAATTGACGGCCAAGTTCGTATGAGGCTTCTTTATCAAGTTCTTCATCAGCAGCGTCAGAACCAGCCTTTTTGTGAGCCTTAGTCGGATTAGATTCTTCGGTATTGGGCTTTTGTTCAAATTTCTGAGGTTCGTTATGCTCAGGGCCTACCTTATTCTTATCGGTTTTTTCAGTTTTCTTGGATACAGACTCCACCTTAGTATCTCCGCCTGGGTGAGAGGTGGCTTTTCCATCGCTGGCAGTACCTTCTTTTGACATCTGATTAATCGCGTCCAACAATTGCTGTCCTAATGCAGCCAATTTCACGTTAGCTTCTGGTTTAACTTCAGCAACCTTCGGCATTACATTTTCTTTTTGAACTACTTTAACCGGTGCTTCTTCTTTTGCAGCTTCGGGTTTAGTCGTATCCGGTGAAGTAGCTACAACTTTAGCCTTGGCTTCTTTCGCCAGTTCTTCAGCCTCTTCCTCCGCAGTTTTGTGTTTTTTTGTGGGGTTAGCAGGTTCGGTATTGGGCTTTTGTTCAAATTTCTGAGGTTCATTCTTTTCCGGACCAACAGAATTTTTATCGGTGTGCTCGGTGGCTTTCGACACTGAGGCCACAGCAGCATCTACGCCTGGATGAGATGCGGCGGTTCCTGTGCTTGCAGTTGCGGTTTTTTTTTGGCCCTCTTTTATTATCATCTCGTGAAGCTGATCAAGGAAATTCGCGCTCTTAGTGCTTTTACTCATAAATATTATTGTGTGTTAGTGGTTAATTGTTGTTGCTAAAGCGGTTAAGTTATTATCATTAACCACATTGTTTATACTATTATTTAAATTGTAATGTTTTGCAGATTAAAATGCAAGCCTAGCTATTAATATTATTGAGGACCTGCGCCCGGTGGAGGCATCGGAGGTCCGCCTTGAGGAGGCATTGGTGGTGCACCAGCGGGACCGCTTTGGCTTGGATCACCTGTGCCTGGGCCTGCTCCACCACCTTGAATTGCAGCCATTAGAGCTGAAATTAATTTATGTTGTTCTTCTGGTGGGAGGGATTGGATCATCTGAAGTATCTGTGCTTCTTCGTCACCACCAGGTCCACCAGCGCCACTAGGGTCTGCGCCAGCGCCAGGATCTCCACCAGGCCCACCAGGCATTGGCGGTGCACCTTGAGGCCCGCCTAGGCTAGGATCGCCACCAGCGCCAGGAGGAGCGGATTTAAACATATCATCAGGATGTGCGGCAGATTTTTCACGATCTACTACATCAACTAAAAGGCGAACAGAATCATCTTCCGAAAGTCCCGCTTGTTTGGCGCGGTTCAGAAAACCTTCAGCGTATTGGCTTAATTTAGGATCATTGGCTATCGCACTGACCTTTTCCATAAACGCAACCTTTTTGGATGTCTCGGCTAAAGCTGTTTTTACGAATTGCATGGCCTGTGGTATATTTGCACCATTTACCAACGCTTCGCTAAAAAGTCCGTTAGTATATGCAATTGAGCTGGCTGTTTTGCTCATTCCTGCCTGATTAATTAAATTTCCGATGATGTCCTGATTCATAATTGATGCGGTTTTGGTTGAAGTTGACTGACGTTTGGAGATTTCGTCAGCTTTATTTAAGAGGGTGGCGATTTTCTCTTGGGGAATTCCTGACTGTAGAGCTTGCTTCACAAATTCTTGGGTGTAGAGATCATTCATATTATTGCTGTTGTTATACTTAATATTATTGTAATTATAGAAAATCGTCAACTACTTATTATTCAAATTGGTTTGGTTGTGGGAAGTTAATCGGTTGTTGTCCCAGTAAAGATTTCCATAACGATTGTCCACCTATTTCTTTTTTCTGACCTTTATATTTGTTTAATAGTTGTTCAATTACCGGCGCTTTAGCTGCTCTTTCAGGTGTAGTCATATCTATCATAGCTGAGTTTCCTTCTGCTTTAGGCAATCCAGCTACCAAAGATTTTCTAGCGTTAATAGGATCTTGCATTAACTGGTCTTTATATGAATTAAATGCATTATTAGTATTCAATAAAGGTCCTGCTCCAGCTCCCAATGCTCCACCACCCAAAGCACCTAATAAAGCATTTCTAAGGTGATGGCTTTCTGGTTTTTGTTCAGGGTGATTTGGATCTTGGGGGCCAGCTCCACCGGTTAATGCACCTAATCCTCCTCCAATTAATGCTCCTCCGCCAGCTCCTAATCCAGCTGCCATTCCTGCTCCTGTTGTATCTTTAACCATATTTAAAGCTTGTAGTGTATTGTTAAAATCAAAGTTAGCCTGCTTTAGTAAGGATACCGCTTTTAATGGTGGTATTCCTGATACCATAGCGGCTTTTATAAATCCTCGTTCGAATGCTTGTTTATTCATATGTTGTTTAAAATCTTGGTGGTTACTTTGTCAAAATTGTGCAGTATATCGGAGCCTTTGAATCTAATCACTTTATATCCTAATTTTACCAGTCTTTTATTTATTATGCCATCTTTATATTTTCTGCGCTTCTGATCGTGCCAAAAATCCCCATCGCAGTAGAAAATTGTGTTTCCTATTTTAAAGTCCGGTACTGTAATATTACTTATGGATGCCTGCTCCTCAAACTTTATATTCTTACTCTCCATCCATTCTCTAACCTTCTTTTCTATGTCGGTTTCTTTATGATGCGTTTTAATATAGAATAGAGAACCGCATCTAACACTACAATAAGATTTCCAACGGCCGCTTAACTTCTTCCCGCAATTTTTACATTTTAATTCAGCCATAAATCAATTCTGTATCATCTTCATCACCTCTTCTTCAGATAGTTGTTTATTTTGGCAATTTACAGCATTAGGCAAATAATTGTTTAATAAATTGGTTGAAGGCCCTGGGTTGACTGGCGTAGGTATATGAATGGGAATTGGTGGAGAAACCCAATTAGTCTGAAATACTATATTAGTTTGAGTGATTGTTTTACTAATATAATTAGTTTTATAAACAGGCACATTAATTACTCTGGTTATAATATTAGTCCTATAATATATATTATTGGTGACTGTTATTTGATTGGTTAGATTAAGTTGATTAGTGACGTAAGCTGGAATTACTTGGATTATGGTATTGGTAAAGCTAAACCAATTAGTTACATTGATTGAATTAGTTATGTATATTATGTTTGGTGGATTATTGGTCGGGTATGCAGTTACTTTATAGAAAGCTAGATTAGAGAATGGGCTTTCATTGTTAGTTGTATCTATGGCAGTCACTCCAAATCCATAAATAGAGTCAGGAGTTAGATTATATACATTGGCGTTTGTAACATTCCCGGCAAAAAATGCATTGGTAAATACAGCTACTTCTAAATTAGAATCTATAGGATAGCCGTAGTAAACATTATAACCTAGAATATTAGAGTTAGGATTAGCGTCCCAAGTTAAACTTACACTAGGACTGGAAGAAATAGGAGTGACGGCAACGCTGAATCCTAAAGTAGTGACGGCTAAAAATAAGGATATGACTGAAGTTAGCAGCGTCAACATGAAGGTCAAGAAAGTTTTCATGGCGTTCTTACCGTTCGGAATCCAATAGTATTGATCGCTGCGCCCGGAGAACGTGATTGCCTGGCTGCGCACCGGCACTTGCTTGCGTAGTCGCTCCAGCTACCACCCCGGATGACACGAAGCGCGCCAGTCGCCGGTCCGGTTGGATTGATTTGCGTGCCGTAAAAGCTCGTGATTCCATACCAGTCCCAACACCACTCATCCAGGTTGCCGGACATGTCCATCAGACCAAATCCGTTTGCACCTTTCGGCTGGCGCGGGCCGGTAGTGATTCCAGACGCCGGGCCGTGGTCGTAACGAAGACTGTTCGACAAAGGGCTGTAGTAGGTCGCCTGCGCCTGCGAGATCGTTTCTCCCCATGGAAATCGATTCGTTGTTAGTCCACCACGCGCGGCATACTCCCATTCCGCCTCCGTCGGCAGGCGGTAGCCGTTGCTGGTCCATACGCAGATCGGCGTGGCGATACCTGCCCGATAAATGTTCGTTCCATTATGGTAGCACGGCGTCAGTCCTTCTGACTCGCTCCGCGCATTGCACCACTTCACACAGTCATACCAGCTCACGCCTGACATCGGCAAGCTGCCGTTGCCAGCGGAACCGTAGGCCAGAGTGTAGCCGTGTGCCTGCCCCCAGTTCCAAACCGCCGCGTAAATCGCGCCGGAAACCATCACCTTGTCCATCACAAATGGAGAAACCGTGACAACGTGCGGATGCGCATCAACAATATCACTGTCGTTTGCGCCCATGGTGAAGGTTCCGCCGTTGATCTGGCCATAAGCCGCCAGTGCCGCCACCATGAGCAGGACCGTTAAAAGTTTAAATTTCATATTATATTATCCTCTAACTCCAGCTATACTATGACCAACCCCAAAATCAGGGGATTGAGTTTTAAACTTCTGCAATAGCTTAGGGATGTCTATAACAGGTGAATCTGATCCCTGGCCTAGACTTGGAGTATTTGGAACTATTTGTGGACTGGGTGGCAGGTGTGGCTGTAAAGTTTGAACCGGCTTGGGTGTGATAGCTTGAGGTAATGGTGCTGGTGGAATTACGGTTTGATCAGCTAGTTTAAATATATTAATGGCTTGATATTCTGATAATCCATTAATTTTAGCTGCTTTAATGAATCCCCTTATAAATGCCTCTTTCTTCAAAGCTTCTGGTTTGACTAGTTTCTTTATTAAATTAGCGTCTTCTTTTTCGTCTAAGTGGTTGTCGGGATCTTTTCTGTGCTTTAACTTCTTAAACATATCTGTAAAATTGGCTTGTTTATGCGATTCTTCTAAATATTTTCCACCTGATGTAGCTTTATGCCAGGTTAATCGATCAAAGTATGTAGGTTGCATTGAATCTACGAATCTTTCCAAATTTTCTTTATGTTTTGTATGCTGCTCAGTTATATTATCAAATTTAGTGTGTTTAAGTGCTCTAAAGTAATCTGTAAAATTGGCTTGTTTCGGCAATTCTTTATCTATATGCCCTCTTCCCATAAAATGCTCTACTGAAGAAGGTTTCATTTCTTTGGCAGTTTCCTCTACTTTAGGATAACCTTTGGCACTGGCTTCTCCTTTTTGAACTGCATGTACGAAATTCATGTATTTTTCTTGTTTCTGTGAGGTTGCTGGCAAAATTATACTTCGTCCTTTCTTATATATGCTTAGTTTAAACTAGCTGCTCTAATAAATCCATCTAAATATGCTTGTTTGATTCGAGGACTTTCGTGAAATCCCAGGAATACTGGTTGAAAATAAGCTCCACTTTCTCCCTGACCGCGATGGCTTATATTTACAGTTCTACCTATATAATCATCAGGATAGTTATAGATATCTTTTCTAGTATCATCTGACAATCCACTAGCCACTTCTCCTACAATCGGTCCTTTGGGTGTCAGGCTATATTTAATGGCTCCAATTCCTTTATTCTCCAGCCTACCTAAGCCTTGTGAAAATCCCCTGAAATATACATCTGCCTCCTCAAAGTTCTTCTGCTTAACTGGTTCACCTGTCTCCCTATTCCAGCCTACTATACCTTCACTGGTTAATCTATGTTTTCCAGACTTAATATCTTTAATTAACCTGCTAGCCTCTATAGGTGTTTCAGCATAAGGCGGTTCTTCAAATTGTTTAGGCAGATGTTTTAATATATCCTTTATTTTACTTCTTCTTTGATCTGGGCTGCCTTTGAATCCTACGATATCGAACAAAGCCGCTCTTAGTTTAATATCCTTTTCTTTTTGTTTATTAATGGAGTTTAATACACTGGCGTTCAACAAGCCACCTAATTGTTGCTCAGGGATGGCTTTATTGTCTATTGTACCATATAATTCTCCTCTTAATATAGTGCCTACCAAATTATCTGGTATATTAATTTTAGGTTTATTCAGGCCAAAGAATCTATCGGTATGAATTATCGGTCTGCCAGTTTTGCTAGTTCTATAAGATACTACATCTATATTATTCTTGTTAAGCTTGAATAGATTAGACGCGCCACTTAGTTTAGCTGAGATTAGATGCTGGTTTACATCTATATCTTTGACTGCCTTCATCTTTAACTTTTCAAAGGCGGCAGGATTATCTATTAGTTTATCAGGGTAGGTGGGAGTAGTATTTAAAGCCAGCCATTTCTTATCATCAGTTTTTATTAAACTAAAGTATTCCGGGTATTTCTTGTGCAGTAAAGTAAAGTTGATTTTATCTGGTAAGTTTTTGGTTACTACCGCTTTACCTAGATCATCTGTTTTAACTTCACCAGCCCCATATCCACTTTCGATAACTCCTTGAAAATTAGCATAGTCTAGTGAATGAATAGGCTGATGGATGAAGAGGCGTTTTTGACCTGGACTGGGCAGACCTTTTTTAGATACAAATGAATGGAGGTCTTTATCTCCTAGTCTGACATCGTAGTGTAATTTTGCTTTTCGGGCATCATGTTTCTGAACTACAAAAGTAAGCAGTTTGTTTAATGGGAGATCAGATAGACTACCGTAATTAGATCTATCTGGAATGCCTTTAGCTTCCTCTGCATATTTTAATAGATATGATTGCAATACATTCACTTAATAGTTCTGTAAAATCATATTCATTAACATGTCATCGGTAAGTTTCCCCTGCTCATTTAATACATTTGCACAGGCCAGCTTATAAATTCCATATTGTTTTGCAAATTCAAGGTCACTGGCTTCTTTGGTAGCTTCTTTTTCTTCCTTGGGCTTTAGGCTGCCGGTTATGGAAATTAGCATTATCCTTCGCACACAAGGTCCTTCTTCCAGGCTATGATCTTCCTTTAATTTACTGGTCAATTTCTTTAGTTCTTCTGGAGCTTTATTATCATTAGGATCAAAAGTTTCACTGTTCACGGCTTTTCCAGGATCTTCTTCCAGCTTATTAAATATGTGGGGTAAATGGGTTTTCATTCCATTTATACTTTCAGGATTAACCTTTTTGTCGAATAGATACCTCGCAAAGTCCTCTGGTTTAAAGATTATGCCCTGCTCAGTCAAAGTCTTCAATACTACACTAGGCTCCATCTTTCTTAGACTATCCATACTAGTGTCATCAATCTTAGGGCTATGTTTAAGTTTGTGGCCGTGTAGCTTTATGAATTGATCTTTGGAGGTTTTAGGAGCGGACCTGGCAATCATATCCACCCGCTTTTCCATTTCCGACAACTTATGCAAAACCTCCCGCTTTTCCTCGGCTTTCTTGGAGATAATCAAATCATCCGGGACATGGATATCCGGATAAATTTTTTAATAATCGGATGGTAGTTGTGGTTTATAAGTAACATCAGAGGCTAGTTTGGAAAGCCCAAATGCTATTCTATCCGCACCACGTTTTACCAGGCTCAGTTCAAACCATCTACCTTCTTTAGGATTTTCCATTCCCACCATTTTACCATCAGGCATGATCTCCCCTAGTTTGTCTGGAATATGCTCACATCTAGAACCAGGCTTGTCATCTTTGGCCTTATGTCCACAAATACTGCAGACATCATAAGGTACTTTACAATTATGCACACCAACTCGACCAGCTATAAAAGAATCATCTCCTGGAACTGTGATATCATATACGGTATCTGTGTTAGTTTCTTGGCTTATTTTAAGTATTTTACGATAAACTAGATTACCTTCAATGTATGTAAATGGATTTTTTCTTGTAGCGCAACATTCAATAACTTGACCTTTTTGCCAAGGCTGCATATTAGACATATCCCGGCTATACGTTTTTTTACTAGCAGGAACCCAGTCTATATTTTTTTTAACTACATTTAACTTATCCGCATCATCTCCAATGATTGTTAATACATAACTTG
>Ga0182030_10017474_pt1 | contig 13838 bp, 15 predicted proteins | sample 812S3MmetaG_FD_121299 | JGI IMG/M metagenome (GOLD analysis project Ga0182030, IMG submission 121299) | Permafrost microbial communities from Stordalen Mire, Sweden - 812S3M metaG (Illumina Assembly) | ecosystem: Environmental > Terrestrial > Soil > Wetlands > Permafrost | place: Sweden... | reverse complement strand
TTTTCTGGGAACGGGAAAAACAAGATGACACGCCGGTGCTGGACATGATTCCCGCCAACCTCGTTGACTCCGCCAGCACCGGCGTCCAAAACGCCCAGCCACCCGCACCGGCGGTTGTTGTCCCTCAACCAAAACCGCCAGCGCCAGCCCCCGTAACGCCGGTGGTCACGCCACCTGTGCCCGCACCTAAGCCGGTTGTTCAACCCATGGCCGCGCCGACCCCGACGTTCACCGAGCGGGTGGAAAAGTTTTTCAAGCCGGAACCGGTTAAGCCGGTGCCGGCAACAACAGAAAATCAGCCGCACACGCCGAAAGTGAATTTGACCCTCACCACGCGCACGGTGCCGAAAAACACTTCAACTCCGAACAAAACGACACCAGACAATTCAAAAGCAGTTAATTCCGCGCTCCGGGCCTTGCGCGCGAACTTGTCTTCCAGCACGACGATTGACATGCCGGGCAACAGCAGCGCATCGTCCGCAAATTATGCGCAGGCCGTCAAAAGTGTTTACGAACAGGCGTGGACGCCGCCGGACGACACTGCCAGCGACGACGCGAACATCAAAGTTCGCGTCACCATCGCCAGCGACGGCACGGTGATCTCCGCGCGTGTTATCGCGCCGTCGGGCGATTCCAGTGTGGATGCTTCGGTGCGGAATACATTGGAACGCGTTCAATTTATCGCCCCGTTCCCATCCGGTTCCGCCGACAAGGAACGGACTTACATCATTAACTTCAACCTCAAATCTAAACGCCTGCTCGGATGAAAAATAAAATTATTCACTCAATTAAAACCAGCCTGCCCATTTTTCTTGCGTTCGTTGCGCTGAATTTTTGCCGCGCGCAGGAAGAAATCAACATCACTCAAACCGGCAGTTTTTTTGGCCAGAAGCCCATCCCCGTTTCGCTGGAAGGTTTCACCGGCGAGGGGGCGGAGGTTTTGAAGTTTGACCTTTACGTCCAGGGCTTCTCGTTCGTGACGCCGGACCTCGCCCAATACCGGATCAGCGGCAGTAGTGTGGGCAACGTTTCGGGCTATGTGACGGACCGGATCAGCCGGCAGACGAAATTTTCGCGCAGTTACACCGGCGCGAGCCCGCGGCGGCAGGCGCACGCGTTTGCCGATGACATCGTTTTTGCCATCACGGGGAAAAAAGGGATCGGGCAGACAAAAATCGCGTTCAAGGCACAAGCACCAGGTGGCGAAGGCGAAATTTATGTTTCAGATTTCGACGGTCACAACGCGCAGGCGGTAACGCACGACAATGCGATCGTGGCCGCGCCCGCGTGGGTGCCCGGCCGGCTTGGGCTGTATTATACGTCGTATCAGCCGGGCAACCCGGACATTTTTTATCACAATCTTTCGACCGGCCAGCGCCGCGTCATCGCCCGGTTTTCCGGTTTGAACACGAGCGCAGCGGTCTCGCCGGACGGCACGAGGGTTGCAATGATTTTGAGCCGGAGCGGCAGCCCGAACGTCTGGGTGTGTAACGCCGACGGCACGGATTTCAAGCAGTTGACCACGTCGCCGGAGGACGAGTCATCGCCATGCTGGTCGCCGGACGGCCAATGGATTTGTTTCGCGACCAAACTCCGTTCGCGCCGCGTGCTGGCGAAAGTTCCGGCGGGCGGCGGCCCAGTGCAACGGATTCCCACGTCGGGCGTGTCCAATCCGACCGACCCGGACTGGTCGCCGGACGGCAAATGGATCGCGTTCACGTCGCAGATGGGTGACTTCAACATCTGCATCGTGCCGGCCGGCGGCGGCATGGCCACGGTGCTGGTGCCGGGACAGCATCCGTCGTGGTCGCCGAACTCGCGCACGCTGGTCTTGAACCACGCCACGGGCTACCGGCAGTCGTTGTCTGTGCTTGACGTGATGACGAAACAAGTCAAGGATATTGGCCGGATTTCGGGCAACGATTCTCAACCCGCCTGGGCGAAATAATTTTGGCACTTTAATTTAACAAACTTTTAACCGGAGAGAAAAATATGAAAACGATGAAACTGATTTACCCGCTCGCGTGCGCGCTGGCGTTCACGCTCGCCACCACCGGCTGCCACAATCACAAGGCTGTCGGAGTCACGCCGATACCGGGATCACCCACCGGCATGGTTGGTGGTGATAACAATGCGACTACGTTGCCGCCGGGAAACCCGATGCCGACTGACACCGGTGTTGGCACTGGGGGCCTACCGACGGCGAGCGCCGACAGTTTTGAAGGCATGACCGAAGACCGCGCGGCGCTGGCGGCCGACACGATTCATTTTGCCTTCGACAGTGCCGCCATCAAATCCAGCGAGCAATCTAACTTGGAAGCCGTGGCCGCAGCCTTGAAAGCGGATGCGAACACGAAGCTGCTCATCGAGGGCAACTGCGATGATCGCGGCACGGAAGAATACAACCGCTCGCTCGGCGAACGCCGCGCTCTGGCCGCCCGCGAGGCGCTGGCCAAGGACGGCATTGATCCGTCACGCGTCCGCACCCTCAGCTTCGGCAAGGACAAGCCGGCTGACCCCGGCCACGACGAAGCCGCTTGGGCGAAAAACCGCCGCGACGACTTCGTGCTGCTGCATCCGAAGGCTGGAGCATAATTTTGGTAAGGACGGCGCGCTGCGCCGTCCGGTCATCGCAGCGCGATGACCCTACCTTGAGTTTCGCAAGGGCCGCCTCAAACGCGGCCCTTGTTTTTTTGGCGCTTTACTATTTGCCGGAAGAGGCGTAGCTTTGGTCAAGACAGGAAAAATTTATGAATATCATGTTTGCAGCCTGGTTGGGCGGGATGGAAGTGGTCTTGATTCTCGCCGTGGTTCTGATTTTGTTCGGCGCAAAAAAGCTGCCGGAACTGGCCAAAGGTCTCGGCCAGGGCATCAAGGAATTCAAAAAGGCCACGAGGAAGTGACAGACGAAATCCAGAATACGCCGGTGGACACGACGGCACAAACCGGCAAGCTGCCGGCGGCCAGTCCCTCGCAGCCCGCCTCGACCGTTGCCCAAAATTCCAATCCGCCCAAGGCCTGATCCCGGTTTTTTTCTAGCATGGCCGACGACCACGAATCGGAGCCGTCTAACTTGCAAGAGGGCGGTCCGGTCAAATCATTCCTCGAACACCTCGAAGATTTTCGCTGGGTCTTGGTTAAAAGTTCCGTCGCGCTCGCCGTCGCGATGTTGCTTTGTTTGAGCGCGGGCAATTACGTCGTAAAAATTCTCAAATGGCCCCTGACGCGCGCCAAAATCACTTATCCCGGCACGAACCAGGTCGCCGTCGTCAGCTTCGGCACAAATCATCTCGCCAATTTCCAGCTTACGGCCGGGGAGCAAAAATCCCTGAACCTCGGCACGAACCGTTTTGTGGCGGTGCAGGTTGAGCCGCTGGTGATTGGCACGAATCAAGTCCTCGGCTGGAACGTGATCGAAGACCCGGGTGCCATTGCCGAGGCGCAAAAGCTGCACATCGAGCTGGTGAACTTGAGTCCGGCGGGCGGATTTTTTGTCGCGTTTCAGGTTGCGCTTTACGGCGGCATGGTGCTGGCCTCGCCGTTCATTTTTTATTTCGTCCTGTCGTTCGTCTTTCCGGCGTTGAAAATGCGGGAGCAGAAATATGTTTATCGCGGGCTTTTTTTTGGCGGCGGACTGTTTCTGACCGGCATCTCGTTCTGCTATTTCATTTTGATGCCGGTGGCGCTAGCGGCATCGCAGCTATATTCCAACTGGCTCGGGTTCGGCGCGCTGCAATGGCGCGCGGAGGATTACATCAGCTTCGTCTGCCGCTTCATGCTGGGCATGGGGCTGGGCTTTGAGCTGCCGGTGGTGCTGCTGACGCTGGTGAAGATCGGCGTGTTGAGCTATTCCACGCTGTCAAAAGCGCGCCGCTACATGATTGTCATCAACCTGGTTCTCGGCGCGGTGCTGACGACGCCGGAAGTCATCACGCAGCTCGTCATGTTTGTGCCGTTGCAATTGCTCTACGAAGTCACTGTCTGGATCGCGTGGTATTGGGATCAGCCGGATCGGGCAAAGGCGCGGCGCATGCTTTTGTTCGCGCTGGTCATTTTCCTTGCGATCGTGGGATCGGCCTGGGCTGGTTATAAATATGGCTGGCCGCTGGTTCGCCAGCATTTTCAATGAAAAGGCGCCCCCTTTGAAAAGCACTTTACAAACGGCGATTTCGGCGTAGGCTGAAATCAACAATAGAAAACGTATGCGAAACGCAACCTCTCTTCTGGCCTTGGCCGCCCTGGCCGCCCTGTTCACCGCCGGCTGTGCCGGACCGGAGCAACGGCTGGGCAGCGGCGTCAATAACATCACTGAATTTGCCCGCCTGGGCGAGATGCAGCGCAGCATCGAACAGACCACCCTCTTCGATCCGCAGGCCGGTTTTCCCACCGGCGTGATCCATGGCTTCGACCAGTCCGTTTATCGAACCGTGGCGGGCGCATATCAAATCGTCACCTTTCCAGCCGGGAACCTGCTAACTCAATCCAGTTTTGACCAAAAATATGTTCCGAAGGGAACGCCCTATCCCGACAGTTACCATCCGGGCCTGCCCGCGCTCTCCACGTTTCAAACCGATAATTCTATTGGTTTCAGCGGCGGCAACATCGCCCCGTTCATTCCCGGCAACCGCTTCAGCGTCTTTGAAAACTGACCGTGGCCCAATCTGATCTACGAAGCGCGCCGATGTTTTTCATTGGCGCGTTTTGCTTTCCTGAAACGTCATGCGCCTCCAAAAAAAATCGCCCTGCAAGGTCAACCTGTTGCTGAACATCCTCGGCAAACGTGCCGACGGCTTTCACGAACTGGAGACCGTCATGCAGCCGGTGAACATTTGCGACGAACTGGCTTTCGAGCGCGCCGGCTCCGGCCTGCAACTGGCTTGCAACAACCCTGACCTGCCGGTGGATCCAAAAAATCTCGTCCATCGCGCCGCGACCGCATTTCTGGCCGCCACGAAGATCTCCGAAGGCGTCCGCATTCATCTCCAAAAAAACCTGCCACTGGCCGGCGGCATTGGTGGCGGCAGTGCGAACGCCGCCGTTACCTTCACCGCGCTCAATGAACTTTTCGGCTCGCCGCTGTCGCCGGAAAAATTGCACGAACTCGCCGCCGCGCTGGGCTCCGACGTTCCGTTTTTCCTTTACGACCAGCCGGCACTTGCCACCGGACGCGGCGAGAAGGTGGAATTGCTTCCTGATTTTCCCGTGCTCCATGGCAGGGCTTTTTTCCTCGCGCACCCCGGCTTTGGCATTTCGACGCCTTGGTCGTACCAAAATCTGGCGCGGTTTACCGGAGCGTTGAACGGCAGGGCGGGCCGCGCCCGGGAATTGGTTGCAAAACTTCAAGTGCATGATTTGCTTGCCGCCGCTGGCGGCTTTTACAATTCGCTCGAAGCACCAGCGTTTGAAAAATTTCCCGTGCTGGCGCTTTACCAGGATTTCTTGCTGGAAAACGGCGCGGAGGTTTCACTCATGTCCGGCAGCGGCTCGACGACGTTTGCCATCACGGAAAATCTGGCGGCGGCGGAAAATCTGGCGGAGAAATTCAAATCGCAGTTTGGCGACCACGGCTGGATCGCAGTGGTGCCGGTTTAGGCGCGCGAAGATTTGCGGATTTTCCCGAAGGCCAGATTTGCCATTTCGTGCGCTGCTGGAATCTTGAACGCCAGCGCGAGGATTCCATAAATCAAACCAGCGGCGATGGCTGGCACAAACACCGCGCCGAGTTTCAATGTGAGCGTTTCGTGGCCAAGCGTGGCTTCCCACAGTCGCCGGACCTGCCACGCCGTCAAGCCCGCCAGCAATCCGGCGACGGCCAGCGGCAGAAACGTCGCGCCCAGCGGTGCTATTTCCAGCCGCCCCAATTTTTTGCGCAGCGCGAAAACGAGCAGTCCCGCATTGCAGACGGAGGTGATCGTGTTGGCGATGCCGAGGCCGCCCTGCTTCAGCGGCACGACCAGCGCGGCGGCAAGCAACAGGTTCAACGTGAGACATGCAAGGCTGATTTTCATCGGCGTCTGGGTGTCGTTCAGCGCAAAAAAGGCGCGCGCGAGGACATTGACGGTTGAGAACGCGACGAGCCCGGGCGCGAGGCAGACAAGCGCGAACGAGGCGCGCGCCGTTGAAGCGGCGGTGAACCTGTCGCCGTGTTCAAACAACAGCCGTACAATTGGTTCGGCCAGCACCACGAGCAAGACCGCAGCGATCAAATTGACAAAAAGCAAAGATCCAATGCCGTGCCGGAGCGTGGTGCGAAATTCAGGATAATTTTTTTCCAGCGCCAGACTGCTCAACGTCGTCAGCAAATACGTTGCCAGCGAGATGCCGAACATTCCCTGCGGCAGTTCCATCAGGCGCACGGCATATTCAAACGACGCGTTGATCTGGGGATTGACCCAGAAGGCGAGGCCCTGGACAAGCAGGACATTGAGCTGAAACGCGGCGACGCCGATGGTGCCCGGAATCATCCGCGTCACGACGAGCCGGACGGTTTCATTTTGCCACGGCGAAACCCAGCGATAGCGAAAACCTTCATGCCAGAGAGTCGGCAATTGAAACGCCGCCTGCGCCAGGCCCGCCGCCAGCACGCCGAACGCGAGCGCGAAAATTTGTTCGTGCAAATGTGTTCCCATGTGCGGCGCGAGCCAAAGCACAGAGGCGATCATCACGACGTTGAGCATCGTCGCGCCCATCGCCGGGATGAAGAAATGGCCGCGCGCGTTGAGCATTCCCATCAATGCCGCCGCGATGCAGACGAGCAGCATGTACGGAAACATCACGCGCAGCAGCCGCAGCATGAGTTCGGTGCTTTCGGCAAATTGATGAACGGCTAGTGCGAGCGAGATCCCGATCATCGCGAGGCCGATGATGACGCTCGCCGCGATGACGAGGCCGGAAATCACGGCATTGGCCGCGCGCCACATTTCGGCTTCGCCGTGCGTTTTTTCCTTTGCCTTGAAAATCGGAATGAATGCCGCCGTCAACGCGCCTTCGCCGAGCAGCCGTCGGAACAGGTTCGGGATTTGAAAGGCGAACGTGAATGCGCCCGCGACCCAGCCGTCGCCCATGAACCGGGCATAAACCATCACGCGTACCATGCCGAGCACGCGGCTGAACAAGGTGGCGGCGGCCATCGCGCCCGAGGCTTTCAACATTTTTGACACCGGCGGATTCTCACGCAAAGTCGCAAAGTCGCAAAGTTAAATTGCAAACTTGGTGGGGGGAAGGCTCCTGACGAGCCGCCGCCTCAAGTTTAAGCATGGCTCGCGAGGACGCTCGTCCCACCGGCGCAATTGGAAATTGGCATTTGGCCGCCGGCGATTTAACCTGCGGTGTGAGCATCTTGGAAGAATTACATTGGCGTGGCCTGATTGCTGATTTTACAGGAGGAGGGAATGCCCCTTCGACTGTAATGAAGTTTTGGGTCGAAAATCTACCGCCTTTGTTTCAAACAACTCAACAAAAAGAACCTCCTACACTTTATTGCGGTTTCGATCCGACGGCCGATAGTTTGCATGTTGGCAATCTCGTGCCATTGCTCGCTCTCCGCCGTTTTCAAAATTTTGGTTGGCGTCCGATTGCTGTTGCCGGTGGAGCAACTGGTTCCATTGGTGATCCAAGCGGTAAAACTCAAGAGCGCCAGCTCCTCACGCCAGAAATCCTTGATTGCAATATCGCCAGTGTGAAGGTGCAACTCGCGAAACTGCTCGAATTTGACGCTGCAAAAACTCCGGCCAACAATCCCGCTCGTGTCGTGGACAATGCGAGTTGGACGAAAGGAATCCCATTCCTCGATTTTCTGCGGGACATCGGAAAACATTTTTCTGTCAACCAGATGATTGCCAAGGAATCCGTCCGCGCGCGCATGGAAGACCGCGAAGTCGGCATCAGCTACACCGAGTTCAGCTATATGCTGTTGCAAGCATTTGATTTCATGGTTCTCGCACGTGATCAAAATTGTGAATTGCAGATTGGTGGCAGTGATCAATGGGGCAATATAACGGCGGGCATCGAGCTCACGCGCAAAAAACTTGGCAAACAGGTTTTTGGCCTGACGCTGCCGCTGATCACGAATGCGGACGGCACGAAGTTTGGCAAGACGGAGGCTGGGGCCATCTGGCTCGATCCGAATCGCACGAGCGTTTACAAATTCTATCAGTTCTGGATTAACGTGGATGACCGCGATGTCATCCGCTATTTGAAATACTTCACGTTTTTGGAGAAGGAGGAAATCGAATCTCTGGAAAAACAGCACACGGAAAATCCCGGTGCGCGAGTTGCCCACAAAGCATTGGCAAAGGCCGCGACCGATTTAATTCATGGTGTCGGTGCCACAACGGAAGCTGTTCGCGCGAGCGAAATTCTTTTTGGCGGCGAGCTGAAACACATTTCTGAAAACACGTTCAACGAAATTATCGGCGAAGTGCCGACTAAAGAAATTGAGAAAATAAAATTGGCTGGCGCGGGAATTTCCTTGGTGGAACTTTTGGTTCACGCCGGTTTATGTTCGTCGAAAGGTCAGGCACGCAAAGACCTCGAAGGCGGCGGCGTGAACATCAACAACGTCCGCGAAGCCAACGTCGCCCGTGCGGTCACGACAAATGATTTACTGTGTGGCAAACACATTTTGCTCCGCAAAGGAAAAAAGAATTACGTTGTCGTCACCGCGAAGTAGGTTGCTTGAGCCACGGTCACTCCTCCTCGTTCGTAACCGCAAAGACCACCCAGCCGAGTGAAGCCAGCGCCGCCAGCAGCGGCACGCAGGCGACGAAATTCTGCCAGCGGATGGCGGACCATTGTCTCGGCATGGTGCTGACGATGGCGATGGCGGCGGGCAGTTGCCACAACACCAGAACCGCGCCGATGAACATCGCTGCCGAAAGCACCACAAACCGCCGCCACGAATGTTTTCGCCGCGCCGGCAACGAAGTCAGGACGCGCGTGGTGAAGCCGTTGTCGGCAACGTAGCCGTCCGCCTCGCGCAATAGCGCGTCGAGCGGGTCGTTCGCTTTCGGAACGTTGGGCAAATCGGTTTTCATATCATCAATCGGCGGCGTAATTTTTCCCGGCCGCGCAATATATTTGTTTTCACGGTGCCAAGCGGACAGTCCAATGCCTGCGCAGCTTCCTCGTGCGACAACCCGTTCTGACAACACAGCACAATCGCCGCTCTTTCTGCGGCCGTCAACATCTTCATCGCCTCGGCCAGATCCAGACGCAGGTGGCTGGCCGCCGCGCCGTCCGCCTGTTCCGCTTCGGACGGCGGGTCGGCGAGTTCTTCGAGCGCGACCTCTTTCCGACCCCGGACGCTCATGCGCCATTCGTTGTGCGCGATGCCGAAGAGCCAGGTGGAAAATTTTGCCTCGCTACGGAATGAACCGAGCTTTTTCCACACTTTCACAAAGGCCTCCTGCGCCAGGTCGTCGGCCAGATGTATGTCACCGCCAGTCATTTTCATCAGGAACCCGCGGACGGGCGACTGATAGCGCCGCACGAGTTCGCCGAACGCGTTGTGATCTTCACGCAACAGGACGCGGGCGATGAGGTCGGCATCGGTGAACGACACGACGGTTTATTTGGACGGGCCGTTTTTGCTCGATTCAATTTTCCAGGTGATCAAAAAAGCCACGCCCATCAACAACGGAATCAACCCCGCCGGCCACGCATTCTGGTGCTGCACAAATAAAAACATGCCCACGCCGAGGCCGACGCCGACCAGCACCAGGCCGCTGCGCAAGTCACTTTTGGGACGGCGCGGTGGATCCTGCGACTGGAGCAGTTCGGGCGGGATGGGCTGTCCCTTTTCGATCATCAAACGGATGGTATCATGCAGCATGCGGTTTCGTTTCAGGCGACCGTTTACTCCCAATGCCACACAAACGCCAATAAATGTGAACAGGGCAACTGGAATAAGAATTGTCAAGATGGTGTCAGGAAGCTGTTCATTCACGAATGTTTTTTGATGAGTCTGCGCCAGTTCCATGATTTGCTCGGGCGTAAGCCGGTCAAAGGCCTCTTTCGGCAGGCCATAATAATTTTGTCCGTCAACATTCTGGTGGTTAGCGGTAATGCTGATGGAAATTCCGTTCGTGGCCGGCTTGGTGGCCGTGTTGGTCTGGTCGTCGGCATGCCCGGGGCTGATGGAGGAATAAAGCGCCGGCCACCGCCAGCCCGGCAAAGGTGTTGGTAAAGAAATGTTGCTTGTTCATAATAATTCTTACGGCTACCGCCCGGTGTTCAGGTGTAGAAATTTGCATAAACAGCGTCGAGGGCCGCCAGCACCTGGCCGATAATCACCGCCGCCTTGAACCATAGTATGGTTGCAGCGCAGCTTGCCACGGTCAGCAGCCCCAGCACGAGTGTTTTTCTACGCACAGCGAACGTTGCGGCCGGCCGCACCGCGACGACCGGCAGAGTTGGGTTTGATTTTTGGGCGAGACCGATGGCGACGCCTGCGGTCATTGAGTGGGTTGTGTTCATATTTTTACTTTCTATTGATTTGATGCATTGAGTTGTGGTTTTAGATTCAAATTTTTCCGGCTGTATTTCATTCATATACCCACATCAGAAGCAAAACCGGTAAAGTGTTACAAAAATCAGATGCCGAACGTTTCCAGTGGATAAATTTGCCATCTGGACGGGTACTGTTTGCGTTCATCGTGGTCGCCGTATTCATATCGTTGTGCAGGTGGGATGCAGCGGGAGCCCGGTTTGGATTCAAGAATTTTGCAAGATTCCTCAGAATCTTCCGCGCCAACGGGCAAAAGTGCCTTATTCCAGGTCTTCGCGGGTTTTCGCCTCGATCCGTGCGCGTCGAAGATTTTCTTCATACAGACGGTCATACTGTGCTTCTCGCGAATTTTCATGTGGCTGGCGTGGCAAGGAATTGATGTGCACCAACTGACCGTCAAAACTTGGATCAATCGCCAGAATCCGTTTCGCCAGTGGCGGATGCGTGGAAAGAAAATCAAGCATCGGGTCGTAGCTGGAATTCGCAAAATAGAGATGACTCGCAGATTCGGCGTGCGGCGAGTCGAGCCGTCCGGCCTTGTAAAGTCCGCCGATTTTTTTGAGCGCGCCCACGATGCCCGCCGGATTGCGCGTGAACTGCACCGCCGCCGCGTCGGCCAGCCATTCGCGTTCGCGGCAGATCAGGCTCTTGAGCAGCCGCACGAACGGCGAACTGATGCCGCCGATGATCAAAAATAGAATCCCGATGGGCGCGGTTGGCAGATAGGTGGGCTGCGTGTCTTCGTCAAAAATGGACGCGCCGATTTCCGGCGGTTGCGGCGTGCCGCGCAACAGTACGCGTCCGACAATTACCGGCCAAAAAAGTCCGTGCGCCAGTCCCATCAACTCCAAGTTAAGCCGGGTATCACCATTGAGCACATGGCTGAATTCATGGGCGATCATACCTTGCAGCTCGTCACGCGTCAGCAGTTTCACGCAGCCCAACGTGACGCCGATGGCCACGTCATCGCGCGTATGGCCGGCGGCGAACGAGTTGAGGCCGCGCTCGCGGTCGAGCACATAAATTTCCGGCGTGGTCATTCCCGAGGCGACAGCCATTTCCCCGACCACATCGCGCAATCTTTTTTCGTCCAGGTCGGCCGGGTTGTCATCAATTTTTCTTCCGCCCAGCAATTCCGCAACCGCCGGGCCGCCGTCGGCGAGCAGCCGGATTTTGTAGAGACAGCCCGCTGCAATCAACATCAGCGTGACGGGCGTGATCAAAAAGAAAAGATGCGGATCCCAAAGCCTGGCCAGGAGGTTGAGCGGGTGGATCAATCCGTCATGGATTGGTGAAACCGGAAAATCATTGAGATAGTTGAAAGGCCCGTTTTGTAGCACCGGCTTGAGAAAAAGCTGGATGACGCCGGCCAGCACGAGGTAAGTGAAGATGACAAATGCCAGCACCGTCAGTCCAAAAAGACAGACCAACCATCGGGTTCGCTTCTGCGCGTGCGCTTCTTGGTCAAAAAAGTCCATGGGCTACTTTTGTTTGTAGCACAAGGAATGATTTTTGCAGTTCTAAAATTTCGAGAAAATGACGTTCGCCTCTTCCAAAGTTTCCTTCGAGCCGATGTCGAACCACAGGCCGGGCACGCGCCAGGTATAGACCGGCGTGCGCGGGTAAAGCCATTGCACGAGGCGGCCGGGCTGGTCGGGATTGTTGCCCTCGGCGATGTATTGCTGGATGAGTGGAATTGTCGCCTTCGGGTAAAAATACAGCGCGATGCCGGTGAGCGTGCTGGTGGGCGTCTTGGGCTTTTCTTCGAAGAAAGTGATGCGTCCGCCGGCGTCGGTGGTGATGGAATTGTATTTTTTGATCTCCTCCAGATTGCCCACATCATACACGGCGAGCGCCGGGGCATTTTTCGCGAGGCAGAATTTTCCGAAATCACCCAGCTTGTCGCTGAACAGATTGTCACCCGCGACCACCATCAGATCGTCGTCCACGTTTTGGTTTTTTAGGACGTAGTTGATGTCGCCAATCGCGCCGAGCTTGTTGGTATCGTCGGTGGAATGGTCGTTGACGATGGTGAATTCAAACTTGGATTTCGTGGCGCGGTAATGTTCCGACCATTTCTGAAAATGATCGGCGAACTTGGCATTGGTCACGACGTAGATGCGGTCAATCGCGGTGATGGGCGCGAGGTTGTCGAGGACGTGCTCGACCATCGGCTTGCCCGCGACGGGTAGCAGCGGCTTGGGTTGCGTGAGGGTGAGCGGATAGAGGCGCGTGGCATATCCGGCGGCAAGGATGATGACTTTCATGTTTTATTTTCAAACAGGCTGGGGGCGGTTTCGCGCGCGAGCTGCTGGCAGCGCGCATAAATCTCCGACGGCGATTCACATTGCAGCGCGAATCCGGCAAGTGCCTGTGCCTCGGTCAACTTGAGCCGCCGTATGATGTATTTGATCTGCGGCACTACCGGCGGCGCGGTGCTCAATTCATCCACGCCCAGACCGATCAACAGTGGCGTGAGCGCCGGGTCACCGGCAATTTCACCGCAGACACCGGCCCAGATGCCGTGCTGGTGCGCGGCGTCCACGGTCAGCTTGATGAGCCGGAGGATCGCCGGATGCGTCGGCTCGTAAAGGTGCGATACTTTTTCGTTCGTGCGGTCGGCGGCGAGCGTGTATTGAATCAAATCGTTGCTCCCGATGCTGAAGAATTTCGCCTGCTTCGCCAGCGTGTCGGCGATGAGCGCGGCGGATGGGATTTCAATCATCGCCCCGATTTCCAGCTTTTCATCGAACGGAATTTTTTCCGCGCGCAGCTCGGCCTTGCATTTTTCGACCAGGGCATTGGCCTGGTTTAATTCGTCCAGGCCGGAAATCATCGGATACATCATCTTCACGTTGCCCTCGGCGCTGGCACGGAGAATGGCGCGGAGCTGGGTGGAAAAAAGTTCCGGCTGCGCGAGGCAGAAACGGATGGCCCGCCAGCCCAGGAATGGATTCATTTCCTGCGCGAGCTGCAGATGCGAGGCGAATTTATCGCCGCCCAAATCCAGCGTGCGGATGATGACCGGATGCGGTTTCAGCGCGGCGGCGACCTGCCGATAGACTTTGTACTGGTCTTCTCGCCCGGAAGGCTATCGCGGCTGATGAACAGAAATTCCGTGCGGAACAAGCCGACGCCTTCCGCGCCGTTCGCGATGACCGCCTCAATATCGTTCTGGTCTTCGATGTTTGCGGACAGGTGGATGAATTTCCCGTCGAGCGTGACCGCGGGCTGTTTTTGGATTTCGTGCAGCTTTTCCTCAAGCGACGCCTTGATGCGCGAAAGCTGGCCGTATTCAAACAGCGTCTGGTCGGTCGGGTTGACGGTGATG
>Ga0182030_10017473_pt1 | contig 13840 bp, 11 predicted proteins | sample 812S3MmetaG_FD_121299 | JGI IMG/M metagenome (GOLD analysis project Ga0182030, IMG submission 121299) | Permafrost microbial communities from Stordalen Mire, Sweden - 812S3M metaG (Illumina Assembly) | ecosystem: Environmental > Terrestrial > Soil > Wetlands > Permafrost | place: Sweden... | reverse complement strand
TCCTGGTTCGGCCTTTGAACAGGCGACGAAGCCGCTTTCCGACCGGGCGTGGTTGATCCTTGAGGGCAAGGAGAGCGGCATTTTCGACTATTGGGTGGATTACGCCCGACAACATCCCGAACGGGTCGGAGCCCTGACCCTTTCCCCGCCGCCGGAGTGAGGTTGTGGTTCTGTGCCCGTGCGGCGCAGCCTTTCCATGTCCCGCCAGTCCCCTGGCACATTTTCAAGACCGGGGTTTCCGACTGGGGCCGCCCAGTCCCGCCGCCGCTGCCGACCGCCTTTTCCCGGTTGCCGCAGGCGGCGGGTTCTGGCACGGTCTGGCGCACGATGGGCTGGACCAAAGGCAACGGGTCGCTGGTGGCGCGGGTGGACGAGGCGCTGGTGGCCCGGGGCATTTGCCCGAGCCGCGAGCAGGCCCGGCGCGCGGTGCTGGCGGGCCGGGTGCGGGTGAACGGCCAGGTCGCCCGCAAGGCCAGCGATTCCGCGCGCGAGGCGGACACGCTGGAGTTGGAGGCGCCCGAGAAGTTCGTCAGCCGCGGGGGGCTCAAGCTGGAGCACGGCCTCGAGCATTTCCAGGTCGCGGTGACGGGCCTGACGGCGGTTGATCTGGGGGCTTCCACCGGCGGCTTCACCGACTGCCTGCTCCAGCGCGGCGCGACGCGGGTTTACGCGGTGGATGTGGGCCACGGCCAGCTCGCCTGGAAGCTGCGCCAGGACCCGCGCGTGGTGGTGATGGAGCGGACCAACGCGCGGAACCTCACGCCGGCCGCCTTCCCGCCGCCGTTTGCCCCCGTGGACCTGGTGGTGATCGATTGCTCGTTCATCTCGCTGCGCAAAATCCTCCCGGCGGCAATTGCATTGTGCCGGGTTTCCGGTAAAGTCCTCGCGTTGATCAAACCGCAATTCGAGGCTGGGAAGGCGGAAGCGGACCGCGGCGCCGGGGTGATTCGCGATCCTGCGGTCCACCAACGGGTCCTCGGCGAGCTGGCCGCTTTTGTGGCAGGATGGCCCGGCGTTCGCTGGCTGGGCACCACCGAATCCCCCCTGCTGGGCCCGGCCGGCAACAAAGAATTCCTCCTGCTGCTTGAAAACGCCGGCTGAGACGATCCGCAGGGTGGGGATTATCGGAAACCGCGACAAAGCGGCCGGCTTCGGCACCATCCAGGAGGCCGCCCGCCTCGTCATCGCCGCCGGCCGCGAGTTGGTGAGCGACGCCGTGACGGCAGACCTCGCCGGCTTGGACGGCCTGGCCTCGGAGGTGATGGACGGCGCCGGCGAGCTTGCCCGCCAGGTGGACCTCCTGCTCGTGTTCGGCGGGGACGGCACCATTCTCCGCGTGGCGCGGGAGATCGTCGGCTCGCGTACCCCGTTGCTGGGCATCAACATCGGCAGCCTCGGCTTCCTGACCGCGGTCCCGTCGGATCAGGTCGAGGGGGCATTGGGCCAGATCTGGCGGGGCGAGTTCACCTACGAGCCGCGCGTGCTGCTGCGTGCCACCGGCCGCTGCGGCCCGGGGGGCGCCGACGTGAGCGCGCTCAACGACATTGTGGTCAGCCGCGGCATCGTGTCGCGGCTCATCGAGCTGGAGGTGCGGGTGGAGGGGGACCTGCTGACGCGCTACCGGTGCGACGGGCTGATTGTCAGCTCACCGACGGGGTCCACCGCTTACTCGCTGGCGGCGGGTGGGCCGGTGATTTGGCCCACCGCGGCGGTGCTCGCCCTCACCCCCATCAATCCGCACACGCTCTCGAACCGGGCGCTGATCCTGCCGCTGACCGCCACGGTGGAAATCACGGTTGCGGGTTCGCCCGCGCCCAGCATCCTGAGCGCGGACGGCGAGGTGGTCGCCGAACTGGCGGCCGGGGATGTGGTGACCGTCCGCCGGGGCCGCCGTGCCGTGCGCCTGCTGCGCCTGGAGGGGAGTTCTTTCTGCGAAACACTGCGCCATAAACTGCATTGGAGGGGAGGGACGATATGACGCGATTGAAAGACATCGCCGAGCGGGCCGGGGTCTCGGTGATGACCGTGTCGAAGGCCCTGCGGGACGCGCCCGATGTTTCGGCGACGACGAAGGCGCGCATCAAGGCGCTGGCGCAGCAACTGGGATATGTGCCGGACTCCACGGCCCAGGGCCTGCGGAACCGCACCACCAAGCTCTTTGGTGTGGCCGTGCCCTCCTGTGCCGACCCCTTCATCGCCCGGGTGGTGCTCGCCATCGAGGAACGCGCCTCCGAGCTGGGCTACGACCTGCTTCTGGCGCAGACGCTGAACATCCCCGAGCGGGAGGAGGTTTGCATTCACCGGTTCCTGGCCCGCCGGGTGGACGGCATCTTCCTCGCCCCGGTTTACCGTCTCGGGTCGGAGGCGCGCATTTATTCAGAGCTGGAGGCCCGCCGCGTGCCGACGGTGATCCTCGGCCATCCGGCGCCCTTTTGCAGTCATTTCGTCTGCCTGGAGGGGGATGACCACGCCGGGGGTGCAGCGGTGACGAGCCACCTGCTGAAGCTCGGGCACACGCGCATCGCTTTCCTGGCGGGGCCGGGTGTCGCGCCGTGGGCGCGGCTGCGGCTCGAGGGGTGCAAAAAGGTGCTCCGCGAGCACGGCCTGGACCTGGATGACCGGCTGGTCTTTCCGGCGGGGCGCACCATCGAGGACGGCGCGAAGGTGGCCGCGCAGATGTTCAACGAAGCCCCCGACGTCACGGCCGTGCAGGCGGTGAATGATCTGGTGGCGATCGGGTTTGCGCAACAATGCCTGGCGCAGGGCATCCAGATCCCCCGCGACCTCTCGCTGGCCGGCTACGGGAACCTTCCCTATGGCGAGCACCTCCTGGTGCCGCTCACCACGGTGCGCCAGCCGAAGTACCGGGTGGGCGCGGCGGCGGTGGCCGCGATGCACCAAATCCTCCAAAGCCTGCCCGTGGACCACCGCGCCATCCAGGCCGAGCTGATCGTGCGGGGCAGCACGGGCCCGGCCCCGGCGGGGTCGCCGTTTCACCCGGCGAAGGCGTGACCCCGTGGCGGGCCGGCATCCGCGCCCTGATTATGAAAACCGAAATCCCCTCCCTCACGCGCCGTGGCTTCCTGCGGCTGGCCGGCACCGGCCTGGCCGCCGGTTTCGCCGCGCATCCGCTCGCCACCACCGCCGCCCCGGCGGGCACGGTGCCCGCAGGCCGGCTCCGGCGTCTCGCCCGCGGCGCGAACGTCTGCCAGTGGTTCCGTTTCGTCCGGCGCGACGGTGCGGAGCATTTCGAGAACTACATCACCGCGCCCGAGGCCGCGATGATGCGCGCCATGGGCCTCACCCATGTCCGCCTCTGCCTCGAACCGAAGGTGGTGATGGATCAGGCCACCGGCGCGATCCGGGAGGAGAACGGGCAATGGCTCGAGCGGGCCATCGAGCGCTTCCACCGGGCCGATCTCATGGTGGTGGTGGACGTGCACAACGAGGTCCGCGCCGCCGAACTCGACCCGGCCTGGCAGCAGGCGTTCACCCGCTTCTGGGGCGGCCTGGCGGCGCGCCTCCGCCATTTCGATCCCGAGCTGACGGTTTTCGAGATCATCAACGAGCCGGTGTTTGACCGCCGCGAGGAGGAGTGGAACACGCTCAACGCCCAGGTGGCCGCGGCGATCCGGCACAGCGCGCCGGATCACACCATCATGACCTCCGGCCCGAACTGGGGCGGGATCGACGGCTTGCGCAAGCTCCGGCTCCTGGACGATCCGAACGTGGTTTACTCCTTCCACTGTTACGATCCTTTTCCGTTCACGCACCAGGGCGCGACGTGGGCCGGCCCCGACGTGAAACCGTTCCACGGCGTGCCGTATCCCTCGAGCCCCGAAGCCGTGGCGCCGCTCCTCGCCGAGTTGGAGTCGATGCCCGGTTCCCGGCGGACGCTGGAGAATTACGGCAAGCAGAACTGGAACAAGGCGCGGCTGGCAGCGCGGTTCAAGGAAGGCATCGAGTGGGGGGCGCGCAATCACGCGCCCCTTTACTGCGGCGAGTTCGGGGTCTTCCCCGCGAAGGCGAAACCGGAGCACCGGGCCAACTGGTTCCGCGACTTCGGCGAGGTGCTGGCGGAAAACCAGATCGGCTGGTCCGTCTGGGGTTGGGACGAGGGCTTCGGCCTGGGACGGCGCTACGCCGCTGGCAAGCCCGAGATCGACCGGATGGTGGCCCTGGCTCTGAGATTGAAGCCGGCCTGAGCCAACAGGCGGGCGGTGGTCACTCGGGCCGTTTCTCGAAGGTCACTTCTTTGCCGGCGGGGAGCTGGACGAGCATCTGCCAGACCTTGCCGCGCACCCGGAGGTCGACCCGCTGGGTGATGTCCGAGCGGAGCGTGACCGAGAGGCCGCGCAAGGTCCAGGCCAGGCGCCGGACCTCGATCTGTCCCCGGCAACGGGCGCCGCGGATTTCGCCGGACGGCCATTCCGCCGGCTGGGTGGGGAGCAGATCGATCCAACCCGGCTGCGAATCGACGAGCATCGCGAGGATGATGGCCGGCAGCCCGCCGCAGAGGTCGACGTTGAAAATGGCCTTCGGATTGTGGGTTGAGACGAGGTTGGGCCGCCAGTACCCGTTGGCGAGGCGGTCCACCACCTCATAGCTCAGGGGCGCGTTCCGCAAGCTGGTCGCGGCCTGGCCCAGTTGCACGAGCCCAAAGGCCAGATCGCCGCCGTCCGGTTCCCGGCGGGATTCCATCCGCTTGTCGAGAGCGATCTGGTAGGCCTGGCGGAGCGGTGCATTGGTCGCGACGTCGTCCGGCAAACCGTAGAAGAGCGCGTAGAGATGGGAGGCGTGACCATGCCGGTAGTTGTCCTCGAGCAGCGGCGTGCACCATTCCCGGACCGCGCCGTCGGCGTTGATCTGGCAAGGGGGCATGCGGGCGAGCATGTCGCGCCAATGGTCCACCGCGTCGGGGTCGAGGTTGAGGGTCTCGCTGGCGGCCACGCAGTTGCGGAGCAGTTCCGTGGCGGCGGCGATGTCCATGGTGGCGTTGATCGCGGCCTGCGAGGGGCTGTTTCCGGGGTGGTTTTCCGGCGAATACGAGGGCCAAAACAGCCACTTGCCGTCGGGACCCTCGACGATGAAATCCTCGTAGAAACGGGCTGCCTCACGCATGAAGGGGAGGGCGCGTTGTTCCAGGAAACGGCGGTCGCCGGTGTAGAGGTAATAGTCGTAGTAGAAGTGCGCCGCCCACGCGGCCCCGGCGGTCCAGAAGGTCATCGGCCAGGTGGCGTCGAAATGGTTGTTCAGCCCGTGGGTGCTGGCGCGCGAGGGGAGGAGGATCCCGCGGCAGCCGTACAGCCGCGCGGCGTTCGTGCGATACTCCGCCAGGTGCGCCTCGAGATAGCGGAAGAACGGCTCGAGGCATTCGCCCAGATTGGCCGAAAGGTCGGCGGCCAGGGCGGTTTGGACGTTGCCGTCGAGGGTGAAATCGCTGGACCACGGGGGGCCCCAGGTGCCATTCCAGATTCCCTGCAAGTTCGGGAAAAGGTCGCCGCTGCTGCAGAGCACCGCGTAGCGCGAGGCGTCGAACTCCTGCTCCAGCAGTGCCGGCGAGAGCCGGCCGATGCGTGACTGGGCGATCAGGTCCTCGGGGGCCAGCCGCCGGTCGGCGCCGCCGCCCAGATCGAGCTGGCAGCGGTTGAACAGGCGGCCGTGCGCCTCGGTCTGCCGTGCCAGCAGCAGTCCCGCGTCGGGCTTGAGTTTGGTCAACAGCCGTCTGGGCGCGTGATCCGGCGCGGGTCCCCCCGTGGTCAGGTCGATGCGCAGCAGCACCAGCACATCGTCCGCGCCGGTGACACGGAGGTGGTCCCCCTCCAAGACCATCCTGCCCCCCTTGGGGACGACCCGGGCGAGCCCCTCGTAGCCGCGGAGGCTCCCGGGCCATTCGCACCGGAACCGGGCATGGTACGAGAGCCAGCCCGGCTCGGCACCGGCCGTGGACTCCCTGACTCCCTCCTTGAACATTCTCTCCGACCCCGAACCGCCCTGGCCGCTTTCCGGCCGCTGGGTGAGACTCAGGTTGCAACTGACACTGCCCCGCGTGGGGCCCGTGATCCAAAGCACCACGACATCATCCGCCCGGGAGACGAAGAGCCGGCGAACGAACTCGCCGCGGTCGTCGCGCCACTTCACGGCCGCCACGCCGCTGCTGAAATCCACCGACCGTGCGTAATCCCTGACGGTGCCCTCGGGTGCCATGGCGACCCGGAGATCGAAAGCCGGGACGAACGGATCGGTCCACTTCTTGTCGCCCAGACCTTGCTCGTGGGCGAGGCTGACCACCAGATCGGCGGCGGCTTGGTAAAGGCCCTGGCCCATGAGCCGGCGGATGTCGAGCAGGTGCGTGCCGGTCTCCACCGGCAGCGTTGGCGCCGCCAGCGGCATGAAGAGCCGCGCGTGGTTCAGCACGATTGTTTCGTCCGCGGGTTGGCCATAAACGAGGGCCCCGAACCTCCCGTTGCCGGTCATGAGCCCGAGTTCCCATGAGGAGGCGGGATTCGTGCTGGTGAAGCCGCGCTCGGGGGGAGACCAGGGGACTGCGGCTCTCAGCAGCAGCGGGGCGAGGCCAGCCACCAGCCATGCCGCCCGGAGGAACCGGCGGCGCCCGCTCCCCGTCCAACGCGCGTTTGTCACCTGACAGCTTCGCCCGGGACCAGGGTCCGCGTCAACCGTGCGATCCACCGGCTCGGCAACTCTCATCTTAATGTGGGGCGGGCACCCTGCCTGCCCTCTCTGAGGGCTTCCAGCCCCGGAGCTGCGGTGGGAAGCCGCGGCGGGAGGCAGGCAGGATGCCCGCCCCACGCCTGGCCGGGCCAAAATGAGAACTGCTGCCACCGGCTGCCAGCGGTTCGTCCCCGGGCGTTTTCCCGGTTGTCTCCGCGGCGGCGCGGTGGTAGGAGTGGCTACCGACCAACCACACCTTATGAATGCAATTCCCCTTCCGACGAGTGCCGGGCCGGTGCGACCCGGATTCTCACGACGCCGCTTCCTGCGGTCAGGCGGCGCGGCGGCGGCCCTGCTGGCCGGCGGGCTGCCCGACTTGGTGCCCGCCTCGGTGCGAGGCGCAAACCCGCCCAGCAGCCGCATCCAGATTGGGTGCATCGGCACCGGCAACCGCGGCTTCGAGATCCTCAACCTCTTCCTCAAGCACGACCACGCCCGCGTGGTGGCGGTGTGTGACGTGAACCGGGGCAGCTCTGGTTATCGGGACGAAAAGCAGTTCCTCGGCCGCGAGCCGGCGCAAAAGCGGGTGAACGAGTTTTATGCCGCCCAGGCCGGCGATGCCGGCTACCACGGCTGCGACGCCTACACCGACTTCCGCGACGTGCTGGCCCGGAAGGACATCGACGCCGTCACCGTCGTGGTGCCGGACCACTGGCATGCCGTGATGACCATCCGCGCCTGCGAGGCGGGGAAGGACATTTACTGCGAGAAGCCGATGTCGCTCACGGTGCGCGAAGGACGGGCGATGGTGAAAGCGGTCCGCCAGCACGGTCGCGTGCTCCAGACCGGCAGCCACGAGCGCTCCAACCCGCAGACCCGGCGCGCTTGCGAGCTGGTGCGCAATGGCCGGATCGGGCGGCTGAAGCGGGTGGTCACCTTCGTCGGGTATCACAACAAGACCGGCCCCGGCCCCGGTTGGCAGCCCGCTCCGGTGCCGGAGGGGTTCGACTACGAGACTTGGCTCGGCCCCGCGCCGCGGGCCCCCTATCACCCGGACCGGTGTCTGTACCGCTTCCGGTTCATCTACGCCTACTCCGGCGGTCAGATTACCAATTACGGCGCCCACTCGAACGACATGGCGCAATGGGCCATGGGCACCGATGACACCGGGCCGGTGGAGGTCGAACTGCTTGATGCCAAATTCCTGCCGCCCGGCAGCCTGTTCGACGCCGCCACCGAGACGAAGTACCGTTGCCGCTACGCCTCCGGGGTGGAACTGGTCTGCCAGATGGACAAATCCTCGGTGGGCGCGCGGTTCGAGGGGACGGAGGGAGTGATTCAAACGGGTTACGGTGGGTTGTTCTGCGAGCCGGAATCGCTCAAGACCGCGACGCTGGGACCGGGGGATCAACCGCTCTATCAGAGCGACGACCACGTGGGCAACTTCCTCGACTGTGTCCGGACCCGGCGCGATCCCGTGGCCTCCGTTGAGACGGGACACCGCAGCGCCACCGTCTGCCACTTGGGCAACATCGCGGTCCGGTTGGGGCGGAGGCAGCCACTCAAATGGGATCCGCGGGGGGAACACTTTCCGGGCGACGGGGAGGCCAACGCGATGCTGGGGCGTCCCTTGCGGGCGCCGTGGTCGCTGCCGGAACTGTGAGCGTGGGCTCGGTTTTTTCCGCGCTCTGGGGGAGGGTGGGGGGACCGCCGCCGCCGACAGCCCCCGGGGCTCGGGTTTCCGGGCGCAAGGCTGAAGAAATCCCTGACTACCCACCGGCACGATGGATCGCATCCAGTTCCAGGTTGCCATGCGCCGGGCCGGGGTTAGTATGCTTCATCGTCTAACATGAACACCGCCTTCAACCGCCGGCTCTTTCTCCGCCGCGCCGCGTGGGGCGCCTCCGCCCTGGCGCTTTCGCCCTGGGCGTCGGGCCCGCAACTGATCGCCGCCCCCTCGCCCTCCGACCGGCTTCGCTGTGTTCAGATCGGGTGCGGCGGGCGCGGGCTCGGTTCGCACCTGGGGCACTTGGTCAACGAAACGAAGGACCACATTGTCGCCGTGGTGGATCCCGATCCCAAGGCGCACGACGGGGTGCGGAAGCTGCTGCAAAAACAGGGCGTTGATCCGTCGGGCTTGCAGGTCTTCACCGACTACCGCGTCATGTTCGACCGGGTGGGAAAATCGGTGGATGCCTTCTGCATCGCCACCCCCAACCACCACCACGCACCGCCCGCGTTCCGCGCCATGGAGCTCGGGAAGGCGGTGTTTTGCGAGAAGCCGGTCTGCCACGACATCGCGGAGGCCCGCAAGCTGCGGGCGATGGCCGCCGCCTCGAAGGCACCGACCCAGATGGGGAACCAGGGCCACTGCGACTCCGGCTACCGCCGCTTGTGCGAGTATGTGTGGGCGGGGGTGGTGGGGAAGATCACCGAAACCCATAGCTGGACGGATCGCGCCAACGGCGGCACCGGGCCCCGGCCCGCCTCGCAGCCACCCCCCGCTGGGATGGTGTGGGACAATTGGATCGGCCCCGCCCCTTATCGCGACTACCACAAGGGCCTGCATCCGCATGACTGGCACGGGTGGTACGACTTTGGCAACGGTTCCCTGGGCAACATGGGCTGCCACGTCCTGGACGGCGTTTTCTGGGCGCTCAAGATCGACCACCCCACGAGCGTGGAGGCCGAGGAGATGCGCGAGGGGAGCGACGAGCGGTTCCCCACCGGCAGCCGGCTCCGCTTTGACGTTCCGGCCCGCGAGGGAATGCCCCCGGTGAAGGTCTATTGGTACGAGGGCTTCCAAAAGAACGCCCCGGGCGGGGTCACCGGCCGCAACCAGTCGGCCGGCCGGAACGTGCAGAACCTGCCGCCCATGCTCGTCGAGCTGAAGAAGCAGTATCCGGATGAGGAGTTCGACACCAACGGCACGCTCTACGTCGGCGAGAAGGGGATCCTCTATACCGCCACCTACGGCGGCAAGCCGCACGTCCTGCCGTGGGAAGACCACCGCGACATCGAGAGCCTGCCGAAGACCCTGCCGCGCCCCAAGAACGTCATGAACGACTTCCTGGACGCGGTGCGGGCGGGGAAGAAGGAGACGGCGGCGAGTTTCGAGTATGGCACCCGCCTGACGGAGTTCACCCTCCTCGGGAATCTGGCGCAGCGCGCCGGCGCCGGCCGCCGCGTCGAGTGGGACGGTCCCGGCATGAAAGTCACGAATCTGCCCGAGCTGAACCGCTGGATCAACCTGCCGCGACGCGCCGGTTGGGCGGTCTGACCGGGGCCCCGCCGCCGCGCGGCTCCCTCCATCGATCTTTCTGAATCCCGACCCACTATGAACTACCCCACCCAGCCTGGCATGCCGGTCGATGAATCGACCCGCAGCCGTGACCTTGGCCAGTTGAAGATCCTAGCCATCTTTCATTTCATCTGGGCCGCGCTGTCGTTGCTCGGCATCGGCTTCCTCTTCCTCCACTATTACATGATGCGCACGATGATGCCCGCGATGATGGCGCCGGCGATGGCGAACCAGCCCGTCGGCGCCCCGCAGATCAACCAAGGCCAGATCATGAGCATCATGATGGTCTTCTACGCCGTCGCGGGTGGGTTCATGGTCCTGGTGGGCTTGTTGAACGGCATCTCCGGGTTCTTCCTCCAAGCCCGCAAGAACCGGACCTTTTCACTAGTCGTGGCCGGGCTGGACTGCCTGATGATCCCGCTGGGAACCATCCTGGGCGCCTTCACCCTGGTGGTGCTCCTGCGCCAGTCGGTGGCCGCCGCCTACGACGAGGCGGCTGGCCGGGTGCCCTGAGTGGCCTGGCTGCGGGGCTCTCGGACTACCGCGGGAGCGCGGCGAGCGCGGCTTCGTACACTGACCTGAGCGGGACCCCCGCTTGCTCGGCCGCGGCGCGGCAGGACTCGAACTCGGGCGACGCCTGCACCACCCGGCCGTCGAGGCGGCCCAGCTTCACCGTCACCGGGCCGTGCGGCGTCGCCGCGGTCACAAATTCGCGCTGGAGCTTGCGCCGCTCCGCGGCGTGGCGGCGGACGCCGAAGGCGGTGGTCTCCCGCAGGAGCAGCTCGGTAAGGGAGTCCGCTTGGGCCGGTTCGCACAAGACGGTGAGCAGCGCGGCCGGCCGGCCTTTCTTCATTTGGATGGGCGTGTGGAAGCAATCCAGCGCTCCGGCCGCCAGCGCCCTTTGTGACACCCAGCCGAGAATCTCCGGGTTGATGTCATCCAGATTGGTCTCGAGCACGGTGACGGTGTCAGTCTCCCAGTCGTGCGCGGGGGCAGGGGTGGCGGCGGGCGCGGCGGTCATCTCACCCAGGACCGCGCGGAGCACGTTCGGCCGGCTGCGGTGGTCTCGCGTGCCCAGACCATAGCCAATGCGCCGCGGGGCGAGGTTTGACATGGGGCCGAACCCCCCGGCGAGCGCGACCAACAGGGCCGCCCCGGTCGGGGTGACCATCTCGTGGGGTTCGTCGCACTGGGAGAGGGGGACTCCGCGGCTGGCGAAGAGACCGAGGGTGGCCGGGGCCGGGAGGGGGAGCCGCCCGTGCGCGCAACGGACCCAGCCGGTGCCTTCCACCACCGGGCCCGCGAGCACCCGCGGTTTCCCCAGCATTTCCAAACCGATGCAGGCGCCCACGATGTCGACGATGGAATCGACCGCCCCCACCTCGTGAAAGGTCACTTGTTCGGCTGGCACACCATGGACGCGGCCTTCAGCCTCCGCAAGCCGACCAAAGACGGCGATCGCTTGTTCCTTCACCCATTCCGAGAGCGCACTGGCCTGGATGAGGCGGCGGATTTCAGCGAAGCCGCGGTGCCCGCCATGATCGTGATCGTGCTCATGGCCGTGGGCGTGGTCATGCGGGTGGTCGTGGGTGTGCCCGCCGTGGTCGTGCGAGTGCGCATGGCCATGTCCCTCGTCGTGTTCATGGGGATGAGCGTGGTCGCGGTGGAGATCTTCGTCTTCCCCGTGGTGGTGATGCGCGGGCGCGGCATGGGGAGGCTCGTGGTCGTGCCCATGGCCTCCGTGGACGTGATGGTCCGCTTCCAAATGGACGTCGAACTTGACCCCCGCGATTGCCCCTTTCACCGATCGGCGCGCGTGGAGGTGGTAACCGGCCACGCCCAGTTTCCCGAGTTCGCGCTCCAGTGCCGCCGGCTGCACGCCGAGGTCGATCAGGGCGCCGACAAACATGTCCCCGCTGATGCCGGCGGAGAGGTCCAGATAGAGGGTGTTCACGGGTGGTCGGTGGTTTCTCTCTCTCGTGCGGCGGCGGTGGCGGCGAGGGCGTTGATCTGGCTGGCGGCGTAGCCAGCGCCAAAGCCGTTGTCGATGTTCACCACCGTCACGCCGCTGCCGCAACTGTTCAGCATGCCGAGCAGTGGGGCGAGGCCGCCGAAACTCGCGCCGTAACCGACGCTGGTGGGGACGGCGATGACCGGCTTCGAGACGAGCCCGGCCACCACGCTTGGCAGGGCGCCCTCCATCCCGGCCACCACGATGACCACGTTCGCCTGCTGCAGGCGGGAAAGCTGGCCGAAGATCCGGTGCACCCCGGCGACGCCGACGTCCGAGATGCGCTCGACGTTGTTCCCCATGATCGAGGCGGTGATGGCCGCCTCGCCCGCGACGGGGAGGTCGCTGGTGCCGGCGCAAACGACCGCGATCACGCCGGGGCGCTTGGTCTGCGGCTGGGTCTCCACCGTGATGCAGCGGGCCACCGGATCGAAAACCGCCCGGCGGATCTTGCGCTTGAAGAGCCGGGCGTGCTCGGGGGTCACCCGGGTGACCAGCAGCCGGTGCTCGCGTTCGAGGAGTTTCTGCGCGATCCCGACCACCTGCTCGGGGGTCTTCCCCGCGCCAAAAATGACCTCGGGAAAACCAACGCGCAGCGAACGGTGCAGATCCACCTGGGCGAAGCCCAGGTCGGCCACGGGCGCGGCCTGAAAGGCCCGCACCACTGCTTCGCCCGCCACTTTTCCGGCGCGAAAACGCTCCAGGAGATCGGTTGCCTCAACGGTTGTCACAGGTTCACAGTGCCACGAGATCCGCCCCCGGTCACGTGGATTTGTCGCGGCCGCGCGAGCGGGCCGAGAGGAGAGCCACCGAGGACACCGAGGGCACCGAGAGGGATTCAGCCGGGGGCCTGGGTTGCGAGGAACTCCGGACTAGGTGGCACTCCAGCTTCCCGGGCTGACGAACTCGGTCCTTTCGGCCGGCTCCGTCCCCTTATTCCTCTGTGCTCTCTGTGCCCTCGGTGGCTGAACCGTTTCCCCGCATCGATCCGGCGCTCGACTTCGCTGCGGGGAAGCGCTACACCTTCCCGCCATGAGGCCGCCGCCGCGGTTGAGCCTCTCCGAGCCATTACCATGCCAGTCCCTGCCAGTTTGGATTTGATTTTCGGCCGCCGCAGCGTGCGGCGTTACGCCCCGGGTGAGATCCCGGCGGAGCAGGTGGCCACCCTGCTCGAAGCCGCGATGGCCGCCCCCTCGGCGATGACCAAAGATCCGTGGCGCTTTGTCGTGGTGCGATCGCCGGAGACGCTGGACTGCCTGGCGGCGGCGTTGCCGGGCGGCCGGATGTTGCCATCGGCAACCCTGGCGATCGTGGTTGCGGGCGACCTGGCGGCCGCGTTGGAGCAGAACACGAGTTACCTGTTGCAGGATTGTGCCGCCGCCATCGAGAACTTGTTGCTCGCGGCTCACGGGCTCGGTCTGGGCGCCTGCTGGGTGGGCATCCATCCCGCCGAGCAGTCGGTGCGGGAGGTGCGCGGATTGCTCGTCCTGCCGGCCGGGGTCGTGCCGGTGGCGGCGGTCGCCCTCGGCTGGCCGGGCGAGTCGCTGCCGCCACGGCATCGGTACCAGGCCTCCTCCATCCACTACGAGCGCTGGGGCGCCACCACGCCCGGCTGACCGCTTCTCCGACCTCCACCCACTCCCACGCCGATGCCATACCCTATTGTCCCACGCACCTGCCGCGCGCCCGGCGCGCTGCTCCTGGCCTTCTGGCTCATGTCGGCGGCCGCAGCCCCGGCGCAGCCCGCGCCACCTGCCGCGACGAACCCCCCGCCGCCCGCCGCGACGCTGGCGGAACTCCGGGACCAGATCGCCCGGCACGTTTCCCGGTCGAATTTCGACGCCGCCTTGTTCGGG
>Ga0182030_10017472_pt1 | contig 13842 bp, 6 predicted proteins | sample 812S3MmetaG_FD_121299 | JGI IMG/M metagenome (GOLD analysis project Ga0182030, IMG submission 121299) | Permafrost microbial communities from Stordalen Mire, Sweden - 812S3M metaG (Illumina Assembly) | ecosystem: Environmental > Terrestrial > Soil > Wetlands > Permafrost | place: Sweden... | reverse complement strand
GAGAGGCGCGGGGCTGTGGTGCCTTGGGCCGAGCCCGATATTGATTGGTACCGGCACCACCCGTTCTGACCATAACGGCAGTGTGCCAATATCAGACGCTAAATTGGAGACGATAAGACGGTAGATTCACCTTGGCAGAGGTAGCGTGCAAAGGCATGCCGCGTACCTCTCGGGCGGCTGCGCTTTCTGTCCCAATGGGAGATAGAAATATTATGACGACGGTGATAATGAATAGGTAGAGATCCGGGATGCGCACCGCCGGGCACTGTGAGAGCAGCCGGACGACGAAGAGATAGCGTTCCGCCAGATCGGCCGGGCATTGCTCGGCCGGCAGCCGCTGCCTAACAACGCGATCCCGCTCACCCCCAATGGCAGACAGACAGCCCCCGCTGTAAGATTTGAACAAATTGGTATTCGAGGACGGGTTCGTGCTACGCGACAATAATGACGACACCTGAACGTTCCGGCTGAGCGTTATCGACACTCTGGCGTTCCCGGCTGTGGGACCTAACCCGGAGCCAGCGCCTGACCTGGCCGATACGGGCGCAGCAGAAGAGTTCATTGATTCCTAGACGAGTCACCATAGAGTTCGTTATCCGTGGCTTCCTGTGCCGGGGCAGCTAGCACCGGCAGCTCGGGCGTAGCGGGTAAACAGGTCGGGGTCGGCATGAAGATCTGACATTGTGTGTGGTGTGGGTTGGCGGGGTGCCGACACGCTTAGTGATTTGCTGTTTGTACAGCAATGTTTTTGTGTGGGTAAGGAGACCTGTGTGACCCTCCAGCCGGGGCGTCGCCTCAGTCGGCTGTACCGCGGTGTAGCTGTGGTGGTCGCTGGCGCTATGGTCGCGATGTTGGTCAGTGCCAACATCGCGACCAGCGCCAGCGCCACGGCTAGCGTGACCTACGGGTCGGCCGGCGCCGCTTGCCCAGGCGGCACTTCGTCTGCGGGCACTTCCAGTGTGGTGGCTTGTGTCCCTGCCACCGAAACGCTGACCGCCGGCACCTTGCATTTTAACAGTGTGGCTCCGGTGGTGTTTCCTGCCACTCAATTGACTGGGCTGGAACAAATCAACTTGGCGAGCAACACGATGGATGTGACGGATGCCACCGGGTCGGGTGACGGGTGGACCGTGTCCCTGGCGGCCACTTTGTTCTCGGACGGCGTTGATTCGTTGCCCTATGGTGCTTCTGCTATCACGGCTACCGACTTGGCGACCTGTGACACTGGTTCGTCGTGCACCGTGGCCGATAACACCGTAACTCAGATGCCGGTCACGGTGCCTGCTGGTACCACGATGCCGGTGGCGGAACCGATTTACAGCGCTAACACTGGGTCTGGCATGGGAGCGATGAGCACCGGGCTGGACGAGAGCCTGTACATTCCCTCTGATGTGGGCGCCGGTAGTTACAGCGCTACTTGGATGTACACGTTGTCGCAGAGCCCACCCACTATCGGCAGTTCGGGGCAGGCGGAGCCGCCGGGCCTGCCGTCGGCTCCCGGCCCGGTGCAAGGCCTGATGGCCACCCCGGGAGACCATGAAATCACGCTGAACTGGGCTCCGTCCACCGACCCGAATATCTCTTCCTACGGGGTGGATTTGGATGGGACGCAGGTGGGCACGGTGTATGCCCCCGACCCTGGGTACACCATCGACGATGTGCCTAACGGCATACCGGCAATTGTCTCGGTAGACCAGACCGATCTGTACGGACAGACGTCGGCCTTGGTAACGGCGACGGTCACCCCGGAGGACGCCGTAACTATGTCGTCGGGTGGCAGTTCTCATAGCCCGGCCACGGTGACGGTGGCTGCCAATGACGGGTATGCGACGGTGAGCTGGTCGGCGGTGGCAGGGGCGACTGGCTATGTGGTGTGCCGCACCCCAGCGGTTGCTGGCTCGTCGGCTCCTGCTTGCGCCAGTAACCAGGGTCAAGGGTTCCAGGTTTACACCGGCGGTGCGCTCGATGCCAGCGACACCGGGCTGCTGGACGGGACGACTTATCATTATACGGTGGATGCGCAGGGGCCGTGGGGGAACGCCCTGTCAAGCCCTGTCCCGGCCATCCCGGAACCAGCTCCGCCCGCGCCGGCCGGGGTGGGGCAGACCATGGTAAGCGGTACGCCTGCTCTGGCCTGGTCACCGGTGTCGGTACCCCCGGCGGCCGCCCCGGTATCATACCGACTGTACCTGGGTTCAACGTTGAATCATAGCGATATCCTGCAGACTTACTACCCGGTGGCCGGTCTCGCTGCTGGTAATTACACCGTGAGAGCGGTAAACGGCAACGGCCAGCTGTCCGGCCCGAGCGCAACGGTAACGGTCGTGCCGCCTAGCACCACTACGACGACCAGCACCACAGTGCCGACGACGACCAGTACGACCACAGCCGCCACCACGACGACCAGTACGACCACGGCCGCCACCACGACGACCACTACGGCACCAGCCGTCCCAGTCGTACTGTCGGAGTCAGGTAGCACCATCTCTCAGTATGGCATGTCCGGTGACCTGCTGAACACGTCTACCCTGGCCGGCATCGCCAATGGTGTCATCACCAGCCAGGACTCCACCGGCAACCACGCCCTGGTGTATGCTGACTCGGGTACGTCGAATGCCCAAGCAGTGGTGGTAGACGGCAACGGCCATAAGGTGGCTTCCGCTTCGGTCTCCTCTTCTATGGCGTACCCGGTGTTCGGGCAGGACGGAGTAGTGTACAACTTCAGTACAGACGGACTGGAAGTGTACAGCGGTGCCTCACTGACGCTGCAACGAGTGATCCCCAACACCGGGAGCGAGCTGGATGGCTACGGCAACGGCCTCGGCGGCACCACCGTGATCCCCGCCAATGGGGACCCCGGTGTGACTCCCGCCAATGGGGACGAGCTGGCGCAGTATAACACGGCAAGTGGCCCTGAGACAGGCTCGCAGCAGGTGATAGCACCGTATCTGGAGAACGCCTTCGGTACCGGCACGACCCAGAGCTTCTGGCGCAACGCCCAGCCGGTCTTCGGTCAAGACGGCAACATCTACATGCTGGCCTGGCCTGGCGAGATGTCTTCCCGCATCCCCAACACCGACCTGGTCGCCATCAGCCCCACCACAGGGCTAGAGGTGAACGCTTGGCAGCTGCCAGCCGGAGGTTCCATCCCGCTACCTCCCGGCGCGCAGATGTACGCTGCCGGCAAGTATATAGCGATACCAGACATGACCTGGGCCAACGGCTCTGTTACCAGCCAGGTGATACTGTTCAACACCACAACTCGGACGTTTACTGATGTACTCGTGCCCACTCTGAACTCCTACGGCTTCGCGTCGCACCTGCAGTATGCAGCTGCAGTCAGCCCGGACGGCAACTACCTCGCGGTGGAGAACAACTTCGGCGACGTCGCCGTAATTGACCTCTCCACTATGGATGTGGCGTCCACTTGGACGATGGCTGGAGCTCCCACTCCCAACCCATATGCGGACAACTCCATTACTCCCAACATCGCCATTCTTGGCGGGCCATCCGGTGGCACCACCACCACGACCACGGCGCCGACCACCACGACCACTGTCCCGTTGACAGCCTGGACTAACACCAACAGCTCCTGCGACGTCAACTACACCCTGTCGTCTACCGTTGGGTATTACTGGACTCTGGCGACTTGCACCGGGCCGTCGGAGCCGGCGGGCACCCAGCTGGGCTACAGCAGCACCCAAGGGTACGAAGACAGTGTCGGGTCTGGGCATGACAGCGCTAACTATGGCCAGGTGTCAACCGGAGATGGGTTCGCTGGGGGGGCCACCAACGCCGACGAGGCTACTTATGGCGGGCCGGCCACCGTCACCGCCGACAATGACACCACCGGGACATTACATTACCTGCAGTTGTGGACTTTCCCTAGCATGTCGGGTTACGGGCTGGCCGGGACGTGGGCGTTGCCCACCACCACTGCCCCCGGGGCGATGACTTTCTATCTGACTGCCGACGGCTCGGACGACAGCGGGGCGTCCAACGGTGAGGCCCTGGTGTCCAGCTGGAACGGGCAGCCCGCCACCGGGGCGATCGCGATGGTCAGTAGCAACGGCAGCACCACCGCCTACAACGTGGACACTGACCAGTCCCTATGGACCGTGCCCGGCGTGGCCGCCGACGATGATACCGGCGGCGCAGTCAGCCCGGACGGCTCCGAAATACTGACCGTCGGTACCGGCGCTACCGCCAGCGACGGTGTTAATATATGGAACATCAACACCGGTACCACCGGGGACTACACCAACCCGGGATCGTCCCCCACCCCAGCCGTGCCCGGACCGCTACCCACCTCCGACTTTGTGGTCTGGGGACCGCAGGCAAATGATGGCAACGCCATCGATAACACCATCGTCGTTACCAACACGGCCGGCTCCGGCGGCGATGTTACATCCTACGACGAAATTGGCATCGCGAACTGGGAAGCTAGCACAAACACACCTCCAATTTTCCCGCCCACAGTTGATTCGAACAGCAACGTGTGGATACCGGACAGCAATAATCTGGACATCATCAATAACGAAGGTACCGAGACCAAAGTACCGGTACTGCCCAACGGATCTGCCGACCACCTCAGCTCACCGGTAGCCTTCGACGGGGACTATGCCTATGTCGCCTACTCCTCCAACACCGGTCACACCACCGGGCTGTACAAAGTAGCCCTGAGCGCTCCGTACACCGTGACCGCCGTGGCCAACGTCCCCGCCGATTTCGACGGTGCCGCCGTCACCCAGTCCCAAGGTCTGCTGTGGACAGCCGGCACCAACGGCGAGCTATACTCTTATAGCCCTGAAACCGGCGGCTGGGCGCCCTACACTACCAACAATGGGCAAGATCCTTACCCCGTCCCCTCCTCTCCTTACGTGTGGCTGCAGGAGTCCAGCCCGCTCGCTCTGTTCGATATGTCTACCGACCAATAAGTGGGCACGTCGCTGGGTGCCACTCCGTCCAGCTCAGTTACCGATGTGGTGCAGCGGGTAGCAGCCGGCCTGATCCAGCCTGACGGTGCGATCCCGGGCGCGGACACCTGGGGTAGCGGCGACCCGGTGTACGCCGCCACCGGAGACCTGAGCTATTCCAGCACCGACCTCAGCATACCCGGCGGCGGGGTACCCCTCGATTTCACCCGGACCTACGACGCCCAGGAAGCGCAAACCCAAGCCGCCGACCATGCCACGGTACCCCCGCTAGGGTACGGCTGGACAGACAACCTAGGCATGACCGTAGCATATAACAGCTCGGCCCAGGTGGAAACAGTCACCGAAGCCAGCGGCGCCCAGATGACCTACACCAACCTGGCCACGGACACCACCCCGCCGGCCTGGTGCGCCAACCAGGTCACCTATAGCACATCAGGAACAATCGTAATATCCGGTCCGAACTGGTGCTCAATAGCCCCCCGATTCCAAGCCACCCTGAACTACAACGGGACCGGCAACTCCAACGACGTATGGACATTTGTGGAATACCAAGGCGCCCCGGTCTCGTATTATTTCAACGCAGCCGGGCAGCTCACCCGGGTCACCGACAGCGCTGGGAACTACCTGCAATCTGCATCCTACACACAATCTCAGTGCACCACCGGTCACTGCACCATCTGGACCAGCTACACAGCCGACGATGCTGCCACCGGGATATCTCTGGTGCTAGAGAGCAGCAGCTCGGGCCAGCTCGAGTCGGTGTTCGACCCTGACAGCAGCACCCAGACCGCTACCTTCTCCTACGTCGGGTCAGGCTGCAGCAGCTGGACTGGCACCCAGGTCGCCGACCTGTGCGGATCAGTCGACCCGGGCGGGATTACCGCCCAGTACACCTACAACGTGACCAACCCGACCGCTAATCTGGACTACGACTTGACCGGGTACACCCAGCCCGGAGCGACCGCCCAGACTGCTACCCAATACAACCCGGACGGCCAGGTTATCCAGCAGATCGACCCCACCGTGGACGTCACCACCTACGGGTACACCAGCGACAACGCCACCCTCAACGCCACCCTCGCCGGGGGGACCACCACTGTGTCCACCTACCCCGACGGCAGCGGCACCGGGGAACCCAAGAACAGCAACGCTTACACCTTCTCCAACAACACTATGGTCGCCGAGACCGTCGGGGTCGGCTCCCAATACCCAATCACCACCACATACAAAATCGACCCGTACTCTCTGCTGCCTCTGAAAACGACCGACGGCGACGGCCACATCACCAGCTACAGCTACGAACCCGACAATGTGTCCCCCATCTCCGCTATCAACCTGCTGAGCTCGACCGACGCGATGGGCAACACCACCCAGTACCGCTACACCAACGACAACCTGCTGTACTGCGAAGTGTCCCCAGCGGAAACAGCGAAGGGTGATGTTACCTGCCCCAGCAGCCCGCCTGCGTTGGACACTCCCGTCCCCGGCGCCACCATCAACTACTACAACGCCAACGGCCAGATGGTCGAGACCGTTGACCCGCTAGGCGGAACCACCACCTACTCCTACACCTCCACAAACGACGGGGTGCCCAGCGGTCTGCTGTACTGCGAAGTAGACCCAGCGAGCTACGACCTAGACGTCCAGTGCCCAGCGACATACCTCGACCCGCCCATGTCCGGGACCACCAGCTACACTTACGACCAAGCCGGAGACAAGACATCGGAGACGGACCCCGACGGGAACACTACCACCTACGCCTACACCGACTCTGCTCACCCCGGGATGGTAACCTCGGAGACCGACCAGGCCGGTACCACCACCTCTTTCACTTACAACGCGGCAGGCGAGATCACCTCCAAGATCGTGTCGTTCAGCGGTGACAGTTACACTTCCAGCACCCTGTACGCCTACGACGCCTACGGCCGGCAGATCTGCCAGGTGACACCCGACGCCGCGGCTGCCGGCATCACCTGCCCGGCGTCCGGCCCGGGAGCGACCGTCACCACCTACGACGCTGCCGGCCGGATCATCCGGACCGTTAACCCGCTGGGCGGCACCAGCCTGACCGCCTACGACCAGACGGGCCGGCCGTTCTGCACCGTAGCCCCCGCCCAGATAGCTGCCGGCATTACCTGCCCGGCATCTTCGTCCGTTTCGGACCCGGGGGCGACTATCACCGTCTACGACGGTGCCGGCCAGGCCACCCAAGTGACCAACCCGCTCGGCGGTGTTCAGACGACCAGCTATGACGCTGCCGGCAATGTCCAGCAGACTGTCTCCGTGTCTGGTACCAGCCCGTCCGTTACCACTGACTACGGGTACGACGCTGACAACCAGCAGACATCGGTTGAGGTAGACCCGGGGGGAGCCCAGCAGGCGACCACCTTCCAGCGGTACGACCCTGACGGCCATGTGTACTGCTCGGTGTCCGCTGACAACTCCGGTAGCTACCGGTGCCCGACTTGGCAGGCCAGCTGGATCGACACCCCGCCCAGCCCCACCCAAGACCTGCCCGGCATATCCACCAACGTCACCACCAATTTCTACAACGCCAACGGCCAGCTGATCCAGAGCACCAACCCGGACGACCAGACCAGCATCCAGATAGTGGACGGCGACGGTCGGGTCACATGCAGCGCCGACCCGGCCAACATGGCGTCCTGGCTAGCAGCCAATCAGTCCAGCCATTACCCGTACATGTGCACCAGCGACGAACCGGGCTCCGGCTACACATTCTCCCAGTACGACAGCAACGGGAACGTACTGGAGACCACCGACCCGCTAGACCATGCCACCACCAATCATTACGGCGCGGATAACTTGCTGCTGTACAGCGAGAATCCGCTTGGCGAGAAAATTGCTTACTGCTACTACTACCAAAGCTGCGCCTCGGGAGCACCCGCCGATAGCGGGACCGCCGACGACCTGTTCTCGATGACCACCCCGACGACCGCCACCGACCTCGACGGGCAGATCACTTACTATACCTACGGACCGGACGGGCAGATTACCACCACGACCAGCACCGCCGGGATCACTACCACCTCCTACAACGACGCCGGCGCTGTCCAATCAGTCGAGTACTCCGGGACCGCCAGCGGATACAGCACCCCGCACAACATCACCTACAGTTACAACACCGACGGCACCCGCCACACTATGATCGACGCCACCGGGACCACCACCTACCTATACAACGTTACAGGTGAAGTGACCAGCCAAGCGCTGACCGCCCTAGTCGGCACCGGGCTAAGCGGCAGCACCACGACCTACGGGTACAACACCCAAGGAGCATTGACGTCGGTCACCTACCCCGGCAACTCCGACCCCAAAGCCACCTATAGTTATGACGCCGCCGGAATATTGGTATCGGTAACCGACTGGAACGGTCATCAAATCACTTTCGCCCACGACGGCGACGGGAACCCGACCGCCCAGGACAACAACGTCGGCTCGGCTAACCCCAAAGGGACCAGTTCCACCACATTCAGCTACGACCCCGCCGATATCAACAGCGATGCCAGCTCGACAGTGGCCTGCTCGCACGCTGGCAGCCAGACCGTGGACCAGTTCTTCTCCGGCTCGGGCGGGTCCACCAACGTCGACGGTCAGCTCACCCGGTACACCATCAGCTATAGCGGGCCGTGCACCAACCCGGCTACCTACGAACAGGACTACAGCTACAACCAAGACGGCCAGCTTATCTACCAAGGGTCCAGCCCCCAGGGGACCAGCCCGGCCAACTTCGGTTATGATTCAGCTGGAGACCTGGCCACTATCTCGGAAACTGACAGCTCCGGGAACCTGGTGAGCTGGGGCCAGCACTACGACAACGCCGGCGAGCTCACCAGCCAGACCCCCGACACCGGCAACCCCGGGACAGCGACTACGTACAGCTACGACACTCTGGGCGATCAGACTGGCAGCACCGGCGGTACTGACGCCAGCTACAACTACAACCAGGCCGGCCAGATGGTTAGCGCCGACAGTGGCCAGACGACCTACTTGTACGACGGTGACGGGCTGCAAGCCGCGGTAACCACCCCCAGCGGTACCTCCCAGATGGTATGGGACACCGCCGGGCAGCTGCCGCTGCTGCTCTCGGACGGTACCTACGACTACGTCTACGGCACCGGGTCCACCCCGGTGGAACAAATCAAACTGTCGGACGGCACCTCGACATTCATGAGCTACAGCCCCAGCAACTCGACCTGGCTGACCACCAACGCCTCGGGAACCGAGACCGGGCTGTGGGGCTACGACGCTTACGGCACCTTGACGTTCGGCACCCCGACCAGCAGCTTCGGGTACGCCGGCCAGTACACCGGCCCCAGCGGGCTGGATAGTATGCGGGTCCGTCAGTATGACCCGCAGACTGGCCAGTTCACCACCGTCGACCCGGCCTTAGCTAGCACCGGGCAGCCTTACGGCTACGCCGACGGCGACCCGGTGAACAACGCCGACCCGACAGGCTTGGCCGCCGGATGGCTGTCCTCAGCGTTTAACTGGGCTGGGAACGAAGCACAGACAGTGGGCGAGAATTTGGTTGACGAAGGTGAGGCTGCGGCTAGCGATGTGACCGGCCTGGCCGGTGTGAACATTAACCCGACGTTCAGCACCGCGGCAGGAGACTTCGCCTACGAAATGACTGCTATTCTGGGGCAGCTGGCTATGGCTGGCGAAGACGGCCTTGCCCCTGCCACAGAAGATAGTACTGAGGGTGAAGCATCCGCTGGAGGGAGCGGGCTAAATAATTTGTCGCCCGCTCTGCAGAGTGCTCTGCGTGCTCTAGGGCTGAGTGGCGGCGGCCCGGTGACGCTAGATGCGGCCACCGACGAAGCCGGTGAGGGCACGGTGAGTGTCTTCCATGGGAGCATTAACAACCTTCACGACATCTTGGCTAACGGTCTGCAGAACACGGAGGACGGTGCGTATGCCTCTCCTTACCTAGAGCCATCGGTCGATGCCGCCGAATTTTCGGGCAGGGTGATTCCGCCGGGCGCAGATACCGGTATCGTGGAGTCGAGGATCCCAGTCGGTCTATACAAAGCGATCATGGCCCCTCTAGAGGAGCGGTACGGAGGGTTCTCCGGGAATCTCGCCGGGCGGGGGTTCACAGAGATCCATCTGATGACCCCGGAACAGATCAAGCTGTTCAACGATTACATCGTCAGCGAGCCTGTCTCCGCATCCCGGTGGGAGGGATTATGCATGGTATCTTTGCTGAAATAGACGGCCGGGCGGCGGCCGGCACCCAGTCATAAATTGGAACGACCCTCCATGAACGGCAACATCTCCAGGAGCTAGATCAAGAAAAACAGAAAGATCGCTGCCGCCACCCCCTCCTATAACGTATAATAGGTTCATGGTACCTGCTCAAGTGGTCAGGGGCGCTGGAGGGGCTGTCGTTAGGAGACGCTTTCGGCGAGTCGTTCTTCGATCTAGACGCGGAACGGCAGGTCGCTGACCGCCAGGCAGTGGCAGCGAGCTGTGCTGGGCCCGACCAGACTCGGCACACGCAGAGTGTCTGATCGTGGTTCTGTGCGTCGAGAGCGGCTGGTAGCAGCCCGCGACGGGCCGGGGTTGTTACCCGGCAGGGAAGGGTGCGTTGTTAGCACTCAACCCCACTAACATCACGAGCAACGGTGTGCCAGGCCGCGGCCGCTAACCCGGTGCTGTCCGCGACAGCTCGGGCGATGTGGCAGCTCGCTCATTAGGTGGTGCTGGCTGCTCGATATCCCATGTCCGGCAGCAGGAAGTGTTACAGTGAGGTGCGGTCAGCCGCTCTCATCAGTTCTGTTGCTACCAGGGCAAGTTCAATGCCACCCTTGGTCCAGTAACCTTCGGCTTCGGAAGCCTTGATGTAGCGGTCCAGCCCCTTGCTTGAGGACCATTTGATGCAGTCATTGGTGCCGGTGTCTAAAGAGGAGACTGCGTGCACCCAGTGGGACTGTGTGGAGGGGACGGGGATAGCGGGCAGAGCTTGGGCGTGGACGATAATCACGTGCAGCGCAGCGCAGTCTTGGGGTAGGTGTTTGGTGGCCCCGAAGTGCAAAGGGTCGAAATCTGACAGCGCCTTCTGGAAGCCCTCTCGGAGCTGATGGAATATGGTGCCATGCTGATTGACCCAGTGGTTTACAGCTTGCTGTTGCGGTGCGGAGGTGGCTGCAGCCAGAGACCAGCCGGCGGCGCTGGCTGCTGGCACCGCGCTGACAGCTGAACCCAGGGACAAAGCTAGCAACCCGCTGGTAACAACACTGCCGATAAGTAACTTTCTCATCATATCACCATTATATTATATTAATGTGCGGTGGGATATTAGATGTGGGCATTCTGTATGTGATTTGTCGACCTGCTCCGTCCCGGGCCACCATCAAATGTCAAATCAGCCCGGCCCATATGGCACAATAGATATGTGGGTGGCACCCGGGGCGAAGGCACCAATCAGTACGTGAAACGGGGGTTGACAACAGGCCTGATGCTGGTGATGCCAGCCACCGACCTGAGAGTGCAGGCCGCGCTCCGCGGGCAATTGTTCTGTAGATGCGGCGAGATTTGGGGTACCGACTGCACAGTACCCATCAGCCCGCCGGACTGGAGCCACGGCGACCATCCCGACCGGAATTCCAGAGTGGCCGCCACCGCCAACCCGGACTGCCCGGCGGTCATTCTGGACCTGCTAGGGCACGACCTAGACCAAGAGGTCTACAGCAACCTGGTCCGCAATCCGTCCTGCCCCCCAATCACCCTGGAGCGGCTGTACTGGAGCGACCGGGCGGAGCACACAGAGATTGTGTCCAACCCGGCGTGCCCCACGGAACTTCTAGAGCGGTTTAGCCAAGATCAAGAGGGCTCAGTCCGCCGAGCTGCTGCTACCGCCCCTAGGTGTCCGGCTGCTGTCCTGCAGCGTCTCGGCCGCGACTCGGAGTTCTATGTCAGGGAGGCTGTGGCCAGCCACCCGAGCTGCCCGGCCGCGACCCTGGAGGGCCTAGGGGAGGACCGGGAGAGCTGGGTGGTGCGCCAAAGTGTGGCCCGGAACCCTTCCAGTTCGGCGATCCTGCTAGAACGTCTGCTGCACGACCTGGAGCCAGCGGTAGCTCAGGCTGCCGCCGCCAACCAGAGCCTGTCTCGAGCGGCGCTGGCGATGTGGCAACTCGCGCACAGCCAGGCATGATGCGTCACACGAACGGTGTGGGGACGTCGGCAGCAGCCGTACCTAATGGGGTCGGCACCAATCAGTACGCCAGACGGATGTCGCGAAGGCAACAGCTGGCTGCTGCCTCTTTCCACGACTTGCTGGCCCAAGTTAAACAGGAAACCGAACGGCAGTACCACTGCTACGAAATTTGGGCCGGCGACTGCACAACCATAGTCGTGGCGCCACGTTGGGCTCACGACGACCATCCCGACAGCGGACAGCGGCTGATAGCTGCCAGCGACCCCGACACACCACCCCCGGTCATGTCTGTTCTGGTCCGAGACCGAGCTATCCTGGTCAGGAGCACCCTGGCTCGCAACCTGAGCTGCCCCTCCCACCTGCTGGTAGAGCTGTCCCAGGACCGTTCCCCTCTGGTCCGGACGGCTCTGGTCAGCAATCCAGCTGCCCCTCCAGGTCTGCTGGCAGAGCTAGCTGCGGACCCCGAGCAGAATGTCCGGCAGGAAGTAGCTAAACTTGCGCAGTGCCAGCCAGATATTCTAGACCGGCTGAGCCAGGACCAGCGTCCTGAAGTGAGGCACGCCGTGTCGGAGAATCCAAATACTCCGGTGACAGCTCTGGACCGGCTGCGGCACGACTGCGATCCCAACATCCGGGTCAACGTGGTCGGGTTGCACACAGACAGCATGCCGCGCGAGTGGCTGGTGCAAGCTGGCGCCGACCCAGTCCAAGGAGTGAGAGAGGCGGTAGCTCGGCACGCATTGTGCCCACCGGCAGTGCTGATCGCCCTGAGCCAGGACCAGGACGCAAAGGTGCGCGAAGTGGTTGCATACCACCGGGCCTGCCCGCATGAAGTGGTGCGCACCCTGGTCGATGACGAGAGCCAGCATGTCCGGGCCGCTGTGGCCGCTCGATGCCCTGAATATTTAGAACGGCTGAGCCGGGATGGTTACCAAGAGGTGCGCCGCGCAGTGGCCTTCAATCCCTCCTGCCCACCCGCCGTTCTGGATAGACTGAGCCGAGACCACGCCTTCGTGCGCCAAGCGGTCGCAGCCAACTCATCATGCCCCCGCCCCTTGCTGGTCCAGATGCTCCACGATGAGAACCCGGCGACAAGAAGAGCTGCCTCCGCTAACCCCAGCCTGCCCCGGGCGGCGCTGGCGATGTGGCAGCTGGCGCATACCGGCACACGGTGATATTCTCAGATCTAGGGACGTCTAGCTCTATTGCGACATCGACCGGAACATGGTATAATGGTTTTAGTAGCGTACCTTGGCGCTCCGTCAGCGTCGGGCCGCCCGCCTCGGGACGACAACTCGGGGCGGTTTAATTAAGTCACCGGGCCGGCATGGACCGAATAAACGGTCTGCAGCCGGCTCGAATATTAACCCAACTCAGTTTTGACCGGCATGAGTTGGTGCGCTGACGGGTAGCTGGCAACAGCAGCACCGACCTTGTGGTGCTCGACATGCTCAGTGTGGACCGGGAAGAATTAGTGCACACAGATGTGGCCGGCAATCCCAACACCCCGCCGTTAGCACTGCAGCGGCTGCTACAAGACACAGAGTCAAATGTGGTCCTCGCTGCGACCAGGAACCAAAACCTACCCAGTCAGCTTTAGCGATGTGGCAGCTAACGCAGACTAGCTGATGTTCCCGGCTGGTGACCGGCGCTGCGATCTGTAAGCCAATCTCTGGGGCAGCTGTGTCCGCTATACTGTAATTATGATGGCTGTTCTGGCCCAGG
>Ga0182030_10017469_pt1 | contig 13845 bp, 11 predicted proteins | sample 812S3MmetaG_FD_121299 | JGI IMG/M metagenome (GOLD analysis project Ga0182030, IMG submission 121299) | Permafrost microbial communities from Stordalen Mire, Sweden - 812S3M metaG (Illumina Assembly) | ecosystem: Environmental > Terrestrial > Soil > Wetlands > Permafrost | place: Sweden... | reverse complement strand
GGTATGATTCGTTGCGCCCGCGACCTGCGCCATGGTGTCCGCCAGGGACGGCAGTCCCATCGACTCGCCAGCAATCGCCGCCGTGGCGGTGCAAAGCAGGATCGAGGAGAACGCCGCGACTGTCTTGATCATTCAGTCTTCTGATTCACGCTCTTGGCCTGCCACACCGCCATGGTGTCGGGCGACCCTTGAGCGCGGACGCCATTGTCGGTGAGGATCTCTTCGGTAGCGGCAACCATCTCGGGACGCGAGAAGACCAGAGCCTCGCCGCCTTTCTGATCGAATTCGATCGTCACGAAGGGATCTTTGAGGTCGCGCAGCACCGCGACGAGCTGCTTGAGGCTCTTGATGTGCGTGCCGTTGACCGCCGAGACCACCGAGCCCGCGGGGTTGGAGTAGCCGTTGGCGAGCTTGTGGGGAAAGAGCGGCGAGGAGATCACCACCAGTTCTTCGAGATCGGCGTCCGGCGGGTCGAGGGCGCGGGTCACCAAGGGGCTCTTCTCGAGGCCCAGCACGCGCATGGCGCCGCCGCCCTGGATGCCCGATATCATCTGCCAGCTGGCCGTGGAAAATACCAACGGCCCGTAGATGAAGTACGGCGGATAGCTGCCGCGCAGATCCGCGACGAGTGTGGGATGCTCCGCTGAGACCGGTAACTGAATGTTCTGGATCTTGCCCGCGCGCTCGATCGTCAGGGGCAGCTCGCCGCCCTTCGCCAGGTGCTGGATGAGATACCCGAAGCTCACGCGCAGATCCTTGCCGAGCTTGATCATGCCCTGGTTGTCGATGGGCACCGCGCCGATGTGGGTGATCACATCCCACTCCTTCAGCGGATATCCGGGATCGGTCTTGTAGGGCTGGTGCACGACCATTCCGGCGACGGATTTGTCGAGCTTGAGGTACTCGCGCAGCGCCGGATTCTCTAGCGTCTGCAGATCATCGTACATGGCAGGCTTGCCGTCGTAATGCCCGTCTGCGATGTCCTTGAGGAACAGGTCGACCTCCTCGTTGGGAATGATGTAGCCGATGTTCTGGCTATCGCCCCCCAGTTTGCTGAAGGCGAGGCCGATCATCCTGTCGCCCACGATCGCCGGGCCTCCGCTGTTGCCGGGATTGATGGCGGCGTCGATCTGGATGCGCAATCCCGAGACGGGATAGTTGTACGCGACGAATTCGATGCGCGACACGATGCCCTTGGTAATGGAGAGCGACGTACCTCCGAGGGGGAAGCCGTATGCCAACACGGCATCCTTGATCTGCGGCAGATCGCTCGCGCGCGCGAGCGCGGGATGGGTGTCGAAGAACGCCGGATCGTCGATCTGGAGCACGGCCAGATCGATGCCCGGGGCCACCGCCACCACGGTCGCCGGGATCTTATCGCCTTCGGCGCTCGCCTGAACCTGCACCTGGGTTGCGTATAGCACCACATGCGCATTGGTCAGAATGCGCTTGCCCTCGATGACCACGCCCGAGGCGCTCACATCGGTCGGGGCTTGCTTGGTCCAGGGCTTGAAAAGATCCGGATAGCGGATGGTGGCGAACACCTTCACCACCGAGCTCTCGATGGAGGCCGGCGCCGCCGCGGAGCGGCTCGCCGCAGGGACCGGCGCGATCAGCGCCAAGGCGCAGAGTCCAAGACCCAGCCATAGACTCGAGAAGGCGAACCGCTTGCTTGTCATATGAATTTCCCTGCGCTGCTATTTTCCGTCGACGGAGAAGGCCAGCAGCACGTTGCCGGGATGGGCCGCGCCGCCGCCGGAATTCACGTACACCACCCCGTTGACGATGGTCGCGCCGCCGTGATCGAGCGAGCCGCCGCTCGCCGGGACTCGGTTGACGGTGGTGAAGTCCTTGGCGGTGTCGTAATCCCAGAGTACTTTGCCATCGATGGTCGAGTAAGCCCGCAAGTGCCCGTCCATCGATCCGGAGAAGGCCGCACCGGGAATCACCGTGACGGCCTGGGCCTGCGCGTGCGGGCACGCGGGACCGCTGCCCCAGGTGCAGGCGGGAGTCGGCGCGGCCGCTTCCCACCGGTTCGCGCCGCTCTTGATCTCGATGGCGGCCAGACTGCCTGCGGGGCCGGCCGGCGTGGCGTCTACACCCGAGAGTGCGACGTAGAGCGTATGGTGATCGGCGGCCGCGCCCCAATCGATTGCACCCGCGGCACGGCTCGCTTTGGTTTGCCAAAAGATCTCTCCGGCCCGATCCGGGTCGAGAGCGTAGACGATGCCGGACTTCTGTCCGGCGAGAATGACCTGCTTACCGCTCGCGAGATTGCGCAGGATCGCCGGGGCAGAGAAGTCGGACCGAGCGCCGTCCGCGGCCGGGAGCTGCTTCGCCCAGCGCACTTTGCCGTCGATCAGGTTCACCGCGACGACCGCGTCGGCGGTGGGCTCGGCGCTCGCGTGCTCCGAGTCGCCTGTGGTCAGGTACACGAGACTTCGCCCGACGTCGATCGTCGGGGCCGCGTCGATGCCCACACCAGACGGCCCGAATTGCTGCGCCCCGGGTGCGCCTCCGGCGGCGGGCCGCGGCTCGTCCGCCACCAGGTAGGTCTTCCAAACGATCCGGCCGGTGGCAATTTCGAGCGCGGCCAGGCTGCCGCGGAAGGTGCAGCACGCATACTTAGGATCCGCAGCGGCCTCGGCTTCGGTCGAGCCGACGGCGACGTAAAGCCGATCGAGATACAGCGTCGGTGAGGCCTGTATGCGCGCCAGCGGGTGGGCGTCGACCTGCGTCTTCCACAAGAGCGTGCCCTTCTCGGCGTCGATCGCGTAGACGGCGCCTTTGTCGTCGCCGAAAAGCGCGGCGCCCGGCGGCTTTTGCACTTCGAGGTGCGCGTTGGTGTTGCTCTGATGGCGCTTGGACTTCTTGGATCGTGCCGCCTTGTTCGGCGCAAGGACCCGCGGTGCGCCGAACTCGGCGATGGAGATGGCGGTCGACACGCCGGCCTGTGCATCGAATGACCAATAGGTGCAGCCCGTGCGGGCATCGAGGGCATACACCCGGCCGGACCCGCTCGCGACGAATACGCGACCGTCGACGATGGTGGGCTGACCCGATACCGAGCTGCCTGGATAACCGAATGCCCAGCGGAGCGCGAGCTTGGCCACATCGGTGGCGCGTATTGCGGGCTCGGGCTGATAGCGCGTGTTCTCGACGCCCCGGCCCCAGCCGTTCCATTGCGCGCTGCCGAGCGCGACCGGACCCGCAGGGTCGGTGCACTGGATATGCTCGGGTACGCCGGAGGCGGGCGGTTCGGCGCGGGCAGGCTCGGTCGCGACCGCGATACACAGGGCTGCGGCCATCGTCGCGGCCACATTCAAGGCGGCAATTGCCGGCGGTGCAGGCCATCGGGCATGGTCGAACGAGCGCATGCTAGCGCTTATCGATCGGCTGATAGTCTCGCTGTTTGGGGCCGGTGTAGAGCTGGCGCGGTCGGCCGATCCTCATGTGAGGATCGGAAGCCATCTCCTGCCAGTGCGCAACCCAGCCGGCGGTGCGCGCGATCGCGAACAGCACCGTGAACATCGAGCGCGGTATCCCCAAGGCGCTGTAGATGATGCCCGAATAGAAATCGACGTTGGGATAGAGCCTGCGTGACACGAAATATTCGTCCTTGAGCGCGATCTCCTCGAGCTTCAGTGCGAGATCGAACATGGGATTGTCGCCGCGGCCGAGCTTCTCGAGCACGCGGTAGCACATCTCGCGAATGATCTTGGCGCGCGGATCGAAATTCTTGTAGACCCGATGCCCGAATCCCATCAGGCGCACGCTGTCCGACTTGTCCTTGACGCGCGCGAGGAACTTGTCGATGTTCGCTGCCGATCCGATGCCGTCGAGCATGTTGAGAACGGCCTCGTTCGCGCCGCCATGAGCGGGACCCCAGAGTGCGGACACGCCGGCGGAGATCGCCGCGTAAGGGTTGGCGCCCGTGCTCCCCGCCAGGCGCACGGTCGAGGTGCTCGCATTCTGCTCATGGTCGGCGTGCAGGATGAACAGGAGGTCTATCGCCTCGGCGGCCACCGGGTCTATCGCGTACGGCTCGCAGGGCACGGCGAAAAACATGTTGAGCATGTTGGCGCAATACCGCAGATCGTTGCGCGGATATATGAACGGCTGGCCGAGCGTGTGCTTGTAGGCGGCGGCCGCGATCGTCGGCAATTTCGCGATGATGCGATGCGCGAATATCTCGCGGTGGCGCGGGTTGTTGATGTCCGTCGTGTCGTGATAGAACGCCGCCATCGAGGCGACCACGGCGGAGACCATCGCCATCGGGTGCGCGTCGTGGTGAAAACCCTCGAAGAAGCTCAATAGCTGCTCGTTGACCATCGTGTGGCGCGTGATCGAGGTTTGGAAGGCGTGCAGCTGGCTCTTGCTCGGCAGATCGCCGGAAATCAACAAGTGCGCGACTTCCAGAAAGCAGGATTTCTCCGCGAGTTGCTCGACCGGATAGCCGCGGTATAGGAGCACCCCGGCGTCGCCGTCGATGTAAGTGATCTTGCTTTCGGTGCTCGCCGTCGCCATGAATCCAGGGTCGTAGGTGAAGACCCCTTGGTCCGGAATGAGATGCGAAATGTCGAGAGCGTCAGGTCCGATCGTTCCGGATAGCGCGTTCAATTCGCTGATCTTGCCGGTGGTGAGATTCTTGAGCTCGAATTTCTTGGTCATGCGGGGTACCGAGAATATGTTTCATTTGAAGATGGCTCGGAAGCCTTGCACGGCCGTCCAGCGGAATCAAGCGCATACGTCCCAGTGCGCGCCCATGTCGCGAGCGCGAAAGGCATGCGGGACGCATCGGCTCGCGCCACTCTCGATCGAAAAGCGCGCGCTCGACAGCGCGCGCCAAGATCAAGAATCTGCGCTCGCCGTTTCGGGCTTAGGCTTTTGCCGCCGTCGCGTATTTCTTGCGGAACTTATCGACGCGCCCGCCGGTGTCCACAATTTTCTGCTTGCCGGTGTAGAACGGGTGGCAGTTCGAGCACACCTCGACCTGCAAGTCGTGACCGATGGTCGAGCGGGTCTTGAAGGTATTTCCGCAGGTGCACGCGACCGTGATGTCTTGATACTCGGGATGAATGCCGGCTTTCATGGGACTCTCCAAACTTTGAATTTAGGCAGAATCGATGGGTCCGTGAAATCCGATTTCAACCGGAACGCACCGCCACGCCTTGCCCCGAACAAAGGGCCGCGTACCTTATCTTAAACGCGCTCCTTCAACAAGCATCGAAGCGAGCCGCGCCCGGCGGCCGCGGCGGGCCCCTCTTTTGTCCACAAAATCTGTGGATAAGTCTGTGGATGGGTTGTCGCGCGAGTCATTCGTACAGCGAAATTTCGCATAAATGTTAACTTGGTCAAAAAATATACAAGTCAATTTATTTTTTGTTTTCAATGGCTTGCAAGGTGCATCTGACCTAATGCAGACGCAATGTGTTGTAGGTACCGCTGAAACTGGGCTGCAACAGCGCGTGTGCATAAGCTCATTCCAGGAAACTCGCCTGCAAATCGTTTAGGAAGCGGCTGCCGAGCTCCGTTGGACGCCAACCGCACGGCGTGGTGCGTACGAGGCCGCGCCCCAACGCAGCGCGCAGCGCCGGCTCCGCCGTCGCCATGGTGAGCCCGGTCCGCATCTCGAAGTCGGCGCTGGCAAATCCTTGGTTGAGCCGCAAGGCGTTCAGCATGAATTCAAACGGCAAATCGGCACGGGCGACCCACCGGCGCTCGCCGACCGTTTGCGTGCCGCGTACCTCACCGAGGCGCTCGAGATACTCCCGCGGCTGCTTCGGCTTTTCGGTCCGCAGCACGCGTTCGGGCACGCCGAGTGAGATTTTGCCGTGCGCGCCCGCCCCCACGCCCACGTAGTCGCCGAATGACCAGTAGTTGAGATTGTGCCGACAACGCGCGCCGCGGCGCGCGTAGGCCGAAACCTCGTACTGCTCGAAGCCGCTCTCGGCGAGGAGCCGCTGACACTCGACTTGCATCGCAAACGCCGCGTCGTCGTCGGGCAGCGGCGGCGGACGGGCGTGAAACACCGTGCCGGGCTCGAGCGTGAGCTGGTAGTGCGAGACGTGCGCGGGCTCGAGGATGAGCGCTTCGCGAATGTCGGCGACCGCCTCGTCCAGCGCTTGCTCGGGCAGCGCATACATGAGGTCCAGGTTGAAATTGCCGAGACCTGCGGCGTGCAGCTCTGCCGCGGCGCGCTTCGTGTCCTCGACTCGATGGATGCGGCCCAAGCGCTCGAGGGCGCGGGGCGAGAAGCTCTGGGCGCCGAGCGAGACGCGGTTGATGCCCGCATCGCGGTAACCGGCGAAGCGGCCCCGCTCGACCGTCGCGGGATTGGCCTCGAGGGTGATCTCGGCATCGCCGGCAAAGCCGATCCGCGCCTTGAACGCCTCGAGCAGCCGCGCGAAATCCACAGGATGAAATAAGCTCGGTGTGCCGCCGCCGAAAAACACCGACTCGATCGTGCGATGCGCGATCGCGGGCAGCTCGGCGTCGAAGTCCCTGATCAACGCGTCGATATACTCGCCCGGAGGTGATCCGGACTTGAGTTGATGTGAATTGAAGTCGCAGTAAGGACATTTGCGCACGCACCAGGGCATGTGCACATACAAGGCGAGCGGTATCACGGCCGCTCCAAGCGCGACGCGAGCTGTCCGCGGAGCGACTTGAGCGCCGTTCCGCGGTGGCTCAGCCGGTTCTTCTCCCCGAGATCGATCTCAGCCGCGCTCGCGCCAAGCTCGGGCAGCCAGAAGTAGGGGTCGTATCCGAACCCGCCGGCTCCACGCGGCACCTCCAGGATGAATCCCTCCCACACCCCCTCGGCCGTGAGCGGCGAGGGATCCGTCGGGCCCGCCACGAAAACCAAGCTGCATCGGTAGCGGGCGCGGCGCTGCGGCAGCGGCATCCCGGCGAGCGCGGCGAGAAGCTTCGCGTTGTTCGCGGCGTCATCGGCGCCCTCGCCCGCGTAGCGCGCGGAGTAGATGCCGGGGGCGCCGCCGAGGGCATCCACTTCGAGGCCCGAGTCATCGGCGATGGCCGCCGACCCGGCCTCGGCGGCGGCGTGCCGCGCCTTGATGAGGGCGTTCGATGAGAACGAGGTACCGGTCTCCGGGACCGGTACGATGCCGAGCGAGGCTTGACTCACCGGCTCGAACGGCAACCCGGCGAGCAGCGAGCGAAATTCACGCAGCTTGCCGGGATTCGCGGTGGCGATCACCAACCGCTCAAGCGGCGCGGGCGACTTGCTGAGCTTCATGCAACCGCGCGATGCCTTGCGCGGCGAGGTCGAGCATCTGGTCGAGCTCGTGGCGCCGGAAGGCATGCCCCTCGGCGGTTCCCTGCACCTCGACGAACGCGCCGCCGGAGTTCATGACGACGTTCATGTCGGTCTCGGCGTTCGAATCCTCGGCGTAGTCGAGATCGAGGATCGGGACGCCGCGGTAAATTCCCACCGACACCGCCGCGACCTGCCCATGCAGAGGATTGGCGCTGAGGGCGCGCTTCTTGATCAAAGTGTCGACGGCATCCGCCAGCGCGACAAATCCGCCGGTAATCGCCGCGGTGCGCGTCCCGCCGTCGGCCTGGAGCACATCGCAGTCGATGGTCACGGTCCGCTCGCCGAGTCCCTTGAGATCGACCACCGCGCGCAGTGCGCGGCCGATCAAGCGCTGAATCTCCTGGGTGCGCCCCGACTGCTTGCCGCGAGCCGCCTCGCGCGCGGTGCGGGTGTGAGTCGAGCGCGGCAGCATCCCGTATTCGGCGGTGACCCAGCCCTGACCGGTGCCGCGCAGGAACGAAGGAACGCCGTCCTCGACGCTCGCCGTACACAGCACACGGGTCGCGCCAAAGCCCACCAGTACCGAGCCCTCGGCATGCGCGGTGTAGCCGCGCACGAACTGCAGCGCCCGCAGCTCGCCCGGCGCGCGGCCGCTGGGCCGCACTACATTCATTCGGCCCGCCAGCGCAGCGCCGCGGCGCTGGTATTGTCGCTATAAGGCGCGGAGGCGGCCACCGCGTGCATTCCGAGATCCATGAGCGCATCGCGCAACGATTTACCCCCGCTCTGTGCGAATTTCACGAAGTCCTCATCCTTGAGGTTGGCCCACAGCCCGTCGGTGCACAGGAGCAGGACATCGCCCGCCTTCAGGCGCCGGCGGGTCGAGATGCTCATCTCGGGAAGCGCAGCGTCGCCCCCCAGGCAGCACTCGACGTAGTTGCGCATGGGATGCCCGTGCACCTCCGCCTCGGTGATCAGTCCCTCGCGCAACAGCACCTCGACGTGACTGTGATCACGGGTGCGCTCGAGCACTTGAGCTTGGCGCAGCTGGTAGACCCGACTGTCCCCGACGTGCGCCCAGTAGGCCGCCGCGTCCTGCACCAGGCACACGGCGCAGGTCGCGCGCGGCCGCGCCTCGACCGACAAGCCCGCGCCCAGTTTGACCACTTCCTCGTGCGCGCGTCCGAGCGACAGATGCAAAAAGCCCAGGGGATCGAAGATAGGGTGCGGCGTCTGCCAGAATGCCTCGAGCAGCGTCGCGAGCGAGGTCTCTGCGGCACGGGCACCCTCGGCGTGCCCGCCCATGCCGTCGATCACCGCCAGGAGCACCGCATGCTCACCGGCCGCGACCGCAACTCGGTCCTGATTCTCGTCGCGATGGCCGATGAGGCTGACATCCGCGGTCTCGATCTGCAATGACAGCTCCTACGGGCTCCGATAGACTTCGCCCCTCAATTATGGCCGATTTTGGCTTCAAGACCCTATGATTCGTAGCATGACCGGCTTTGCCCGGCGCGAGCGTCAATTCCCATGGGGATCGCTCGCGTGGGAGCTGAAGACGGTCAACCACCGGTTCCTAGAAATCGGTTGCCGGCTGCCGGAGGAGTTCCGGATCGCAGAGGCCGAGTTTCGCCAGACCATCTCGAGTGCCGTACGACGCGGCAAGGTCGAGTCGTCGCTGCACTACCGACCCGCCGCGGCCGCGGGCTCACTCGAGGTCGACGCGGAGCTGCTCGCCTCGCTGGCCGGACGCGCCCGGGAGGTGGCGGCGCAAACGGGGCCCGCCGCGCGCATCGACGTCATGGACTTATTGCGCTGGCCGGGGATAGTGCGCGAGCCGCCAAAGGATGCTGCGCCGCTGATCGCGGCGGCGCACGCGCTCCTCGCCGAAGCGCTCGCTGAACTCGCCCGATTCCGCGACAGTGAGGGCGGCCGGTTGCGCGAAGCGCTCGAGCAGCGCTGCGCCGGGCTCTCGGATCTCGCCGCGAGCGTCGCGGCGCGCCTGCCGGAGGTGCGCGCGCGCATACGCGCGAAACTTCTCGAGCGCATCTCGCAGCTCTGCTGCGACGTCGACCACGAGCGCCTCGAGCAGGAGCTCGCGATACTCGCCCAGCGCTTGGACGTCGACGAGGAGATCGATCGCCTGCGCGGCCACGTGGCCGAAGTCAGAAAAGCGTTCGGCAGCCACGAGCCCGCCGGCCGGCGTTTGGATTTCCTCATGCAGGAGCTGAATCGTGAGGCCAACACGCTATCCTCCAAGTCTCAGGACCTCGAGACCACGCGCGCCGCGGTCGATATGAAAGTGGTTATCGAGCAGATGCGCGAACAGGTGCAGAACATCGAGTGATGTTTTCGGCTGTCGCGGGGTGTCGCGCGTCGTCCTCGTGGAGTGGCTGAAACCCCTGCAAAACTAGGGTTTTTCGACAATTATTGTCTCTGGACGTTTTCGGTCGTCTGGACTACTGTTGAGGCCGGGTGCGTAGCTAAATGCGTAGCTAGAATTTCTAGCTACGCGGCTCGAGTTCTAGATACGCGGCTTGCGCGAAATCTAGCTACGCACCCGGGGGTCTCCACATGGCATCCGGAAAGCTCAACTCCCTGTCGATCGAGCGCGCACACCGCTTCGGTGGTGCGGTGCTGTTGAGCGACGGCGACGGCCTCTACTTCAGGAAGCAGACACGCGAGGGTGCCGCGTGGATGTTCCGCTATCGCTTCGCCGGCCGCGAGCGCTGGATGACCCTGGGTAACTACCCTGACATGAGTCTCGCCACGGCGCGGATCGAGGCACGAGAAAGGCGCCTGATGCTCGACAAGCGGCGTGATCCGCTGTTCGCCAAGCAAGAGGCCGAAGAGGCGCAGCGGGCCGCGATCGCCGCCCAGAAGGCGCGCCAGACGTTTCGCGATCTCGCGGAGGATTGGTACAGCACCGAGATCGACCCGCGGCGTCTCAAGCACCCCAAGGTGCCCCGGCGCTACCTCGACAAATACCTGCTGCCGGCCTTCGGCGAGCGCGTACCCGCCGAGATCACCCCGGCCGATGCCGCCCGACTCCTCGCGCAAGTCCGCAAGAGCGCGCCCACCGCAGCGAACGATCTGCTGCGCTTCATGCGGCGCGTGTTCCGCTTCGGCGTGCGCCGCCATGTGTTGACCAGCAATCCCGTTGCGGACTTCGATCAAAGCGATGCGGGCGGCCCCGAACGCGCGCGGAAGCGGGCTCTGACCGTCGAGGAGTTGGGACAGCTCTTCAAGGCGCTGCGCGATTCCCCGAGCTTCGGCGGCGCCAATCTGCTCGCCGTCAAGCTACTGCTAGCCCTGGGCGTTCGCAAAGGCGAATTGCTGGGGGCCCAATGGAGCGAGTTCGATCTCGAGGGCGCTTCACCAACGTGGCGGTTGCCGGCCAGCCGCACCAAAACGGGCGAGGCGCTCACGATTCCGCTGGTACCCGCTGTTGCATCCTGGCTCAAATCGTTGCGCGAGGTTGCAGGCGGTAGCGCGTTCGTGTTCTCCAAGCGCCGGCGCGACCCGCGCCAGCGCGCGTTGCACATGGGTATCGACACGTTGAACGCGGCGCTCGCTGCGGTCGAGCACGGACTGCAACATTTCACCTTGCACGACCTGCGCCGCACCATGCGGACGCACCTCGCGTCCCTCGGCGTCCGCAGCGAAGTGGCCGAACGCTGCCTGGGTCACAAGCTGCGCGGAGTCGAGGGCACGTACAACACGCACGATTATCTCAACGAGCGCCGCGCGGCGTTGGAAGCGTGGACGGCACTGTTGCTCGACATCGAAAGCGGTGCGCAGAAGGTCACGCCGATCAGGCGGAAGGCGGCGGGCTGAGCGGGCTGACCTCCTGGCACGCCAAGTATCGAACCGCACGCCAAGCGATTCACGAAAGGGTTTCGCTGATCTCCCGCCCACCGCTCGCTTGATCTACAGGGTCCGCTCCTGGTCCCTCGGATTGGCTTGCGCGGGACCTTCCGGTTTTGCACGACGCTGCTGTTCCTTGAATCGGAGGAATTCCGCGGCCAGGCGTTGCCGGTCGGTGAGGGCGGGCGGAAGGTGCTTGGCGAAGTACCGGACTTCCCCCGCCAGGACCTCCTCGCCCTGGGCATCCAGCACCTCTGCGGCCCTCATCCAGGCCGATACGAGAGTTTTGCGCGTCTCGAGCAACCTTGCGCGTGCCGGATCTTCGACCGTTCCGGTGCGTGACAGCTCTGTCGCAATCCCGATCACCCTGTCGCGCATCGCAGTGGACTTTCCGTATCGCTGTGCCTTGAAGATCCCCTCCCGGCGTTTGTTCTTGTTTTCGCCGCGAATGGCCCGCGGCGTGGCGTTGGCCGCAATACCCTGTTCGCGCATCAGCTGCGCGAAGTCCTCGCGCCAATCTCGGAGGAGCTGCTTGTCGATGTGCAGCCGCCGGCCGAGCTCGTTTTCGGCCTTCACGACCAGATGCACGTGCGGGTGCTGCTGGTCGGTGTGCAACACCATGGCGTAGCGGTGCCGCGCGAATTTCTGGCGCGCGAATTGCCGCGCGGCGGCCAATACTTTGTCTGCTGGCGTCGGCGCCGGCATGGACAGCACGATGTTGTGAACGAGTTTCGTCGGCCTTCGCGCCCGGCCGCCGTTCGTCTGCTGCCGATACTGTCCAGCAGTGAGCTCCAGGTGCCAATCATCGAGCAGCCGCTTTTGATCTTCGCGGCGCCCGATGCGCTCGCCCTCATCCGTCTCGATCTCCAGGGTTCCTTGGCGGCTGATGTACGCGAAGTGAGCCGCAACCGCACCCCTCCTGGCTCCGCCGCCGGTCACTTTCACCATGACCTCCGGGATACGCCTGACCGTGCGCGAGATCTGATCAATCTGCGCGCGGCTGAATCGACCGGTCATCTGCGGACCCGCGCGCCCGTAGCTCACGACCTCGAAGAATCGCGGCGTATCGGTCGGCAGGCGGATGAGTCGCTTATTCAGCGCGGCTCTCCCACGTGACCAGCGCCGCTTGGGCGAATTCGTGGAGACGCCGCTCCACGTCTGCTATGAGAGCTCGAGTACGGCATAGGCTGAGTCCTTCATGCGGCGCTCAGCCGCTCGTTTCCGGATGGCAAGTCGATCTCCCGGCCGCAGACGGATCGTGATCCGGTCCACGGCGGGTTCGCTGCTCGATGTCCGCGGCGGTAAGTCGGGGACATCCGAAGCGAGCAATGTCCGAATGGCGATCAGCGCGAGCGTCGACACCGATACTCGCAGCTTCGCAGCAACCTCGGCGAATGAGCGCTTCTCCTGCGGCGTCGGTCGCGCCGTGATCGATGGAGCGGTCGATTTCAGGGCGCTGGCGTTCACTGCGCGAGAGCGCCTTTTACAGCAGAACGCGGACACCTCGCTATCCTGCCTACACTCCAATACCGACCCGAAAACACTCCTCGATGTAAGCGACGACGACAGCGTCCCGATTGCGTCCACGAACTCATTGCGCCCCGTCCGAATACTTACTCGGCGTCGGACTTAAGAGAACGAGTGCCGAGTCGAGCGGTCGAAGAAAGCCCCTGACCTACATTAACCCGAGGCCGCCGTGACCGAACCGCGTCCTGAGATGGGCTGATCGATGTCGTGGAATTAGTGATGAGCGCAGCAATCGCCTCCGCCGATACGAAGCGGCGGCAACCGATGACGACGCTCGGAAGGTCGCCAGCCCTCAACATGGCGTAAAGGCTGTTGCGCGAAATGCCACCCAGACGGGCTCGGGTCTCTTCGATCGAATACAACGCACGATCCATGACGAGTTCTCCGGTTAAGTCACCAACATGACTATGAGCTACCGGTTGGAATCGAATAAGGTGATGATTCGTATGAATTGACCGACGAATACTGGCTAGTTCCGTCGCCGAGAATCTGATTCCGTCGTGAGCCGCATAGGATGCAACGTAATGCATCGGGGTGCGACGGGCAGGTCTCGGCCAGAAGCGGACCGATGCCCCATCAAGTAAACTCCTCGATCATGTCAACGAAATCGCAATCAAGCGACGTGCGCGGAAGGTCGTACTTACGCTATTTCGGCCTCGTGCTTGTGTTGTTTCTAGCAGGCGTAGTCTGCGCCAGCCTGGCGGTAACCGAGTCAATGCTTTCGTGTCGATGGGCGGCATTCTGCCTATTGATTGCCGCTGGTTTCGTGCCACTGATTCTGCAATTGCAAATCGGATTCGCGCTAGATCGTAGCTGGGTCGCGCGCTACGGTCGATCCACGGAGCCAGGTCGATACTGGGCATCGGTGGTAATCGGACTGGTCTTGGTGATTTTCTGGGGCTGCATCGCCATGTCGTTCGTTCGGTCGTGAGTCCGCTATGGGTCGAGGCCGTGTCAAAACCTGAGAGATGCGGGCGCCGCGACGAGTGCGTCGATGATAGATGTTTTGGAGGAAGGCGTATCAGCGACGACGGGGAGTCAGAATAAAGGGCATTCAAGCCCTGATTGCCGCCACAAGCGGGGCGATTCCGAGGATCTGCATCGCGCGTTTCATGTTATAGGCGAGTACGTGCAAGCTCATCTCGGTGCTGACGCGTGGGATCGTCTTGGTG
>Ga0182030_10017468_pt1 | contig 13845 bp, 15 predicted proteins | sample 812S3MmetaG_FD_121299 | JGI IMG/M metagenome (GOLD analysis project Ga0182030, IMG submission 121299) | Permafrost microbial communities from Stordalen Mire, Sweden - 812S3M metaG (Illumina Assembly) | ecosystem: Environmental > Terrestrial > Soil > Wetlands > Permafrost | place: Sweden... | reverse complement strand
CCTTTGTCGAGCTTTCCCTTTGGCTCAAAGGCATCTTAGAAAAATAGGACAAATAGGACCAAGAGGACCAATAACCAAACACCAGCTCCAAGCGATCAATCTCGACAAAGGTGAGATGCGCCCATTAGGAGATGGAACAGATGGGAACGCTTGCGCGGAGGGGAGATTGGGGGTATGTATTGGCATCGCACTGACCGCGGGATTTCGAGCCGCGGTTTGTCGGCGAGATGATAATCGCAAAGGATCCATTATGATGACACGACGTGAAGCCATTCAGAAGACCATGTTTGCCGCCGCCGCTTTGACAGCCGGCACGATCACAGCCCAAACCCAACCCGCGCCAGCACCGGCGCCGGCGCCTGCCGCCCCGACAGGACCGTTCAAATTGCCGCCGCTGCCTTACGCGTACGACGCGCTGGAGCCGCATATTGACGCGCAAACGATGCAAATTCATCACGACAAACATCATGCGGCGTATGTAGCGAATTTGAACAAGGCCGTGGCGGGCCATGCGGATCTGGAAAGCAAAAGCGTGGAGGAATTGGTGCGGGGCCTGGATAATTTGCCGGCGGACATCCGCACCGCGGTGCGCAACAATGGCGGTGGGCATCTGAATCATTCTGAGTTTTGGCTGATGATGAAGAAGGGCGGCGGTGGGCAGCCGAAGGGTGAGTTGGCGGCGGCGATTGACAGGGATTTTGGGAGTTTCGACAAGTTCAAGACGGCGTTCACGGACGCGGCGATGAAGGTGTTTGGCAGCGGCTGGGCGTGGGTGTGGGTTCCGGGGCAAAAAACGGTCCCCGGCACAGGCCCTCTGGTGATCGAATCCACGCCGAACCAGGACTCGTTGATCACGACATCGAGAATTCCGATTTTGGGAATTGACGTGTGGGAACACGCCTACTATTTGAAGTACCACAACGTGCGCGCCGATTACATTGCGGCTTTCTTTAATGTGATTGACTGGGATTATGTGGCGGGGAAGTATAAAGCCTGATGATGAGTGAGAATCCGCGAATTTCGGTAATCACGCCGAGTTTCAACAGCGCCACGACGATCCGTGACACGATCGAAAGCGTTCTGAGGCAGGGGTATGCGAACATGGAGCATATCGTGATGGACGGGGGTTCGACGGACGGCACGCGGGAGATTGTGAAGGAGTATCCACACCTGCTGTGGACCTCCGGCAAGGATGAGGGGCATTACGACGCGATGAACAAGGGGATTGCGCGGGCGAGGGGGGAGTTGATCGTGATATTGAACGCGGATGATTGTTTCCGGGCGGGGGCTTTCGAGAGTGTGACGGCGGCCTATGCGGCGCACCCGGAATGGGAGGCATCGTTCGGGGATGTGGTATATGTTGATGGCGGGGGAAAGGAGATTTTCCGGCGGGAAGAGGCGTTGTATGATTACAATGTGCTGCGCTACTGGCACGATTATATCTGCCATCATACTTTGTTTGTGCGCAAGGCGGTGTATGAGCGGCTGGGCGGGTACCGGCACAAGGTGTATAAGAACGGGTGCGATTATGATTTTATTTTGAGGCTGGGACGGGCCGGATGCCGGGTGGGGCATGTAAGGGCGTTGCTGGTGGATTACCGGTTTCATCAGATGGGACAGTCGGCCGACGAGCGGGTGGCGCGGAACATGCGCGAGGAGTCGCTCAAGATACGGAAGGAGCACGGCGCACCCGGCGGGGCGTGGGGCCGTGTTGTGGCCAATTGCTACCGGGCCAAGCGACAGTTCCAAAAGCTGATTTACCGGGGAAAATGCGACGTCATTCCCGGGCAGTTGCTGCTCAACAAGCACATGCACGCGCGGGCGCGCTTTTCTTCCAACAGCGGGGTGGACCGGTTGTAGCCTCGCCGGCAACCATGAAGCCGAAACTGTTGACAGTGGAGTTGTGGGCGATGGGCGACCTGGTGCTGGCGACGCCGTTTCTCAGGGCGGCCCCGCGGCTTTTTGAGGTGACGCTGCTGGCCAGACCCGCCGCGCTGGAGTTGCAGCCGCGCCTGTGGCCCGGGATAGAGGTCATTCCATTTCAGTTTCCCTGGACGGCGTTCCGGGGGAAATATGCGCTGACGCGCTGGCCGTGGCGGGATTTGGCGCGCGTGACAGGGGAACTGCGGCGGCGGCGGTTCGACTTTGGGGTGTCGGCGCGGTGGGACCCGCGAGATCATTTTTTGCTGCGATTGAGCGGAGCGCGGCGCCGGGTGGGGTTTCCGAGGGTTTCTTCTGGATTCTTGTTGACGGAGAGGCTGGCGTTGCCGCCGACGGAGGCGCATCGTTATGAGAATTGGCGTGTGGTGGGGCGTCATTTGGGGATGGAATTGCCGCCGCGACAGGAGGCGGCGTTGAATCGCGGCAGAAGCGCGACGCTAGAGAGGAGAGTGGTGATTCATTCGGGGGCGGCACAGCCAGCGCGGGTGTGGCCGCTGGAACGGTTCGGATTTTTGGCCGGACAGTTGCGCGCGCAGGGATATGCGGTGGAGGTACTTTGCGATGCCGGACAGCGGGAGTGGTGGACGGCGCACGGGGAAAAGGCGCGCGTGGCAGGGACGATTGGGGAGTTGCTGGCGATTTTGGACGGCGCGGGGCTGTTTGTGGGGAATGATTCGGGGCCGGGGCATCTGGCGGGGATTTTGGGGGTCCCGACTTTCACGCTGTTTGGCAATCAGTTTCCGAGCCGGTTCGCGCCGCTGGACGCGCAGGCGGAATGGATGGAGGGAGGGGATTGTGAGTATAAACCGTGTTATGACGCCTGCCGGTTTGCCAGGCCGGAGTGTTTGATGGCAACCGGGGAGAATGAGGCGTGGCTGAGGTTAAAAGATTTTGCGGGCAGAAATTTCAGAACAGGAACTTAACAGGAGGGAACAGAGAGAACAGAGAGAAAATGAATGATTCAAGCGACAGAGAGGCAGGCCCATCCGGACGCAACCGCGAATGGAATGAACGAACCCCTCTCCCTAACCCTCTCCCCGCTCCGCGGGGCGAGGGAATTGGCGAATCACTTGGTGGTGATTGCAATATCGGCGACAAAGGCGCCGCCATCGCGCGGGTGAATGTGCTGGGGGTGGGGATCAGCGCGATCAATATGGACCGGGCGCTCGCGGCGATTGCGGGGGCGGTGGAGCGGAGGGAGAAAGGATATATATGCGTCACGGGTGTGCATGGGGTTTCGGAAGCGCAAACGGACGAAGGGTTTCGGGAGATTTTGAACAGGGCTTTTCTCTGCACGCCGGATGGAATGCCGCTGGTGTGGGCGGGGCGGTGGCAGGGGTGGAAGGAGATGGGCCGGGTTTATGGGCCGGATTTGATGGAAGCGGTGATGGAGCTTTCGGAAAAGAAGGGTTACCGGCATTTTTTCTACGGCGGGTCAAACGGGGTGGCGAAGGCGCTGGGGGAAGAGTTGGCGAAGCGCTTTCCCAAAGTGCAAATCGCGGGGAGTTACGAGCCGCCGTTCCGTCCGTTGAACGCAGGGGAAGAGGCGGAGCTAAAAAGGTTGATTCGGGAGACGCAGCCGGACATGATGTGGATCGGTTTGAGCACACCCAAACAGGAGCGGTTCATGGCGGAGCATCTGGGGCAATTGGACGTGACGTTGATGGCGGGGGTGGGAGCGGCGTTTGACATTCACGCGGGGCGGCTGCGGCAGGCGCCGCGCTGGATGCGGCGGTCGGGCTTGGAATGGCTGTTCCGGCTGTGCTGCGAACCGCGCCGGCTGTGGAAGCGATATTTTAAGAACAATCCGTTGTTTGTGATCCGCATTTTTTGCCAGGCCACCGGGCTGAAAAAATACCGGCTCACCTGAAAAACCGAATCAATTGTGAAGTGCGCGCAAGAAGACACCGTTCCCAAGGGAGGGCCTCGTCCGAAAATCGGGGCGGCCGTGCCGCTGGCAAACGAGGAGAAGACAATAGAGGGGTTCATGGACCGCGCGCTCGATAATCTTGGAGAAAAGGACCGGCTTTATTGCGTAATTGACAATGTTTGCAAGGATCGGACGCGCGCCCTGGTAGCGGAACGGGCCGCCCGCGACCCGCGCGTGAGGGAGGTTTGGTCGCCACAGAACCGTTGCGTGGTGGATGCGTATTTCGCGGGTTATCGGGCGGCCTATGAGGATGGCGCGCAGTGGATTCTGGAGATGGACGGCGGATTAAGTCATCTGCCGGAGGAGATGCCCCAGTTTTTTGAAGGGATGGCGCAAGGTTATGATTACGTGGGCGGCAGCCGTTTTATGACAGGGGGCAGCCACAGGAGTCCCTGGAACCGGGTCCTGGTGAGCTGGGGAGGGACGGTGCTGGCGAGGGTTGTGTTGAAGGCGAAGATGACGGACATGACGAGCGGCTTTGAGTGTTTCAACCGAAGGGCCATGGAAATCGTGCTGAAAAGAGGAGTGGCCAGCCGGGCGAACTTTTTCCAGACGGAAATCCGCTTCATGATGCACGAATTGCGCTGGAAGGAGGTTCCGATCACTTATAGTAACAGTCAATATCGCATTGGACGGAGCAGCATACTGGAGGCCTTTCGCATCCTTTTGCAATTGCGCCGGGCCGAGGCTCAGAAGAGGAGGTTGTCTTGAAAGAGAACGGATTGTATGTTGTTGTCACCACCATCCAGGCCCCAACCGCGGCGATGCGGACGGTAGGGCGCGCGCTGCAAAGGTGGGGCGGTCGAATGCTGGTTGTGGGCGACAAAAAAGGACCGCTCACCTATCCTGTCGCACAGTCTGAATTGTTGACTATAGAAGGGCAATTGGCTCTTCCCTGGCGGCTGCCATCCCGCCTGCCCGTCAACCACTACGCGCGCAAGAACGCAGGGTACCTGCTCGCGATCAGCCGGGGTGCGCGCTGTATATATGAGACTGACGATGACAACGCGCCGAACGGGAGTTGGAAGCCGCGCAAGCAGGAAATAAAGGCGATTGGAGTTGCACGGCAGGGCTGGTGCAATGTGTACTCCCATTTCAGCACCCAGCGCGTCTGGCCGAGGGGATTTCCACTCGAAGAATTGAGCGATTCTTCCCGCTCAACGCCGGGGTCTTCATTGCGCACCCGGACGGTGTGGAGTCCGATCCAGCAGGGATTGGCCGATGGGAATCCCGACGTGGACGCGGTCTGGCGGTTGGTGGAACCGGCCGAAATTCGTTTCAGGGTCAAACCCGCACTCGCGTTGGGCCGGGGCGCCTGGTGTCCATTTAACAGCCAGAGCACCTGGTGGTGGCCGGACGCTTACGCCCTGATGTACCTGCCAAGTTACTGCACATTCCGCATGACGGACATCTGGCGCAGCTTTATCGCCCAGCGATGTGTTTGGGAAATCGGCGGGAGCGTTTCGTTTCATGCCGCCGAGGTTGTGCAAGACCGCAACATCCACAATTTATTGAAGGACTTCAAAGACGAGGTGCCGGGATATTTGAATAACGGCAGAATCCGGGAAATTTTATCCGGCGTGCGCCTGCAACGCGGCACGAAGGCGACGAGTGAGAACCTGCTGCGGTGCTATGAGGCGCTCGTCGAGCACGAGATTTTCCCCAAGGCGGAACTGGCGCTGGTGAAGGCCTGGTTGCAGGACTTGAAGGGCATTACGGAGAGAACGTCACGAACCCTTTAGAAGGCTAAGGCCGGTCTTAGTTGCAAAGACAGAGGAGAGAGAAGGGGCGTTCAGTTTGGAACCACCCTTCCGGAGAAGCTGCCAACGGGCGAAGAATCGAGGGATCTGCCGGCCATTGGCAGTCATCGGCCGTCCGGGACTTTTCGGCGCATTATGTTCTCCAACGCGAGCATAAGGAGAACGGCCGCGGCCCAACATAGGACAAAACAAAGAACCCATGCCGGGATGTTCTTCCCGAACCTCGTGCTCACAAAGGGAATCCACGGCCCATGCAGTAGGAAGAACGGAAAGGAGGCGCGGCCCAGAAGCGAAATGAAACGGTAGTCCCGCCCTTTAAGGAGCGGCAGGATGGCGGACACGACGGCAGCCAGGACCAGGAATACCATCACTCCATTGAGGGGCAGGAGGAGAGTTTGCGAGGCCTCGGGATACCGTATCGCCAGCAGCGCATAAAGGAGACAACAGACTGCGTAAACGACAATGGCCGGCACCGCCTTGGCCAGGTTCTGCGCCCGCGCAAGGACGCATCCGAAGACGACTTCCGGCAAACGGAATATCGGCGACCAGGTTCGGCAAATGTGCTCGGGATCGCCGACATGGGCCGGATGCAACGCAAAAACGGCCGCACAAGCGCCACCGGAAACCAGGAATGCGACCGGCAAACCGGGCAGGCGAACGGGCTTTCTTGTCAAGAATGGCAGGATCAGATAAACCTGAAGCACAAATGGCACGAACCACATTGGCTCAGTCATCCAGGGTTTGCCGGCAAAGTCGCTGATCATAAGAAGGTTGGCGGCAATATCCGACGGGGTGTAGTGGACTCCGGTCTTGCGCGGCGCGCAAATGAAACTGGCGGCAAAAAGCAGGATGCTGATGATTGCAAATGTGGGATAGACCGCTTTGAACCGCGACCACCAATAAGACCCGGTTCGACCGACGGCGGGCGGTCCATACCGAATCGCACAGAATGAAGACAGGTAAATGAAGGAGGCCACGGCGTAGTTGCCCCAGACAGACAGCGGCCATCCCATAGCCAAACCACCATGGAAATAAAAGATGGCGGAGGCAGCGAGAATTCTCAGCAAATCAACGGGAATTGCGCGAGTGGCATTTTTCATTAGTCACTTATGTCGCGACCGATAGTGTAGGCCCGCGTTGCCGGGGTCAAGACAACAATTCGGAATGGGATTGCAATTCTCCGGTCCGCGCCTATACTACGGCGATAGGCATGAAAGCCAACCACTCAGCCCTGATACGGCAGCGGCCCGCCGCCGCGGAGAACGCCCGCCGCCGTCACTAGCCATGAACACCGAGGAAAAGAACCGCAAGCTAGCCGCCTTCCCGCGCACCAATCCCAATCCCGTTCTGGAATTTTCGGCCGACGGCGAATTGACCTATTGCAATGATGCCGCGCAGCGGATGGCCGCCTCCCTGGGCCAGCAATCCCTGACCGCCATATTGCCGCCGGACACCAAGCGGATCATCGTCCAGTGCCTGCTGACGGGGGAGAACAAACTGAACCTGCACACCACGCTGCAAAACCGCACGATTGCCTGGTCGTTCATCCCCATCATCGAGAACAAGGCCGTTCATTGTTACGCCAACGAAATCACCGAACGCCTGGCATTGGAGGCGCAGTTGCGGCATACCGTCAAAATGGAGGCGGTTGGGCAGTTGGCCGCCGGGGTGGCCCACGATTTCAACAACATCCTCACCGTCATTCAGGGCCACGCGGACCTGCTGTTGCAATCCCAGCCGCTGGCCCCGGCAACGGAGAAGTCCCTGCGGCAGATCTGGTCGGCCGCCGACCAAGCGGGCAAGCTGATTCAACAGTTGCTCATGTTCAGCCGCAAACAGGTGATGCAGCCGCGCTATGTTGATTTGAACGAGATCATCTCCAATGTCAGTCCGATGCTGGAGCGAATGCTGGGGGAGCGGATCGCGTATGAGTATTCCCCTGCGCCGAACCTGCCGCTGGTCTATGCGGACGTGGGGATGCTTGAACAAGTACTGGTGAACCTCTCCATCAATGCCCGCGATGCGATGCGCGACGGCGGACGGCTGTCCGTCAAGGTGGCCGCGCGCATGCTGGAACCGGTCGCCTGCGTGGTCAACCCCGAGGCGCGGCCGGGGCATTTCGTGTGCCTGAGTGTTTGCGACGCCGGCGCGGGCATGGACAACGAGACGCTGAGCCATTTGTTCGAGCCGTTTTTCACCACCAAGGAGATCGGCAAGGGCGCGGGTTTGGGGCTGGCGACGGTCTATGGCATAGTCAAACAACATCAGGGGTGGATCACTGTTGAAAGCAAGCCCGGCGCGGGGTCCACCTTCACCATTTTCCTCCCCTGCGTTGCCACGCCGGCGGAAGTCGTCGCGCCCAAGAGCCAAGCCCCGCTGCCGGCGGCGGCCGGAACGGAAACGCTGCTGGTGGTCGAGGACGAGCCGTCGCTGCGCGAACTGGTGGTGCGGGTGCTGGAGCTTTGCGGCTACCGGATTCATCAAGCCCAGAATGGGGTGGAAGCCCTGAAAGTCTGGGAGCGGCACAAGGACGAGATTGATCTTCTTTTGACAGACATGGTGATGCCCGAGGGCGTCACCGGGCGGCAATTGGCCGAGCGGCTCCAAAAGGAAGACCCCGAGCTCAAGGTCATTTACACCAGCGGCTACAGTCCGGGCATGGCGGGCAAGGACATCGCGCTGTTGGAAGGGTTCAACTTTCTCGCCAAGCCCTATCCCCCGAGCCGTCTGGCCCAGGTCGTCCGCGAGTGTCTGGACGGAAAACTGGATCGCGCCCCGAAGGGCAAATAACCCCACCTGAATTGGGAGTCAAACACAACCGTCTGAGTCAGGCCGCTGCGATTTTTTCAGCCAGTTCCGCGGCGGGATAGGTCCAAATCTCGGCCAGGGTCGGATGATAATGCGGCATGGCGGCCAATTGCCGGGCGGTCATTTTGGCGGAGATCGCGGCGACAATCTCGTGGATCAATTCGCCTCCAGAAGGGCCGACGCAGGCGCCGCCTATGATTACTCCTGTTTTCTTATCGGCCAGCAATTTCACAAAACCGTCCTTCGCCTCCATGATGAGCGACTTGCCATGGTCGGCGAACGGGTAACTGGCCGCCAGGAACTGGATGCCGCGCGCCACCGCCTCTTTTTCTGTCAAACCCACCGACGCGACCTGCGGCTCGGTGAAGACGACGCTGATCAGGAGCCGGTAGTCCATCCTCCGGCGGCGGCGCGGATGGAGGATGTTGTGCGCCGCGACCTCCCCCTGCTCCACGGCGATATGGACGATCTGATGCGGCCCGGTGCAATCGCCAGCCGCGAAAATATGCGGGGTGCTCGTGCGCATTTCGGCATTGGTGATGATGCGACCCCCTTCGGTCCTGACGCCGATTTTGTCCAGGCCCAGCCCGGCTGTGTTGGGCGCCCGGCCGGTGGCGGCGAGGATTTCTTCCGCTGTCACCCGGTGTATGCCGTTGTTGAATTCAAATTCGACGCCCTTGTTGCGGCCCTGGCGGAACGCCCGCAACAGCCGGGTGGGAGCAAATAACTTCACTCCTTCCCGGCGCAAGACTGTTTCCAGCGCCGCCGCCGCGTCGGGGTCGGACTCGCGCAAGATGTGGCCGCTGCGCTGAATGACCGTGACTTTGACATCCATCCTGCAAAAGAACTGCGCCAATTCCATGGCAATTGGTCCGCCGCCCAGGATGATCAGCGACCGCGGCAGCGCCCGCAGCGAAAGGGCGCCATCGCTCGTCATGAAACCCGTTTCTTCCAAGCCCGGACAAGGCGGCGGCGCCGGGACTGAACCGGTGCATAGGATAAAATGCCTTGCGGTCAAGGACTGCGGTTTGACGCCTTTTTCGGTCAACTCCAGGGTGTGCGGGCCGGTGAAACGCGCCTGCGCCCGCAAGAAATCGAAGGGGCCTTTTTCCAATTGCTGGCGGCGGTAACCGGCGAAATCTTCGATCATCGCCTTTTTTCGGGCCATGACGCTGGGGAAATCGAACCCGGCTTTTGGGATGCGCAATCCCCAGGTTTTGCCATGGCGGGCCAGGTGGAGCACTTCCGCTGCGTAGAGCAGCGCCTTGCTCGGCATGCACCCCCGCAGGATGCAAAGGCCGCCCGTTTCGGCGGCTCCTTCCAACACCACCGTGCGCAGTCCGGCAGCTGCGGCCGTTCGCGCCGCTGCGAAACCGGCGCTTCCGGCGCCGAGAATCGCGACATCATACTGGGACGAGACTTTGCCTTCGTGCCTCATGCGAAGCATTTAGTCATAGGCTCTAATTTTTGTCAAGGACGGCTTGAAAAACAGGGAAATTTGACTCGCTGCCGGTGGTGACACCGGCGCAACATCTGAAAACAGTAAAGTCAATTCTGTCCCTCGAAGGTGAAATCACCAGTCTTAATGTCAAGAATCCCAGCCTGTCTCGAATTGAAACCGATGGCGATGAACTGGCCGCTGCCTTTGTTCTTGAGGGTTTGAGCGCCCGGCACCCCAATGAAGGTGATGGCTGGGTTGGGTTTGGGAGTCGTGCTCGAATAGGGCGGCAAGTTTCCGTCGGTGCCGGGCATCCGGCACCAGAGAATCTTACCGTCCGGATTGATTGCCGTGATGTGCCGGCCGTCGCTTTCAAGGTAGAAAATAATCCCGGAATCAGCGTCTTTGTAAGTATAGGGAGGCGTGATTGGCACCGGCCCGCCATTAACAATCCAGTTTGATCCCGAAGTGTCGTTGTGCATGTGCAAAACGATTTGGTTGCTGTTGGTCGTGATGGAAAAAGACGTTGTGCTTCCTGCAGGTTCGCGCTCGTCGGCGACGACAGCTATTGCAAGCACCAGAAATATCGCCGCTGTGATCATCATAAAGATGGATGTCGTTTTCATATATTTCATTAGACGAAATATCACGCAATTAGCTCAAGGAATATGGGCAGGGATGACCGGCAAATATGGCCGGGTGGGGGGAAGAGGGGGAAGACGTTTTTGCCGGGTAGCGGGGGGAGGAGGGCAATGGAAGGGGTGAAATGGCCGGTTTTGGGGTCGCTTTGGGGCACTTTGGCACACCATGCGGCGGGTGGGCGGCATGGCATGGGGCTTGCTCAACTGGCACAACGACCTAACACGAACATGATGACCGCTGAATTGACAGAGACTGAGATACGCCCCACCGAAGAAAGGGATATGATCCGGCTGCCGTTCGGATTGCTGGGATTTGAGCATGTGAAGCAATACGTTTTGCTGGCCAACCCGGCGGAGGAGCCGTTCATGTGGCTCCAGATGGTGGATGACGCGAAGCATGCGTTTTTGGTGGCGCCGCCGGAACGGCTTGCGCTGGATTATCATCCGGACATCAGCGATGATGAGGTTGAGTTTCTTGAGCTGGCCGAACCCGCCGACGCATTTCTGCTGAATATCGTGACGTTGCGGGGCAACAGGCAAGCGACAGTGAATTTGAAAGGGCCGGTGGTGATCAACCGGCGCACGCTGATCGGCAAGCAGGTGATACTGAACAACGCCGCGCAATACTCGCTCCATCATCCCCTGGCTGCCTCGTGACGGGTATCTATTATGCTCATCCTCTCCCGCAAGGTTGGCGAAAGCATCGTCATTGACGGCCGGATCGTGGTGAAGATCATGCGGCTGGAGGGCGACGTCGTCAAAGTGGGGATTGAAGCGGCGCGGGAGGTGCCGGTGCATCGGCAGGAGGTTTATGACGAAATCCAGCGCAATAACCGGGAAGCGTTGACGGAAAACCATCCGCAACTGCCGTGTCTCATTGGCACAACACCGGCCCCGGTGAAAGCGAAACGGCAGACCACTAAAGAATCACTGAGTCAATGAGCCGATGAATCTTTGAAACTGTGAAGAAACCATAATCCATGCTCATCAATACCAGTCTTTCGTCTGAAATAGCGGCCCGGGATTTGCAAAAGAGCCGGGGCACGGATTCTTCTTCCACACCCGCCGGCGCGGCGGGGCAAATAACCGGAGGCGATTCGACGCGGAGCGCGGACGCCGCAAGCGGACTGCAAGGGCGGTTTGCTTTGGATGCGGCCGGGGTTCCGGAAATCCCCGACGAATCGGGCGCGGATCAAGTGACGGAGTTTCTTCGGTCGAACCTTCTTTCCCAGCCCGGGACAGCCCTGGCGGCGCAGGCAAATGCGAACCCGGAATCCGCTTACAGCCTGCTGGTATGATATGTCGTTGTGATTTTGCGGCGGTCATAGACCGCCGCTACAGGAGCATCATCAACGCGCTGTTGAAACAGCGGGTTGCGCCGGCGCCGGCACGGGCACGGGCTGCGTCTTCGGGGGCTTGGTGAAGGTTGCCAGCAAGGCGCCGAGCACGAGCATCACGGCGGAAATGATGTAGGCCCAATGGTAAGATTTGTAGTGATCGTTAATTCCCGCCCCGAGCATGGGACCTACGACGCCGGCGATGCCGAAACCGGTGAATACCAAACCATAGTTGACACCAAGATTGCGGACCCCGTAGAAATCCGCGGTTGTGGCTGGCATCAGCGTAAAGATGCCTCCATAGCATATTCCGGTGAACGCGGAACCGAAAATCACCAACGCCGGGGTAGTGTAATGGCTAAAGGCGAGCATGTTCGCCGCCTGGCACAAAAAGGCCAGTACCATCGTCCGGGTGCGTCCGATTCTGTCCGAGAGCGCGCCAGCCAAAAGACGTCCAAAAGTGTTGAAGATCGCAAGCGTTGCAATCGGCATGTATGTCCACTTAAGGCCCGCCTGCTGGCTTGCGATCACTCCCACCTGGGTAATGATCATCATGCCCGCCGAGATGGAGAGAACCATAAGGAACCAGAGCTGGTAGAATGGTCGCGTGCCCAGCATTGCCAGCCAATCCGTGTCGCTTCGGGGAGCCGCCGCCTTTTGAGCGGGGGACGCCGGCGCAACGGGCTGTGCCGGTGGGTTTCGCAAGAATTGCGCCAGGATGGGCACGAGGATCAGCGTGACAATTCCGAGCCAGATAAAGGATGTGGAAATGGTGGTCCTGCCCAGGATGGAGCCGGTGAAGGGGAGCCATGAAACCACAGCATTGTTGAGGTTCTTGCCGAAGTTGCCCAGAAGTTGTTGGGTGAGCGGAGCGATATAGACGGCGGCCAGGCCCACGCCGCTGACCACAATCCCGGTGATCAGGCCCTTGCGCGCGGGGGGAAACCATTTGATGGCGGGCGGAGTCGTGGCGGAGTAACCGAGACCAATTCCCAAGCCGGCGCCAATGCCGAAGGTCAACATCATACCGGTGGGCGAATCCACCAGCCCGGTGGCAATCAAACCGAGGCCAAGCATGATGCCGCCGGCGGTCGCCACCAATCGCGGTCCGAATTTGTCCTGGCATCGTCCCGCGAAGACCATCATCACGGCGAAACAAACCGTGGCGACGCTAAAGGGCCGCGCGGCGTCAGTGCCCTTCCAATGCCAATTCGGATCGTCGGCCTTGGTAAGCGCCTTTTGGACGACCCCCCACGCATAGAGCACGCCGAGGATGAGGTTGATGGACAAGCCGGCTATGACCACCGTCCAGCCGCGGGCGGCGTGGGATCTATTGTCATTCATGGGCGTCTCCTGTGTGAGTTCTGACTAAACGGCCATCGTTTCCTTTTGTGTGAGAATGTGGAAACCGTGTTCATTGAGAATTTCACCGGCCTGGACTGGTTCATGGACCTCGACGACGAGGATGGCGCGGTTGTTGGCCACGAAGCCGGATGTGTTGGCGAGGTTGATGTCGTGGTTGGCCAGACATTCGGCGACCGAGTGCAGCGCGCCCGGCTTATCAGGCATCTCGACGGCGATCACCTCGGTCAATGTGGCGGCGAAGCCCTCCTTTTGAAGGGCGCGGCAGGCCGCGTCGGGGTCATTGACGAGCAGTTTCATGACGCCAAAAGAGCCGCTGCTGGCGACCGTGACGCAACGAATGTTGATGTTGGCGCGCGCGAGAATGCCGGTGACGCGTGCGGCTTGGCCGGGACGGTTTTCAGCGAAGACCGCGAGGAGTTTAACCGTGTTCATGGAGTGTGTGGATTGAATGGGTTCAGAGGGACCGTTTGTCAATAACACGTTTTGCCTTGCCTTCGGCGACGGGCAGCGAGCCGCTGGCAACGAGGTCGACCTTGGGGCGGACCCAGATTTCAGCCCGGAGTTTTTCGGCGACCTGATTTTGCAGTTCGGCGACGTGCCCGACTTCGCCGTCGAAGGCCGCGGG
>Ga0182030_10017467_pt1 | contig 13845 bp, 11 predicted proteins | sample 812S3MmetaG_FD_121299 | JGI IMG/M metagenome (GOLD analysis project Ga0182030, IMG submission 121299) | Permafrost microbial communities from Stordalen Mire, Sweden - 812S3M metaG (Illumina Assembly) | ecosystem: Environmental > Terrestrial > Soil > Wetlands > Permafrost | place: Sweden... | reverse complement strand
TGGAGCTATGCCAAGAGCAACGGTGTCAGCAAGAAGCCCTTGCGCCGAAACGAATCGTTGAAAGAAAGAGTAGCGGCGGACTTGGAAGCTATCCGGCGGGACAAATGGTTAGTGAAGTCATTTCTTGGCGCTATGAGTGTAGCCTATGCTAAGGACTGATCAGTATTTGGGAGAGATCGAACATGATCTCCAGCCAATTTACTTACGCCTTTTTCACCTGTTGCTTCCAGTGAATCCCTCGGCAGCCTCTACATAATTTTCTGAAGTCGCGACTGCCAACGCGCTCTCTCTGCGATGCGGGGCTACTTGGTTTTGCTCTCTTTGAGGAAGGCTTGGAGGTGGGCGGGGTGGGTGCGCCAGAATTGGACAAGGTTGGAGAAGATTTGCAGGGTTTCGGGGCGGAGATGGTGTTCGATGGCTTCGACCTCGGCTTTGACGGTCTCGGGACTCAAGCCGAGGAGGTCGAGCATTTGCGTGAGGGTTTGGTGGCGGATTTTGATGTGGGTGGCGACGGCCTGGCCCTGGGGGGTCAGGGTGAAGCCGCGATATTTCTCGTAGTTGACAAAGCCGCGGGCGGCGAGGCGCCGGACCATGTTGGAGACGGCGGATTTGCTCAGGCCGAGGGAGTCGGCAATGTCGGTGACGCGGGCGTAGCCCTTGCGGTCCACCAGTTCCTGGATGCGCTCCAAATGGTCTTCGGTGGACTCGGAGCGGCTCTGGGCCGCAGCGCGGGTGATGGGCTTTTTTGCTTTCAACCGGGGAGATCATAACGGCGGGGCGGGAGGATGGCGAGTGTTTCCGGCGGGGAAGATGGGGAAGAATTTGAGACAGGATGAACAGGATGAGCAGGATGGATGGCGGATCGAGGGCCAATCACGAAACGGCGAGGCGCTCTTGCTGGCTGCGGCGCCTTTTTATCCTGTAAATCCTGCTCATCCTGTCAACTCTCAGTGCTTCAACCGAATGGTTCGGGCTTGGGCCAGATCGAGTCACGGCTCGACGGAGTCTCGCTCTACCGAGGATGAAGGGTGTTTTATGCGGAAAGAAAGTTATTATATTGGATACTTTTTATTTGCATTAAAATATCCGCTGTTGTAGAAGTGACGGGGTGAAAGACCGGAACACGACTCTGGAGCGCGGCCCCGCCGCGGCGGCGGTGGATGCCGCCGCGCCCGGACCTGGCGGCGGAGCGGCGGCGGAGCGGGTGTCGCTGGAGGGGCTTCACCGGACGGTGCCGGTGCCGGGGCAGACGGCGGGTTTTTGGCGGAATTGGCGGGCGTTTGTGGGGCCGGCGCTGCTGGTGAGCGTGGGTTACATGGACCCGGGAAACTGGGGGACGGATTTGCAGGCGGGGGCGCAGTTCAAATACGGGCTGCTCTGGGTGGTGGGGGTGGCGAGCCTGATGGCGATTTTCATGCAGGTGATCGCGGCCCGGCTCGGGGTGGCGACGGGGAAGGACCTGGCGCAGGCCTGCCGGGAATGGTACCCGGCGTGGATGCGCTGGCCAAATTGGATGCTGTGCGAGATCGCCATCGGGGCTTGTGATCTGGCGGAGGTGCTGGGGAGCGCGGTGGCGCTGAATTTGTTGTTCCATATTCCGCTGTTTTGGGCGGTGATCATCACTGGTTTTGACGTGCTCCTGTTGTTGCTGTTGCAACAGTTCAGCGTGCGGTCCACGGAGGCGGTCATCCTCGTTTTGGTGGGAACGATCGGGGTTTGCTATTTCATTGAGATTTTTATTCTGCCGCAGACGCAGCCGAGTTTCCTGGAGATGGGCAAGGCGCTGATTTCGCCGGGGTTCCACCAGGCGGGGATGGTGTATGTGGCGATTGGGATCATTGGGGCCACAGTCATGCCGCATAACTTGTATCTCCACTCCGCCCTGGTGCAGAGCCGGGATTTCGGGCGGGATGAACCATCGGTGCGGCGGGCGATCCGGTTCAACACGATTGATTCGGTGGTGGCGCTCTCCATCGCCTTCTTCGTCAACGCCGCGATCCTGGTTTTGGCGGCGATGGTGTTTTTCGGGAAGGAGAGCCTGACCCTGGCCAACGGGACGGTGGTGAAGTTTTCCAGCGACGCGGATTGGATTCGCATCGCCTACCTGACGCTGGCGCCGCTGTTGGGGACGGCGCTGGCGAGCATTTTCTTCGCGGTGGGATTATTTGCCAGCGGACAAAGCAGCACCATCACCGGCACACTGGCGGGCCAGGTGGTGATGGAGGGGTTCATGCACTGGCGGCTGCGGCCGTGGCTGCGGCGGATGATTACGCGGGGATTGGCGATCTTGCCGGCGGTGCTGGTGATCGGGATTCGGGGTGACAGCAGCGTGAATGATTTGTTGACGCTCAGCCAGGTGGTACTGGCGCTGCAACTGCCGCTGGCGATGTTCCCGCTGCTGCATTTCACCAGCTCGCGGCGGCGGATGGGAAAATGGCGGAATGGGTGGTTCCTGTTAATCGCGGGATGGGGCAGCGCCATTTTGATCACGGCGCTGGATGTTTATGGGTTGCCGGATTCGTTGAAAACGGCGTGGCAGGTCATCACGGGCGGGTAACTGGACTCCACCTCTTGCGACACCTCAATTTGACAATAGAATTCTGGACAACCTCATTTTAACCACGAAGGATTTTGCCAATATGGAAAATTACTCCGCCTTGCGGCGATGGTCTGTGATTCTTGGCGCGGCGCTCCTCCTGGCCGGGCCGTGTTTGGGACAGATCGCCGCGACGACGAATGGGACGCCGGCACTGAGCCAGCCAGCCACCACGACCCCGCCGGGCGCGGTCAAGGTTGGCACCCTCGACGCAGACTCGACCGCGGCGACGAATCAAAGTTCAACGCCACCGGCCTGGTGGAACTTGCATATGCAGGGGACTTACGTCGGGGATTGGCATTCCGGATTCCCGGCGCGTTATTCCGGGCCGGAAAGCTTGGACACCCATTCGGCCACGGCGGAGACGTTGGCAGTTGATTTGTTTCTCGGCGCGCGGTTGTGGCGGGGCGCGGAGTTTCATTTGGACGGTTTGTTCTGGCAGGGGTTCGGCTTCAATCACACTTTGGGGATCGAAGCCTTTCCGAGCGCGGAAGCCTACAAGATCGGCTCTCCGGCGGGCAATGTGGCGCCGAGCCGGGTTTTCCTGCGGCAGACCATCAGCCTGGGAGGGGAACAGGAGGCGGTGGCGGACGATCAACTGCATCTGGCGGGAATGCAGGACGTCTCGCGGCTCACTTTCACCGTGGGACAAATCAGCGTCCTGGATGTGTTTGACCAGAACTCTTACGCCGGAGATCCGACGACGCAGTTTCTGAACTGGGCTTTGGTGGGCAATGAAGCTTGGGACTATCCGGCGAACAGCCTGGGGTTCATCACGGGATTCGCGGTGGAGTTAAACCAAGCCCATTGGACGGAGAGGTACGGATTCTTCCAAATGCCGCAACGCCAGAACGGCATGGCGGAGGACCCCGCCTTCCTGCGCGGCTGGGGCATGGTCACGGAATTGGAACACCGGTTCACCATGGCCAACCATCCGGGGACGGTGCGCTGGCTTTCCTTCCTGAACCGGGTGGATTCGGGGACTTACGCGGATGCGCTGGATAATCCCGCGCGCCCGGCGGTGATCCTCGACCCTTCCTATTGCCTGAATTACGGGTTTGGACTGAACGCGGAGTATGAGTTGGTCAAGGGCTTGGGAGTTTTCAGCCGGCTCGGTTGGAACGCGGGTCAGACACCGGATTGGGCCTATGCCGATGTCTCCAGATCCGCCTCGGCCGGACTAAACGTCAACGGGGATTTTTGGCATCGTCCCAACGACACGGTGGGGTTGGCGGGAATCATCAACGGAATTTCGCAGGTGCAGCAGCAGTTCTTCGCCGACGGCGGGTTGGGTATTCTAGCCGGCGACGGAAAGCTCAATTACGGATTGGAGAAGACCCTGGAAACGTACTACAAGGCGCAAATTTGGAAGAACATTTATGCCACGGCGGATTATCAGTATGTGGACAACCCGGCTTACAACACGGCGCGCGGGCCGGTGTCCATTTTGAGCGGGCGGTTTCATTGGGATTATTGAAACCGGACCGGCGGGGCCGGAAAAAATCCGGCATTTTGCGCGTTTTGCGCTTGGCGGGGAAAGGCCGAGGGCGTAGGTTTCTGTCCCAGTTGTTCGATTTCTCAACCATGATTTTCGATTGCAAACTATGAGCGCCACTCCTCTGACCACATCCGAGTCAACTGAAATTATCGCCAATCTCAACAAGATGGCCCGCAATTTGTGGTGGACCTGGAACCAGGGGGCGCAGGAGGTTTTCGCCGAGTTGTCGCCGCGCTGCTGGCAGAATCTTTACCACAACGCCGTGGCCGTCTTGCGCGAGGTTTCGGACTACGAGTTGCGGATGCGGCTGCAGGATGTGGAATTCTTGCGGCGCGTCCGACAGGTGCTGCACGATTTCAACGCTTACATGCAGGACAAGGAAACGTGGGGCCGGCAGAACGCCCCGGCGTTGCAGAAGAACCCGGTGGCTTATTTTTCGGCGGAATTTGGTTTTCATGAAACGCTGCCGATCGCGGCGGGAGGATTGGGGATTCTGGCGGGCGACCACACGAAATCGGCCAGCGACCTGGACGTTGGTTTCATCGGCATCAGTTTGTTTTACCGCGAGGGTTATTTTCAGCAGACCATCAACCAGGACAACTGGCAGACCGAGCATTACACGTTGCTCAATCCGCGGGACCTGCCGGTGGAACCGGTGCTGGACAGCAAAGGGGACCCGGTGGTTTGCGTGGTGGATATTGACATGACGGAGGTCTATTTTCAGGCGTGGCGGGTGAATGTGGGGCGGGTGGTGGTTTATTTGCTCGACTCCAACCGGCCGGAAAACCCCGAGCACCATCGCGACCTGACCCGGCGCGTCTATGGCGGCGACAATTCGATGCGGATCATGCAGGAAGTTTTGCTGGGCGTGGGCGGGGTGCGGTTGCTGCGGACGCTGGGGGTGCAACCCAGCGTGTTTCACATGAATGAAGGGCACGCCGCGTTCTTGACGCTGGAATTGATCCGGGAAAAGCTGGCCGCCGGTTTGCCGCTGGCCGAGGCGGAGAAGAAGACCAAGCAGCAATGTATTTTCACCACCCACACCCCGGTCGAGGCGGGGCATGACCGTTTTGGCCGGGACCTGGTTTCTTACGCGTTGATGCGCATGATCACCAACCTCAAGATGACGCCCGAAGAACTGATGGGGCTTGGCCGGGTGGACCCGAAGAACCAGAGTGAACTCTTCTGCATGACGGTGCTGGGCTTGAAATTCTCGCGCGCGGCCAATGCGGTCAGCCAATTGCACGGGGAAGTCAGCCGCCAGATGTGGCAATGCCTCTGGCCCGATAAAGCGGTGGCGGACGTGCCCATCGGATACATCACCAACGGTGTTCACCTGATGAGTTGGATGAAAGGCCCGGTGCGGCGGTTCTGGCAGCGCAAACTCTCCGGGGCGAGCCACGCCGCCCGCTCCGAGCAGCCCACCGGTGAAACGACGACTTTCTGGGCCAGGGACAACAGCATGGCGATGGAAAAAGAGGTCAATTCCCCGGAATTCTGGATGAGAATCTCTGACCCGTCCTTCATCAGCGACGAGGAACTTTGGGCGTTGCGCTACCGCTTGCGGCGGGAATTGATCGAATTCGCCCGCCGTCGGCTCCTGCTCGCCGGCCAGCGTTTCTCCGATTTCATCGCCTTCGATCAACTGCTCAACCCCGACGCCTTGACCATCGGTTTTGCCCGGCGGTTTGCCACTTACAAACGGGCGCCGCTGATATTCGACCAATTTGACAGCGTGGTCAAACTGACCCAAGACCGCCAGCGCCCGGTGCAATTCATCTTTGCCGGGAAGGCGCATCCCCGCGATGACGAAGGCAAACGCTTCATTCAGCGAATCATTCACCTGAGCAAGTTCAGCGAATTGAAAGGCCACCTGGTGTTCATTGAGAACTACGACGTGCATGTCGCCCGCCAAATGGTTTCAGGCTGCGACGTGTGGCTGAACAACCCGCGCCGCCCCCTGGAGGCCTCCGGCACGAGCGGTCAGAAGGCGGGATGCCACGGGTGCCTGAACCTGAGCATTATGGATGGTTGGTGGCGCGAAGGCTATGACGGCACCAACGGGTTTTCGATCGGCGACGACACTCATCCCGATTCCATTGAGGAGCAGGACAAGCGCGACAGCGCCAATTTATACCAGGCGCTGACCGGGCAGGTGATCCCGGCGTTTTACAATCGGGATGCCGACGGCATTCCGCGTCAATGGCTGGCGCGGATCCGGCGCTGCATGGCGACGCTGGTGCCGCAATACAACACCTGGAGAATGGTGCAGGAATATACGGGGAAGTATTATTTGGCGAAGTAAGCCGAGAAGTCGGAAAGCGCTTGACGAACCCGCAAGTCAAACGTAGTATGACTCCATGATAAAGACCATAACCAAAGTTGGCAATTCGCAGGGAATTATTTTTGACGCCGCTCTTATGGAACTGGCCCATCTCAAGGTTGGCGACCAGGTGAACCTCGAAATTCACAATGGCCGAACCATCTCCCTGACGCCATTGAATCCGCCCATTGATGCCAAGAACGCTGCGAGCGCCGCGCGCCGGCTTATTGGCAAGAACTCGGAGCTTTTTCGGCGTCTTTCATGAGCCAACCCCTGGCTCATTTGACAGCCACGGCGGTCAAAGCCATTCACGAGGAAGTTCTGGCCGCGCACGGAGGTTCGGACGGCTTGCGCGACGAAGGCCTTCTGGAATCCGCCGTCCAAGCTCCGCAAGCGACCATGCTCGGTCAACCGATGCTGCACGACGCGGTTGAGATGGCGGCTGCCTATTTGTTTTACCTTTGTTCCAATCATCCCTTTGTGGACGGAAACAAACGAACGGCTTTGGCTGCCTGCCTTGTTTTTCTCAGCGAAAACGGGCTTTTGCCAGAAGAGGAACTGGAGACAGATGCCTGGGAAGAATTGACACTGGATGTGGCGGCGGGACGAATTGACCGGGCGGATACTACGCAATGCCTGCGGAAATTACTCCGCCCAGCCAAGGCATAATGCCAGGGCGGCGCCCCGGTTCCTCCAGGCTGGCGCATTAACGCTTGAATTCCCCCCGGACGGCGCGTACTGAGTTCCCATGCGTTTTATCGCGACCATCATAGAGAAACTGCAGAGGCATCCCAAACGGGTGGTGTTTCCGGAAGGCACGGAGCCGCGGGTGCTACAGGCGGCCCGGCAATTCCATTCGCTGCGGATGGGGGCACCGATTTTGCTGGGGGATCGGACCAAGATCAAGGAAGCGGCCGCGCAGTTGAACGTCTCTTTGGAGGGCGTCCGCATTATTGACCCGGCGCAAAGCCCGGATTTGCCCGCGTTTGTCAAACGTTACGAAATGCTCCGCCGCGTCAAGGGGGTGCAGGAGAAGGAGGCGCACGAGGCCATGCAGAACCCGAATTACTACGGCGCCATGATGGTGGCGATGCACCAGGCCGACGGGTTTGTTTCCGGGACAAATCAAAGTTCCGGCAGCGTGTTGCGGCCGCTCTTCCAAATTGTCAAAGTCGCCCCGGAACGGACCACCGCCTCCAGTTGCATGGTGATGGAGGTGGAGGACACGGGATTCGGCCACAAGGGTGTGCTCTTCATGGCCGATTGCGGCGTCATACCCGAACCGGATGTGGACCAGCTTTCCGACATCGCGGTTTCCACCGCGCAGTTGGCGCGGCTGCTTTTGGGCACACGCCCGCGCGTGGCGCTGCTGTCTTACTCCACCAAGGGGAGCGCGACCCATCCGTCCATCGGCAAAGTACAGGCGGCCACCGGGCTGGCGCAAAAAAAGGCCCGGGAGACAGGCTTGGACGCTGACTTTGACGGAGAGTTGCAAGTGGACGCGGCGCTCGTGCCGGAAATCGCCGCGCGCAAACTGCCGGAAAGCCCGGTGGCGGGCCGGGCGAATGTCTTGATTTTCCCGGATCTCAATGCGGGCAACATCGGCAGCAAATTGCTTCAACATGTCGCCAAAGCGCACGCCTACGGCCAAATCCTCCTGGGCTTGGGCCGGCCCGCCGCGGATGTCTCGCGCGGGTCGAACGCTCATGACATCCTTGGCGTGGCGGCGATTGTCGGAGTCGAATCCATCCGCTATGAAGACCTGCATCCCGTGGAGGAAAAATCCGAGGGCAAGGCCGGTCGCGCCGTTTGACGGCCCGCCGCGGGGAGTTTTTGTCGTCTTAAACCGCCGCTGAACCATGAACACAGTCACCCCGAGAGTCTTCATCGCCGCCACCCGGCAGCACGACGGGAAAACCACCACGTCCCTGGGTTTGCTGGCGGCGTTGCAGGGGGCTTACCCGCGCATCGGCTACATCAAGCCGGTCGGCCAGCGTTTCGTCGAAATTGAGGAGCAGAAGATTGACGAAGACACCGTGTTGATGGACCAGGTGTACGGGCTGAACTGTCCGCTGGTGGACATGAGTCCCATCGCGGTGGAACCCGATTTCACCCGCAAGTATCTGCAGTCCTCCAATAACGAGGCCCTGGTCAAGAAAATCACCAAGGCCTTCGACCGCGTCGCCTGGGAAAAGGATTTCGTCGTTTGCGAAGGCTCCGGTCACGCCGGCGTGGGTTCGGTTTTTGACTTGTCCAATGCCCAGGTGGCAAAAATCCTCGGGGCCAAGGTCGTGATTGTCAGTCAAGGCGGCATCGGCAAGCCGATTGATGAAGTTTATTTGAACCAGGCGGTTTTTGACCGGGAAGGCGTGGAAATCATCGGTGTGATCTTGAACAAAGTTCTGCCGGACAAATTGGAATTCATCACCGAATTCGCCCGGCGCGGATTGAAGCGGAAGGGATTGGAGCTCCTCGGCGTGGTGCCTTACCGGGGAATTCTTTCCCGTCCGACCATGGATCTGATTCGCGAGGAACTGAAAGCGGAATTCCTCAATCCGGGCGCGCAAATCCAAAACCTGGTGGACAATGTGGTGGTGGGGGCGATGGGCGTGGAGAACGCCATCCGCCTATTCAAACGCGGTGTCCTGCTCATCACCCCGAGCGACCGGGTGGATATTCTCATGGCCGCGGCCACTTCCGGCGCCACCCCTAATCAGTGCCTGGCCGGCCTGGTGTTGACCGGCGACTTTAAGCACCAGGCCGCCGTCACAAAAATCATCGAAAAACTGCCCTTTCCGGTCCTGCGGGCCGAGGACGACATTTACGAGGTGGCCTCCGCCGTCCACAATCTCATCGTCAAAACCCGTGCCGCCGACACGGAGAAAATCTCCGTCATCCGCGACATCATCGCCACGAATGTGGACGTCAATAAAATTTTGCGCGCCATCATATGAGCCTGCCTTTTGCCTTGAATCCGGCGCTGGCCGGACTGCCGGTGTATCAACCCGGCCGGCCGATTGAGGAGGTGGCGCGCGAGTTGGGACTGCCCGAGCGCGGCATCGTAAAAATGGCCTCGAACGAAAACCCGCTCGGGCCTTCCCCTTTGGCCCTCGCGGCCTTGAAGCGCGCGGCGCGGAAACTCAACTTGTACCCCGACGGCAACGCTTTTTATTTCAAGCAAAGGCTGGCGGCCAAATTGAAGCTGGAACCCGCCCATCTCATTCCGGGAAACGGTTCCAACGATCTCTTGGAGTTTCTGGCCCATGCGCTGCTGGCTCCCGGGACCGAGGCCCTCATGTCGGAATATAGTTTTGTCGTTTATCCGATGGTGACGCGCCTGCTTGGGGCCAATCCGGTCATCGTGCCCGCGCGGGCTTACGGCCACAATCTCGTTGCGATGCGCCAAGCCATCACCCCGCGCACCAAACTGATTTTTGTGGGCAACCCCAACAATCCGACCGGCACCCTCGCGCCGGCCAGGCAACTCCGGGAATTCCTGGATCAGGTCCCACCCCGGGTCGTCGTGGCCGTGGATGAGGCTTACATTGAATTTCTTGAAAAGCCGCTGGACCTTTTGCCGCTCATCCGCCGGGGCAACAAGCCCAACCTCATCTTGCTGCGCACCTTCTCAAAAATTTACGGCTTGGCCGGGTTGCGCCTGGGCTATGGTATCGCCCACCCGGAATTCATTGCGGCGCTCGAAAAAATCCGCCAGCCCTTCAATGTCAATTCCCTGGCCCAAGCCGCTGGCCTGGCGGCGTTGGACGATGAACAGCACGTTCGGAAAACGCGGCAAAACAACCTTGCAGGTCTGAATCTTTTTGCGGCGGCTTTCCGTGAAATGGGGATTGAATTTGTCCCCTCCTCCGCCAATTTCATCTTGGTGAAGGTGGGACAGGGCCGGAGCGTTTTCGCCGCCCTGCAGGCGCGCGGCATCATCGTCCGCCCGGTGGATATTTACCAGTTGCCGCAATGGATCCGGATCAGCATCGGAACGCCGCGCGAAAACCAACGGTGCCTGTCGGCGCTCAAAGCCATCCTTTCAGACAGGGATTTTGCTCGCCGTTGACGAGTTGCCGGGGCGGGGATTGGCCTGTCCCCACCGGCTTTGCACTCGCAACATTTGCATTCCGGCGGCAACGTGCTAAGAATGACACGCATTGAACCTTGAATTGTGAAACTGACCGATTTGCGGGGCATCCTGCAATACATACCCAGATTTCGGGAAAAGATTTTTGTCATCAGCATTGATGGCGAGATCGTGACGAGCGAGAATTTCGCGAACATTCTGCTGGACGTTGCGGTGCTGCGCTCGCTCAACATCCGGGTCGTGCTGGTGCATGGCGCCGCGGCGCAAATCCGCGCGCTGGCCAGCGAGCAAAGCATCGCGCCTTCCAACCTGGACGGGGCCGGCATCACCGACGCCGCCACGCTCAAACTGGCCCTGACCGCCGCCAACCGGCTCACGCACGAAATCTTGGAGGGCCTCAGCGCCAATGACCTGCGCGCCGCGACCTGCAACGCCCTGACCGCCCATCCCTTGGGAATCATTCACGGGGTGGACCACCTTTTCACCGGCAAGGTCGAGCGCGTGGATGTGGAGATGCTACAGGGGTTGCTGGCGCAAGGGGTCATTCCGGTGACACCGCCGTTGGGCTTTGACGGAGACGGCAAGACCTACCGGGTGAATTCAGACTCCGTCGCACTGGAACTGGCCAAGGCGCTCAACGCCACCAAACTCATCTACATGGCCACCCAGGACGGCTTGCTGTTTCAGGGACAGTTGATCCGGCAAATGCTGGTGGCGGATTTGGACGCGTTAATCGAGCAGCACAAGAGCAATTTCGCGCCCGACATTCTTTCCAAGGCGCAACACGCCGCGTCCGCCTGCCGCGCGGGCGTGGCCCGGGTGCATGTCATCAACGGACGGGTGGATGAAGCGCTTCTGGCCGAGGTCTTTTCCAACGAAGGCATTGGCACTCTCATCTACGCCAACGAGTACCAGCAGATTCGCCGGGCGATGAAGAAAGATGTCCGGGCCATCATGATGTTGACCAAGGACTCAGTCGCATCGGAAGAACTGGCCAAGCGCACCCGGGCCAGCATTGAAAAAGCGCTGGCCGACTTCTACATTTTTGAAACGGACAAGAACCCCGTCGCCTGCGTGGCTTTGCACCAACTCGATGCGACCAAAGCCGAACTGGCCTGTCTCTACGTCAGCCCCTTGCATGAGAATCAGGGCATTGGCCGGAAGCTCATTCAGTTTGTCGAGAGCAAGGCCCGAGAGCTGGGCATGAGCGATCTCATTGTCCTTTCCACCCAGGCTTTCACTTATTTCCAGTCGAAGGGCGGTTTTGCCGAAGGCTCGCCCGAAGATCTGCCGCCGCCGCGCCGCGAAAAATACGAGCAAAGCGGTCGAAATTCCAAAGTGCTGTTGAAGAAGCTGGCGGCGAAATAATGGCGGCATGAACCCAACCGTTCAGCGTGCAAAATCCGGCCAAACAAAGCCCGGTAGGGCGAGACTCCGTCGAGCCGTGAATTCTGTTTCCGAAGCGAGTCCCTGTATCGAAGAAATCTCGCCCTCCCCAGTGGGAACGCTCTGCCTTCCGGACGAAGTCTTGAACGTGTGCGCGCGCCAAGGAGTTGAACCAACCCAATTTATCCTGGTTGTCCTTATTGCACGGCAACAGACTGCCTTGTTTGAATGGGTTCCGCCCTCGGCAGGCGAAGTTCGCAATTATGTTTTACAGAACCTGTTACAATGCTCCAGCTCCAAGTTTGGCGTGGGAGAACAGGAGGGATCAAACAGGACGCCCCGAGGGCTGCACCGGATCGTGGAAAAGATCGGCGCGGGCTTGCCCGTCGGGACGGTCTTTCGCGGACGCAAACCGGTGGGATTAATGGCTCCCGGCGAAACCGCGGCCGCCATCACGACCCGCATCCTGTGGCTCGAAGGACTGGAGCCTGGGTTAAACCGGTGCGGGTCCGTGGATTCTCACGCGCGCTATATTTACATTCATGGCACTGGAGACGAGACGGCGTTGGGCCGTCCGGACTCGCACGGCTGCATTCATCTGGCAGCGGTTGATTTGATTCCCCTTTTCGAGAAAGTTCCATCCGGCACCTTGGTGTGGATTTCTGAAAACCAGCCACTGGCCGCTGACCGCTAACCACTTTCCTTTCGCATGACCAATCGAGTTCGCTTTGCGCCGAGTCCAACCGGTTTCCTTCACATCGGAGGCGCCCGCACGGCCCTGTTCAACTGGCTTTATGCGCGGCACACCGGAGGGACTTTTGTCCTGCGCATTGAGGATACGGATGCGGCGCGGAATTCGCTCGAAGCAACCGAAGTGATTTTGGACGGCTTGCGCTGGCTGGGCTTGGATTGGGATGAGGGACCGGCCACCAGTGATCCCGCGGCCCAAGGCAAAGGGGATTTTGGGCCCTATTTTCAATCGCAGCGCGGGGAATTCTACCGGCGGCGCGTTCAGGAACTGAAGGACAAGGGACTAGCCTACGAGTCGGAAGGGGCGGTCAAATTCAAGATGAGCCGGGAGCCGGTCATCATCCCTGACTTGGTGGTGGGAAACGTCACCCGCGAATTGACCGATCGCGAGGCGGTGGACCCGGATTTTGTCATCGTGCGCTCGGACGGGCAGCCGGTTTTTCACTTCGTCAATGTGGTGGATGATTTGGAAATGAAGATCACCCACGTCATTCGCGGGGAGGATCATCTTTCCAACACGGCCAAACACATCGCGCTGTTTCGCGCGTTTGGGGTTGAGCCGCCCCAGTACGCCCACATCCCGCTCATCCTCAATCCGGACGGCGCCAAGATGAGCAAGCGCGACAAGGGCGCGTCGCTCCGCTCCTATATGGAGGAAGGATGCGTCCCGGAGGCGGTGGTGAATTATCTTTGCCTCCTCGGTTGGTCGCCCAAGGGAAACCGGGAGAAGCTGCCTTTGGCGGAAACGATCAAGCTTTTCGACCTGCCGCAGATTCTCCGGCACAACGCGCGTTTCGACCTGGAAAAATTGCGCTGGCTGGACGGCGAATACCTCCGGGAGATGGACGGGGAGCGGTTCCGCGAATTGGGGACGCGGGCGCTGCGACGCGCGCGCGTCCCTGTCAATAATTATCGGTCCGAGTACACCAGCGCGGCCCTGGCGACCTGCCGGGGAAAAATCAAACGGTTCGAGGATTTGGCGGCTTATGCCGGGTTTTATTTCTCTGAGGAAATTCAAATTGACCCGGCGGCGGCGGAAAAGGAATTCACCTCGGAAAACAAGGCGCGGGTGCAAAAACTGCGATCAACGCTGGCGAACTTGCCGGAATTCAAAGCGCCCGCCATCGAGCAAGCCCTCAAGGCGGTCGCGGCGGAGCTTGGCGTCAAAGTCGGTGTCCTCGTGCATCCGACTCGATTGGCTT
>Ga0182030_10017465_pt1 | contig 13846 bp, 6 predicted proteins | sample 812S3MmetaG_FD_121299 | JGI IMG/M metagenome (GOLD analysis project Ga0182030, IMG submission 121299) | Permafrost microbial communities from Stordalen Mire, Sweden - 812S3M metaG (Illumina Assembly) | ecosystem: Environmental > Terrestrial > Soil > Wetlands > Permafrost | place: Sweden... | reverse complement strand
GGGGACTCTCGAGTTATCCCGTGTTCACCCGCAAGGCCAACACGGATGTGGCCTACCTCGCCTGCGTTCGACTGCTCGCCAGCACGAAGGACGTGATCTACCCACAATTCGCGACCCACAACGCGCACACGGTAGCCTATGTCGCCGAGGTGTTTCGCGACAGTCCCAGCGCTTTCGAATACCAGCGCTTGCATGGGATGGGCGAGGAGCTTTATGCCCAAGTCATCGGGGCAGGGCGGCATCACTGTCGGGTTTACGCGCCGGTCGGAGCTTACGAGGAATTATTACCCTACCTCGTGCGGCGCATGTTGGAAAACGGCGCCAATACCTCCTTTGTCAATCGCATAGTCGACGCCAGCCTGCCGGTCGAGACCGTCGTGGCAGATCCCCTCGCACAAGTGGAGAGATTTGCGAGTATCCCGCATCCGCGAATTCCCGATCCGCCGCAGCTTTACGGCCCGGAGCGCCGCAATTCCCGGGGCATTAATCTATGCGACAGTGCAGAAATGCTGCCTCTCAAGCAGTCGTGTGAACTGACCGGGCGGGCTCTGTGGCATGTCACTGCCCTGGTGGATGGGAAGCACTGCGGCACGGATGCTGTAAGTGTGGTGAACCCCGCCGATGAGTCCCACATCGTGGGTACGGTCAGGCAGGCAACCAGCGCCGACGCGACGCGCGCCGTCGCCAGCGCGGTTGCTGCTCAGCCTGCTTGGGATGACATGCCTGTCGTGCAGCGGGCGGACATCCTGTTGGGCGCCGCGGATGCCTTCGAGGCCCATCAAAGCGAGTTCATCGCGCGGTGCACGCTCGAAGCCGGCAAGACGATCCCGGACAGCGTGGCGGAGGTGCGTGAGGCGGTAGATTTCCTGCGCTACTACGCCTTGCAGGCGCGAGCCGAGTACGGTCAGGAAAGGGAGTTGCCGGGACCCACGGGCGAGCGCAACACCCTGAGGCTTCGCGGCAAGGGTGTCATTGCCTGCATCAGTCCCTGGAATTTCCCACTCGCCATATTCACCGGCCAGATTGCTGGGGCGCTCGCCGCCGGTAACGCTGTGATTGCCAAGCCCGCGGAGCAGACCCCCCTGACGGCGGCGCTCGCGATCCGGCTGTTGCACGCTGCGGGCGTCCCCGCATCCGTCTTGCAGTTCCTACCCGGCCCCGGCGAGACGGTCGGTGCTACGCTGACAAGCGACCCGAGTATCGCGGGCGTGGCGTTCACTGGCTCCCAGGAGACTGCACGCCGGATTGAACGCAGCCTTGCCGCGCGACCCGGATCGATCGCGACGCTGATTGCCGAGACTGGCGGCATTAACGCCATGATTGCCGATAGCTCCGCTTTGCCGGAGCAGGTCGTGCTCGATGCCGTGGCCTCTGGGTTCAACAGCGCGGGACAGAGATGCTCGGCCCTTCGTGTCTTGGTGCTGCAGGAGGAGATCGCGCCGCGCGTGCTGGAACTTTTGCGCGGCTTCATGAACGAGCTTCGCATTGGTGCACCGTCGCTGCTCGCGACGGATGTCGGACCGGTGATCGATCGTGCAGCGCTGAATTTGCTCAATGAGCACGCCCAGCGCATGCAAAATCTGGGATCCTGTTACCAAGTCGATCTGCCGCCGGGTTTGAAATCGGGCCGTTTCTTTGCTCCGCTGCTGGCCGAGTTGCCGAACCTGGAGGCGCTTGAGCGCGAGGTCTTCGGACCCATCGTGCACGTAGTGCGGTTCAAGGCGGCGGAGTTGGATCAAACGATCGACGCGATCAATGCACTAGGATATGGATTGACTCTTGGCGTTCATACCCGGATCGATGCTGTGGCCCGACGGGTCGCATCGCGGGCGCGCGCGGGGAATGTCTATGTCAATCGCAACATGATTGGCGCGGTTGTAGGCGTTCAGCCCTTCGGCGGCACGGGGCTCTCGGGCACCGGACCGAAGGCAGGCGGCCCGCACTACCTATTGCGGTTCGCAACGGAACAGACCGTCACTGTAAATACCGCAGCGGTCGGTGGAAATGCGAGTCTTCTCTCCCTCGAGGAAGGGTGAGCCTCGTTCCACCCTAATTCCCTAGGGTGGCCGCGCACCAGGCCCAGGCGCGACCGCTTCCAATGGTCGTCCGCCACCGAGCGGTCCTTCGATCGAAAGAGCGCGTCATAACTGCTTGATTCGTCAGTCTTTAAGCCGCTTGGCCCGCGTCCGGTATCCGTTTTTCATCTTTGGGCGCTCTAATGCAGTTGCACCCGAAAACCGTGAAGGTTCTTTTGTCATCACCCGAGAAGCACGCCTTCGTCACCGAGATTGCGACCCAGCACGGCCGCAAGCTCCGACGCTATCTGGCGGCGCGCCTACGAAACGCTGCTGACGTACCCGATCTGGTGCAGGAGGTGTTTCTGCGGCTGTTGCGGGTCGAGCGCCACGAATCGATCCGCAACCCGGAAGCTTACGTGATGACCGTGGCCGGTCACGTTCTGCACCAGCACATACTGCGCCTCGCGACCCATCCCAAGACGGTCGATGCGATCGATGTGATCGTTGATCTGCAAAGCGCCATTGAGACCGATCCGGCAGCGCAGCTCGACGCCCAGCGACGACTGGAAAAGCTCGATGAAGCGCTCTCTCAGATGACGCCCAACGTGCACGCCACATTCGTTTTGCACCGCCGGGATGGACTGACTCTCGAGGAAATCGCCGGGCAGCTCGGTGTCTCGCGACCCATGGTAAAGAAGTACTTGGCGAAAGCGCTCATCCAGTGTCAGGTGCACTTGGGCGAGGACGACTAAGGGGCTAGTGCGAATGTCTCCCGATACGAAATCTACCTTAAATCGCACTGTCTACGAGCAAGCGGCCGAGTGGCTCATTGAGCTTCGAGACGGCGAGGTCGATGCCACGCTGCGCGAACGGCTGGACGCATGGTTTCGGGAGTCACCCTTGCACATCCGGGCCTACCTCGAACTCTCGGCGGTCTGGGAAGACGGGGCGGACCCGGATCTGGATCGCGCACACACCACCGAACAGCTGATCGCGCTCGGACGCGAGACAAGCAACATCGTCGTATTCAAGACCCCAGACATCGGCGGCGCTGAGAGCAGGGCGTTAGAGCGCTCCGGGAACGCTCCTGAAGGCATCGTTGCCCCGCCGCCTCCAAGCGAGACAGCACCGCTGGCAGAGAGTAGAACCTCAGTTCCGAGGCGTCGCTTGGGTGCGGCGTGGGCTGCCGCGGCGGTTCTGGTGTGCGGCGCGCTGGGCTTCTCCGTGTACGTCTATCAACAGCGCAACCTCTCTTTCGTCACCGAGACCGGCGAGCAGCACTTCGTAAAGCTGATCGATGGGTCAACTCTTGAGCTCAACTCCAGATCGCGAGTACGAATCCGATTCTCCCAAGCTCAGCGGGACGTGGACCTGCTCGAAGGTCAGGCGCTCTTTCACGTGGCGAAAGATTCGGCGCGGCCGTTTATTGTGCATAGCGATTCCACTGAGGTGCGCGCTGTGGGAACGCAGTTTGATGTCTATCGCAAGGAAACGGGCACCATTGTCACGGTCGTAGAAGGGCGCGTCGCCGTCGTCTCGCCTCTTTTGACGCACGAACCTCGCGAGATCGATAGGCACGCACGTGTGACGCACGCATCGGGGTCCGGTATGCCTCATGTGCCCTCCTCAAAACTCACGAGTACTCCGGAACAAGGCGGGGCATCCGGCTCCGGCGTGGTCTTGCCGGACCCGGCGCTGCTATCAAGCGAGCGGGACGCAGTCTTTCTCGATGCCGACGAGCAGCTCAGCGTGAGCGCTGGCGCCTCTCGGGAGCCCATACACACGGACTCGGCGGCGGCGACTGCCTGGACCCAACATGAGATCGTGTTTGCATCCACACCTTTGAGCGAGGTTGCAACGGAATTTAATCGCTACAACACGCGCCCACTCGTGATTCCGAATGCCGCGGTGCGCGGTATTCACATCACGGGCGTGTTTTCATCAGCGGACGCAGCTCCGTTGCTCAAGTTCCTGCGTGCTCAGCACGACATCGCAGTCCAGGAAACGGATGAAGACATCCGTATTTTGAAAAAGTAGCGCGAAGATGAAAGGAGCGCTAGACAAAAGGTTAGTGGCGCTCCTCCTGGATCAACAGCAGGCAGCCACTGTCAAAAAAGATTCATCAATATTCTCGTCTACCCCGGTATCCACTACCACACGACCGCTGCTCTTAAGTCACATGAACTCGCGAGGTGGACTCACGAGACCAACAAGTGGCTTCGTCAGAAGCCCTCTGACTTTGGGAAGGGTGGTTGTTATGCGTCTCGCGATCTTTACAGCAGCGTCAAGTTTGGTGGTGAGTATGGCGATCGCGGCGAATGCCCGCGCATCCATCAAGATGCCGGTAGATATTCCACCCGAGCCATTGGAGCTGGCGCTGAAGACCCTGGCGAAGGATCGGGGCTTCCAGGTTGTGTATCGCACCGAAGTGGTGGGTTCCGCGCGGACGCGTGGTGTACGCGGCCAGCTGTCCACCGCCGAGGCCCTTACCAAGCTCCTTGAGGGGACGCGGCTCGCGTATGCCTTCCTCGATGACAACACGATCACCATTACGCGCACTGATTTCAAGACGGGCACCGCGGCCTCGCCCGACGCGAGCGCACCCAGCGCGGATCCGAAGAGCGACGACCGCTCGGAGGGACAAAAAAGCAGCTCCCTTCGGCTTGCTCAATTGGATCAAGGAACATCTTCGAACACTGGTTCGGTGAGTGCAGATCAAGCAAACGCTGCTGAACCCGCTCGAGATCAGGAGGTCGTAGTCACAGCCCAAAAAAAGGGTGCTGAACGGGTTCAAGATGTCCCAGTGCCCATCTCAGTGCTGAATGCGGAATCGCTGTCACAGAACAATCAAGTGCTTATCCGGGATTACTACGCCACCGTGCCTTCCTTGAGCGTGAGCCCAAGTGAGCTTGGCCAGCAGCAAATTGCGATACGAGGGGTGACGGCGGGAAATGACGCCAGCCCAACGGTCGGAATCTTGATCGATGACATGCCCTATGGCTCTTCGGTAAGTGCAGCCGGATTCATCGTTCCCGACATCGACCCGGGAGATTTAGCCAGAATCGAGGTGTTGCGAGGACCGCAGGGAACACTCTACGGCGCAGATAGCCTCGGGGGACTGATCAAGTTCGTAACCAAAGAGCCAACAACTGATGCCTACAGCGGGCGAATTGAGGCGGGGACGAGCTACAGCTACAACGGGAACGATCCGGGCTATAACCTACGCGCCTCGGCAAACATTCCGGCAACCGATGAGCTTGCCTTCCGGATAAGTGGATTTACGCGCCAAGACCCAGGGTACGTGGACAACACCGTCAGCGATCTGCAGGGAGTTAACGTGGCGGAGTCAGAAGGGGGTCGGCTAGCTGCCTTATGGCGGCCAGCACAGGATCTGTCAATAAAGCTGAGCGCGCTCTACCAATACACGCGTGGGGACGGATCATCTGAGGTGGACAGGTTACCGGGAACCGAAGATGTCGACCAAAACTTTATACCACTGACCGGTTCCTTCGATCGAAAAGTACAGGCTTACAGCGCTACTGTGGATTACAAGCTGGGGGGCATCACTCTCACCTCTGTGACTGGCTACAGTAACGCGGACTACAACGATGTCCAGGATCTCACGCCCTATTTCGGCTCCTTAGCGCAGTCGTTCTTTCAAGTCTCCGGCGGTCCTTTCTACGATCACGACGATACTGAGAAGGATTCGCAGGAACTGCGATTTGCAGGAACTCTGTGGCAAGACTTCGACTGGCTCGCCGGAGGCTTCTATACTCACGAGCATACGGCCGGCGACGTTGTAATTGGAGCGGCCAATTCCACGACGGGCGCCTTTGCAGGTGAAGTGGCAGATCTCAATGCGCCTTTTACCTTTCAGGAGTCAGCGGCCTTCGCTGATCTGACTTATCGCTTCACCGAACGTTTTGACCTCCAATTGGGCGGCCGCGAGAGCCAGTACACCAATCGCAACGATACCTCAGTCGATTCGGGTCCGCTGTACGGCAAACCAGCATCCGTTACGCCTCCCATTGAAGCAAAGGCCAACGCGTTCACATATCTGGTAACACCGCGGCTCAAGCTTTCGCCGGATACGATGCTGTATGCAAGATTTGCATCGGGCTATCGACCAGGCGGTCCTAACGGGTCAGCCGCGGTCCAGCAAGGGGCGCCAACGGCCTACACGCCGGACAAGACAAAGAACTACGAGATTGGAATCAAAGCGAGTGCCTTCGATCAAGCGCTGACTATTGATGCCTCCGTTTACTACATTGACTGGAAGGGAATTCAACTTAATTACCATACGACAGAAGGATTTGGCTACATTGGCAACGGAGGCGGAGCCAAGAGCGAAGGAGCCGAGTTTTCTGTCGTAGGAAAACCCACAGCGAGTCTCACATTGTCTGCATGGGTTGCCTTTGACAACGCTGTATTGACAGATTCATTCGGGGCGAGCGCTACGGTCTATGGTGGCTCGGGTGACAGGCTGCCCGATAGCAGCCGCTGGTCAGGGAATTTTTCGCTGAATCAGGATTTCCCGTTGTCGGGGCAGACGACGGGCTTCGTAGGTGCTGTAGCAAGCTACGTGGGCAATCGTCAGGGCTACTTCACAGGTGCGCCGGAGGAACCCGCACCGCGGCAATACTATCCAAGCTACACGAAAACGGATCTGCGAGCGGGCATCAGATATGAGGAATGGACTGCGGCCGCCTACGTGAATAACGCGGCGAATGTCCACGGAATCCTCAGCGGAGGCATCGGATACACGCTCCCGAACGCATACTTTGACATCCCGCCACGCATCATCGGAGTAACCGTTTCACGGCAATTTTGATTCCAGAGGCCGAAGGTGAGTAGGGCGGACCTTACGTGATCACGTGGAGTTGGCGTCAATCTGCGGGATCCGCCCTGATTGCGTTGATCCACTTGGCCTGTGGGTCCATCGCAGCGGCGGACCAACGGGCGCTAACGCCAGGCGACTATGCGCGGGCAGAGAGGTATACCTCTTACAACACGGCCGCTCTCATTTTGCACTCCATTGATTTCCTCACTTGGTTGCCGGATGGAAGAATGGCCTATCGAACGAGAGGAGCGGATGGCGTCGATTTCTTTCTCGTGGATCCGAAATCCGGCGTCCGCAACTCTCTTCTCAACAAAGAGCGTCTGGCCACGACGCTCTCCGTAGCTACAGGGCATAAGTATGTCGGTTCTCGCTTGCCCTTCGACAGCTTTGCGCTTTCTGACGACGGGCGCCTCATAGTATTCGAGATAAACGCGGACGGTTGGTCGTGTACTACTGTTGGTAGTCAGTGCCAGCGGGCCACATCCATGAAGCCGAGCTTCACCTTGTCACCCGATAAGAGGAGCGCAGCTTACATACGCGACCAGAATCTCTGGATTCGGGACCTCACAAGCGGCGTCGATACCCCACTGACATCTGATGGCATCAAGGATTTCGGGTATGCGACAGACGATCCAGGCTTCCATCACTCTGACCGCCCGATTATTGCCTGGTCACCCGATTCGACGAAAATCGCGACATTCCAGGCAGACCAGCGGGGGGTCGCCGATATGTTTCTTGTTCGTACAAAGGTCGGACACCCCGAGTTAGAGGCGTGGAAGTACCCAATGCCGGGCGACGCGGTTGTTACCAAGATCCGCCGCGTCATTGTTGATGTGAACAAGAAGCATGTTGTCGCATTGAAAATCCCGACGGATCCGTATAGGCAGTCCGGCTTCTCCCCCGCTATGGACTCCGGAGATGGGATTCTAGCGGATGCTCAATGGAGCGCGGATGGCGCGACTCTCGCCTTCATCTCCACCTCGCGAGACCACAAGCTTGTGCAGCTCAGGATCGCGAATGCGACTTCCGGCGACGTACGAACAGCGCTCACGGAGCGCGCGCTTCACTTTTTCTCTTCTCATCTGGAGGGATTCGGAGACGCGCGCGCCGTCAATTGGCGGTATCTTTCCGCAACACAGGAGTTTATTTGGCTCTCCTCGAGGGACGACTGGAACCATCTGTATCTCTACGACGCGAGGACGGGAGTTCTGAAGCGGAGAATCACTTCGGGGTCCTGGAACGTCTCCGAAGTGCTACGCGTTGATGAGCAAAGGCGGGAAGTGTACTTCCTCGGTGTCGGACGTGAGCCGGGTAGAAACCCCTACTTCGCGCACCTGTACAAAGTGAACATGGATGATGGGCGGACACGACTTCTCACGCCGGAAGATGCAAATCACGAGGTTACTTTCTCTCCCGTCGGGTCCTTCTTTCTCGACCGCTATTCGACGCCCCAATTGCCGCCGATCGCAGTACTCCGAGATCAGGACGGGAAGCTTGTCTTCAATTTAGAGCAGGCGGATATTGGGCAGCTGCGCGCAATCGGGTGGACTCCTCCCACCCCTCTTGAGGTCAAGGCGCGCGACGGAATGACGGATCTCTACGGTTTGATGTTCAGACCGAGCACATTCGACAAACATCGGCGGTATCCAATTATTAACTGGATCTATCCCGGGCCGAATATGGGGAGCATTGCGAATTGGTCATTCTCTACGAGCGCCGGCAGCGATACGCGAGGCAGTCCGCAAGCGCTGGCGGAACTTGGATTTATCGTAGTGGCCATCAATGGGATGGGGACGCCGCCGCGTTCGCTCACATTCCGCGATACCTATTACGGCAACCTTGGAGACAATTCCTTACCTGATCAGGTGGCAGCCATGACGGAGTTGGGACGCCGCTTTGAATGGATTGATCTCGGCAGGATCGGAATCATCGGACATTCTGGGGGCGGCTATGCGGCTGCAGACGCGATGTTCCGTTATCCGGAGGTCTTTAAGGTTGGAGTCGCGATGTCTGGAAATCATGATCAGAGAGGATTCACAGATCAATGGGGCGAAAAGTACATAGGCCTACTGAGGACGGCGAAGGACGGGTCAACGAACTACGACAGCCAGTCCAACGCCGCGCTCGCCAAAAACCTGAAGGGGCACTTATTGCTGATGCACGGGTTGCTGGATGACGATGTGCCACCTTATCTGACGCTTGAGGTGGTGGAGGCCTTGATCCAAGCGAACAAAGACTTCGACCTTCTTCTTCTGCCCAGCCAAGGCCATCTCTACTCTGGTAGGGATCAGCTCTACGCCGTTCGCCGTTCTTGGGACTATTTTGTACGCTACCTCGCGGATGAGGAACCTCCGAAGGAGTTCCGACTCGGCGCAGCCACGTCTGCAATGGACGCCGCGCTTGACTCTGAGGAAAACAGAAAATGATATCTTGGAGTGCAATTGCCAGTCCGGGCAGGAGGGCCCGACTATGTTGGAAGTACGTGGCTTTAGTCGGCCTTCTGATTGGGGCATCTGGCATACCGCACGTGTCGCAATGCGCCACGCTTGGACCGCGCTTCGAGATCGCTTTATCTTCGTCGATTCAGAGCGAGCCAGTAACCGGAAGAGTCATTCTTGTAATCAGCCGCGTTAGTTCTCCGGAGGTGCGCCTGCAGGCGGGAACGGTTACCTCTCCTCCGATGTTTGGCATCGATGTGCACAATTGGAAGCCGAGCCAGAAAGTTACGATTGACTCCGCTACTCTCGGCTACCCGGCGGTGAGCCTCAGGGACATCCCAGCGGGTGACTATTTTGTTCAGGCACTGGCTATCGCGTATACACAGTACAGGCGTGCCGACGGGCACGTCGTATGGGCCCTAGATCAATGGGACGGCGCGCAGGGTTTAACGCAGGCGCCGGGAAATCTCTACAGTCTAGTAGAGAAGATTCATTTCGAGCCCGAAGCCGAGAAGAACTTCACGCTAACCCTAACGCAACGCGTCGGACCCGTATCGCGGTCACCCGACACTGCGTTGCTCAAACACGTGCGCATTCAAAGCAAGCTTCTGTCTGCCTTTTGGGGTAAGCCGATCTACCTGGGCGCTGACATCTTGCTTCCGAGTGGTTATGAGGCGCATCCGGATTTGAAGTACCCGATCCTCTACGATCCCAGAAATCACTACGTGCGTGAACCGGCGTTCGGCTTTAGCACCCAGAAGGCCACTGAGACGGATATCGATAAGCGCAAGCGGGAAGCCCTGGGTTATGAGACTGGGTTCGATTTCTATAAGGCGTGGACTTCCGATGGGTTCCCGAGAGTAATTGTGGCTACGCTAATTGAACCCACTCCGTACTTCGATTTCTCCAGCTCAATGAATTCCGACAACAATGGTCCTTACGATGACGCAGTCATGCAGGAGCTTATTCCGTATATTGAGAATCACTTCCGGACCGTACGCTCTTCGTACGCCCGCGTCCTCATTGGTAAGTCATCCGGCGGACGAGATGCATTGGGGCTACAGCTACATCATCCTACGTTCTTTGGTGGCGCCTGGATGTTTTATCCCTGGGGATTTAATTATTCCAACTACTTCGGATTGAACATCTATCAGTCGAAGAACGCCTTTTTTGTTGACTGGACGGAGACCCAAGGATTTTGGAATCAGACCCAGTGGTCGCCGCTTCAGCGTTATTTCGTCCGGACCACAGACGGGAAACCCGTCTATACGTGGCGCGACTGGGTGAGAGCAGAGGCGGTAATTGGCGGTGCCTCCGGAGTCGGCGCCGAATTCACCGGATCAGACGATGCGCTCAACAGTCCGATGGGTTCCGACGGGTATCCGATGCATCTGTATAGCAAAGTTACCGGAAAAATAGATCACGGCGTCGCGGAATATTGGCGTCAACACGATCTCGCTTATTACGCGCAGGCGAATTGGCAGACAATCGGGCCGTCATTGGTGGGCAAGTTGCACTTCTACATCGGAGACATGGACGAGTGGCACAGGAATTTTGCGCTCTACGATTTTGAAGAGTTTCTTAAGACAACTACAAACCCGTACTTTGGCGGCTCGTTTGTGTACGGGTCCATGAGGGGGCACGGGTGGCAGCCGATGAGCAACGCGGAACTCGTCAAGATGGTCGCGCAGCAAATCGAAAAAGGCGCCCCGTAGGAAAGCGCGTGACCTTTAGTGCAGATTGAGAAAAGCCAAAGATGGACCCAGAGAGGCGCAGACTCCTTCGACTTGTGGCAAGCAGCGCCGCTGCGCTTTCGGCCAATCTCCTCAGCATCCGCCGGGCGGTGGCGGTTCCAGCCAACCAAGTCACCGGCACAATTGGCGATGTAGGCCACGTTGTGCTCCTAATGCTGGAAAATCGTTCCTTCGATCACTACTTCGGCACTATGCGTGGAGTGCGGGGGTTCGGTGACCGCCATCCTATTCCCCTCGCCAGTGGTAAGAGCGTGTGGGTTCAATCCGACGGCGAGCGCGAAATTGGCCCGTTCAGGCTCAACACGAAAACTACCAGCGCGCTACGAACGCCGGGTACTCCGCACACGTTCGACAACGCCCAGGGCGCCTGGGGGCAGGGAAGGCTAGAGCGCTGGCCGAGGTTCAAGACCCCGATGTCCATGGGCCATTACTTCCGCGAGGACATCCCCTTCCAGTTTGCGCTAGCCGAGGCATTCACGATTTGCGATGCCCATCATTGTTCGGTGACTACAGGTACTGACCCGAACCGAATCGTTTTCTGGTCCGGATCTAACTATGACCCAGAACATCGTCGACGTGGCGAGAACTGCACTGCCATCGACGCCGAGGTGAATAATTTACGTTGTTTGGTGAGTGGTGCAATGCCTTCGCCTGGCTACACATATCACGGGGCCGCATTTCCCTGGCGAAGCATACCGGAGATCTTGGAAGAAGCCGGAGTTACTTGGCGTATCTACCAAGACCCGAATGACAACTGGACTGGGCTTATGCATGGGGGCCTCGCCTTCGAGGGCTTTCGAACTGCAACACAGGGCAGTTCAGTCTACGAAAAGGGTATGACCCATCGATCCCTGGAGCAGTTGCGCGGCGATGTACGGTCGGGATCGCTGCCGCAGGTCTCCTGGATCTTGCCACCAATGGTTTGGTCTGAGCATCCCTCGCCCTCAAGTTCATTGCAGGGAGCCGAGTTTACATCGCGCGTGCTCGATGCACTAACTGCGAACCCTCATGTTTGGGGGAAAACAGTCCTCTTCGTGACTTTTGATGAGAACGATGGCCTGTTCGATCACGTCCCGCCGCCTGCACCGCCTTCGTACAATCTGGATGGCACGCTTGCCGGCAAGTCGACGCTGGACCTGAGCGGCGAGTATTTCTCAGACCCCGAGCGCAAATACCTTCATCCCGACGATCAGGTGAGCGGTGCGGTTCGTCCGTGGGGCTTGGGTCCCCGGGTACCGATGTATGTGATCTCACCGTGGAGTCGCGGTGGTTGGGTGAACAGTCAGGTATTTGATCACACGTCCGTGGGGCAGTTTCTCGAGGAGCGCTTCGGAATCGTTGTGCCCGCCATCAGCCCATGGCACCGCGCAGTATGTGGTGATCTAACCTCTGCATTCGATTTTGAGACGCCAAACGAGCAGCAGTTTCCTGACATCGACCTCGTAAGCGGCTCCTCCGCAAAGCTTGTGGCTAGTGCTTCGCTGCCAAAACCCGCGGCGCCCAATGCTCTAGAGCCCCTTTTTCAAGAGCCGGGCATGCGCCGCTCCCGCCCGCTTCCGTACGAGCTCCATGTCGATGCTCGGGCCGCGTCAGGGCCCCACCAGCTAATACTGGACTTTCACAACACCGGCCAGGCTGGGGCCGTCCTTCACGTCTACGACAAACTCCACCTGGACCGAATCCCGCGCCGCTTCTGCGTGGAAGCAGGTAAATCGCTCCATGACTGTTGGCCGCTCAGCGAGGATCAAGGTCGCTACGATTTATGGGCGTACGGTCCCGGTGGATTCCTACGGGAATTCCGGGGGACCCTGCAAAAGGAGGCTGCGACTCATCCGAATGTCCAGCTGAAGTACGACACAGTCAATGTGTCTGTGTCTCTGGTCGTAATGATGGAAGGCCTGTCCTCAGCGAGTCTTATTGTGCGCACCAATGCCTATCGCGCCGACGGCCCCTGGAGAATTTCCGCCGCTCCGGGCAAGCGGACGATTAGGGAGTGGTCAGTCATCGCCAGCCATGGCTGGTACGACTTCTCGGTTGTCGGCGAAGCATTCGAGCGACGATTTGCCGGGCGCATGGAGACTGGTGGTCCAAGCTTTAGTGATCCCGCCGTGTGAGGCCGGGTACACAACGCGAAAAACGTTCCACTCAAGCAGTGTCCGTGGATACAGCAGAATTGCTCTTATGTGGGGCAAAGTCGAATCCTCGAATAACACTCTGAATTGACCGCTACTGATGATTTGCACATGCCTCGGATGAGGATGCGAGGAAAGTCCTCAGATAGGGGGCGCCATTAGGAACTGGAGAACGTTTCATGTCTTGGGCTAGAGATCTTAGATGACTGGCAAATTACACAGCTCGGATGGCACGGCCCTCCCAAGAGGTGAGGCGGAAGATCCAACGTTGGCAAAGTCCTTGCGGATGCGTCATGTCACTATGATATCCGTAGGTGGAGTAATTGGGGCGGGCCTATTTGTGGGCAGCAGTGCCGCGATCGCTGCTACCGGCCCGGCCGTCCTCATTAGTTACGCCCTGGCGGGGCTGTTGATACTTCTCGTCATGCGAATGCTAGGAGAGATGGCATTGGCGCGACCAGACGTCTCCAGTTTCACAGATTTCCCGCGTGTGAGCTTAGGACCATGGGCAGGGTTTACTGCCGGCTGGCTGTACTGGTACTTCTGGATCATTGTCGTTCCGGTTGAGGCAATTGCCGGCGCCAATATCCTGCAAGGCTGGTTCACGCTGCCTGCCTGGCAATTAGGGACCATTCTCCTGGCGATCATTACATCAACTAATCTC
>Ga0182030_10017464_pt1 | contig 13847 bp, 14 predicted proteins | sample 812S3MmetaG_FD_121299 | JGI IMG/M metagenome (GOLD analysis project Ga0182030, IMG submission 121299) | Permafrost microbial communities from Stordalen Mire, Sweden - 812S3M metaG (Illumina Assembly) | ecosystem: Environmental > Terrestrial > Soil > Wetlands > Permafrost | place: Sweden... | reverse complement strand
TAGTGGCAATTTTTAGGGTGTTCTTTAAGATGTATTGTTACAGGGTCTTATAGTGTAGTTATAGGGTCTACACACTAAATAGTCGAGACTTATTGCCGGAACCTCCATATTACCTACCATTATTACCACTATTTTAATGGCTTTAAAGGCCTTAAGATACTGATAATATTTACGCATTATTATTTTAATGGATACTTAGGCTAGAATAATAATTTCAAGGTTGAGATTATTTTGATGTGAAAATGTACCAGGACGACAAACCCGCTTTCGCTGACTAGCACCTACAGGGCCGTAGAAAAACCTGACTGTTATCTGCTGTCGCTCCGCGCAAAGCTGTAAGCCGCGATTCATTTCCTATTTGTTACGTGGTAGCCTCGCCTTAGCAATAGGTATTGCTTTTGGATGTGTTATGTATCATGTGATCTATGGTAACTTCATCTCGAGCTGCACTCAAAGTGCCTTCAATACAATGTAGACATGTGGACGGAAAGGTGAAACCTGCTCCTAAAATCATGGTCAAAGCGCGAAATTTAACTTTCAACTAGTATGACAACAGCATTGCTACTTCATCACGGATTCACCGGGAACGGGCGGGTGTAGCAAGCCGTGTGGGGAAAGCATGGGGTACGCACTACGTTTGAGCGTGGAAGTTAAAGTACTAATACCGTGTAGCCCCCTGAACGCACCAGCAACAACTTCGAACACAAATATCTCTCCCCGCCGAAATATCACTTCGTTGATACTTATTTGAAAAAGCTTGTCTTGTATATTGAAATCATGGCTGAAATTCCTCCTTGGGTGGGTCAAGTATTCCTCTGCAAAGCGTGTTTCAATGCTAAAATCAATAGCGTTGGCCGTTGCAATGGAGGATTGTGATTCTGTTCAATATCTCCGTTTACAACATGATGGGTAATGTTTTTATTGCGGGAGCTACACCTCTATTCGGGTTGTTCATCAGAGATTTCGGCATCACAGTCAGCCAGGCGTCCTATCTTTCAAGTTATGCGCTACTAGCATTCGGTCTTGCTGTAAGGCCCCAAGAGAAAATTTCCTGTGCCAGCTGACTATGGTGCTACAGAATTCCTGGGCTCTTCCAGCCGCTGCGTGTATCGGAAAGCGATGGACCAGCCTTATATCCATGTCGGTCTTTCTTGCAGCTAACATTTGGGCTTCCCGAGTGAATTCTTATAACTCTCTCGTCGCAACGCGGTTTGTTGGCGGACTTTTCGGTGGAGTGATCGAGGCTCTGGGTCCACTAATCGTCTCAGAGCTTTTCCCTGAGCATCAGTTAGCTCGCGCGATGGTTGTTTATGTTGCACTCCTTGCTTCTGGCTCGGCGATTGGACCAATTATTTCTGGTGTTATCGGCACGCGACTGGACAGTTGGCAGTGGTTCTTTAGGGTATGCTCCATAGCTATCGGGGTGAACCTTTTTACTTCAATTTTGATGCTTCCTGAAACCTCATTTGAAGGAGATTGGCCGGCAGACGTCACAGCCCCGCAGAATTTCAACGAAAAACACGCTTCAGATGGAGATATTGAAACAGTCGAGAATGCTCTGGCGACTGAAAGCATCGCAGCGAGTTCCACGGTGCCCTCCAGCGGTCAATTTTGGACAATCTGGCGAGACCGGTCGTTCTTTCTTCCCTGGAATTTCTCAGACATCATGCCTCTCCAAAGGTCCCAACTTGGAGTTCTTCTTCTATTTGTTGAGCCATGGGCTCTGCTTCTGACTCCCCCAGTGTTCGTCACAACAGTAGTATTCGGACTTACGATTGGCTGGACTGTTATTATCTCTATCGTCTTCTCAAACGTGTTCCAAATGCCGCCACATTTGTGGTCAGCTGAATCTATTGGTCTACTAAACGTCTCCGCTCTAATTGGAATTATCGTCGGCCTTCCCATTGGGGGCGTAGTGGCTGATAAGTTGAGCACCTTGCAGACAAAACGAGCTGGTGGAGCCCACAATCCGCGCAGCCGTCTTCCTTTGCTGCTTGTCGGAGGTATCATCAGCCCAACGGGTCTCCTCGTTGTCGGCTTCTGCTTGCGTCCACAAAGCTTCAGCTGGGTTGGATGTGGTGCAGGCTGGGCCATGCTAACGTTTGGGTTGAGTGCTTCTGCCAACGTTCTGCTAGCATACTCTGTGGATTGCTTCAGACATAAAGCGGGACATGTGGGGGTCTTAGTTAATGTCGTTAAGAATTGCCTCGGATTTGGTGTTAGCTATGCCAGCGTGGAGTGGTACACAAAATCGGGTCCGGTGAATCAGATGGGTGTTATGGCTGGAGTCATATGGGCGTTCTACCTCCTGGTTCTACCACTCTACTTCTATCACAAGGAAGTCATCGATCTTTCGCGTAAAATCATTGCTTGATCATTAGATCATTCAGGGTGTTCGCCATACGTCACTGAACACTTTAGATGATTCAAGAAAATGTCCAGCATAGTTTTAGGAGCAGAGAGTCTTTGCCAGTAGGACAGGCAATGGATTAGCTCTAGCAAATCCTCAATTTACAGTACATTTCCACATGCTGCCAAGACAACAGTGCAAGCTAAGGTCGAGTGAGAAGAAAAGTACGGCTCCATTCCCAGCGACAAGAATGCCCGGGTATTTCTGCCGAAACATGGTTGGTAATACGACCCATGCCCTAACGTGGGTTATTACCGTGCCCCGCGAGCTGCCGGCTACGGGAACGAAGCCGACGAAATGAGTTAACTATTGAATCTCTGACCTCCTGTCGGGGAATCATCATGTTCATGCAGAATAAATAGCGAGATGTATTTGGGAAATGATTAGTTCGACATCCGTATGATAAGCTGAACCTTTCGCCGCTGGGTACTACTTGAATTCACGCTGCTGAACTCCTATGACCAGTCTTTTCTCAGATCCATGAAAACATTGAAAATGGTTGTCTGGAGTCGATTGATTCGCTTTATTGCGACTGACGGGCGAATCCTCCGTGGGGAGCCGATTCTTCCAACACCGAACTTCGACTTGGGGCACACGACGGAGGAGACAAAACTCACGGCAAGGGTCATCACTGGTGTCGATGCTTACGATACGGCTGGAAAGACCAAAGTTACAGACGAGGTTGTGACAGTAAAGAAGTTGCTGGGACCGTTGACCCAGAGCGATGTACCGATAATACGCTGTGTCGGGCTGAATTATGCAACACATAGTAAGTGACAAAATTCCTCGTATCCCGACCTGGAAATCCCACTAAAGCACCGACACAGTAAGAGAAGCCGGCCGTACTCCACCCCCGTTTCCCTTTATCTTCTTCAAGCCGACCACTACTCTCCTCGATCACGGCGCTGATGTAGTGATTCCCAAAATCGCACAAGACGACCAAGCTGACTACGAGGGAGAATTGGTAAGTGGTAGATCTTATTCCAAGCCATGAACTAATTACATTCAGTGTATTATCATAGGTCGAGATGCAAAAGACATCCCCCTAGCTGACGCCTTGGATTACGTTGCAGCGTACACAGTTGGAAATGATATTTCCTCACGGAAACTGCAACGTGATCCTGAGAAAGCAGGCCGGATACCACAGTGGGGATTCTCGAAAGGTTTTGATACTTTTGCACCAATGGGTCCAGCCCTTGTCAGCAGCTCCTTGCTCCCGGATCCATCGAAGTTGCAACTCAAGACCGTTGTGGATGGGAATCCAAGGCAGGAGGAATCTGTTTCCGATCTTTTATTCGATTGTGCCTATTTGGTTTCGTATTTGTCGACGGGCACAACATTGCAGAAGGGCAGTGTGATAATGACTGGAACACCGGGAGGGGTTGGGGCGGGCTTGCAACCACCTCAATATCTGAGACCGGGAAATGTGATGGAAGTCTCAGTCTCTAGCATCGGCACTTTGCGAAATGGTGTGGTTTTCGCATGATAAGTTTGAGATAATAGCAGTACCTCCAAAGTAGGCTATAAAAAATAGACGTTTAGATCTTGTCTTGGTCGGTCCAGGTGAAGCTGTATTGTTTTTGTTTCGCAACTTTGGAGGGCTTAGTTGCTAAATTTTTCAGGGCTTAGGTCCGAAGGAACACTGTAGAGAGCAGGTATTACTATGAATTTGATTTCTCGCCTAATTAACTTCACCTTCTAGTACAAGGCCAAAAAGTGGAGATGTTTCGAGCATTATTCTTCTGTGAGTAAACTTAAATAATGAGTATGACGAATTTTAAGAAGAGACTAAAGATTCTACGTCGGTAACCTCCGTACGATAAAACCCTAGAGCATCAAGCATGGGCTTGTCGTCGAAGCGGTACATATACACAGTCTCGCTATTTTCAGCGAAATGCTGGTATCTGTGCCAGGCGGGTATACAAAAAGTATCTCCTTTCTTCCAGGCAAGTCGCTTCCCACCCACTTCCGAATACCCTTTACCTTCGATGACATGATAGACTGAAGATGCTGTTTCTCGGGTCACTGTTGACGCTCTTCCAGCATTCAATCTCTCAGCGCGACCGCCAAGAGTTTTACTCACTACCACATCATAAGCTGCTATATCCAATGTAAAAGGGGGTTAAATGTACCTTGGCTACCATCTGCTCTCAAATACGGCTCAATAGCGTAATATCCTTCTTGAGCGTCCAGCATTGCTTGCATTTTTGACCAAGGGAAAACAATGGGTGATGCAGAGGTGTCCACATCTTTTGCAGGGTATCGGGATTCTTGATAGTGCTCGACAAAATGGACCGGAAAATGGACAAAGTTGGGCAGGTCAAGGCCGTCTAGCCATATCATTGGCCCCGAGCCATCCTTGCCGTGATCGTGCCAATTCCAGGTCGGGGTGAGAATAACATCTCCCCGCTGCATTTTTATTCGCCGTCCGTGAACTGCTGTAAAGCCACCACTACCTTCGATGATGAAACGCATAGCAAAAGCTGTGTGTCTGTGAGCCGGTGCTGTTTCGTTGGGCATGACGAGCTGAAGGCCAGCGTAAACTGTGTCCGTTGTGAACGGGGCATCTGTGAATATGGAGTCAGATGTTTGCAAGGTTTTCTCGTGCCAGGGTTGGTTTGAACTCACCCCGGGCTGGATTCACAAGCATTAGAACTCTCCTCTCTGCTTGCTTGTCTGTAACCAGATTACCCGCACGCAACAGAAATGGACGGATGCTATCATATCTCCAGACGTGGGGAACAGTAGTGGGATTGGGAAGAGGAGGATTCAGCCTTGTCATTTGGGCCCAAAGTGGCTTGACATTGCAGGAGTCGAGATCAGACAGAAGGCTTTCCGTATTATCTTTGGATGAGGACGAAGTCGCTGACATGTCTGCCACTTGCAACATTGGATTGGTCATGGTCATCACGAAGTGCGATGGGGTGATTCTCTGGAGCAGAAAGCTATTAGTTGAGCGACTACTTGAAATACAATAGATAATAAGGATGTAGTACCCATACCGGATCTATAGTGGAGAATGAAGTAATAAAGGGGGTTCTACAAGCAGACTTACCCCCTCCATATCCCAGAATTCGGGGAGCACGGGAGACTCGAGGTTTCGGAAAGGAGCCGGATACAGAACATGGGAAAGTAGGTAATGCCACAGTGGGGTCCTGGAATTAGCGAGGTTTAACTATCCGCAAGACCCGTTCTACCCCCGCGTTCCGCCATGTTTAGATTTGCCGGCTCTTACTGATTTCACGTGATGCTGGTGATAATGTAGTGGTAAGGGAAGGATCCATCCTTTTGATTATTTTCGCGCACTCTGCCTCCTGTTTGAAGGATTACCTTGAAATCAATTCACCATGGTTGCTCTCGAAGTCTCTGCTCGGTCTGATAGTATGGAGAATTGCAAGACCACAAGGCAAAACTCCCTAAATAGCACGGAATCTACGCATACCAAAGTGCCAACCACAACATACCCGACAAACTCACTTCAATTTCTCCAGAGGCTCATAGAGTCTCAGAAAGTCGACAATAAGGCTGATTTGCAGCCGCTTCCAGCCGAAGTACAGCTGAAGATCGTCATCGTTGGAGCTGGTTTGGGAGGTCTTGCAACAGCAATTGCACTGGCGCGGCATGGCCACTCAGTGACTGTCTTAGAGCAGGCTCATCAACTAGGAGAGGTAAGACAACCCAAAAGATTTCGCTCACTTTACTTTTTAAATAGACGCTGAATTTGAACTATTAGGTCGGCGCAGGTATCCAAATTCCTCCCAACTCGGGCCGACTGCTCGAACGTTGGGGAGTTAGCCAATTTCTCACAGGGAAGGCTAGCCAGCCTCAAGGAATAACATTCCGGCGCTGGCAGGATGGCAGAATAATTGGATATACGAAGCTAGGCTCGGAGTTCCGCGAACACTTCAGAGCCCCCTATGCTGTGGTTCATCGAGCAGACTTCCACGAAGCTTTATATCAACGAGCAATACAGTTGGGAGTAGAGGTCAAGGTAGATTGTAAGGTTGTGGCATATGATTTGGAGGCCCCATTGGTGAGATTGGCCAGTGGGGCATGTATTATGGCAGATTTCATTATCGCGGCAGATGGTAGGAGAAACTCATGACTCCTAGGTGCTTCTACTAATTGAAAAGGGGTCAAATCGACAGCGCGACAGCTCATTCTTGACGGGGTGGACTTGAAACCTGAACCAACTGGGTTTGCCGCATATCGGGCTACAGTCGATGTGCAGATGATAGAGGGGCATCCTGATATTTCCTGGCTGATCCAGAAACCCGCGCTAAATGTCTGGTAGGCTTTGCCTCCGAAAACACTATTGGCATCTCACATTAACTTCCGCTCATAGGATTGGAGAAAATCGGCATGTCATGGCATATACCATTGGTTCTGGAAAGTCACTCAACATGGTCCTGTCTCATGTCGATAAATCAGATCCTAGTACATGGAAAGCTGAAACTGCAATTGGAGATATGAGAAAGGAGTTCACTGGCTGGGACCCCAAGTTAGTTGTCTTCATCTTTTGTGATACCATCGATTAGCTGACACTATCGTCGATACAGCCTGACGAAAATAATCAACATGATCGACAGAACCATAAAGTGGCCCCTCGTGAGTGGCTCGGCCCTCCCAACCTGGTCATCCCGTTCTTCAAAAGTCCTGATCCTCGGGGATGCTGCTCATGCTATGGTTCCATACATGTCACAAGGGGCGGCGATGGCAGTTGAAGACGGTGCCGCTCTTGCCACTGTCCTAAATCTTATTCGCGAGCGCTCCTCTCTCCCGTTTGCTCTGGCTGTTTTTGAAAGGGAAAGAATGAGGCGCACAAGAGGAATGCAAGAAGCCAGCCTGATCAATGGAATACTATGGCATTACAAGGATGGAATAGAACAAGAAGCCAGAGATGCTGCAATGTCAGCTGAAACGGAGGGAAGGAACTTCTTGTCCAGTGCGAACCAGTGGAGTGACCCAGTCACGCAATGGTGGGCTTATGGTTATGATGCTGAGGCTGAGATGAAGAAAGCATGGCATGTAGCAATCACAGAACTAGATAGGAAATCTTGCTAATGTATAAACTCACTTCCATTTCAAGTTGGCAAAATTTATATCAAAAGTAGTGTAATAAATTGACTGTTCGCTGGGGGGTTTGGGGGAACACATTAAGTCAAGCATAAGATAAGGCTTTGTGATTGTTGGGGTTATTATTAATTATAGATCAAGATAATTAATTTGAGCTAATCACCAAGCTTCCATTTATTAAGGCCGTGTCAATAGAGACTTCACCAAATACTTTCCCGTTGAAGTCACCGTAGCGGCTCTTGATATGGAAGTACACCACCCCCTTGGATGTGGTTTATGCCAACTGATCCATAACCCTAGCTCTCCTCTGTCTCCGCTCAATGATATCCTCCAGGGCTCCTTTCTCTACAATATGGATCTCATCACTTAACAGCCCAGCCCAGCCCGAAGGATGGTTAATTAGAAGGAAAAGAAAAGAGAAAGACATGCTGTAGTAGGGGGTGGAAAACATACGATCACGTATTCTTAGCAACTTATCACCCTATGGGATAAAGATCTTATCCCCGAGATCCACATAGTTTACCATGATGCAGAGTAGCGTTTACTTTAGATCATTCCAATGTCTCCGTTAACCCTCGTAGAATTATTACTGACAAATCTTCTAGTTAAGTTATAGGCCGAATCTTTGCCAGTGTCTTTTACTTTCAAGATCTACAGAGTATTCGAATACTTGTGGGGAAGGGCACAGAGACTCACTCCTAAAATATGAACTACTTTAATCAGAGGAGACTGTGTGGAAGGCCACTATAGGGAGGGTAAAGAACAATATTCGTGAAGTGGGATCTGAGGGATGAAGAAAAAATTTCATCTACAGAGACAGTGTACGCGTAGTATTAAACGAAGAGTTAAGCCCTAAATGGACAAAGAATCCGTGAACCCTGGGGTTAAGCTTTGTTTCGGATCAGGTCTTTACCACGCGACAAACTGTGACCTCTATCTATAGCAGGGCAATAGAAATTATGAGCCCCATAAACGCGATACTGCCAAATTCACAGCTAAAACCTATGCCCCCTATAATTTCAGGAAAAAGCCGGGTCCCAGATGACTTGGAAGTGCTGGTAGCCGTCGCCGCACCTTGAGTAGCAGTTGACTAGAACCCCGTCAGTTATCAAGAACTTTCATGATCTCCAGGTAATACCAAGAGCTTTGGAGAAATGGGAACCATAGACTTACTGCAGGCTTCGGAGTATTCGCAGCATTCGGAGTACCTGTAGCGGGGCACAGGGGTAGGATGGTGGTGCTGAATCCAGGAGCATAGCTAGGCTCGTTCTTTTCCAAGTACTGGTAGCACTGCGAGGCAGCCACGCCAAAGCCAACCGTGGCAAGGGGGTAGTATTCCAGGAGGGAACTGGTACAGAGACAGCTGGCCTGTGATGCGGGAGGCAAATCGTAGAAACCTGATGTGTCTATCGAGCAGTATTCGAATGCATTGCTAACAACGGAGCAGCCCTCCCAATTCGATGCGCTGTAAGTTTTCACTCCCGCAGTCTCTGACGAGACTACAGCGCGCCACGTAGTTCCTCCTGGTAAGCAGTCTCCCGAAGGGAAGCCTGAGCAACAGCTGTCGATGTCGGGGGAGATATCTGTGCACGAGGAGCAGAGTATTTCGGGAGCGGAACCACCTTCAGCATCTATTACATAGAATCAGTATAAGTTTTATCTTTCTCCCAGATCAGGCACCTTTACATACTGCCAATGTTAAAGTCGCCATCAGCTATTTCGTTCCAGCTGACCGCACAGCCACCGAAAATTCCCCATTGACTAGAATTGGTGGGGTTCCAGTGCGGATCACTGACAGTCGAGGTTGGAGTCGATTGAGCTGCAGCCCACAACGCAAGGTAAAGAGGCCATAGTTGCAGGCCTAAGAGCCGCATCTTTCGTTTGAAACAGAAGAGGGGGCAGGGGGGTGTTGGACCAGGCTAGGGGGGAGAATGCGATCAGAATGCCAGAACGAACATGAAAAGAGATCAAGAGGGGCTGTGCTTAATCTCGACGCACACTGAGAGCTGTATTTACAAGACCAAATTGTCACATTCGTCAGGAACACCGAAGGAGTGAGCTATATAGATCTGGACGCGGCTCCAAAACCCACGCAGTGACACTTTGTGGCGCTACCATGATTGATTTTGGCGTTCAAGTCTGCCTTCATGTTCAAATCTATACTGGTTACATACTAGCCTGATTTATACAAGTCCAATATATATGAATGGCTCACCGACTATGAAGTTGGTCACTGGCGATAATAAATAACAAATCGCAAAGGCGATTGACAGCCATCAACCTGGGCTGAGTATGGTGAAAAAGCCAGAAGTCCAATTCAACAAAAGCCTCGCCTCATATATTGAATGATCACAATTCAGGGGTTAGCCTAGGCTTGCGCTTCTGGTTAGGGCGCGTCACGGGGTCCCTGATTTTGGCGGGTCGACTCGGTAGGTTTTAGGTTTTAATGGGTACATTTATTTGGGCATCAGGCTACAATGCAGCAACGCACGCCTTCTGAGCGCCACTCGCACACGACTTCCTAATAAAGCTTACCTTATTTCTGGAGCGAGCGAGACAACGAGCCGTAGATAGAGCACACACCGCCCCCCGTCCCCCGGGTACAGGGATTGACCAATCATATAACTCCGTTGATTTGCACTGCTTGCGACAAGGCCGATATCTACTCGACATTATAGCTCTAGTTAGACGCAGCTGCCGTATATCGCTGAGAGAGGCTAAGGGGCCGCTATAAAGCTACTACAAGCTCGACCAAGGATGTGGCTTTTGCACCCACCAAGATAAAGGCTTTTAGCTTGCCTCTTCTCTATTTCTAATATCTTTACAAAACTTGGAGCCTGGGGGGATACCTCCTTATATAGTTAGATAAATATAATTTGTCACATTTCAAGCACCTCTCGAATTGTTAGAACTTTCTGTATAATAATATCAATAATGGTATTATTACTATTCTAGACACTTAAAAATTAATCCGATCTTTGAGAATATAAATTTTTTTTTTGAAGCAAAAGTGAAGTAATATAAAAAATATAGCGAAAAATTATTAGAGTAAGAGGGGGAAATGATCAAGACTTCTGACGGGAACAAAAGTAAAGAGATTATTCAGAAAATAGATAATCAGAGTAATCAGTAAAGAGGAGGAGCGAGAAAAGGAGGGTGCGAGTTTGGAGGCCAGAGAGATGGGAGATAGGGTGAAATTGCGCATGTTGTTTGTAGGGAGTATTTACTTGTATGTCCTACTGCTCTATAAAGGACAGTTTTAAATTAGAACTAGGCAAGGTCTTTCCCGGTAACCAAAACTATATAAGTAAAGGAAATTGAACCGCTTTTACAATTTGATGACCTGAAGAGCGTGATAGCCTGATGCAGAAGTTACAAGTCCCCCCCCCCCCCGCATCCTAGACCGCATCAAACACTACGGCTCTTACAAACACATACCAGCCACCAAGTTCAGAATCTCTTTTCCATCCTTTGTTTTTTCCAGCTCCTCAGCCAATCTCTCAGGAGCAGCTGTCGCTGTAGCCTTAGGATGATCCTGGATCCACGACGATAATAGGCTGATATTAGACTCAGCGGGAACGGTCGGCGTAGGAGCAATAGCGGAAGTTGTTGTTCTATTTACAGCAATTGAAGTTGATAGATCGCTGGCGTGGCTGATAGGAGAGGGAACTGCAGCTGAGGTAGCAGGCGCTTGGGGATCCCAGCTTGGGAAGGCATGGACCCAAGATGCGAGATCTTGATACACGGAAGCCCAATATGAATCAGGGGTCATAATTGCGGCTGTTGGGATCGGTATTGTTGTTGTTGCAGCATTGGATGGGTTGGTCAATTGAGTTATCACCGAGGTGGGTTGGCTGAGACTGAGGCTGCTGGCCGATGAGACTTGGACGATGCTTGTCGAGTTACGTTTCTGCTGCTCTAGCTCTGACGAAGGACCGAGAGATGTGATGTTGTGAGACGTTGTAAGATTCTTTGGAGATGTGACGTTAGTGGTAGATTTGGTGGTATGAGCAGCGGAGATATTCGCTGGAAATGTGCTGTTGAAGACAGACGTAGTGTTCTTAGAAACTGCAGTGTTCACTAGAGAGGTAGCTTTGGCACTAGATGCCGAATTGAAGAGAGACGAAATATGGGAGGGAAGTGTGGCGTTGATCCAAGACGTTGCACTGAGAGGAGTGGCAGACGAGTTTCCAGAGGTCGCCATGTTGGTCAAGGGAGTAGACGTTGCGTTAACTAGGTAAGATCCAATCCTTTGGCCTCCCGAGACACGAGTCGAATTTTGATTGCTAGGGGAGCTCGTTGGTAACAGCTTGTGCTTCGAGCTCCGGTGTTTGTGGTCAGCCCTCGAGAGCGACGGATGCAGGGTTGGCGAAGCCGTGATTACGGGTGTGTAGGAAGTCCTAGCAGCAGCTTTCCCACGACCCGCGCTATAGATCCCAGCTACATATTCTCCAACAGAAGGCATGGTTGTTGCTGCAGAAGCGGTGTTTTTCGTCTTACGCGAAGTCATCGGAGCGCAAGTCGTCTTCGATGGATCCTTGGGCATACATCTTCGACCGGTCTCCAAAAGTGGTGCCTTTAAGACTCTTGACTTCGGTACCGCAACGCGATTTCCCTTCAACCTCAAATCAACCAAGAAATCTTTCAAAATATCCTTCGAACCGGGGCATTCCTTAACCAAAGGCCACTCAAAACCATGCTCCTCATCTGATTCAGCACAGATGAGAATTAGTTGATCTTCATCAATCTCAATCATCGAGTTGGCGAGAGGATTTGGATGTTTCGACTCATCTGGGTTGGCATGATGAGTATCGCAGCTGAAGCAATATCCACTCGGCAAAAGAGCGAGGTCCAAAGGATCGATCTCAACGGTTTGAGGATATTGAAGACCGATGTTGACCATCGCCTTGAAGGGGATACCGATCCTGGTGCGCATGTTGTGCATCAATTGGACAATTTGATTGAAATTTCGAGAATCATCGCTGAAGTCGCGGGCGAGGATACCGATAGGAGCAGGAGATGATTGAACGCATGTTGCAAGGAGTGCTGCAAGCAACACACTGGGGAGAGATAGAAGCTGCATGATGCTCAAGGTATTCGATAGTTCAGAACGCAATTTGCAATGCAATATAGTGAAATGGATAAAAGGAAGGAAGAATGTAAGTGTGAGAAATGAAATATTCCTGGTGGGATCTGGCCCTAACTTGCCCTGATCCTAGCCATACCGTTTTCATAAAGATATGGGAGATATCGAGCAATTACAACCCTTTAGGATGGTTTAGCAAAACTATCTTGCTGTTCAACCATGGTTGCTTCCGATTTCAGGGTCCATCAAAGGAATCAAAAGGTACGTCCCGCCATTATCTCCCCTTTTCCTCTCTCAAAGATTAGACAACTTAAAACACCCACAAAGCCACTTCTTAGAATTGCAAGAAGATTCTAGCCCATCGCTGCAAGGTAGTCATAATCTTGTGAGAGCAGAGCGGACCTGTAGTGGAACATGCACCTTCCACTTGAAAGCTTGTTGTTCTCCTTGTAACCAGAACTATCGCCAAGCTTGAACATTTGCATCAATTCTCACTTACTGACACATGTCTTTCTTAGTTGTACCTCTTTTCCCACAAAATCCCAAAAATGGTTGTCATTAGCACAAAGACGTCACAGCATCCAAAACCTTTCCTCCTACTCCCAGCCTGAATTTCCAGGCACCCAGCTGCAGCCCCACCATCGCAGATTCCCAAACCACTTCACTCCAACAAAGACTCCACAATGTAATAAAGCAATAACTTCCCCACCCGGGAAGCCAAACCCTTCACCATTCCTCCTCCAAGCATACGGAGCCTGTGGCGACGAACGAAACGCAAGATGGTCGCGAATAATACCCATACCGCCTTTTTCTATGGAACTCTGGTTGTTACCCCTCCCCCACCATCCTTCCCCCCTCTTTCCCACCCACCACAAATACTGACAAGAGATGCAATCACAGATGGCGCTCCCAGTCCTCCACCGCGTCCTCTACGGCACATCGAACCTTACCCCCAAATCCCACCCCACGTACCACAAACTCGCGCAGAACCTAACAATCCGTCACGCGCTCCTGCACAAGCACTGCAGACACCGTGTCCGCGGCGCCGACTACCCGGGCATGATATACGATCCTAAATCTTCTGTACGTGGGACGTTGGTTACGGGTTTGCGAAGGGAGGATGTTAGGAGCTTGGATAGGTTTGAGGGGAGTCAGTATGAGCGTGTTGTTGTCAAGGTACGCGTTTTGGAGGGGAAGAAGGGGGAGTTGAGAGAGGGGGAGGAGGTCGAGGCGGAAACGTATTTGTTTTTGTATGAGGAGGATTTGGAGAAGGGG
>Ga0182030_10017463_pt1 | contig 13847 bp, 12 predicted proteins | sample 812S3MmetaG_FD_121299 | JGI IMG/M metagenome (GOLD analysis project Ga0182030, IMG submission 121299) | Permafrost microbial communities from Stordalen Mire, Sweden - 812S3M metaG (Illumina Assembly) | ecosystem: Environmental > Terrestrial > Soil > Wetlands > Permafrost | place: Sweden... | reverse complement strand
TAATGAGAGCGTGGGTAGATTTCTCACGCGAAATGCTTCGGTATTCGATATCCCCCGCGGATTCGGCCGGCGTGCTGGTAAAAGCGCTGGAACGGATATGTTTTTTGCATGCCAAGAGCTATTTTTCACAGGAAAAGACCTACACGCGACTTTCTCTATATAGGGACGGCGGTGCAGTCATTGTGACGGAGGTGTCGCGGGAACAATGGAAGCGATTGATATTAATAACGCTGCTTAATAAAGAGGTGTGGGATGGAATTGAGGAGACTCTTGCGGATAAGGTAGGAAGAGAGCCGCTGGCAACCTTGCGCGGGGAACTAAAAGTAATCCTTGAACAGTGCTTCTTCGACTTCATTGAGGATTTGACTGAAGCTACTCAGCGAGACTTTGAGAGGAATTGGAAGGATCGAGATGTAACTGCTCAGCAACAGGAGAACATCCGCGCTATCGTGACTGAAGAGGGGGATAAGTCGGATCGTTTCAAGGAATACATTTCAAAAAATTTGACTGGACAGCGGGTAAAGAAGGCGAAGAACCGGTTGCGTGCAGTATTGGAGTTGGAATGACGTGAATGACAGCGGGAAATGATATCGGTATCGCCCGATGGCCAATTCGGGAGGGGGCGTCGGTGCCGCGGGTCGTTGTTGTTCAAAAGGAGGACTTAGACGAGGTTCGGTATTTTGTCGAGGAAGGCGAGCTCAAAGGGATTCAAGAACTCTACTACGTTGTTCCAGAGGCGAAGTCATATTTGCCCGCCCTTCAGTATTGGCTGAAATATACGCGGTATGGTGATTTACCGGTAAGTTGTGAGGACTCGGATGTGTCCCGGTTTTTTCTGCGGTGGGAGGCGATTTGTGCTGCTCCATTCGCGGTTTCAGCGCGGGAGCTGAAGGTGATGGTCGAAGAAGCGCCTTTGGCAGTGAGGGCTGCGATTCCATCACTCGAGAATATTAGCGATTGCCTGTTATTGGCTTACGTCAAGATAGCGCAGGCGTTTCTTTGTGCGGAGGGGGCATATTGCGATTTTCGGCCGTCCATCGATACCCGGAGTTGGTGGCGACGACAGCCGTCACAGGCCGCGCGTGTTGCGAGCAATTTGGAGCAATTGGCGGGTTTCTCCTCTCGTAGTGCTGGATTGCAGCCGATTGTGGACAGCGCTATTGAAATTGGGGATTTCGTGTCAAGGCTGGGGCGCGGAAATATTCGGGAGGCGCTTGATGCCGCTGCCGCATGTTGCCTTAAGGCGGGGGAGATTCAACTGGTAGGGGGGCAATCTGCATCGACGGTGCTTTTTTTTCACCGAGCTTTGGACTTTTTTCTACAAGCACGATGCTTTGATAACGGATTGCTTATAGAAACCGGTGATGGACTGGAGTTCGCGAGTTCAGGCAGGGACAAGCAAGTGGGTATTCTTAGTTGCTACAGCGCTCTAGTCGATAATCAGATCTATGTTCGAAAGCGACATCTCCGTGATGCCATTTGGGCCTGTAATGAGATTCGTAACAATCTGATTCTCACACATTCCGTGTATGGAGCATCTGTTCCGTTTGTTGTGAGATATAGAACTGCGATTAGAGACGCAATTCAAGAAATTGATGGTGCTGCTGCAAGAAGCGTATTGGGGCGGACCGTGGGCAGCACTCAGGGGTACCATCTGAATCCGGGGATTATCTTCGCGTTAGAGGAAGACCTGGGTGCCTGCGTTGTTAAATGCGCATTGGCCTAAAAGTGCCGGTAGCCGAATAGAGTAGTGCAGAGAGGGCATTGTTCAATTCGTCTAGGTTCTGTGCAAGTTTTCGGAAATAGAGGCGGTCTTTTCTGCCATAAGGTAGTTAATCAAGAATGGGTGAATAATATGGCTTCGAGAAAAAATAAGCCTTATTCAAAGGGTGAGCTAGAAGTAATTCTTAGCATGGCGCCGACGAGTGCGAATATTGCTCATCTTAGTGAGCTTTTGGGGCGGAGCGAAAAGGCAATCGAGGTCGTATACAAGATTGCCTTCGAGCACGGACCATTTGGGAAGGATGCGGAGGTGCAGACGCGAAAGATTCTTGCGGCTAAGAAGCGGGTGGGAATAGCTATTGGGCGAAAGAATCAGTGAAAGTGAGCTCGGGGCAGAGTTCTTCTTATTGAAGTCGCTGGATTCGTTCTTTTACCGCGGACCAATCAGCGTGCGGCGTAAGGTGGCACCATGACCAACGCGTCGCAGCATTTGCTTCGACGTCGCTAAATTGCATCGCAGTGAGGACATGGCTAGTCGCGTAATTAGAAGAAGTACAGGCCGAGCCATTCGAAATCGCCACAAGATCTTTCAGGGCCAAGATAACAGCTTCGGAATCGATATCTCCAAAGCGCAAATTTACTACGTTAGGCATCGTGCTTTTAGGGTCGCCGTGAGTCGTTGGCTGTAGCGATGAAAGGGCCGCCATGAGTTTGTCTCTGTATTGTAGACACGCCTGTCTGCGGCTTTCATTTTGCTCGAGCGCGAGCCGCGCGGCTTCACCAAACCCGATCGCTAAGTGGACGGGTACCGTGCCGGGCCGGATGCCTCGTTCTTGGCCGCCTCCCCACATCAAGGGCGCAATCTTGTCGGTACGGGCATTTGCTCGGCGAACTAGTGCGCCAATTCCCTTCGGGCCATAGATTTTATGGGCAGTGATGCTAATGAGGTCGATCCGAGGGTGTTGTAGGGAGGCGAGATCCTTGCCGTAGCCCTGCGCGCTATCGGTATGCAGCACAGCCGGGTGATTGGCCAAAGCACCGGCGATGTCGGCGAGGGGCTGGATCGTTCCCGTTTCGTTATTGACGTGCATGACGGATACGAGAAACGTGTCGTCTCGCACGGCATCCAAAACCGCCTCCGCTGACACGACGCCTAGCGTACTAGGAGGCACCAGGGTCACTTTAAATCCGCGTTTCTGAAGCTCGGCGAGCGGTTCCAGGATAGCCTTGTGTTCGATGGCCGTAGATACGAGATGGGTTTTGCCCATACGCCTCGCTTGTTCGGCGAGTCCTAGAATAGCTAGATTGTTACTTTCCGTAGCCCCACTGGTCAGAATAACGCTGTCCCAATCCGTACCAACGACGGCCGCGATCTGCTGACGTGCTACGCGCACCCGATTGGCGGCGTGAGCTCCGTATTGATGAGTTCGACTGCCCGCATTGCCAATCTCCTCTCTCAGCGCGTCCGTCATCACGTTGATGACCTCCTCTTCTACAGGGGTGGTTGCATTGCAATCGAGGTAAACGGGGTCATTTTGCATGCTGAATAACAAATGTTTGTGAAAAATTGACAAACTAATTGGACATAAGTAATTTATCACATACATGCACGGCACAAAAGACAAACAGGGTGGGCGGGCAATGGACGCAAGATTTGGGTACTCGTTTCCCGCGATTCGCGGCATCCAGGCGCAGCGTGAGTATTTCACATCGATGTGCCCACTCAGGCTCATTCCAAAGATTTTTTTCTTCGATGAGGAGGAAGCTGAGCTGGGGCCAGAGCTTCGTGCCCAACGCACGCTGAACAAGACGCGGGTACCCGATATTTGCAATTACATGCTCAATAACCCGCAGGATTACGCATTCTCCGCCATCACGGCGTCGATTGACGCGGATATCCATTTCGAACCCTTAGGGACGGATCCCAGTTCATCCCGTATTGGGCTACTGCAGGTGCCCATGGATGCACGCTTTATCATTAACGATGGCCAGCATCGTCGTGCCGCCATTGAGGCGGCCGTCCGCGCTAAGCCCGAATTGGGCGATGAAAGTATCGCCGTGGTCTTTTTTATTGATCGCGGGTTAGAGCGCTGTCAGCAGCTATTTGCCGATCTGAATCGGTATGCCATTCGACCGACCCGCTCGATTGGGGTTCTCTACGACCATCGTGACGACATGGCGCAATTGGCCAGACTCGTCGTGATGAAATCCAAGATATTTGGCGACCTGGTTGAAATGGAACGTAGCTCGCTCTCGGCGCGCTCCCGTAAGCTTTTTACGTTGAGCGCCATATATACAGCGACCAGCGTTCTGCTAGACAAAATTAACCTACCGGAGCAACAAGCGGCCGCAGCGCTCGCGGTCAGCTACTGGGAAGAAGTCGCACGCTATATCCCCGAGTGGCAGGCGGTGCGCGACGGCAAAGTATCTTCTGGCGAGATTCGGCAGGGATACATTCACTCCCATGGCATTGCATTGCATGCGCTCGGATACGTCGGCAATTACCTCCTGACGACCTATCCGGACCATTGGAAGGACAAATTAAAGCCACTGAAGAAGATCAACTGGTCCCGGAATAACGCGGCTCTATGGGAGGGCCGGGCGATGATTGGGGGCCGTTTATCCAAGGCAACGCAAAACGTTGTCTTGACCAGTGCTGTGTTGAAGAGCGCGCTAAAGATCCCGCTGACGCCCGAAGAAGAGAAATTCGAACACGCACGCCGGAGAGGTAAAAATGTCTGATTCCCCCGCCCGGCGGCGCTCGTTCTTTGATGAACTAGGATTTTCCAAGACCGTTGCCGCGGCTTGCGACGAGATCCGTGCGCTGTACCAGTCGGACGAGACACCCTGGGTCATAGGCTATAGCGGCGGGAAGGACTCCACCGTGGTGACCCAACTGGTCTGGACGGCCTTGGCCGATTTGCCAGCAGAATCTCGCAATAAGAAGCCGGTCTATGTGATCACCACCGATACGCTGGTGGAAAACCCCATCGTGGCGACATGGGTGCGGACCTCTCTCGCTGCGATGGACTCTGCGGCCCAGGTCAAAGGGTTGCCGTTTCAGACCCGACTCCTGGAGCCTCCGCCAGCGGATAGCTTCTGGGTGAATCTCATCGGGAAAGGTTATCCGGCGCCTCGCCCTGGGTTCCGCTGGTGTACCGAGCGCCTGAAAATTAAGCCTACCAGTCGATTTATCGAAAACACCGCCAGTGAATACGGAGAGACGATCCTGCTGTTAGGAGCCCGCAAGGCGGAGAGCGCCACACGGTCGGCCAGTTTGACCAAGCGTGAGAGCTTGTCGAAGGAAGGATTGACGGCGCACAACGAGCTCGCCAGCACGTTGGTGTATGCACCGATCCAAGACTGGTCTAACGATGATGTGTGGACCTACCTCATGCGCAGTCCCAATCCGTGGGGCATATCAAACAAGGACCTGATGGTGTTGTACCGAGGGGCGACGGAGGACAACGAATGTCCCATCGTTGTCGATACTTCGACGCCCAGCTGCGGCAATAGCCGATTTGGCTGCTGGGTATGCACGCTGGTCGATCAAGACAAATCGATGAAGGCGATGATCCAGAACGATGTCGACAAGTCCTGGATGAGGCCACTACTGGAATTGCGCAACGAGCTGGATTTTCGAGGCGATACGCAGCGGCAGAAGGAGCTCGAGCGGCGCGATTTTCGCCGCCTGAGCGGCTTGCCATCGTTTAACAGAACGCGGGACGATCTGGTACCGGGACCCTATACGCAGCCATCCCGGGCGGCATGGTTGGAGAAACTACTGCAGGCGCAGACCACGATTCGTGAAAATCCCGACTCTCCCGCGCACGTTAAGAAAATTCAGCTGATTTCCGCCAAGGAATTACAGGCTATTCGCGATATCTGGGTGCGTGAAAAGCATGAAATCGAGGATCTGTTGCCCGCCATCTATGAGCAAGTGACGGGCACTCCTTATATAGACTCTTCCGAGGAAGTGCCCGTATTCGATCGGGAAGCACTGGCGATTCTCAATGAGGCGACCGGCGAGGACCGGCTGCACTATGAGACGCTGCGGAACCTGTTGGATATAGAGCATCAGTACCGGCGCGGGGCCAATACGATTGCCCGGCGTGGTCTTTTCCGGGAGCTGCAATCCACCGTTGAGAAGGGCTTCTTTTCAGACCGTGCGGATGCGCTGCAGTGGCTGAAAAGCCATGAATCTAACGACTTGGATACCGACGACCCGAGCCTGGACTATCTGGGGCCGATCATGCCAGCCCGGGTGACACAGACGGAGCCCGCCCTATTGAGCGATGATCAGGAGAACTCCGATGCGCTTTGAGCGCCTCTCTATTGGCAACCTCGGGGTATTCCGCGGGGAACATACGATTGATTTATCGATGACTGATGCAAGCCGGCCGATTGTTTTAGTTGGCGCGCTCAATGGTAGCGGGAAGACGACTCTGATCGAGGTATTACAGCTTGCGCTATATGGCAAGCGCGCGGCATTCGGGTGGCGCGGGGCGACGACCTATCAGCAGTATCTGGAACAGATTCGCAACAGACACGCTCACATCACCGACTCCATGATGGCGGAAGTCACGATGAGACTGGCGGATGGGCGACGCGTACGGGTGAAGCGACAGTGGATGTTTCAAAAGGCGCAACCCAAGGAATATATCTCCGTCTTTCTGAACGACAGTGATGCCCCGGACATGTCCCTCTCGGAAGGGTGGGAGGATGAGATGGAGCGCTTATTGCCGGCGCGCTTGTCCGAGTTGTTCTTTTTCGACGGTGAGCGCATTGAGCGGCTTGCAAATCCGGCACAGAGTGCGGATGTCTTGCGCTCGGCGGTGGCGTCTCTGCTAGGGCTCGATTTAGTCGATCACCTAAGTGCTGATCTTGAAATTCTCCGAACGCGGCAAAAGCAGAAAATGCTGACGCCGGCGGATCAAGCGCGCCTGGAGGGTATCAATAGCCAACTATCGGAGGTCAACCAGTCGCGTAGGGAGCTTGAACAGGAAAGAGCGGCCAGTGAAAATCGCCTTGATAGAGCAAAGGCGGAAAAGATGAAGGCGGATGACCTGTTTCAAGAGCGGGGCGGAGAGCGGTTTGCTCAAAGAGAGAAATTGGCCGATGCGGCGGCCGTGGAGCGCGGTCAACACAAAGCGCTGGAGACACAACTTCGCCAGTTAGCCGCCGGGGCGCTGCCCCTCCAATTGGTGGCGCCTTTGCTGGTAATAATGCGTAAGGACAGCAAGCGGAAGCGCCTCGGTAACGATCACTCGGCGGTTGTTGCGCTGAAGAAGCATCTGGATAAGTTCGAGTCCTGGGTGCGGGGCCGGTCATTCAGCGCCGCCGTCAAAGAGGACTTAATGAAATATGCGGCCAACGCACGGGCTCCCTTGAGCGCAGTCGCAACTCCCGATGGCCTGCCGTGGGAACGAATTGGCGGGAGACTGGATGTATTGCTGGGCGGCGGACTCCAGGAAACCATCAATACTGCCACTACGGTGTCAGCGCAATTGGTGCAGGCGGGTGAAAACCTCGCACGCTTCGATGAGCAATTGGCAAAGATTCCCGAACAAGAGCAGCTGGCTGAAGCCTTGCGGGCGCAGGGCGCGGCGGAAGCGAACTTATTAGCGGTATCGTCAGAGATTTCGCAGTACGAGGAGCAACTACGGCGACTTGATCGAACGCTGCACAGTCTGCGGCAACAGCGAGGGGAGCTTCTGGAGAAGACCGCTGAGGCGGGTGATGCCGCACGTGTTGCCGAATACTGCCAACGAGCCGGCAAGAGTCTGATGCGATTTCGCGAGCAGCTTGTGCGTAAACGGCGCGAGCAATTGGAGGGGCTCATATTGGAGGCTTTTCAATTGCTGGTGCGCAAACCGGATCTAGTGGGACGGATCGCGTTGGACAGCGAAACGATGGCGGTCAGTCTATTTACGCCAGATGAGCTGCCTCTGCTCACGACTCAGCTGTCGGCCGGCGAACGCCAGCTGCTAGCGGTAGCCATGCTATGGGGGCTCGCCCGCGCTTCAGGGCGTCCGGTGCCTGTCGTCATCGACACGCCGCTGGGCCGACTCGATGGAGAGCATCGCAAAACCTTGGTTGAGCGGTATTTTCCAGGAGCGAGTCACCAGGTGATCTTGCTGTCAACGGACAAGGAAGTAGACGCGGAGTTTAGTGAGATCTTGGATGACTCCGTCGCTCATCGTTATCTGATCGGGTATGACGAGGCAAAGCGATCCTCTGCGTTCTCCACGGGATATTTTGGGAGTTAGCGCCCATGGAATCACAAATTGATACGGTGCGCTTAGACGCCGATACCAAGACGCGCCTCTCGACGCTGAAGAGGCGAACAGGTATCGAGAATTGGAACATTCTGTGCCGATGGGCCTTTTGCCTCTCGGTCGCGGACAGAACACCAGTTCGCGGGATCCGTGAGCGAGGGGTCGGCGCTGTGGAGATGACTTGGAAGACGTTCGCCGGCGAGGAAGAGGACGTCTATCGGGCGCTACTGGTGCTAAGGGCCATGTCGGACTATGGAGAGATAGATCGCGAGGTGCTCGGTCGTACGGTTCGCCAGCATATTGCCCGTGGAGCGGCGCGCCTGGTGGGCAACCGAGGCCTCAAGTCGGCTAAGGATCTTGTCGAGGTCGCACTTGGTGCCGCTGGACCTCGGCCATCGACGGATTAACAGAAAGCGCTGGTTAGAACTGCAACTTGCGGGGTATACGTCGGGTACCCGACGCGATCATCTCAAAGGCTTCCCTGGAGTGGGCGGGTCCGGCGCTGACATGAAGGGGCCTGTCATGCCCATAAAAGTACATCCGATCGAAGGGACAGTGCTCCAAAATCCATTGGGCCACCTCCCGCATGTCCTCATCGACGACCAGAAAGTCGACGGCGGCGCCCGCCCGATCGCAAACTAGCTGATCGCGGCGGTCGCGCTCGCAGCCCGCATGTTGATCTAACTTGGGCGCAATGCGACCCTTAATCGAGGCCGAAAGGGCCTTGGACGAAAATCCATAGGTCAGCTTAATTCCGCCGAAGTAGTCAACGACCGGGTCCAGAATTTGAGTCGCGAGATCGAATAGGGCGTTATACGACTCCGGGGATTGGGGCACATTGTCGATGTGAGTTTGGTGCCAAGTCTCACCACATTCGATGAGATCTCGGTACCGGAAGACAGCCCCACAGGGCGCATCCAAGGGGGGTAGGGTGGTGGCACGCCCTAGCTCAAACCCTCGCACCTCGTATCGATGGCGGGCCAGGACGTTGTGGAAGTCTTCAACGGGTACCCCATGCTCGCTCATGTCGAATAGATGGAGGCTCTCGAGCCCTTCATCAAAGGCCACTTGTTCTGCGTAGTGCGGGAATTCCTCATTGACGTAACGAGATTTGTTGTACATGACCCTGGGCTGGTATTGGCCGGAATAGTCGAAAACGTCCAGGTCCTGGTCTCGTAGTCGAACCTTGATTCGGGTCGTCAGTGCAGGGGCGGGCCGACCCGCAAAGTCATCAAACTTCAGTAGGGTCACTTTCCCCGAGTTAATGTGTGCCTTCACAATATCGTAAGCGGTAGTGGTTCCCGCTAACGCGGTGGCGCAGCCGATGTAGACACGTAGGGACGCAGGAAGGCGCTCCACGAGGGACGTGTGCAGTTGTAGTGACTCGCCGGGGTCTAGCCATCCGAAGCCTTGCGAGGACGACGCTTCGCAGGCGGAAGCAATGAGTTGTGGGTCCTGTACGGAAAAAAGAAGCTTTTGTGCTTGCGATTCCGCGAGTGCGTACGATCCAAAGAAGGCTCGAATATCGTTCTGAAGGCGGCGTTCCAATTGAGTGAAGCGGCGTCGGCGCTGAAAGAATTGCAGCGCGAGCATCACCAGAATGTCGTCTTTGCGGCCCTGTTCCGATTGTGCGAGTACAGCCAGGTCGTTGTGTGCCAGACAAGCATTCAGCGCGCGTTTCGTAGAGCCAAACAACGACTGCGCAGCCACCGCGTCTGGCCACTCCTCGATCGTGGGGACCCTTCCTAGCTGCAGGCAGCAAGTCCATAGCTCCTCAAGATAGGCCAGCGCCTCGGGACTCTCTGACTTTTTCGGGAGGAGGGCCGCTTTTGGTCGCGGTGGACGATAAGCGACGACAGACGCGAGCCGGGCCCGAGCCACCCGTGATCGATCGGACGATTTGGCAATGAGATATGTCTGTTCGACGGCGCGATCCTTGAAGACATAAAAGACGCCAGGGGCAGCCGGGTACGCATCGTGATCTAACACGGACTCCAGGAAATGTTGCAGCTCGCCTTGGGTATAGTATTTCTGAAAGGTCCGTCTGCTTGTGACCACACCGTCGCGATAAAGGCGGGCCCCAGGCACGGAGTCCGCCCCGCCGATCATGGCGGCCACGGCTAATACCGACGAGGTCAAATTGAAGGCTCCCTCGAGTGCCGCGACCCGCTCCGCTTTGTCTTCGATAACGTTTATGACGAAGCCAATATTGACGACATCGGAAGTAACGCGGGGCGCATCGGGACGGTAATGCGGATCCCAGCCCTGGGCGGCAAAGCCACTCGCCTGCAATGAAGCGAGATCATCACCGCGACCGCATCCGTAGTCGAAGAACGACATGTTCGGCGTGAGTAATCCATCCCGAACGAGGCTCTGCACCGGCGCGGACATGCTGGAGCGGGAAAGAGCAGTACGGTAACGCTCAATATGGTAGATCTCGTCGGAGTACGTGCCGGAGGAGTCGTCTCCGACATCATTACCGAGAGGGACCAATTCGAACCCGGAGAGCGTATATCCCTTTTGGGCAATCAACTGCAGCCATTGGTTGCGAAATCCTATGATGGCGGTGTTCTCAAAGAGTCCGAGGGACTCGCAGTGCTGGGTCAGTACTGCGCAGGCGGGTTTGGCGGGGTGCGACTCTGGCAGAAGCAGCTCGGTCCGGTGAAGAATCGGGCGGTTAAGCGAATGATCATAGGCGCGGAATGTCACCAGGGAGGTGGGAAGATGAACGCGCCAGCTAGCACCCAGGGGTGGGAACGGTTCGTCGCCCAAGGATGGATAATCCAAAAGAGCAATTTCTTTCCGCTCGTCATCAATCCGAAGGACATTGAATGAGCGACACCCACGGGCCTCGGCCAGGGTTCTTGCCAACTCGACATCGCATCGAGTCGTCTCGGGCAACCCAGATAATTGACTGATGGCCACATAGTGTCGTCCGCGGACCTGTTTTCCAATGCCCGCGGGAACCGTCACCGAGCCAGCCGCGCTAGCCAAGGCGCATAGCTATCTAGCTTTTCCCAGACGGTGCGGTCGTGGGCTTCGCAGGAGCGCGACGTGCCTTAATCTTTTGATAGCAAGGTTCGCACCAGTTTCCGAACTTTGTTTGCGCTGGGCCAATCCGATGAAAATCATCGATCGGCAGCGTTTTCTTGCAATTGCTACAGAGCTTCGTCGTCATAATTGTTAAATCGTCCAGGAGACACGGTGACTGAATTATAGGACCTGATGCCGTGCCCTTTAGTAACTGTTTGACTATAGGCACCAAAAGCAGATCGGTTGGACGCTCTGCAGCCGTATACCAGTTGCAGCTGCAAGAAACTGGTGCGTCGCAGCAATCCATTTTGGCTCCTCGCGGGAATTCCATATTTCATTGAAAATACGAGCGATGGGCGCCACGGTACCAAAGGTTCACGCGACCCTGAAAGCGCGGCAGAGGGCCGAACGACACAAGTATCAGCCAGATATGGCGCTGCGGGTTCACCGCGCCTTGAGTTGGCTAGATCGCGCCGAGCGAAGCGTCGATGATCCAGACGGCCGGTTTATCTTCTTGTGGATTGCTTTTAACGCAGCGTATGCCACGGAAATCGATGAGCGCTTCCGTCTGTCGGAGCAGGCGACCTTTCAAGCGTTCCTCGGTAAGCTCCTATCGCTCGACCAGGCGAAGTGCTTCGATGAATTAGTGAAGCAACCCCGACGGGCATACGTCGTGGAAGTCGAAGCGGGATGCGCGAGAGGTATGAATGTTACCGCGAGGCCGTACACGAAGCGCCGCGCTCCGATCCTACTAGTATCATCCGCGATGAGCGAACGGTGGCGCAATCAAAGATGGATGCAATCCTGGGTATGGTGGCCTATTCTACAAGTGTGTCCAATGAGGGCTTTCCGTAGATCCCAACACGGGTCTGTGGCCGCCTGGATGGGCGAGCTCGAGTGGTTGGTTTGATTCAGTTCCGCAGTTGGGAGGGTCCTCATGGTTACGCTGACGGTGATATTGCTGCTGGCGTTCGTGCCGGCCTCACGGCGAGTCCTTTCTGGGTTGCTCCGGGGTGTTTTCGAACTCCTTGGGGTCGCGTTTGTCGTTACCCGTGGTTCGGGCGGGCGTCGACGAGGGTTTTGACTGTTGCGTTGACTGACGTCGACGAATTCAAGCAAAAACGGGGCGCTGGAGGGAATTTGGACGATTGCTGAGGTGGGGTTGAGGTTGCTGGTTCGTGTACGGCAATGATGTTTGAGATCCCGAGGAATTTGGGTATCCCGCAAGGCAAGACCTCGTGGTTCTGAGAAAGATGAAACTACGAGGTTGGTGGCATTCAATGACGAGTCGATGTCGGTGGTGCGGACTGCGTTATCCGGAAATGCCGCTTAGACCGCTGGGCGAGTCGCGGGTGACCGCGACCGCGCTGCTCCGGGTTCGCTAGCCGCTCATCCCGCTGACGCGGGACGGGTGCCGCCCTCCAAATCGCTCTCGCGGGCGTGCCACCGGCACGCTGAAATAAACTCCGAGTCTGGGTCGATTCTTTTGGGGTGGGGCTTGCCTGGGCTTTCTAGTTTACACGGCCGTTCTCGCCGTCAAGGCCTGCGCGCGGTTGCCCGTGCTCGCGAGTCGCTCCGCGAGCCTTGACCGCTGCGCTGCGCCGTGTGGGTCCGCTTCACCGGCAATCCGCCGGCATCGAAGCTGGAGAGTGACATGCGCAACATTGTCAAATCCCTGACGATCAAGCCGGACAGCGGCCGAGTGGAACGGAAAGTGGATTCCTTTACCTCGGGCCTTGTGCGGGAAACCGCCGGCGTTTACATTCCCGCGAGTGATGACGCCGTGGTCGATGCGGCGCTCAAGATACTGGCACAACGCGTGGCCAAGGGTAGCGTGCTGTCGAGTCCGAATGCGGTCAAGAGCTACTTGCGCATGCGGTTTGCCGATCTTCAATATGAGGTGTTTTGCCTTATATATCTCGACAGGCGCAATCGTCTGATTTGCTGCGAAGAGCTGTTTCGTGGCACGATCGATGGGGCGAGTGTGCATCCGCGCGAGGTGGTCAAGTCGGCATTGCGCAATAATGCCGCAGGTGTCGTCTGTTGCCATAATCACCCGAGTAATTGCGCCGAGCCGTCTCACGCGGATGAGTTGATCACCCAACGTTTGAAATCGGCGCTCGAGCTCGTTGACATCCGCCTGATCGACCACCTAATTGTGTGCGTTGGGGAAGCAGTCTCCTTCGCGGAACGTGGACTTATCTAGGGCTTCACGCCCGACGCGCGGCGTCCTGGCCGCGCGTATTTTGCGTATAGTCGTGTCTTCGTTCCTACGCTGGAACGTAAGCGGTAACCACGCGGCGTGATTGATTAGACAGGGAATTCGTGGATGTCGGAGCGCAGAGGGTTGGCGGCGAAGTGCTGCTTCCACAAGCGTGGCGTCAGTTCGGCGACGCGGCTGGCGGGATGTTCGCTGATCCGCTGCAGAACATCGACCAGGTAGGTGTATGGGTCAATGCCGTGCAGTCGGCAGGTCACGATCAAGCTCTGGATGACGCCGACGTGTTTGGCGCCGAGTTCGGTCCAGCAAAAGAGCCAAGCTTTGCGACCCATCGGAACAACGCGCAACGCCCGCTCCAAGTGGTTTGTGTCGATGGGCACATCCGGATCGGTGAGGAAGACTTCGAGGCCGACCCGCCGCTCGCGCACATAGTTCAGCGCCTGGATAAACGGGTTCGTAGGCGTGAAGCCTTGGCGCTCGAGTTGTCGATCGACCCATTCGAAGAAAAGCTCGACCAGCGGTTTGCTGTGCGTCAGTCGATGCAATTGCTTGGCATCGCCGACGAGTTTGCGATTGCGGATTTCCTCCTCGAT
>Ga0182030_10017462_pt1 | contig 13847 bp, 2 predicted proteins | sample 812S3MmetaG_FD_121299 | JGI IMG/M metagenome (GOLD analysis project Ga0182030, IMG submission 121299) | Permafrost microbial communities from Stordalen Mire, Sweden - 812S3M metaG (Illumina Assembly) | ecosystem: Environmental > Terrestrial > Soil > Wetlands > Permafrost | place: Sweden... | reverse complement strand
GTGGCGACGGCGGGGTTGTCGGGGATGATCGCGCCGTTGTCCGTGGTTTCGGCGGAAAAGGAGTTGGCACCGGCCAGTGCCAATCCCGTCATCACGCACGCGGCGAACCGGCGGAAGGTTTTCGGATGCGAAAAAAGCAGGCGGTCAGAGGGCGATGGTTGAGACATGAAATTGTTATAGTTTCATTTGATTCAGTTTGCGAGGAGCAATTCAAAATCTATCCGAAAGAGAGTTTGTGAGGTTGGCGCGATGGTGGGAAAGTGAGGCATACAGCCAAGCAATTCAACCAAAGCAGCGACATTATTTTGTTTTACCCGTCAGTGAAACAATCCAACCCAGCATGAAAATGTCCCAGAACCAGCAATCAAACCGTCAAAATTTTCCATCCGTAATGACTGGAGCCAGTCATCAGTTCCGCAACCTCAACCCATTGAAAACTCCGATGAAAAAGACAGCCATTCAAATACTCACCGCCCTTGCGGCAGTGGCGCTATCAACCGCCTCCACTTATGCCGCCGGGACGGATACCTGGCAAGGCAACCAAACCGACGCCAATTGGAACACGGCGGCCAACTGGAGCCCCAGCGCGGCGCCGGTCAATGGCGATTCGCTGGTGTTTGGCGCGGCTGGCACCGCCGGCACGACCCTGAACAACAACATTACCAGCCTGTTGGTCAACAAGCTCACCTTCAACAGCGGTGCGAGTTCGTTCATCTTCGGCGGCAATTCTTTCACGCTCGGCACCGGCGGCATTGATGCCAGTGCGCTGACCAGCGGCACCATGACGTTCACTCCCACGACCACCATCGGGAATGGCCTTCAGAAATGGAATGTGGGGGCGGGAGCCACGCTCGCCTTCGGCAGTCTTGGCGCTGGCGCGGATGCCGCTGACTTATACACCCCAAACGGAGCGATGGTTATTATATCAAGCACCGGCACCATCAAGACGACCACCGCCGATGGGTGGGGTTGGCGTAATGGTGCTGTGGCTGGCACCGGGCCGCTCGGGCCGGGGATGGTGATTGACAATGGCAACAATACCTATGACTGGGCGAGCGTTGGAACGCAAACCGCTGGAACAAGCCATGCGATCGTGGCTGCCACCTACACATCGGCGGTAAATGGGGATGCGCACAACGTGAAGGTTACCGGCAATACCACCGTGAACCCTAACGCCTCATGGGCCTCCCTCTTGGTGAGTGGTGCCACCCTGACGGCCAACACTGGCGGCACCCTTTCTATAGACACGGGTATTATTCTTCAAAATGGCGGCACCGTCGCTGGCTCGTGTCCAATACGAGCCAACGCTGACGGGCTTTACATCTATGTGCCCGACAGCGGCACGATCAGCTCAAGCCTTCAAAACAACGGTGTGAATGCTAAACTTCTATACAAGGCCGGCCCGGGGACTTTGTCTTTGACTGGTAACAACAGCTATACCGTGGGCACCAAGCTCTATGCTGGAACATTGTCAGTGGGTAATGCTTCCGCGCTCGGCAGCGGCGCTTTGACCATTAGCGGCGGCAACTTGGATTGCTCGTCTGCCAATTTGACTCTCAATAACAACATCGCGCAGAACTGGAATGCCGATTTCACCTTTGTCGGCACTGCAAATCTCAACCTTGGCTCCGGTGCCGTGACGCTGGGTGCAACCCGTCAAGTGACCGTTATCAACACGTTGACCGTGGGCGGTGTCATCGGCGATGGGTCTAATGGTTATGGCCTCACCAAGGCTGGCTCTGGCACCTTAAAACTCGCCGGTGCCAACACCTATACCGGTGCGACAACCGTGAACGCGGGCACGTTGGAAGTGGGCACCGCCGGCACTGGCATCGCTTCGGGCAGCGCCACGACGGTGAATTCCACCGGCACCTTGCTGGTGGATTCCGGTGCGACCGTCGGCAGTTCCACGGTCGCGGTGTCGGGTGGCACCATCAGCGGTGCCGGCATTGTCAGCGGCAACACCACGATCAACAGCAGCGGCGCGTTGACGCCTCGTCCCAGCGGTGGCAGTGCTACGACCCTGACCTTTGGCGGAAATCTGACCCTCTCGAGCGCGTCCGCTAATTTGACGCTCTCGACGAGCGCCGCCGGTTCCAATGACAAGGTCAATTATGGGAGCAGTGGCACTTTGACGTTGGGCAACAGCGACACCATCAACATCACGGGCACGACTTTTGATACGGCAAGCGATTATACGCTCATCACCTCCACCAGTGGCACGGTGAGCATGGCGACGACGCCGGCGCTGTATGTCAACGGGACGTTGAGCGACCAGACATCCGTGGGGAAGTATAAGCTCCTGATTTCGGGCCATTCGCTGGTGCTGCATTACATCCAAGCGGCACTCCCGCCCACGGTCAATTCCGTGAGTGCTGTTCCCAGTTCCTTGGGCCATTATCAGACGACATTGGTCACCGTGAATGTGACGCCCGCGTCGGGACAGAGCATTACCAGCGTGACCGTGGGCTTGGATGGATTGGGCGGGGCTGGCGACCCGGTCACGCTGACTGGTCCGGGCGGCAATGGTGCCGGCAATTGGACCGGCACCTTCACTGCGTCTGGCACTTTAACGAACGGAAACTACCTCATAAGTGGCCTTGTCAATCAGAGCGATTTAGGCAGCTCGCCATGGTCTGTGGTTGGTGGTGTCACGGTGACAAATTTAACCCAGGTGTGGAACGGCCTCGGGACCAACAACAATTGGAGCACCGGTTCAAACTGGGTGTCCGGTGTTCGGCTTGGCGCCGGTGACAGCGCGGTAATGGCCGGCAGCACGCAAGTGACGAACAATCTGGATTCCAATTTGAGCATCGCGGCGTTGACCTTCAACAGTAACGCCGGCAGCTTCGACATCACCAATGCCGCCAACACGCTGACCTTGACCGCCGGGGTGACGAATAATTCGACCAACGCGCAAATCTTGGACGTGCCGGTGGCGTTGAGCGCGGCGCAAAACATCAACGTGGCGGCGGGCAACGTCGCCATCAACCGTGCGGTTTCCGACTCGGGCGCCGGCTTCACCCTGCTCGGCACCAACACGCTGACGCTGTCCGGCACGAATACCTATAGCGGTGCGACAACCATCGGTGCCGGCACGCTGGCCATTGGAGGCGCGGGCCAGTTGGGCAGCGGGACTTACTCTGCGCTCATCACGAACAACGGTGCGCTGAATCGCAACAGCTCGGCGGCGCAGACATTGTCCGGCACCATTTCTGGCACCGGTTCTTTGACGAACAGCGGCAGCGGCACGCTGACGTTGTCCAGTGCCGGCAGCACCTATAGCGGCGGCACGACGTTGAGCACCGGTCAGATCACGTTGGGTGCTAGTTCGGCGGGTGCCGGAAGCACGGTCACCAACGGCCCGCTGGGCACTGGAACAGTGACGTTGAGTGGTGGCACACTGCAATTGAAGGCGCAAACTTTGGGCAACAACCTCGTCGCCGCCGCCAGCACGTCCTCGATTTTGGACAATTCCGTCAACAACAGCACCCTTTTGGGCAACTTGAGCGGTTCCGGCACCGTCACGCTTCAAAACACCGGCGGTGTTGGCATATCAGAGTATGGTGTCTCGCAAGACTGGAGCGGATTCACGGGCACGTTCAATTACATTACGGGCGGCAGTGTCCTCAATTTCAACCCGGGCGGCTCGGTGGTTGATCTTTCCCATGCGGCGTTATACACCTCGGGAACCATCAGTTATTCGACCATGGGTTTGAATGTGCCAGCCAAGTTTGGATCACTGTCGGGTCCGAGTGGTTACATCAACAATACGGTCTCCCTGGAAATCGGCAATTTGAACACCAGCACGGCCTTTGGCGGCGTCATTCAGGCCGGCGGCACCGTCACCAAGGTCGGCACGGGTGATCTCACGCTTTCCGGCGGCAACACCTTTACGAGTCCGCTGACGGTGGAAAATGGTTCGGTGACGGCGGGTAATAATGTGGCGGCCAGTGGCAGCGGGCCGTTTGGCACCGCCGCCGTCGCGCTGGGCGACGCCAACAGCATCGGCGGCAACTTGAGTCCGTCGCTGTTTGTCGGCAGCGGATTCACCATGGCGCGGGCAGTCACCGTCGGCTCCAGCAGCAGCCCGATCGGTGGCACCTACACGCTTGGCGGCAATTCCACCAACAACGCGACCTTTTCCGGCAACGTCACGTTGAACCAGAATCTCGTTGTCACCCAGGCTACGGGCGGCACGTTCACCATGTCCGGTGCCGTCAGCGGCAGCGGTTCGGTCACCAAGACCGGCGCGGGTGTGCTCAAAATCATTGGCACGAACAGCACCTACACCGGCAACACCACCATCAGCGCGGGCACACTCAAGTTGGGTGGCCAGAACCCGAATTTGCTTGATCGCTGGAGTTTTAATGGCGGCTTGACCAACTCCGTGGCGGGTGGCCCGGCGGCCACGGCCGCCGGTTCCGGGACGGCCATCAGCCAGGGCAGCACCAGCGTGACGCTGGCGGGCGGCGCGCACACCGCATCGCAGTATGTCTCGCTTGGCCAGAATCTGTTGCCAGGCAACAGCCCCGTCACCATCGAACTCTGGGCCACCATGAACTCGGTTCAGAGCTGGTCGCGGGTTTTTGATTTTGGCAGTGCCACGACGGATTACCTGATGATGCCTTGGACCCAGGCCACGGGTAATTCCAACTACCGCTTGGAATGGGTTAACGGTGGCAGTGCCGCCGACTTTGACGGATCCGGCGGTTACACTGCCGGTCAGGAATATCACATGGCGGTGGTCATCACGCCTGGAGCCGGCACCGGCGGCCAGAACCTGGTTCAGGTCTATGTTGGGCCGACCAACGGTAGTCTGACCCTGACCGCGAGCGGAAGCACGACCAAATCGCTGGCCAGCATGACCCAGAACAATATGTGGCTGGGCCAGTCCGAATTTTCGGGAGACACTGTGGCCAGTGCCACTTATGATGAAGTGCGCATCTGGAACTCCGCGCTGTCGGCCACTGACCTGGCCTCCAGCCACAACCTCGGCCCGGACGCTTTGCCGTCCTTGCCAGCTTTCAGCCCTGTGGCCGGTGCCATCCCCGGGACAACCAATATCACGGTGGCGTCCGGTGCGACGTTTGATGTTTCCGCCGCGACTTACACTTTGGCCAGCGGCCGGACGTTGGCGGGCAACGGCACGGTGACCGGCGCGGTGACGACCGCCAGTGTCACTTCATCCATCCAGCCGGGCGGGGCGGGTGTGGCCGGCACGCTGAGTTTCAGCACCAACCTCAATTTGAGTGGCGGTTCATTGCCGGTGTTTGACCTGAGCACCAGCCATTCGAGTGGCAACGATCAAATTGCGGTGGGTGGCAATCTGACGCTGAACAGCGGCACCACGGTTCATGTCAACGCCCTGGGCGGCTCCGCCAATTTGGACCAGACGGGCGACTATTTGCTCTTCAGCGTGGCTGGCACGCTGGCGATGGTCGGCACGCCGTTGGTTCAGTTTGACAATACGCCACCGGCGAACGCCGCCCACTACACGGTTATTGCCTCTGGCAACAATGTCGTATTGCATTATTCGGTAAACGCCGTGCCGACGGTGAACTTTGTCACCGTGACCAATACGGCCACCGGCACGGCCGTGGCCGTGCGCGGCCAGCCGGTGACGGTTTATGCCGTCGTTTCACCGGGATCGGGGACCATTACCAACGTCAGCGCCGACTTGAGTTCCATTGGCGGTTCCGCGTCGCAGCCGCTGACCTCCTTGGGCGGCAACAATTATTCATACACGCTGGCCGTTCCCCCTACCGCCACTTTGGGAGTTGACCAGATTGTGGTGCTGGCCACGGATACGACGCCGTTGAGCGGATCGGGTTCCGCGAACTTGACGGTGAACGCCTCGGGCGAGGTGTGGAATGGTAATGGTGCGGGCGCCAACTGGAGCACCGGGGGCAACTGGGCCAGCACTTATCCGCCGGGCTATGTTGGTGACACGCTCGACTTCCTCGGCGGCGGCGCGCAGACCTCGCCCAACATGGAGACCAATTACAACGTGGCCGGTTTGACGTTCGATGCTTCGGCCGGAGTCAGCTTCACCATCGGCAGCGCGGGCGGCAACACCCTGACTTTGACGGGAGGTGTGACCAATAATTCCAGCTACGCACAAACGATCAATGCGCCGATTGTTTTGAACGGCACCCAAAACATCAACGATCTATGGAGTTCCGGTGTCACCTTGGGCGGGCCGGTTTCGGGTTCGGGCGGCTTGACGATGGGGCCGGGCGCAGTCCTGACGCTTGCGGGTGCGAACACCTATACGGGCAACACCACCATTCCGATATTTGACACATTGAATGTGGGCAACAGCGCGGCCATTCCCAGCGGCCCCGGCAAGGGCAATGTCACCTTGCACGGCGCGTTGAACTTGAACGGCACGAATGCCAGCATGAACGGCTTGAATGCTGATGGCACGGTGGATAACAGCAGCACCAGCCCTGTCACCTTGACCGTTGGCAACGCAGACGCGGCCTCGACGATGGCCACCGGCAGCTCTATTCAAAATTCTGGCGGTGCGCTCACACTGGTCAAAGTGGGGGCCGGCACCCTGACGTTGAACTCGGCGAACAGCTACAGCGGTGGCACGACCTTGAGCGCTGGTCAGATCACGCTGGGTGCTGGTTCAACGGGTTATGGCAACTCCGTCACCAGCGGACCGCTGGGCCTGGGCACCGTGACCCTGGGCGGCGGCACGTTGCAACTGAACGCCAAGGAACTGGGCAACAACCTTGTGGCAACTGTTGGCACCACGTCAACCATAGACAACACCGGCGGCGATGGCTACTTGGACGGCAATTTGAGCGGCAGTGGCACGGTCACGCTGCAAAACTCCAGCGGCGGCGGCCTCTCCATGAAGATCGGCCAAAATGCCACGGTGGACTGGAGCGGCTTCACGGGCACTTTGAATTACAATGTGGCGAATGGGCAGGTCTTCAACGTCTTCCTGCCGACTTCTTTCAACCTTGCCTCGGCGACCCTGAATACTGGCGGTTCTGGCACACCGCCCGGAAGCTGGTCCAGTATGCGGGCGGGCGGCACCAACCTGTTGGGTGCGTTGAGTGGCACGAAAGGCTATTTGGACTTTAGTGGCCTTTTGGTGGTCGGCAGTTTGAACACCAACACGACCTTCAGCGGCGCGATCATTGATGCGGTCGGCATCACCAAGGTGGGCACGGGCACATTGACCTTGAGCGGTGCGAACACCTACACCGGCAATACGACCATCAGCAACGGCACGTTGGTGGTTTCCACGCTGTCCACCGGTGGTGGAACCAATACGGTTGTGGACGGTGCGACATTGGGAGTCTCCGTTATCAGTGGGGGCAGCCTGAAAGTTGCCGCGCTTACGTTTGGCAACAGCACCAACAACTTCAGCGGGCTTTCCAGCACGGTGAACCCGGCCATCACCAACTCCGGTGCGCTGACGCTCGCGGGAGCGGTCACGGTGAATGTGAGTGGCGGCAAGATTTCGGTCGGCCAATATCCGTTGATTGCCTCGGCTTCCATCGGCGGCACGGGCGGCTTTGTTATCGGCACCCTGCCGTGGGGGGCTGCGGCCAACATCCAAACCAACGGCAACACGATTGTGTTGAATGTGACCACGGGCTCGCCGCCCACCTTCGAGTGGACCGGTCTGAACAACACCAACTGGGACTTGGCGACGGCCAACAATTGGTTGAGCAACGGTGTGTCATCAGTATATTCGGATGGCCAGGACGTCCAATTCGACGACAGCTCGGCGCAAACCAACGTGGTGGTGGCCGTCGCCGTTGCGCCTGCATCCGTGATTGTGACCAACAGCGCCCGCAATTACACATTCAGTGGCAGCGGGGCAATTACTGGTTCAGCCAGCCTGACCAAGAGTGGCACCGGCACGCTGACCCTGGCCAATACCAACAGCTATAGTGGCGGCACGGTGGTTAATGGCGGCACGCTGCAACTGGGCGATGGCGTGGCGAATAACGGTGTCGTGGCCGGAGGCATCACCGACAATGGTAGTTTGGTATTCGTCAACCCGACGAGCCAGACCTTCTCCAGTGCCGTCAGCGGCACGGGTTCAGTGGTCAAGAAGGCCGCCGGTGCCTTGACATTGGGTCTGAACAACACCTATTCCGCTGGAACGACCTTGGAGGGCGGATCGGTGGTTCTGCCCAACGGCGCCACCAACGCCTTTGGCTCGGGCACGCTCACGTTGAGCAACGTCACCCTGGTTGTGAAGCCCAACAACGGAAGCGACCCATACAACAGCGCGCAGTCCGTCTATATTGGCAACAATGTGGCTGTTTCTTCGGGAACAACCAACGTCATTGATAATTCGGTTGCCCCTTACGGCAACCTGTGGGCGGGCAATAATGCCGCCCAGTGGACCGGATCTGGAACGGTCCAGTTCCAGAACAACAGCGGTGTGACTGCGCCGGCTGTGCTCTGGTGCGGCAGTCCCCTCTCGAATTTCCTCGGAAGGATTGAATATGCCACCACTGGCAACCACATGTTTGTGGGGATTGCCTATCAGGCCGGTGATGGCCCGATCACGACCTTTGACGCCTCCGGCACGGCCTGGGACATGGGTGACGCCGGCAACACGCTGGTTCAAGTCAATGATAGCGGATGCACCAGCGTGAAGTTTGGCAGTCTCGAGGGAACCAACACGGCCAGTGTGCTTCGCTATAGCACCTTCGAAGTGGGGGCCTTGAATACTGACACAGCTTATGCCGGTCAGATTACCGCGGGTGCCCTGACAAAAGTCGGGACGGGCAAACTGGTGCTCTCCGGTGCCAACACCTATACCGGAGCAACGATCATCAGCAACGGCACATTGCAGGTGGATGGCTCGTTGTCCACCGGTGCGGTCACTGTTTATGGCACGCTGGCCGGACAAGGCACCATTGGCGGAGCCAGTGAAGTTACCAGCGGTGGCACCTTGGCACCGGGTGACGGTATCGGCACGTTGACCGTCAACGGCAATCTCACGTTGGATGCCGGTTCGACAAACCTTTTTGAGGTGAACGCCAGCACACCGACAAATGATGCTGTCGTCTTGGTCGGCAGCGTGACCTATGGCGGCGTGTTGAAGATTGTGCCCAGCGGCACCTTTAGCAACGGCCAGACCTTCACCCTGTTCAGCGGCGCTGGCGCGGTCAATGCCGGCAACTTTGCCAGCATCGCGGGCAGTCCGGGTGCCGGGCTGACCTTCAGCTTCACCAACGGCGTGTTGAGCGTGGCTTCCACCGTTGTCATCAGCACGAACGCGTATCTGACCTCGTTGGTGGTGACGCCGGGAACCTTGACGCCGGCGTTTACAACCAACGGGTATGCCTACGCGTTCACGAATTACCTGCCGAACAGCTCGGTGACGGTGACGGTGACCAACGCGGATTCGACGGCGACGAACAGATTGTTCTTCGGCGGCAGTTATGTGAGTGGGCTGGCTTCAGGTGCGACGAGTTCGGCGCTGACCTTGAGTCAGGGAGTGACGAACGTGGTGAAAGTGCAGGTGGTGGCGCAGGACGGGGTGACGACGAACAACTACACGGTGAACGTGACATTGCAGCCGAACCTGAGCGTGCCGCATTTGACGAACAGCGTGAGCGGGGGGACGAACCTGGTGTTGAGCTGGCCGTCGGATCATCAGGGTTACCGGTTGCTGGTGCAGACGAACAACCTGAACAAGGGCGTGAGCGGCAATACCAATGACTGGGGAACGGTGGCGGGTTCGCAGTCCATCACGGCGACGAACATCGCAATCATCAAGACCGGTGTCACCAACGAGTATTACAAGCTCGTCTATCCGTGAAGATTTGACGGGTTGTGGGACCCGTCGGGGTGAAAGCGGGGTGCCGGTTGAATTGAGATCCGGCACCCCGCGCTAATTTGGTGGACTGAACAATTGAAGATGAAAAAAAAGACTGAACAAACCGTGGTGAGGCCGGGTCGCAGCGGTTTCACGCTGATTGAACTGCTGGTGGTGATTGCCATCATCGCCATTCTGGCGGCATTGCTGCTGCCGGCGCTGGCGCAGGCGAAGAAGAAGGCGACCATGGCGGTCTGCCTCAGCAACGAGAAACAGTTGATCACCGGCCAACTGATGTATGCTGGTGATTTTGGCGACTGGCCTGCGGCTTTTAGTTCGGATTCTCAATCTACTGGGCCAGATAGGCCGGGTGGTTTTTGGAATCTGCCGAGTGGTGCGCTTGGGACTGCGGGCAACTGGGTTGGGCAATCTGGAAGCCAGATAATGACCAAAGTTATCATCCCCAGCTTGACGACCAACAACTTGCTTTATCGCTACGCGCCGAATTATGCTTTGATGCGTTGCCCGGGAGACCATCGCAACATATCCGGAACCGTCCCAGGTCCGGTTCCTCCAAACAATGCCAATAATACTCTGGGTCTCGGCTTTGGCTATGACGGCTATGCGGTTACGGACAACTTGGTAGGCAAAAAGACAACGAACTTTAAGCGTGTTACCGACACGCTTGCATTCATTGAAGTAGCCGATGGCCGAGGATATAATTTTTCAACTTGGAAAGAGCCGTATCTTTCTAGTGGCGCACCTACTTGGGAGGACACGCCGGCAATGTTTCACGGAAACGTGAATACGATGGCCTATTTGGACGGGCATGTAGAGCATCACACCTGGGTGGATTCAAGCGCCATTCAAGCGGGCTTGAGGACGGCGCAAGGCTATTGCGAGCACAATGTCAATGTTCCAGGAAGTAGTCTGGTTGATTATCAATATATCGTTGATCACTGGAATCCCTGATGCCTGAACTTCCGCATTCACGGTATTAAAGAGCAATGAGATTTTTCCTGGAGCTAGAGTTATATTCGCATTGCGCTGTATGGCTCAATCTTGGGTTACAGCCAGGCGGGTGCGATAGAGTATAATGATTCACAAATATATGTTTAATCCGTTTCGTCTCCCGCTTGGCGTTTTCGCCTCGCTCTGCTTGATTTTTGGAATGGCGCAAACCGTCCGGGCGTTTGACCATCCCAGCGCGCTGCACACGCAGGCGGATTTCGACCGGATGAAGGCCAAGGTGCAGGCCGGTGCGCATCCATGGATTGATAGCTGGAACATTCTCATCGGCAACGCCTCCGCGAATCTGGGCTACCCGACGCATCCGCAGGCGGTCCTGCAACGGGGGAATGGCGGCGGCGCGTGCCTGTCTGCGGATAATTACCAGTTTGCGTATTATGATACGGCGGCGGCATATCAGTTCGCCTTGCGTTGGAAGGGCACCGGCGACACCAACTATGCCAACGCCGCGATCAACATCTTGAACCAATGGTCTTCGATTTGCACGAACCTGTGCGGCGATCCGAATATCCAACTGCTGGAGATTTACGGTTATCAATTTGCCATCGCCGGGGACATCATGCGCAGCTACACGAACTGGGCGGCGGCGGACGTGCAGCGGTTCCAGGTTTGGATGCTCAATCTCTGGTATCCCATGGACCACAACTTTCTGCTTCAGCACCAGGGAGCCTGTTCCACCCACCCGTGGGCCAATTGGGATCTTTGCTCGATGAACTCGATGATGGCGATCGGGATACTTTGTGATGACACCAACATCTACAACGAGGCGCTGACCTATTTCAAAAACGGCCTGGGCGCCGGCAACATTGAGCAGACTGTTTACCTCACATATCCGGGTTACTTGGGGCAAGGGCAGGAAGAGGGTCGCGATCAGGGACATTCTGGAATGGATGTGGCGATGCTGGGCGTGTTTTGCACGATGACCTATAACCACGGCGACGACATGTTCGCCTACCAAAACAACCGGGTGCTTTCGCTTTGCGAATATTTCGCCGAATTCAATCTCGGATATAACGTGCCCTATACGACCTATGACAATTGCGATGCCGCCGCGCAAACGAACATCGGCGGGAGCAGCCAGGGTGACAACCGGCCGGCGTGGGATTTGATTTACAACCATTACGTAAACCTCAAGGGACTCGCTGCGCCGTGGTCCACGATCTATGCCACGCGGTCGCGGCCGGAGGGCGGCGGTGGCAATTACGGCTCGACCAGCGGCGGCTACGACCAGCTTGGGTTTACAACGCTCACCTGTTCGCTGGATCCGATTGTGGTGGGAGCCAATCCCAGCGGCCTGACGGCGATTTTGAACGGTCCGCAGCAGGTTCAGATCAATTGGTGGGGCACGGCCAGCGCGACGAATTATCTGGTCAAGCGCGCGACGAACAGCGGTGGCCCCTACACCATCATCGCCACCAACACGGCCGGTCAGGTCGCTTACACCGACCTCGGCGCAAATAAATCCATCACGACCAATCTGTTGACTTATACCGACAGCAGCGTCACCAACGGCGTGACGTATTACTACACGGTTTCGGCGCTGACGCCGCTGGGCGAAAGTGGCAATGCCGTCGAGCAAAACGTCAGCGTTCTTCCGCAGTTGATTGCGTATTACAATCTCGACGAAGGCAGCGGCACGAGTGCGGCGGACGCCTCGGGCAACGGCAAAACCGCCACGTTGAACGGTGGGGCAACATGGGCTTCTGGAATCAGCGGCAACGCCGTCAACCTGAATGGCGGCGGCCAGTATGTGACCCTGCCAAACAACATCACCACGAACCTGGCCGATTTTACCATCGCGACGTGGGTGTATCTGAATGGCCCCCAGGGTTGGTGGTCACGCGTCTTTGATTTTGGGGTTGCCAATTTCCCCCCCGGAGCTCCGTCGGTGCCGATGCGCTATATGTTTCTGGCACCCGCTGCGGGCGTGGTGACCTTTACCATCTCCCTCGGTTCCACCGGTGGCCAGCAATCCATTGGCGGATCAGCCGTGGTGCCCACGAATGGGTGGCATCACGTCGCGGTCACGCTGGCTGGCACAACGTGCACCCTTTATGTGGACGGCGCGCAGGTTGGTTCAGGCACTATTACCATCACGCCCTCGCAGTTGGGCAGCCTGAACGCAAACTACATCGGCAAATCGCAATGGTCCACCGACCCGTATCTGAACGGCATGGTGGACGACTTCCGCATCTATAACGGCGCGTTGAGCGCGGCGCAGATCGCGACGCTGCACTCGAAGGCTCCCGGTTCACCGCCGCCTGCGCCGGCGAACGTCGTCGCCACGGTGGTCTCGGCCAATCAAATCAATCTCACATGGTCGCCGAGCCTGCGCACCACGAATTATTATGTGCGGCGCTCCACCGTGGGCGGCGGCCCTTACACTACGATTTCCGCGCCGCTGACGGTGACGAGTTTCAGCGACACCGGATTGATCGGCGGCACGAGTTATTATTATGTCGTGGCGGCAGTGAACGGCGGCGGCGCGACCAATTCTGCCGAAGTCAGCGCCACTACGTTGACCGCGCCGCCTGCACCGGCGAGCCTGACGGCGGGGGTCATAGCGAGCAATGCAATCAGCCTGTCCTGGTCGGCCAGTGGTGGCGCGACCAGCTACAATATCATGCGCGCCAATTTCAGCGGCGACACTTACACCGTCATTGCCACCGGTGTGACTTCGACCGGCTACACTAACAGCGGTTTGTATGGCGGAGCGATCTATTACTACGTCGTCTCGGCGTCAAGCGCCGCCGGCACGAGTGCCAACTCAATGGAGGCCAGCGCGACCGCGCAGCCTACGCCGGCTGCGCCAACCGGTGTCTCGGTCACAGCCGGCAACGCCTCCGCGCAGTTGAATTGGAATACCTCGACCTATGCGGCGAGCTACAATATCAAACGATCCACGACCAGCGGCAGCGGCTACGTCACGATTACGAACGTGACCTCGACCAGTTTTCTGGACACTGGCCTCACCAATGGCACGTCGTATTATTATGTGGTGTCCGCAACCAAT
>Ga0182030_10017461_pt1 | contig 13848 bp, 7 predicted proteins | sample 812S3MmetaG_FD_121299 | JGI IMG/M metagenome (GOLD analysis project Ga0182030, IMG submission 121299) | Permafrost microbial communities from Stordalen Mire, Sweden - 812S3M metaG (Illumina Assembly) | ecosystem: Environmental > Terrestrial > Soil > Wetlands > Permafrost | place: Sweden... | reverse complement strand
TGCGTTCACGCCCATAAAGACAGTCTGGGGATTGCGCAGAAGATAAGCCGACTCGCCAGGAATCGGCGCCTGGGTCGAGTTCTCATAGTTCTCTGAGTACTCGTATGTGAACGGCAGTGTCGTGGGGCCCGGGTTTGAGCTGCGCGTCGGCTCGGGATAGATATATCTCCCGTAAGCTCCGCGAAGTATGGTGCCCCACTTGTTCTCGAACGGCTGCCACGCAAAGCCCACGCGCGGGCTGAAATTGACATTCGCACTGTTGTATAAGGCGGCGGGAAACCCTGCTTGCGCAGGTGTCTCAAAGTTTACGCCGACATTCGTCATGCCGTTGATGAGGGCCTGAGTTGTATATCCCTTAGCGATGAGGTTGGATATGGAATTCCCAACCACGATGGCATGATTCTTAATGTCGAATGCGTCGTTGACGCCGTCTCTGGTCGTTCTGGCTGGATGGGCTTCATAGCGGAGGCCCAGATTCAGCGTGAGGCTCCGGCGCGCATGCCAGTCGTCCTGGAAATATGCATCTGTTTCCTGATCGCGGAACCAACTCGGTGGCGGTTGCAGCCACACGTCATACGCGGCCGCAGAGCCCAGGTAGAAGTCGCCGTTGGCATTGCCTGCCGTGGGATATGACCCGCCGACGTTTCCCGTCGTTGTATCGTAGAGGCCGGTTGAGTAAGGCCCCATGACAGCCTCATCCATTTGCCGGCTATTCAGGTAGTAGAGGGCCTCATGATGGTAGCGGCCGCCGAAAGTCATCTGGTGGCTTCCAACAATCTTTGTCAGGTTCTCGTCGATCTGCGAGACGTTCTGGTTCTCCTGGTACTGGTACTGCGTTCCGCCGAAAGGCATAACCGTTGCAGCAATGTAGGGAAAACCGGTTTCACCGAAATTGTTCGGCAATCCCAGCATCTGTTCGTAATTCAGGTTTGGCTTGCCGCCTCCTCCGACATATTGCATAAACCATTGATTGCTTAAAATTGTCTCGGAAAAGAAGCTGGGCGAAAAAAGATGCGTATACCCAAGCGAAGCGCCGAAGTTGGAGACCGGTATCACTTGGTAGCCGCTAGCGGCAGCCGGAAAGCCGTCGGCGGCAATCGTTTGTGGTGAATTGCTGGGATAGTTCCGCAATGCTTGGTTGAGTTGATTATTCGAGGTGTAGTGCAGATAGGCCTTGTTGTTCTCGTTGAAGCTATGGTCCAAACGAAAGGTAATTGACGGTACGACGACGTAGGTGACGTCCGGGGCAGTGAAATTGCTCAGCACCAGCGGATTGTTGCTATTGCTGGCGTGCGGAGTAATGTCATTCAGAATTTTCGCTGTCGGGTTAATAGTGCTAGAAATTATGTTGCCCGGGAACTGCGTACGGCAGGCAGTGTTGTTGATTGGAATAGCGGCGTATTGCACGGTGTGGGCCGCTACGGGCACTGGGCACGCCGCGTTAGGCTTCGTGGTCGAGGGATCGAAGAGCATCACTATATTACCGGCGGAGTTGTACAGGCCGCTGAAGTCGCCGCTTCTCATCGCGTCTGTTGGCACAGACGTCGCCTCGTCGAGTGTGGCCCCTAGCGAATAGCGCTCGTAGGAAAAGAACCAGAAACTCTTGTTCTTGCCGTGGTATACGTACGGCAATATGATGGGTCCGCCCGCGGATGCGCCGAATTCGTTGCGGACGTATTTCGGCGCAACGTAATTACTGAGATCGTTTCTGGTTTTGGCCACGCCCCAATAATTGTTCACGGCCGTCTCGAAGAGCGAGCCATGAATCTGGTTGGTGCCTGACTTGGTGGTGATAATAGCAGTGCCAGGCGTCGCGTATTGAGCGGTGGCGTCGGTCAACTTGAGCGTGACCTGCTGAATAGAATCCGGATCGGGCAGCGTGGCCTGAGCTGAATTATTTTCGCCACCGAAATTGCGGTTCGTCAGGGTCACGCCATCCGCTACGTAATTCAGCGCCTCGCTAAAAAGCCCGTTGGCGCGCTGGCCCGACGTATTAGAACCAGGAACGTCGAACCCCGGCGTGCTGTCATAGGCCAGCGTTAGCAATTCGCGCTGGTTCATCGGGATCTGGCTGATCCTGTCTCTATCCAGCGTGGAAGAGATGGTCCCATCCTGGGTGTCGGTTAACTGAACGAGATCTGCGACCACGTTGATCTGTTGCGACACGGCTCCGGGAGTCATGACCTCGTTGACGACGGCGGTCTGGCTTGCCAGCAGCTCAATCGTCTGAACATCGGTCTTCATACCTGGCGCGGAGACCTTCACGGTGTAGGTTCCGGTAAAGAGATCCGGCACCTGATAGAAGCCGACGCGATTCGATTTCGCATCAGCCGCCACGCCGGTAGCCTGGTTGACGACGTTAATCGACGCGTTCGGCATCACGGCGCCGGTGGAGTCTGTCACGGTACCCTGAATGGAGCCGGCGCCACTCTGCGCCAGAGCGGTCGAGCAGAAGACTACCACCCCCCAGATGGCCGTAACGGCAAGAATATGTGTATTCCACTTGCGTATTGCGCGCGCCACCGCGAAAACAAAGCCTTTCATCCGAATTACCTCCAAAAACTTTCTGTATTCTTTGGGCTGGATCTTGGCCCGAACTACGGTTGTTCAATGCTTCTCGCTTCCAGAACGGCGTTTGTTCTACGGAACCGGGAAACGGCCTCTTAAACTGTAAAATCGACTAGAAAACAAATTCAAATACGGACCAGGTGATATACAACTCCACCCCGGGTTTAGCCTGTTTCAAAGACATGTAAGCATTGCGCCCCAAAATGCGCTAAACAAGTCAATTCGCCGGGGTATTCCAGTCAATTCTCCGTGGTGCCCACCGTGGGCGACAGACCGGTACGCTAATACAACATGAGCATAATCAATCATTTATAGCGGCTCTATATGCCGGAGGACTATACGAGATTAATTGGGATTAAGCCCCCTTCCGAGACGCCGAATGCTCCCAGTTGCTCCACGGGTCAGGCCTCATTTGGTGCAAATATGACACCTTTCCGCTGAATCGAATATAATCACCGAGCTCAGAGACAATGCAGTCACCTTAATGATTGGCGGGGCGAGTTGGAATTGATTTCAAGAATTCAATCTCGCGTGAAGCATCTTTAGAAGTCCGAACTGGGGACAGTGAACGGCCTGACACCGGTCCACGGTGCGGAAGCTGTGCCGTGCGAAGCGGCGACTGGGATTATCCGATGGCGGGGCCGAATCGACAAATCGAGGAATCACCCGATACAGAGGCCTCCTGGGCGCTTCTGCAGCGCATCGCCGCCAGCGCCCAGTTGAAGCGCGCCTCCCGGTTGCAGGAGCTTCTGTTTTATTTGGGAAAGTGCTCCTTAAAAGAAGGTCGCGAGGCAATCCACGAGCCGAGGATTGGCATTGAGGTTTTCGGACGGTCGAATGGCTACGACACTGGCAACGACAACATTGTCCGCACGAGTGTGAGCGATCTGCGCAAGCGTATTGAGTCTTATTTTGAATCAGAAGGCTTGAGCGAAACGCTGATTATGGAAATCCCCCGTGGGAGCTATATTCCTGTTTTCAAGTATCGTCCTGTCGCGCCAGAGATCGCTGTTTCGAACCCCGTTGTTGCAATGGCCTCCGTTGACGATTTGACCCAGGATGCTCCAGAACCGCATCGAAATTCTCGTTGGCATAGTTGGTTGGTTCCCGCACTTGTCATTGCCGGGCTGCTCGTGATCCTGCTTGGCGCTGGCTGCATCTTCTTTTGGAGCCAGTACCGCAATTTGCATCGTTCGTTGTACGCTTGGCAATACCAACCTTCTGTGTCGGCCCTGTGGACCGATATCCTCAATGCCAATCCCGACACGGACGTAATTTTAGCCGACGCATCGTTCGGTTTGCTCCAAGATGTCAACAAGAGAACATTCTCTTTGGACGACTATCTGAACCGTAGTTACATTAGCGAGATCCAAGCTCAAAATCTAAGTCCGGAAATGCAAACTTTCCTGAGCCGAATTGTGCGCTGGAACATGGGAAGCCAGGATGATTTCAAGTTGGCGCGCCGCATCTTGGCCCTGGATCCACTAGGCAAAAAAATCCATCTTTATGACGCACGCAACTACATGCCAGATCTGACGAACCGGGATAACTTGATTCTTATCGGTGGCCGAATCTCGAATCCGTGGGATGACCTTTTCGAAAGCCGGATGAACTTCACGGTGAGGTTCGATAATGACGGCTCAATCGCTGTGGTGAACCGTGTACCCGCTGCCGGTGAACAGCCAATTTACGCCCAGGTTAATTCAGTCGAGTATTGCGTGGTGGCTTTTCTTCCAAATCCCAACCACAACGGGGTTGTTTTACTCATTGAGGGCACGGGTGCCGAAGCCACTGAAGCTGCCGGAGATTTTCTTCTGTCGGAGAATCAGCTATCCAACTTTAAGAAGACTCTGCATGTTGACGAACTCCCCTACTTTGATGTCCTACTAAAAGTGTCTTCGGTCCAAGGAACTCCGCTCTCCACAACCGTCGAGGCTTATCGCACTTATCCGAATCTGCACTGAATTCCAGTCCTTCTATGTGCAGTTTTTCCAACAGCCGGCCGACCAGGCGGTTGATGAACTCGGTGCCGTTATCAATGTAAAAGTCCGTGAGCGCTATCTGAACCCCATCCTCTATTCGATTTGCAGTACGGGATTCTGCATGGCGGCATTGCGGGCAGCGTGAAGTACCTTCACCCATCGGTCAGCCACTGGGGGCAATTGGCTGACACACAGGATCGGCAGATTGATCAGCAACTGGGTGAGATAAAGCTGGAAATCGATCTCGTGGCGGCGGCAGGTACTGGTCAGACTGTCAAGGATCGCGGCGGTTCTCCCCCCGCGCGGGTTGCCTACGCAGAGCGAGTTCTTGCAGAACTGGCTGCACCTAGCAAGAAAGAAAGCTGGACCCAAAATCGCCGCCATCTTCGCAATCGTGGAGAGCTGCCGCAAACTGGGAGTCCCCATCCGCCAATACCTAGCCAACGTGCTGCCTGGTCTGTCCGCCTTCGGATAACGAGGCTCGATCAAGGCTTCCAATTCGGACCGGGGAACTACAGCTTCAATGGTGGTGAGAAACTGCTCCCGGCAACTGGCACGAGATTTTTCAAAACTCGGTTGGCAGGCAAATGTTATCTGGCGCATCGCGTTTTCGCTCTACCTAAAATCTTAATCAACGGAAGAGCCGCTGTGGGACTTGAGCAGAGGCTCCTTAACGCGTTACGCACAGGTTATCGAATTGGATTCTATTCCATTCCGTCCCAAGCGCGAACATGCCGTGCGCGTGCGCAGCGTTAGTGACCGAAGTGAGGAGAGCGCCATCCAGCAAAGCGTCGATCTGTTTGCCGTGAAAGCTTAGTTTCAGTTGGTGCCATAGGTTGTGATCGAACGCGGCCGCCCCGGACGCGAGTGTGGCAACCGGCTTCTTGAACTCGCTGGAGAGCAACTCCCATTCGCCGTCGGGCTTCACCCGTAAGATGTAACCGCTCGGCCAGCGTGCTTTACCGTCTTGGAAAACGTTGGCGTCGTCGATGCGCCCCATCAACGCCGCTGGTGCCATCGAGATAAAATGCACGTCGGTCACGACAGAGTAGTCTGCCCACGCGGAATCACCGGCCAGCGTAAATGGATCCGGCTGGGGCCCCCAGGAAATCGGCTTGGTCGTGACGACCTGCTCCAAGCACTGGCCAGCCCGCCCATCGCAAGGCCGTACTTCGAAGGCACCATCCTGATCGGCAAGATACTTTGGCGCACGCTGCAACAGATTGTGTTCAAAGTCGTCCGCATAGGGCAACGGGAAAGCTGCCGCAGGTGGCGGCTCGGCTGCTCCCTTGCCTTGACCGGTGGTAGTGGTCAAAGAATAGAGCGACTCCGGCTCGAATGTGTATTGGAATGCGCCGTCTGCAGGCGTCACGTTGGCGACCTTCTCCAGGATATGCGTGCTATTGGTCTGCCAGATGTGGACCTGGGTTACGGCCAGTCCGCCCTCGACCGTAAACGAAACTGTTTGCGGCTGTCGCGCGCCGATCGTTTCCAGCACGACGCTCCAGTTCTTTCTGTCGCTGGAGCGGAAAGCGACATAACTTCCCTTCCCCGGCAGGTTGCCTGATGACGAGTCTAGATACTGCCATCCCGGCTGGACGAACTGAGTGGTGTGCGCTGTGGCCCAGATAGTCCCTTGAACGTCATAGTGCCCTGACCACGGTGTGTTGGCGTACATCAAGCCGGAGTTGGGCGCGGCCAGGTTGTCGTAATAGGAAGTGATCGGGCTCCAAATCTCCGTCGCCGTCAAGCTTCCCTCCAGGTAGTTTTGGTTATAGAGATGGGCCAGAATGCGGCCGCCCACTGGCCAATCGCGATTGAGGAATGGCCCGGCGCCGCCATTGGGCTGGTCTTCACTGGACCACAACGGCTTGCCGGTCTCGCGCGCGGCCTGAGTCGTGGTGATCTTGCCGTTCAGCCGCGGGTAGTGCACGCCGATCGCGTTGATCGACGCGGCTAGTTCCGGATCTTTCAGGATCTCATCGGCAATCGACCATTGCCCCGCTCCCTGGCCCATATACTCATCGCAGCAGACGATCTTGGTCGCCAAATGTTCCGCCTGCAAGCGGCGATGCAACTCCTTCACATAGACGATGTCGTAGACCTTTTCGTTCCATGCGCCAGTGAAGGCAATGTCCAGGCAGTAATCGCGCTTTGCAGTTTTAATAAAGTCCGCGACGTACTCCGCCATCTTCGCGGTGTAGAGCGTGTCTTTGCCCACCCATCCCGGAGCCCCCCACGGCAGGATCTCGAGGACGATGCGGGGATTGCGCTTGTGCGCTTCCGCCATCAGCCACCATTCATATCCGCGCGTCGAGTCGTGATCAGCGGCCGTGCGCATGTGGCTGGGCTCCGCACCGTCGGTCGAGTTGACATCCGCACCGATCTCCACCTTGAGCCGCTGGAGCGCCGCTCCATATCCCGGCTTGAAAAGATAGTCCAGAATCTGACTGCGTTGCGGCTCAGGATAGTCGATCAGCAAGCGGGAAGAAGCGCCCGCGCTGACCGCTCCCAGACCGTCGAATACTCTGCCCTTGCTGTTTCCATCCAGCACGACGCTTGCCTGCTGGCTGTGGACCGCTGCGCCGGCCAAGCTGACCAGCACCGCAAGCAGGAACGCCGGCGCAATTGTCCGCAGAGTGCCGTGCGTCTTCCGATCGAATAGTCCGCGTTCTGCGCGCATCATCGTTCTTCTATATCCTTCCCATTCGCAAATTCGTTTCGATTTGTTCCAGTGTCTTTCCTCGCGTCTCGGGCAAGCGGAGGGCAAGAAATACCAATCCGGCAAGGCAGATGGCTGCGTAGGCCCAGAAGGTGCCGGCCGCGCCCAGCGCAGCGTTCAGCATCGGAAAGGTGTAGGTAAGCAGGAAGCATGCCGTCCACAGCGCAGTGATGGCAATCGACATGGCGCTACTACGGATGCGGTTGGAGAAGATCTCCGCAATTACCACCCAGGTTGCAGGAGCCAGCGACATAGCATAGCAGGCGATGGCCGCTAGAACCAGCACCAGCATTGGCTTGCCCTGCAGGTGCAGCCGATAGAGCGCACCCAGCACCACGTAGACCAACACCAGCCCAGAAAGGCCGGTGAGTAGTAGAAAACGTCTGCCGTATCGGTCAATGGTGGCGAGTGCAAGCAGCGTGAAGACCACATTCACGGCCCCGGTGACAACGATGTTGAAGAGAATGTCGGAGACCTGGTACCCGGCAGCGGCAAAAATCTCCTGCGCGTAGTTGAAGATGACGTTAATGCCGCACCATTGTTGAAGGACCGCTAGCACCACCCCCAATACGAGCACCCTGGCCACGCCCGGCGACGACAATTCCTTCCACAGCGAACACCGCGGCTTCCCGTCGTCGGCGGAAGCGAAGTCGCTCATCACCTGCTCTGCATAGGTTCGTCCGCCCAGGCTCTCCAGTACGCGCATTGCCTCCACAATACGGCCCTTCGAGGCAAGCCAGCGCGGGCTTTCCGGCACCAGGAATGTGGAGATCAGGAACAGCACGGAAGGCACTGCGGTAACCGCGAACATCCAGCGCCAGCCCCATTGTCCATTCCACGAAAGAAGAATGTCATGCGCTGTTGCACCGGCCGGCACGGGCCGCGCGATCAGCCAATTGACCACCTGCGCCAGCAGGATGCCGAAGACAATTGCCAACTGATTGAGTGAGACCAGCCTACCGCGCAGAGGTGCGGGAGATATTTCCGCAATGTACATCGGAGAGATGCCCGAGGCCAGGCCGATGGCGAAGCCGCCGGTAAGCCTCCACGCCACGAAGACCGCGAAGTGCGCGGCCAGCCCCGTGCCGAGCGACGAGATCGCAAAGATCAGCGCAGCCAGCGAGAGCAGTTTCTTCCGCCCGAAGCGATTGCTAAGCAGCCCGGACGAGATTGCACCACCCAGGCACCCGATCAGGGCGCAACTCATCGCCCATCCTTCGAGAGCGGGCGAATTCAGCTGAAAGAAACGCTCGTAGAATGGCTTTGCGCCACCAATCACTACCCAATCATAGCCAAACAAAAGGCCACCCAACGCGCCTGCGGAAGCGGCGAGCCAGACGTAAGCGGTTCGGAAGGTAGCCCCATGTTCCGCGCCTTCCCTCGATGTAGGAATCCTTGCGATCATCCTTTGTTACCCACTTCAACCTTCACTTCAGCAGCCGCTTCCGGCTTGACCCACGCCAGCATCTCAGCAGCGAAGAGATTATTTGGGTCGATTGCCATCACTTCTTCCAACTGTCGCGCCGCTGCTTCAACTTTGCCCAGGCCGTGATGCGCCAGCGCACTCATGAGCACCGATTCGATGCGGTTCCGCTTTCCAAGATCCTCGTCGAAGAGCAGCAGATTGGGAAGCGAGGTGGCGAAGTAATCGATCTTCGGCTTCGTGTCCAGTTTCTTCGCGGCAAACTCCACAAGGCGGGAGAAGACCTCGCGCGCACCTGGTTCATCGCCCATGGCCCGCAGTGCCTGAGCTTGAAAATAAGCTTGAAGATTCAGCGTCGGGAGTGGCGCGGCGGCCGCAGTCCAGAAGCGCTCGGCCAGTTGGCTGTCTCCAAGTTGCCGTGCCGCCAAGCCAGAGAAATAATCCAGATCACGCTCCAGCGTCAACAGGTGTTTTCCTTCTCCCAGGTTCTGCGGATAGTGGCGGGCGCTGCCGAAGTGCTCCAACGCATCGACAGCATTGCCCGCAGCCAGAGCCTCTTTACCTAATGCCCGATGCGCGTTGACATACTGTGCCGAGACCAGCCCTTCTCCTCCTTCCCTGGGACTGAAGTGCCGCGTACACAGCATTTCCAGAGCCACTTTCCATTGCCCGCACTGATTGAGCAGCGTGATGTACTCCACGGTCAGGTCATCGCGGCGCGCTACAAGCACGCGGTGCTCGTCGAGAAAGCGTAATCGTTCTCCCGGCGTGGCCACTCCTGCTCTCTTCTTCAACTGATCCCACTCGTACAGTACCCGCGCATCTGCGCCATCTGCCGCGAATGCCCGCGCATACATGCTTTCGGCGGCGTCCACGTCGTGCAGGATATTGAACTCGGCGATACCCAGGTTCCTCCACGGAATCGAGAATTCCCCATCCAACTCGACTGACCGACGCCAGCATCTGATCGCATCCATATAGCGCTGCTTGTCGTAGTAGAGATTCCCAAGATAGTAATGCGCCTTTGCGGCCGCCGGATTCCTGTGCACTGCATCCTCCAGCACGATCATCTCTTCGAGCCGCGCGGGGAAACAGTAGCGCGAAGATGCGCTTTCCGCCTGCATCGCATACTGAGTGGATTCCTTCTCCCGCCCAACCGAGGGCGCAAGCCAGGAGAGCGTGTACCAAAGCATCGGGTGCGTTAGTTGCGTCTCACTGCTGCACGCAAGCAACAAGGCAAACGCGTCCTCGCAAAGTCCCGACCATGCAAGATCGTATGCTACGTCCAACAGCGTCTGCACGTCTCCCTCGAGCGCTGCGACGAATGCGCGAAAATGCTGCGCGTCACGAGTGGCGAGGAAGCGCTCCGTCAGGATACGGAAATCGAGCCGGTCCAGTGCCAGCGCCTGGACGACGATTTCCTCTGCTTCCTGTGCGCGCCCCATATGCCTTAGCAAGGAAGCCTGCAAAGCATGTCCCTTAAGATTGTCGGTGTTGGCGCGCAGGCTCTGCTCCACCTGTTCCAGCGCTAGCGGAAGATTCCCGCGGTCCATGCTGATGCACGCAAGAGCATAGTATCCCGCGCTTTGCCATGCTTCGTTCCAGACCGCTTTGTGAAATGCTTCATACGCCTCAGCCCTCTTGCTCTGGTATGAACACGCGATTCCGAGGTTGTAGAACGGCTCGCCGTCCCTGGGGTTTGGATTTCTGAGAGTAAGGCGGCGAATGGCGCGTTCGAAACATGTTTCCGCTTCGGCAAGCTGCCCCTTGCGCAGGTATGCCAGGCCCATCGCATTGTTTAGCCGCGCATCTTCCGGTTCGCGCCGTAGCCCCTCTCGCCAGTAGGCCTCCGGCGAGCGAGTAGCATGGCGGTACTGTTCAAGATGCAGGCCGGTCAGGTACAACTCTTCGATGCTTTGAATCTCCTCCGGCGCCTGCGGTTCCGTTGCCGGCCCTGGAGGGTCGCAATCGAGTAGCGCCTCTGGTCGATACCCAATCAGTTCCTTCCCATTCACATCCAGCACGGAGAGTCGGAACTCTTCCGGCCGGGTTGCGGAGGCTTCAACAAACTGCACCAACGGGTGACCGGGCATCAACTCAAGCTGCCGGTCGAGTACCGCCTGCCCTGCCTTGGAAAGCACCACACGCACCACGCGGCGCGATGTGACGCAGACTCCCACATGCGTTCCGGTCCCATCGAACTCCAGGTTCACCGCAACCTGCGTGTTGGCATTTTTCGCCGGCCCTATTTTCTGGATCGGGTACCAGTACTGGCTGAACGTTTTGGTTTCGTAAGGCTGCAACCACGCGAAGTCCGGCTGATTGTCGGTGTAGGCCCCGGCCATCAGCTCAACGTATGGCCCGTCTGTGTCCGTCAAGTTGCGGTCCCAGGCGTAACCAAACTCCGCATTGCCCCAGGTCCACATTTTTTTTCCCGGTGCCACGTGATGGTTCGACGTATGCACCAGGCCAGCTTGGCGATCATGATCGTACCCGCCGCAAAAGTCGTATTTCGACTTAGTCACCATGTACGAGGTAGGTACCGGAATGTTCTTGTACCAGCAGAGGTCGGTGCCGGGACGATAATCCACACCGTAATACTCGTTGCGGGCCACGGGAAACGAAGAGATGGCTCGCTTGGCGTGATCGGCCACGAAGGTAACATCCGGCGGAAAAAACACTTGGTAATGGTCATGCACGCGCACCGCAACATTGGCCCACCACAGGAACGTCTGCGGCAACGGCGTGCGATTGTACAACCGGACCTTAGCCTCAACCAACGCCTTTCCCGGCGACAGGCAGATGCCCACCATGCCTTTCATGCGAAGCATGGGATCGTGCTCGCTAAGCCACACAGTACGGCTGCCTTTTGCGTGCTCTTCGATGCTGGCATGTACCGGCATGTAGGTGGACGGGCGATGGTGTTGCGGCCAGTTGAATTCCACGCCGCCGGAGATCCACGGTCCCAGAAGCCCCACCAACGCCGGCTTGATCACATGTTGCCGGTAAAAGAAGTCGTACTGGTTGGTCCGGTCCAATCCCGCCAGGATTCGTCCGCCTATCTCGGGAAGAATCATCAGTTGGATATATTCATTCTCCAGCATGATCGCTCTATAGCAGGTATCAACCTTCTCCAGCGCCACGCCATCCGTAAATGGATTCGGATACACTTTCCCGCTGCTTCCCTGATACACCCGCTTCTCAAGAAACATCGGATTCGGGTCGGCATCTTGCACCGGATATGTAGGAATGACAACCCGCTGTTCCCAGCATCGAACCTGTTCCGATTCGCGCACTTCCCTCATGAAATCTTGGACCTCGATGAATTCAATTCTTCTACGGCATGAACGGCTATTGACACGCAGCAGATGTGGACAACCAATTCCTGTCACCGTTAACGTACACGGCAATTCTTCGCCTGTCAATCGTGCACGTCACTTTCTACAAACTTCACCGCTCCCAAGACGAGTCATGCCTTGCTCCCTGCCACGCCGAGCCTGTGACCGAGGCGATAGCTCTGTGCAACAAAAAAGTGGAGACAAGGGCTCTCTATCGTATTTGCGTTCTCAAACTCGAATGGAAACGACGGATGATGTTTCTGAACGTCTTTCATTCCGGCACACTACGCGGCCAGTTGCCTTTCCGTCGGAACCTCTGTATCAGGTGAATACCGTGAATTCCTCCCCGGCGCATGTCGGACGAAGCGCATCTTGGGTCAACAATCAGCTTGCCTGGCCGTGTCCTCGCACTTCGCCCGGCTTGATCAATCCGGGCGGAGCCTTGTCCTGCAAATCGACAAGGCACGTCTGCATTTCTTCTCCATGTACACGGGAAAGGCGCCAATCGGGCCTGCTAGAATGCTGTAGCTCCTGGTTTTCGAGAAGGTCAAGATGAAGCCGTCCAGCATTAAAGACATAGCTCAGGCTCTGGGCATCTCGATTGGAACCGTTGATCGTGCCTTGCATGGCCGGTCCGGCGTAAGCCCCGCCACTTTATCGCGCGTCTTGAAAAAAGCGGAGCAACTTGGATACCGCCCCAATCTTGCCGCGCGTTCCCTCAAACTCAACCGACGGCTGCGAATCGGCATTTACCTTCCCCGTGAGATTGCATCCTACTTCGATCCTCTCCGCACCGGCGTGCGCGCCGCGGCCTCCGCAACAGCGGGCGTCAATATCGAACTCGTCTTCAGAACCCACCGCCGTCTCGATGAAGGCGATGTCGAACTGCTCACTGCTGATGCCGGGGAGAATTTCGACGGCATTCTGGTCGCACCCGGCAATCCCAGCCACATAGGGCCAACGTTGAATGCGTTTGCGCGTCGCGGCGTGGCAGTCGTCTGCGTCGCCAGCGACGCGCCGCGAAGCGAACGTCTAGCCTCCGTGACGTCAGATGCCTACGCAAGCGGTGCCATTGCCGCCGAACTGTTCTCCCGCACCATCCAGAAGACCGGGCATCTTGCCACCATCACAGGGAAGTTGACAACCCTGGATCACTCGGAGAAGCTGCGCGGTTTTGCGGCAAATCTTGCTGTTTTTGCTCCGCACCTGTCTCTTCTTCCTGTGATCGAATCGTTTGAGCAACCCAAGGTTGCCTATCAGCAGGCATCCGAACTCTTCTCTCACAAGCCATATCCGCTCGGAATCTACTTGAGCACCGCAAACAGCATCCCGGTGCTGCGCGCACTCGAAGAAAAGAAGCTCTTCGGTGAGGTACAGGTAATTTCGACCGATCTTTTCCCCGAGTTGGTTCCCTATATCGAATCCGGAAAGATTCTTGCCACTCTTTACCAGCGGCCCTTTGCGCAAGGAAAGACGGCACTCGAAATTCTTCTTCGCTATCTACTCAATGGAGTCATGCCGGACTCGGCTACCCGCCTTGCTCCGCATATCATCTTGCGCAGCAATCTCAGCCTGTTTACAAACTATCTTGCGGAAAGCGAATACTCGACGCCGAGCATCGGCACTTATTAAATCGCTGAAAAAGCAATCGCAGAGGGATTCTCTTTTTCGGGTTTGATGGCTGTTGTTTTTATCCCCTTTCCGGCGGCCAGACGGTCGCAAACGTGTGAAGTTGTAGACTGAACAGGATTTGGCTTGGGATGGGGGTGTCACCCGATGGGTGAGTGGTTCGGTGTCGAGATTTCAGTCTGCGGT
>Ga0182030_10017460_pt1 | contig 13848 bp, 14 predicted proteins | sample 812S3MmetaG_FD_121299 | JGI IMG/M metagenome (GOLD analysis project Ga0182030, IMG submission 121299) | Permafrost microbial communities from Stordalen Mire, Sweden - 812S3M metaG (Illumina Assembly) | ecosystem: Environmental > Terrestrial > Soil > Wetlands > Permafrost | place: Sweden... | reverse complement strand
TCTCGGTGTCGATCTGCTCAGTGAGGGAACGGAATTTGACGCCGCGCTCCTTGAGGTCGTCGAGCATGGCGATCAGGTCGCGCAAGCTGCGGCCCAGGCGGTCAAGTTTCCAGACAATGAGCGCGTCGCCGTCCTGCAATGCCTTGAGGCAACGGAGCAGGGCAGAGCGCTTGGTCGTGGCACCTGACAAGCCCTGGTCTTTGAAAAACGTCTTGCATCCGGCCCGCTTCAAGGCAGAGAGCTGCAAGGCTGTACTCTGGTCGTCAGTCGATACGCGGGCATAGCCGTATTTCATGGTTTAATTATGGCCTTGACATTTGACCCATGCAAGCCCTTGGAAACAAGGGGCGGTGGTCGTGGGTCAAAATCGCGGGTCGGCCAAATCCTCACCAAGTCGGTTCATGGCCGTTTTGCCTTCTGCGGTAAGTAACGCATGGGCTTCCCAGAGAACAATATTTCGACGCTCTATCGCTTGGCCTGCACGTACCCCTGTCAACGCTTCGCGGATACCCTCACGGACGGCCACGCATGACTCGGGGGCGATGTCGTTGGTTAGACCTTCATCGTAATGGACTTTCACCATCTATCTCCTGCCGGTTTCTCCGGCGCACACTTACCCCTTGTGCCCCAAAGCCAGCGTGGATGAACGGAAGCGGCAGTTCAGAGAGCGCCCACGCCAGTACAGCGCCCAAACGGTGGTTTTGATTTGTACGTTCTTCTATTTTGTATTTTCTGTATTGTCTTACTTTATACAATTTTCTACAATAAATATGACGGAGAGCAAAATGGTAAAGAAAGGCCAGGAGCCGAACGTGCTCGATACTATTTCAACGGATGACATTGTTGAGGAGATGAAGCGCCGCATCGCAAAGATGGATGAGGCAAAGACCACGCTCGCGGCGCTGATCGGCCAATCTACGGCTGCGCCTCGAACGAAAAACCCCAACGTGAGCAGGGCGAAAGGGGCTTACTGGCGCAAACGGCGAGAGTGGCTTGCAGCGAACCCTGGCAAGACAGTGGAAGATTTCTATAGAGAGAACAGACGAGTCCTCACGTTCGATACGAGCGTTCACAACCGGCTCGTGCAGATTGGCGCATCCTCTAACCCCATCTATGCAGCCATCAAGTCGCAATATTTCTTCCGGCTTGCAGGACTGAGTTTTGAGGAGATGATGTCTACACCTCAAGCTGCAGATCGACTCGCGTTACTGGACGGGTGCAGGCAGCTCACGGCGGGGCGGGCGGGACGTTCGTGGGACTGCCTCAATCCCCCATACGAAGTACTGAGAATGCTTATCGCCGCACACGCCAAAGACCCTGCAAACTTCCAGTGGCTCCCTGTTGATGTCAGGTCGGGCGGTTTAGCCTACGAGATTCGTACCGGCGAACTTACGGCGGATGATGCACTGGCGAGCCTTCAGAGGACGGAACAAAACGCCTCGATTAAGAGTCATAAGGCAATGTGGGTCGAGCTACGCGACAAGCTAAATCCGATCTTTGCGGCACAAAACATACCGCGCCCAAAAACATTTGAGGAGGCATTCGAGAATGGCAGTTCAAAACTGTTTCCGGGACTAGGCAAGGGCCTCTACGACGCGGGGCTACGTTTTGACGCAGAGTTGCGGAGTGAGAAAATCGAGCCGGACACAGATATGGCGACGGTGCAGCACTTCATCGACAACTGCCTACCGTTCCGCGCCTTGCTTTGTGCATGTCTGATGTCCTGGTACAACACGTCTTTGCGGGACGGGAACAACAGCGAGAAGTTTGCTGCGGGGCGGAATGACCTATTTATGGCCGTGTATCTGCCATATTGCGATGTCTTTGTCACACGGGATGCGGAGCAGGAATCGTGCCTGCGCGAACTCACAAAGTACATCGGCATCGAGACGGAAGTCCTAGCCTTCGATGCGTTCAAAGACGATCTGTAGCAAGACAAATCACATTCCTAAGCCGTTGTCTGATCAACTCACGCTCACATCGCCTGCTTACTTTGGAGTAGGAGGACGGATGCCGAAAAAAGTTCCTTGCCCTGGCGGCGGCCAGAAGGTTGACGGCCCAGACGAACCGGATGGCACTGTGTTTTGCAGTGTCTGCGGCAAAAGCTTTTTACGAATGACCAAAACGCTCACTGCGGATGGGAAAATTCAGTTTTCCGTTTCAGACCATGACCGCATTGTTGTTAAAGTGCATCGGCCCAAAAGCGTCTCTTCGCCTGGTCGAAATAGCACTCACAGACGATAGATAATTTTGGGAAACATGGAGTTCATCGGCGTACACGGAGACGGGAACGCCTATGGTACTAATGCAAACTCAAGAGCGAGCGCGAAAGTGGTTTGAAGATCACGCTGCGAAGGCGCAAACAAAATGAAGACGCAACAAGGAACGGAGCTTGTGATGGTTGAAGAAATTGTGAATTACGGAACAGGAACCAACGTTTTATGCAAGTCATGCCGACAGAGAAATATCTTTGCAAGCGGCCCCACACCCACAACGCCTATCCCAGGTGGTGGGCGATATGTGATGTTGAAGTGCCCATCTCCAAGTTGCGGTCGGGTTGAGAGGTATGAGGAAAACGAGCTTGAGATTCATTGAGGAGTCAGCCCCCTTAAGAGCACCGGCTTAGAAGAACGGGTGGTCGCAGCGGCTCCGCCGGGTGTCACACAAGTCTCTCATTAATCTCCACTTCCAAGCATTTTGCACGCAACGCGCGCCCAATCGGCCGGTGCTCTAAAACCCCTCCGTAAACCCGGCTGGCGAGGCGCCGTTCCTCCTTTCGGCCGGTGCTCTGAGCCCTTTTTGGCATGCGCAATGCTCCCCGGCGAGAGGCCGATCTCCACCTCTACCAACCGAGATCACCGAGGTGCTTCGAATGCCATTTACTCCGAAAGTTCCGACTGCCGAACTGTACGTTGTCCCGCGACCTGCCGATAAGCAAGCTATGAAAGCCGCGGAAGATAGCGGAGTCCTTGAGTTCAGTGCGGTCTCCGCCGAAATTGTCGAGCGATGGGGTTTCGACACTCGCTTGACTGGGGAACTGGCGAGGGACCTCACGCCACAACGCGGGCATACGATCGATCACATCAACTGCCCCTCATGCCAGGCCTACGACAAGTTCGTGAAGTCCGACCTTCACGGCATGGCGGGACAGAAATTCCTGGACGCTGCTCGAGTCTGGATAAGCGCACAGCGCAAATCGGATAAGTTGCGACCTCGAACTCTAGAAACAGTCGCCGAGAACCTCAGGGCGCTGAACAAGTTCTTCAAAGATATTCGAATGAGCTCGATCAATCCCGGCATGTTGAAGGCGTACCAGCAGGCCCGCCTTTCCAATGCGATTGGCGTTGCGGGCAAGATTCATCGTCCCTGGCGGAAGATGGCCAGTCATTCGCGCATCAATCATGAACTCAACGTGCTCGGCCAGATGCTGCGTGCCTGTAACGAGTGGGAGAAGATCCGCCCCTACTATTTCCCGTTGAAGACCAACGATTGGAGCCCTCGCGAAATTCTCAGCGAGAAGGAAGAAGAAGAGCTCTTCCGCAAGACGGCCGGCTATCCGGAAGCGGAACTCGCCTATTGCGTCGCCACGATCACGAACAACACCACAGCCAGCGGGGTTGAACTCCGCGGCCTCCGGCTGGATAACGTGTATCTTCGGCCCACAGGCGAAATCTCCGAGATCTACATTCCGCCGGAGGCGTGCAAGAACAAACATCGCCCACGGAAGATTGCCCTCAACGAAGTGGCGAAATGGGCGGTAAGCAAGGTATATCAACGCGCCATCAAGCTGGGCTCAACCAAGCCGGAACACTACCTGTTCCCTATTCGGGTGAAGCGGAACGAGTACGATCCCACACGGCCTGCCACGCGGTGGTTCTTGCGCTGCTCATGGAACCATCTCCGCGATATCTCCGGCTTCCAACAGTTGCGGCCACACGATCTGCGTCACCATGCCATTACGCGCATGCTTGAAAACGGAATTGATGGCGAACTGGTGAATGCGATCAGCGGCCACGTCAGCAAGAGAATGCGGGAGTTTTATTCGCATCAGCGTGTCCGAGTCCGCTATGAGGCCGCACAGGCAATTGAGCCCGACTACGACGTAAGGAAACTCGTGGCTGACGGGCGCCGGCGAAGCAAGCAAGAGAAGCTGAAGGGAAAGCTGAAATCCCAACGAACCGAAACCACCGCTCACCCGGTCCAGACTAATCAAGATTTCGAAGAGCTGAAGCGCCTCAAAATCAGGGTGGAGCAACTGCTCGCCATGGCGAAGCCCAGAAAGGGATCGACGGTCTGATCGACTTTCGATTGCAAAGACCTCGGGCGCGGCGCTTCTTCCTGGGCGGCGACAGTGTGATCCAAATGCCCAACAGTGGCATATTTCCAGAGGTTCATTTCGCATCCTCCGGCCAGCATAGGCTGGAAACGTGACTAGGACTGTGATCAACGGCGGAGACCGCCAAGCGACAGAAATTCTTCCACACTGATGGCCGACTTGCGAGGATCGATCGGGGATCGCACCCGAGTTTCCGACACGCTGACAACAGTGGTATCCCGGTCCCCAAATGCGAGGGATAGGGACCACCAATCCCGTTTGCGACATTGTGTTCAGGCTCGTTGACGCTGTATGCAGAGTGTCACGCAGCCGCTGGAATCTGCAGATCCCGCGATGCCACGCAAAGTGAGTGACTACTGGCCGAAGCGAGCTATGCGGAGGCGGGCTGCGGCTCTCGAACATCCGGAACTGTCGGCACAACCTCCACAGAGGAAAGTCCGAAACAAAAGTACCCGATGCAAATTCCAATGAGAATCGCCCGAATGATGGAACCACTTAGGCTAAATGGTGATGTGACAAGTTCCACGATAACGGCAGGAGTGGCAGCCATTGTCGCGACTCGAAGTGTCGCATAAAAACTGAGCGATTTTTGCCTGGATCCTAGAAACAGCGGGCCAGCCCACGCGATTAGTACGCAAAGAGCCAGCCAATGCAGGTAGGAGCACGCGATCCAGATAGGTGCGATCGCCAATATGAGCCAGCGCCTAGCGGTCCGAATCCAAACAGCTAGGTCTTCGTTATCAATTGTCACGTCTGGTCTTTGTCCACTTGTCACCGTTCCATCCGACTCATCAGCAAGAGCCCATCCGATGATTGGAATCCCGACAAGTCTCAGTACCAGCGCATTGTCATACACATCTACGAATGAATCTCGATCCCCTGGCTCCAGATCATTTTCCCCGGTATTTACCAGGGCCAATACACGCCCTCCGGGAGATGTTTTCAAACGATATGTAACGGCATCATCCGGTATTGATACTCCCGTATCGGTAATTTCAAGAGGTGTAATCTGTTTTGCAAAGGGAGTGGCTTCGGAATCAAGAAACTTCCCAAATTTTGCCTGCAATACAATCAATTCAGGGATAGAAACAAGAACAACCAGCAACAGGAGGTATTTAGGGCCGCCAAAGCCACCAAAGTTTAGCGCCTTCGAATACAACCGTCTAGAAAAGAAGGAGCGGTAAACAATGCTGTGTAGGGGCGGAGGGTCGGGGTGCAAGGATGCTGTCGCCGACTGGTCATCCGGGCGAAGAGAAGAAAGAAATAATGCTCCCGCGATACAGCTAAAGAAAGTACCAAGAAAGCCAATTGTGAGATCACTTCCCATATTCAAAATGTCAAGGAGGTGCGATCGCCAATATGTCTCTGAGGGATTAAAGTACAGAGCAGGCGACGGGCGAGAGAGAACAATGGTAAAGAGATATACAATTCCATCGATGATTACTGCAACTACTGCCGCTAGAAAACTGCATGCGACCAACGCCTTGACGGCTGGAACTACGCGCTGCGACAGGATGCGAAATGCATTTAGAACTGCTGCCCTCGCACTTAGGCTTTGACGGCTGCTTGCAAATAGAACTGCCGCTATTAGTAAGGCTTCACAACTCTTGAGAACCTGCGATTCACCGTTGATGATTGACGTAAGAGAGAATGAGATTGCGACAATACCTGAGGCAAGGTAACCAGACACATCGTGAACCGGGATACCAATGGACCTCGAAGCCATGCCGAGAAAGCCTATTAGCATGATTCCGAGAAGCAAAGCATTCAAGAAGTTCGCCGAATAGTTCTTCTTAGTGTGGCCAGTACGATCTATTTCAGCCTGCAGCCTTCCCGCTTGAGCGCGCAGCAGCTCTGCGCGTTTGTTCGCTTCTTCTATGTTCCTCTTTCCAAGCTCTTGGGCCCATCGCGTTCGTTGATCTCCGATTCTTTTCGCCTGCTCCGCGATCGCTGGGTCTGCCTGGATCTCAGACCTTTTCTTCCCATTTGAAGTCGTGGGCTGTTCAGTGCCGCCGAAATATATTGAAAGAGGGTCAAGTCCATGTTCGGCATTGCTGATCATGCGCAGCGACTCGTCCTGCGCCTGCCGCACTTGGCTTTCTGCTTGTTGCTGCGCAGCCATTACAACATTGTTAGCCTGAAAAAGAAGGGCGTTCGGGTCCGGTAGAGGTGTCTCGCCCGGCAGTGCGAAAGAAGCCAATGACGCGATCGATGCCACACAAGTGGCGAGAATGATAAGCGCAGGGTGGATCCGTAGTTGCAAGGGCCCCCCCGCAGCAGGAAGCACAACCGTTTCTGCGGCAACGAGGTGGAAGCTGAATAATGAAGATGAACCTTCGCGACGCCTAACGGTGACCGCACCAAAGAGACCGATGAGAAACGCAGCCAATAGGCTACTAAGGGTACCTAGAACAAAATCTCGAGTGATTGAAGTGAGATTCAAGGCCGCCCTCCGATCTCAGCCCTTCGACACGTGTTCGAAACCAAAGTGTGGGGGATCACGAATGATAACATTTGGCACTGTTTGGTTGCGAATTTGTTCTCTTTCGCGAAGGCGACGATCATCTCGCCGCGCTGGCGGTATGGCGATTGACGAGAAGACTCTCCGTTAACCAAACCAGTTTTCTGGACCCTCGCCGTCGTTCGCTGGCACGTGAACTGTTCCGATTAGGCCGTACCTCCTTGGGCGTTCAGGCTGAACTGCGGCATTCTGGAAATACGCTATAGCGCATATTTACAGATAACACGGTCCAGCGTATATTACAGACTTATGCGGCATTCCGTATAAGGCGGAAGTGTATCGATGGATCAAATCACTCGTACCCCAAAGCAACTCGGCACGATTCTGCAGCGCTACCGAAAGGCGAGAGGCCTTACCCAGGAGGCACTTGCAGCTCGCATCCGATTGCGCCAGGCAACGATTTCAGCGCTGGAGAATTCCGCGACGAATGCTCGCCTGGGTACGCTATTCGACACGCTGGCGGCTCTCAATCTGGAACTGGTGGTCCGCCCGAGGACCAAGGGCTCGACGAAGGACATCGAGGAGATCTTCTGATGGCCAGAAAGGCCCGCTATGTTCCCCTCAATGTTTACTTGAACAGCAGGCTCGTCGGACAGCTTCGGCGCGATCCTTCTGGAGCAATCGCATTTCAATACGATGCCAGCTGGCTGGCTTGGCCGCACACGCTACCGGTATCTCTTTCTCTGCCTCTGCGGGAAACTGCTTACACTGGAACGCCGGTCCTGGCGGTCTTCGAGAATCTACTACCGGACGACGGGGAGCTGCGCAGGCGTATCGCCGCGCGTGCGCAAGCAGAAGGGACTGACGCCTACAGCCTGCTGAATGCGATTGGACGCGACTGTGTGGGCGCATTGCAGTTCCTGCCGCCGGATATTGATCCCGGGCAGGCTGGGACGATCAACGGAGCCCCGATCAGCAAAGGCGAAATCTCGACCTTGCTTGCGAATCTTGCCACTTCACCATTGGGCATTGGCGAAGATAAGGAGTTTCGCATCTCGGTTGCAGGAGCGCAGGAAAAGACAGCTCTGCTCTATTGGAACCGGCGTTGGTGGAAGCCGCACGGAACCACTGCAACAACTCACATTTTTAAGCCATCAATCGGACGGCTTCCCAACGGCCTCGACCTGACCCACAGCGTCGAAAACGAATATTTGTGCCTAAAACTGCTTACTGCTATCGGTCTACCTGCTGCCAAGGCACAGATGGCGACGTATGGAAAGCGCCGTGTCCTGATTGTGGAGCGGTTCGATCGGCTGTGGACACAGGATGGGCGCTTACTGCGATTGCCTCAGGAGGACTGCTGCCAGGCTCTTTCTGTCGTTCCGTCCCGCAAGTATCAAAGCGATGGAGGCCCGGGGATCGAAGCGATTCTTCAGCTGTTGCGCGGGAGCGATACCCCTGCGGAGGATCAGAGGATCTTTCTCAAAGCTGCGATTGCGTTCTGGCTGCTGGGCGCGACGGACGGGCATGCCAAGAACTTCAGCGTCTTTCTGCTGCCCGGCGGCCGTTACCACATGGCGCCACTGTACGACGTGATTTCGGCGCAGCCGAGCGTCGATGCCAATCAGATTCGCCATAACCAATTCCGCCTGGCAATGGCGGTTGGGGACAACCGGCACTACATTATGAAGACGATTGGAGCACGGCATTTCATTCAGACAGCGGACCGCGCAGGCATCGGCGAAGAAGTCGTCGTTTCGATCTTCGATGAACTGCGCATGACGGCGGAAGGAGCCATTGACCGTGAAGCGGCGAAATTGCCCAAGGGCTATCCCACGGAGGTTGCCGAGTCGATTATCTCCGGGATGAAGAGGCGGCTCCGGGAAATTTGAATAGGCCGAATTGTTTTAACGGGAGAGAACGCGAAGGTCAGTTCGCTTGCGCAATGCCGTTTGCATGGTGCCATCGGCGTTTCCGGACACGTATTTTGCGACGGCTGCAAGCGGATGTCGGGCATCGCGGCGTATACGCTCCCCATGCACCGGAGTTTGTAGGCCCCGCCGTTCCTAGCCCCTTTGCTGAAATCTCCGAAGGGGTCCGAGAGCAGCGCCGGTCCAATAACGATAACGCAAGTCGAGTGCGCAAGATAGACAGTGAGGTTTCCGGACTGCGCGCGAATGCGCGCCCGTATCACTCGCGCTTCGGCTCGTAAGGAGTCAATTTCTTCAAGACCTCTGAATACCGATCATCGATGCCTCTCGGCCGTTCGATATTCAAACCGTACAGCGTGTACACGACGCATGCGTGAATATGGCGCAAGATGATGACGAGCACTTTTTGAAAGAGAATGTCCCATCTGCGAGTCCGGTCAACCACTTTATACGTGACCGCTTCCTTCGGCAGATAATTGTCGATGCCGGTGCTCAGGCAATGAACATAACTGGACGTCTGGTGATATTCCAAAGCGTAAAGAGCTTTCTTTGCCGTCTCCGGTATCGCATTTCCATCAAGCGGATGTTCTGCGATCATTGTCTTCCAGGAGAAGCCACCCTCCCCTGACCAATGCTTGTTAACAGCGCCGGGATCTTCGACCAAACCCCAGCTCTTGGCGTATTCGTCGATTTCTTCCGCAACGGCTTGGCTTACTCCGCTCTTGCGCGCCCAGTAAATCCAATATTGTTTATCAGCGACTGCAAATTCCATGTACTGGCGAGTCCTCTCGCCAAGTTTGTCGCGATCTTGCGTCATGAAGCGAAGTACCAATGAGCAATCTACCAGCGACCTGATGAGCCCGAAAGCTTCGTCATCGAACTGCGAATCCAACAGCGCGAAGGCGCTCTGGGCTAAACCAAACGCCTTCGACAGCAGCCCAAGCCCCATCATGTCGAACGGGTAGCGGTCAAAATTTCTCGGGATGATTCCGATGCCGTTGCAATCGCTCTCAATACCGGCGATATATTCGCGAAGAAGATTTATTTCCCTGTCTCGATCAACGGTGCCCATTTGCATTCCTCGAAAAACCGGTTGGTTCAATGCTTTCCCTCCAGGTCGATGAGAACAGACATTGGCGTCTTCAACCTGAATTCGGCTCTCTTTTTCTGCGCCTGGATAAGCTCATTCACACCCTGAATTGCAAAGCCGCCGGTCGGAACCGCTAATCCGAGGTGACCCGTCGCAATCGCACCAACCGAGCCCATCAGCCCAGCGATGGCGGGAATCGCCCACTTCATCAAATCGCGGTCAATACTGTTCCAATCAGCTTTGGCCCTGTCGTATTCTGCCGTCAACTCATCCTTGAAATCGAGCGCGCACTTTTCCGCTTTCCCCGGATCAATGTCGCCATCTATCGTTTTCCAGAGTTTTCGCAGGTAGGCTCGAAAGCTGGCAAGCCGTCCCTCGTTCCGCATCTCAACAGCAAAATGCGAATCCACGTTGTTGAGAAACTTGAAATCAAGCGTCTGAAAGGCCTTCGTGAGGGGGCTCCAGACCTGAGCCACCGGATCGAGCTCTTTGCCCACGCTTAGGATTTCTTTCCATCTGAATGACAGGTTCGTATAAGGGAACGCACCGATATTCTGGCAAATATACAGGCCCATCTCCAGGTTCGCACCCGTCTTCGCCATCGTCATTTGACCGGGCATCTTATCCAGCGTGTCGTTGACCAACAGCGGATCATTTTTCCTCACTTCCGCGGCGTACTTAAGCATCCACTCAACTTCTTGATCGGAAATTCCCGGGATCGTCTTTCTCGCCATTCGCGCCAAATGGTCTGGCGGAGACAAAAAGAACTGCCTACGCATCGCCTCCGCGTAGCCTGACTCCTCCACATCTTTTTCGGTCAAAAAATCCTTGCCGAGCCTTGCCTCCGCCATTTTGAACATCTTCATCATCAGCGGAAAATTGAAATCGCCGGGGTCTGGAATGAGCATGACGATTCCGGCGACAATCCAAGGCGCAATCATATGAAGCTGGTAAACGGTTCTCAGCGTTTGTATGCGCCATTCTTCGGGGTGCACAATTGGGTTGAACTGTTCCCGAATCATGTTCGGATTCTGGAACGGGTGCGTAAGTACGATCTGATCCGCGTAAAGGCTAAAGCGAAAGACGTTTTCGATCATCGCTTCCGGCATATTTTCGCCAAGGTATAGCCCGCGCAGATTCCCTTCCGGAGCCGGCAAGGTCGTTTCTATTGGAGTATCAGGAGGCCACAGATCGGCGACGAATTCATAGAAGGCTCGGATGCGTGCGTCCGACATCCCTTCCTTGACTTTGTCCCACGGACGTTCAAGGTGGAATATTTCGGTCGCGGCGGCGAGCAATGTCAGATTCTTCTCACGAAGCGTCTGCGGTGTCCTCGCGATGCGCAGGCGCTTCTCCGCCGCCTGGTCGAGATCGAGGCAGCATTTCTTGTATTTCTTGCCGCTATTGCAGTGGCAAGGATCATTCCTCCCAGGTGTCGCCATGCCTAGGATGATACGGCGGCTAACCCGCTCCTGGGATGCCTGTTCGACCTTAAACTTCGGTTGCCCAAGGTCCAGATTTCGGGAACTTGGAAAGGATGAAACCTCCGGCCAGGATTATTACTCCTCGCAAGTCGGCATTGCGACTGGAATCCAATGGTTAAGCTTCCGATCCCCTATCGCCGTCGGCATGAGCGTTTATCGGGAGTAAACCACAGATAGCTGGCATCGAAACGCGCATGAGGACGTTGGCGCCCACTGACTTGCCTGACGCACTTCTTCGAGCCCCAAGCCTCGGAAACGAGAGCTAGGGTACCCTTAAATAAAAACCAGAGGCGTCTGGACGTAATCGTCGAACAATCCTGACGGCGCACGCAGCAGGGGTTGACGCCAACCCCTTGACTAGAAACTCAGCCGAGACTCGGTACCCCTTTTGTAGGCAGGAAGACCTTTCTTATAGAGGCTCAAGTACATCACATTGAGCAATTCTATGAGCGCCGTCAATCCGCGCCTTACGGCAGCCTCGCTAACTGTGGGTAGCTCCTCTTTAGGGTGGGTTAGGCTGTTGCGCAAGCGCGAGGCCTCGATGAACTGGCTCCAGTACGGTTCCTTCCGGTCGATTGGCTTCTTGGAAAACCGGCGGCACAGAAACTGTATACGATCTTCGAGCCGCTGCATCTTCAGAGTCTTTTTCTTAACCTCGAACCCGCCATCAGACAGTTCAACAGCCTGCTCCGCCAGCAAACCTCGCTCACAGGGGTGCAGGTCATCGCTGGACAAGAAGTCGTCGGAAATGGCGTTGACGTGTGCCTCGAATGCAACGAACCCCAGCAAAAGAGCCGAGTGCAAATAAGCGTCTCTGCTGTGCGACTCGGTAGATTCGCATGCCTTCTCAAGAAAGCGCTTCGCTTCCTCCAAGAGCGTGGACGCAAACGCATCGAGCGCTGCCATTAGGCCTTCCCCTCAGTACGCTGTACATCAATTGCGGCCTGCTTTGCGTGATACTTTTTCATTGCTAAGTCAATCATATCGCTCGTAATGCCACCGCCCTTTTCGGCCTGAACATAGAATAATTCCACGAAGCGACCGCGCTCTTTGGCGTCGGTTCGATAACCCAGCCCGCGGTAGTTTTCTGCATCCGTCTTATGCTTGCCCTTTGCTAGGGAATTTGCGTTCAATGGGTCTCGCCCGCTCTGATCTTTGAGCCCGAAGTGGCGGGCCAGGCGAACCGTGTTGGCTTTCAACAATCCGGCCGTGAATGACCAAGCCGATAAGACTGCATAATTTAGCGCTTTCTCCTGAAAATCGCTGCTCCCCTTCTTCTTCGCCTGAAATGCGTTACGTTGCGCCTCGACGAGATTGGCGAATTCCTGCCCGGCGGCCTCCAGTTTCGAATCCTTCCAAAACTTCTTGGTCCTGCGCAATTCATCCCAATCAGGGTCGGCACCGCCGCTGCGGCAAATCTTCGGCGTGGTTTCCGTCTGTGCGAAGTTATCGGGATCTACCGCCTCGCCGAGATAGTAATTAAGAATGAAAGTCCGCGCTGCGCGTACCGTAATCTGTTCACCGCGTTGTCTCTTGTCATTGAAATCCTGATCTTCTTTGAGCAACCCAACCTTCTGGCACCAGTCGCGCAGCTCAGGCCCTTTCATGGTCTCCTGCATCCTGTCGTAGAGGTCAGTAGGCACGGCAATAACCGTATTGGAGATGAGCTGTGCGTCGAGTCGCTGTTCAGATGTGAGGCCAAAGTACACTTTAAGCCCGTGGACCTCGTTGATGCCCTCATCCAGAGCTTCCCTGATGGCTTCGAACCTATGTTGTCCGCCGATGATCTTAAGGGGATGCTCTGGATCGAACTCGGTTGTGAATTCGGCAACTATATTACTGAAGCTGCGTCGTCCTTTAGCATCTGTCTTCATCGCCTTAAATGCGACGTGGTCGGCGACAATCTCGCGGTTCGCTCGATACTCCGCCTGGTCGTCTGGATCGAGGGGAACATCCGTCGTCGCGAGGGTGGCCAGTTTGACAGCTGAAATGTGGCACTCTGAGTACAATGCAGACGTGCGCGCATCAACAAATACGTGCAGAACATCAGCGCTCTCGCTCGGTTCGCATATTTCGATAAAATTCGAAAGTAGAGCTTCCGGAATGTAAAGCTGCGTCTGTAGATCGACGGGCAGCACGGGTTTGATGATGCCTTGCTTCATTGGAGAGGCCCCTCAGTAAGTCTATTGAATTCTACATCGCCCGCTGCCAGGCACCTTCCGCCGCGACAGATCGTCCGTGCCAATCTGTCAATCCGCCTCGCCGTAGCCAAGGCTGTGAACCACTACATCCAACGCGCAAGTATCGGCGAATACTCAGTTGTAGTCTGATGCACAGTCGTCAATGTACTCCCCCTATCTTTGATCCGTACCGAAAAGTACGGCATGCCGGCTGGGATTTGTGGAGTTGCGCTTGGGAACGGGTCCGAGTCGCGCCATCCTCATGCATTCGTACGGAGACCGGCATACCCACGACTTCTTCTTCAATCGAGATTACCCGGATGTTTCGCTGCTGGATCGAGTGTTCGCGAATCTTCAGATAGAACC
>Ga0182030_10017459_pt1 | contig 13849 bp, 10 predicted proteins | sample 812S3MmetaG_FD_121299 | JGI IMG/M metagenome (GOLD analysis project Ga0182030, IMG submission 121299) | Permafrost microbial communities from Stordalen Mire, Sweden - 812S3M metaG (Illumina Assembly) | ecosystem: Environmental > Terrestrial > Soil > Wetlands > Permafrost | place: Sweden... | reverse complement strand
TCATGCGACTCAAATCTGTATTAATGAATCGCTCGTAGTGACCCAGGTCAAGGTCGGTTTCAGCACCGTCTTCGGTTACGAAGACTTCACCGTGCTGATAAGGGCTCATTGTGCCCGGGTCAACATTGAGATAAGGATCAAGCTTGATAATCGTGGTGGATATATCCCGCGCCCGCAATAGACGTCCCAGCGAAGCGGCGACTATACCTTTTCCGAGAGATGACACCACCCCACCAGTCACGAAAACAAATCGGGTGTTCATGCCTCCCCCTTTTGCCAACGACATTTGGCACATCAGCCAATAGCTTATCAACTAGCAGGAATGCGCGCACGATGAATTTTCTATCATAGTGCTTTTTGAAACATAAAAGAACGATAGGCAAATTTATTCGCCGATGCGCGGAACCCGAAAGAAGCCGTTCTCGGTCTCTGGGCCGTTTGCCATAAGCTTGTCTCTGCCCAGCGACTCCTTTACTTCATCTTCACGCAACACATTAACGATTGGCAATGCATGCGACATCGGTTCGACACCCGTGGTGTCAACTTCGCTGAGCTGATTGAAATTGTCAATTATACGGGTAAGTTGCTCGGCAAAAAGCTTCTTTTCGTCTTCGCTGAGCGCCAGGCGCGCCAGTTTGGCGACATGTTCTACGTCTTTGATGCTGATGGACATGGCGGCCCCTCTTAGCGAAAAATTCTGGCTGATCCGTTATAGTGACGCCATATTATCATGGGCGTTTGGCAACTCGATTAAGCGCAGGTCACAGGAATCAGTCAAAGATGGTATCGCTCCCGACAGCGCTGATTGACGCCATTGTCTTGGGTCTGGCTCTGGTTCTCATCCTTGCCTCTTCCGAGCTTTTCACCAATGGTGTTGAATGGTTAGGGCAGAAGCTCCAGCTCAGTGAAGGCGTGGTTGGCAGTATTCTCGCCGCAGTAGGCACGGCTCTTCCCGAAACTTTGATTCCGATAGTTGCAGTCACGTGCCGCAGCGGCGAGTTTCACGATATTGGCATCGGTGCCATAGCCGGTGCGCCATTTATGTTAAGCACTTTGACCATGTGTGTTTGCGGGCTGGCTGTCTTGATTTTTAGCCGAAGCGGTCGCCGCGCAGCTGAGCTTAATTACAATCGAACTGTTTTAAGTCGCGACTTGAGTTTCTTTCTGCTGGCTTATGCTCTCGGATTGTCGGCTACGCTGGCCAGCGGCTTGCCAGCAATACGTCAGGTAATTGCTTTCTGTCTATTGTTAATCTACTTGGTTTATTTGAAAGTAAGTTTTGCCCACGAAGGCGAAGTCGGAGAGGCGCCGGAAAAACTATATTTCGAGCGCTTGTTGCGGACTGGCGGCGGTTTGGCAATAGTGATACTGCAGGTAGTGGCGGGGCTCGGCGGCATATTGATGGGAGCTAATTTATTTGTCGACCACATATATTCCTTGGCAAGCATTATTCATGTGCCTTCAGTCATACTCGCGATGCTCATTTCACCCATTGCGACTGAATTGCCGGAAAAATGTAATAGCGTGCTCTGGGTTCGCGCCAAGAAAGATACTCTAGCTCTTGGTAATATCACTGGCGCAATGGTCTTTCAGGCTTGCTTCCCTGTAGCGTTCGGCGTCGCCTTCACTAAGTGGGACCTTGGCTGGGGGACTTTGCTCAGCGGCGCAGTAGCCTTGTTTTCGGCATCAATGTTTCTGATACTGATTCGGAAAAACATGCTGAATTATAAGTTCATGCTTTTGGGCGGAATCTTTTATTCGATCATTGTGGGATATCTTCTGTACTACCATTTGACCGACTGAATCATGCGCTGATAAACCGGTTAATCCATCTGTTCTTAGCTCTTAGGAACTTAAGGGAAGCAGGTGTCGCGCAATCGAACATTCGTTGCGACTGGTGCAAACGTGCTAAATTAGATCTGTTACAGGCTTGAGGAGTTACCATTTATGACAAGCAGCCGGCTTGCAGTGCTATTAACTTGCGTGTCATCCGCATTCTTCCTAAGTTATTCGGTTAACGCCCAACAACAAGCGGCGGCCCAAGGTCAGGGGCAAAGTTCTACTCCTCCCCCGGCTCAAACTAAACCGGCAACGTCGGTGATACCTCAAACGCCACCTCAATCATTGCCGGCGCCACAAGCTCAAGTACCAGCGCAAATGCAAGTACCAGCACAAGTGCAAGTACCAGCACAAGTGCAAGCACCGGCACAAGTGCAAGCACCGGCACAAGTGCAAACACCGGCACAAGTGCAAGCACCGGCACAAGTGCAAGCACCAGCGCAAGTGCAAGCACCGGCACAAGTGCAAGCACCAGCACAAGCTCAAGCGCCGGCACAACAAGCCGCGCAGGCCGCGCCCGGTGAACAGCTCGTGACCTTGATCAAAACCAAACACGATTACAAAACCGCTTGGGGAACTTTATTCAAAGGTGAATATAGTCCACCCGAGTGGATCTTAACTCTTGAAGCTACAAGCAGCCCTGTGACCGAGATTAGCGTCGAAGGTAAGCAATTCATTGCTGCCAAAATCGCGAAAGCAAGTGATCCGGCAAGCGATCGCTTTGTCTGTCTATTTACTCCTGATCGCAAAAAATGCTGGGCGCTTGAAGCAACTGTTCCACCAGGTTTGGGAGCGGATGGATTGGCTCACCCTAAGCGTTATGCTGCTCTGAGATATTACGGTTCTCCCGATCTTGAAATGAAGAGATATCTGACTTTCATCTTGAGCCGGGATCCCAGCTGGAAATAAATTGCAGACTAGCCACAGCTATTTCATGCAAGCGAAATGCTTCATCTCGCCTTCCAGCCAGGCCAAATCTTTTTCTATTGCGGTAAGTTGTGATTCCTCGAAGTTGAGGTCTTTTTGATACTCATCCTTCACGCCTTGCATGCGAACTCTTTGCACCATTAGTCTCTGTCGCATCGCCGTGGGTGATGAAATCATTGCCTTATCGAGCTGGCTTATCCAGGAGTCCGCCATATTGAGATTGCGGATTGAATCAGCTCTGTCATCGAGGTGGCGTTGCTTCTGCTCTAATAGACGGTGATAAAGGGATTCGTATTCCCCTGGAATGTTGCTATTGTCCGCCTTCGTTGCCGGTATGTTTATCAGTAAGACTAAAACCGTTAATGTGAAAAATGCAGTTATCTTTTTGATGTGGCTCATATTGCTTTCCCATTTTAATTGCGCTGCAAAATAGCGCAAATCGAAATCTTCCTCTTCCTCACTAAACGAATTCCCAAGACAGCCCGAGAAAGATAATAGCCATTTCATCACGGGTGTTGTCAAGGGAGTTTCGTGCACCTCGATGACCTAATTAGGGGAAATACGTAGAAAGTAGGATCGATCCCTTAAAAACTTAGAGCTTATCGCCGTAGAAAAACTGCGGAAATGATTCACTCAATTCATGTTCTCTTTCCATTACATCTTTCATAAATGGATGTTTCGGATAAAACTTGTGCGCTAGTTCATAGCATTCCCAGGCATACGTGTGCTTGTCCGTTTGGTCGAGATATTCGCCCAAATCATGATAAACACCAGCAAGAAAAGGATTTATCTTTAAGACCTTTACGAAGGTCGCGCTTGGATCGGCATCTTGTTTTGTGGCCAAATTGGCTAAGCCCCGCTCGTTCATTGCCACAATGAGATTGGCGCGAAAAATATCAATCAGGTAGCTTTTGCTCGAGTGCGTGCGATTGATCGAATCGAGCGAGCCCAACGCCAGCATGGCTTCTTGCTCTGTTCGCGGAGTGCGCAAGCCCGCAATTAGTTTCTTGCATTCTGCATCTTCTTTGATTTGATCCTTGATCGCAGACATCTCGTTAGTCAAATTCTCGCCAGTCTGCAATCCGTATTCTGATACCGCCAGTAGTGCATCCAGATAGTTCTTTTTCTCGACGGCTTTTTTATAATACTCAATTGTCTGTTGTCTTAAATCAGCTGGCGGCTCGCCTCCCCGATCTTTGATGCAGGGATAAACTGAAAAGAGCGGACTGTGCGGGTCTCGCGCTTGCGTATAGCCTGCTGGAACTTGCCCTGCAAAGTCGCCAGGCGTTACTTTCTTCAGTGTAAAAGTGCATCGCTCTTTTGAAATAGGATGATTCTCCAGCAAACACATGAAGCGATCAGGCAGCCGCTCCATCTTTTCAATATCTTCGCGAATATCAGGATGCAGGTGCGTCGCGTAGATGAGGAAACGACTGAATTGTCTGAGCTTATCTCCAGAAACGCTTTGAGAACCAGGAATTACAGAAGTGACAATTAGTTTGCCGAAATTATAGACATCGGCGTCGCCCAGCTTTTCTTTAGTGAGTACATAGCCAGAATGACGATCTGGCAGTGTCAAAGCGTAGCGCTCTTCATTGAAAAAATCATCGAGAATATGATTAGCGTGCTTCCCTTTAATGGTTCTGCCAATTGCATCATGCAGTGCCAGGCGATTTCTTAGATCAGATTGTCGTGTGGCGAGATCCGCATACAATGAACGTTCCATGTAGGTGCTGGCGGACGAATTCAGATCGTAGATTCGCATGTTTTTGAAATCATAAATGCGATTTAGATCCCTTCCGTTTATCCAGAGCGCATCTGGTCCGGTTTTTACAGTGAGATAGCTCTTTTCCGGTTCTTTCCATACAGGCTTGTTTTCTTTCAGCACTTGGGTAGGCTTTTGATGCTCATCTGCAGCTTTCTTCAGAGTGTTGACATTGAGCTTGTTTGAATTTACATGAGCGACTTCTTTGCTTAGCTCGAATTCGTAAGTGTCAGCTTTACAAGCAAGCATGCCCACGACAAAATAAATCAGAAAAGCAGTTGCACTCGACATTGCAATTATTGCAAACTGTCGTCGCATCTTTCCTCCTGCTCTGTACTCGACAGAAAAACTGTGGAGTTCTTAAGCCTTGTCTTTGTCTGATAGATCTTTTGCTGCTTCCGAAATTTGAAGGCGCTGACTTTCATCGGCTTTCATCTCATCCGCTTGGGCGCTAATAAGGTTATCCGGATCGACCGCTCGCCCTGCTGTGGAAGCGCGCCCATCCAATCTATTGTCTTGTCCGGTGCTCAATCCTGAACCCGAACCAGCCTTTGCAGCTGAACTCGAACCAGCACTTGCAGCTGAACTCGAACCATCGCCTGCTCCAGCCGTGTATAGCTTGCTGGGCGTTTGTTCCGCCGGCGATTGTGGTGGTGGAACATTCACAGCTACACCAGCAGCACCATTTGCTGTGGCATTCTGCTGTCCCGATACCACAACATTCTTGCCTGAGACGTGCAGCGCCGGATCAACAGGGTCGCGATGGCTTTTCTTCCGTTTGTCCTTGCGCCCATCTGCCGGAAGTTGACCAGTATAGAAATAATCGAGCACCAGCTTGATGCAAGCCGCCACAGGTATGGCGATGAGCATGCCCAGACCACCGGCTAGAGTCTCGCCGCATAAAACTGCGAAAATAACCGCCAGTGGATGAAGTTCAACTGCATGACCAATAATTTTTGGCACCACAATGTAATCTTCAATCCAGCGTGCGAACGTATAAAAGGCCACAATTTCCAGAGCTGTTTGTGGACCGAATTGTGCTATACCGACGATAGTGGCAGTACTTGTCGCCAAAATGGGACCGAGTACCGGAATTATCTCCAGAAATCCGCTAAACACCGCCACAGGTAGCGCATACTTCATATGAAAAATAAAATGCAAGAACGCCCAGGCCACCGATGCCATGATCGCGATCAGCAAAAGTTGCCCTTGCACATATTTGCTGAGCATGCGATTCATCTGACCGACCAGATCGATAATACCGTTGCGCCGATTCTCAGGAATGAAGCGCAGGAAGAACCGCCCCACTGAATTGGAATCTAGTGTGAAATAAATCGAGGAAACGACACAGACAAGAATCGAGAGAAGCAGATGCGAAATGGATGCACCAACTTCTTTGATTTGCTCAGGCTCAGTGATTTGCTTCAAGCTGCCGCGCAGAATCTGCTCAGAAAGTTGATCGATATCACCTTGCCAGTGAACGATATTTGTCAGCTGTTCCACAGCTCTATGCACTAACTCGTGCTGAGCTTCCGGAGTGCTCAGTTCTTTCACTTCTCTGACAATGGGCGGGCCAATGAAATAGCCCAGTGTAACCAATCCGCCCAACATGCTGATATAAACTATGGCTGTGGCAATGCCAACAGGCAGCTTCAAGCGCTGGCTCAGCGCTTGCACTACCGGCAGTACCAGGTAGGCAATAATTCCTCCGACGATGATCGGCGGAAACACATGTCTGACCTGGTAAATAAACCAGAGCAGAATGAACATTACTATCCAGCGAAACATGCTATCTCTTTCTATAGGGCGGCGACAGGTTCAGGATTGAGAACTTTGAAGTCATGGATTTGTCCTCGCACCAGTTTCTGCAGAATCCAGGCTGGTCTGAAGCGTTCGCCATGAATGACTTGTTCGGTCTCGAGCTGTCCTAAGCACCACTCTAAACCCTTTTCTTCTGCAAGAGAAATTAAACCGCGATTCAAACCACAACCCCATTGCATCGCCACATCGACATCGAACGGTTCTGCCACCTTTTCTTGAATGGCATAAAGGGCTTCGTTGAACATGGGCAGGATGATTCGGTTCACATCGAAATCCCGCGGGGCTTTAGCTGACGGCTTCTGGGCTTTTGCTTCTTCGATCAACGCGGCAAGCTCAGGATTGACCTGCTTCGGCTCATCTTTCTTCGGCACCTGACCAGCCGGATGCATGTAGAATCCAGCTCCAGACTTCTGCCCGAGGAATTTTTTATCCATCATCAATTTGAGCAAGGGGTTCGGTTCAAATCTCAAACCGTATTCCTTATATAGGAAATCAGTGACATGAGCACAAACGTCGATGCCGGTCATGTCAAGCAAAGTGAATGGACCCATGGGCAAGCCAAAAGCTACTGCCGCCTTGTCCATGTCATGAGGGCTGACCTTGCCTTCTTGCAAGACGTAGAGCGCTTCGTTGAGATAAGGGAAGAGTAAGCGGTTTACCAGGAAGCCCGGGCACTCTTCTACTTTTACTGGAACCTTATTGAGCTCGCGGCAAAGCGCCAGCGCTCCGTCTACAGTTCTCTTGGCAGTCCGAATGCCAGGGATGACTTCGACAAGTTTCATTGTCTGCGCCGGATTGAAAAAGTGCATGCCCAGAACCTGCTGAGGCCGCTTTGTGCAGGCCGCTATTTCCGAAATGGAAAGTGCCGAGGTGTTGCTGGCAAGTACTGCGTGCGGCGGGCAAATTTTGTCCAGCTCGCTAAAAATTTCCTTCTTGATTTCGATAGTTTCGAGCGCAGCTTCGATTACCAGATCCACATCTTCGAAACCCTTGTAATCTGTCGCGCCTTTCACATTAGCAAAAAGATAGTCAGCTTCTGTCTGGGAAAGCGTCCCTTTTTTTACTCGCGAATCATACATTCTCTTAATGTTGGCCAGTCCGCGGTCGACAAAATCTTGTTTGACGTCTTTGAGAATAACCTCAATTCCGGCTGCACTGAGCACTTGTGCGATACCTGAGCCCATCGCTCCTGCTCCGACAACGGCTGCTTTCTGCACCTTCATGGAACCACCTCTGTAACTCATTCTAAATCTAAAAACGATACGTTATGCTAGCATAGCCACGTTTCGAATTCTCTCTCTCTCCGAGGAAGGTAAGATCCCGTGGCGGACCTTATGACATCGCTTTTACGTCGCCCAGAGGCTGTCATCAGCTTAACTGAGGCTGAGGAAAAAAATAAGCATTTAGGCTGGCTGATGCTTACAGCACTTGGTATTGGTGCTACCATCGGCGCCGGTATTTTTGTTATGCCGGGAAGAATAGCTCTACTGGCAGGTCCAGCTGGCTTTCTCTCCTTCGCCATAACTGGATTCGTATTCCTCTTTGTAGGAATTTGCTATGAACGCTTTGCGGCGGTGGTGCCTAAAGGTGTTTCCGCCTACAGTTATGTTTACTTTTCGATCGGCGAAATCTTTGCCTGGGTAGTAGCCTTCGGCTTATTTTTGGAATACAGTTTCGGCGCTTCTGCTGTGGCGATTGGCTGGGCGGAGTACCTCAAACGCGTTGTCGATTTTCATCTCCCCGCCTTCTGGCGAGGCAGCACTCTGGAAAACGGTAGTATTCATTTCGGTATCAACATTGTCGCCCTGAGCGTTGTTGCTGTAGTAACAGTCATATTGATTTTCGGTGGCATTCAAAAGTCGGCCAAGTTGAACTTCTTTCTTGTCTGTTTGAAGATGGTCCTGCTTTTGGTTTTCATGGTGGCAGGCGTTCAGCATGTCAATCCGGCCAACTGGCAGCCCTTCATGCCTAAAGGTTGGGACGGCGTATTGCAGGGCGCGGCTGTCGCCGTTTTCCCCTACGTCGGCTTCGATGCGCTTTATACATTTGCGCGTGAATCTAAGAGCATTAAAGACACACGCGTCTCTACCTATACATGTATCCTTCTTGTCGCGGTCCTCTACGTTGTTGTAATGGCGATTGCAACTGGCATGCAGCCGGTCTATACCACTGTCAATGGTGCGCTTGTACCGAATGCAATTTTCAAAGGCACTGAATCTGCCGCCCCTCTGGCCAATCTTATGGTGGCAGCCCACGAAAATTGGGCTGGTAATTTGATCGCTGCCGGCGCAGTTATAGGTATATTCAACGTACTTCTCGTGCTCTCCATGGGTGGTCCGCGCATATTCCGCAACATGGCTGAAGATGGTCTCTTGCCCGCAATCTTTGCTAAAGTGAAAAACGGCAATCCGATTTTCGGCTTGCTGGTCAACGGCATTTGCGTTGGCTCAATTGCTGGTTTTGTGCCATTCGAAAGTGTTACCGATATCATGGTTTTAGGAACACTAGTCGCGTTTATGTTTGTCTGTATTGGCGCATTGCGAATGAAACTAGTCCATCCAGCCATTGCGCTAGCCGGAGCTCTGGGCTGCGCCTCGCTGGCTTGCTTCCTCACGGGGCTTGTCTGGAAAGTCTATTGTATTAGTTGTCCTGTCGGGCTCGTATTCTATTTCCTTTATGGACGCACACATAGCCGCCTTGCTAAAGGGAACGCCGCTAGCGAAGTTGTTTCATCATAAATGACCGCTCGTGAATTATTTGTACTTGGCACTGCCAGCCAGGTCCCGACTCGGCAGCGCAATCATAATGCTTACTTCTTGCGCTGGGATCGCGAGGGCATTCTTTTCGATCCTGGTGAAGGAACGCAGCGACAACTGACTCTAGCTGGACTTGCCGTCTCGGCAATCACGCGAGTTTGTATCACACATTTTCACGGTGATCATTGTCTGGGATTGCCCGGAATTATTCAGCGCTTCTCGCTCGACGGAGCTCCGCCGGTGAAAGTCTATTACCCGGCTTCGGGTCAAGTCTATTTCGAACGCCTGCGCTACGCTTCCATATTTGCTGGACTGGAAACCTTGATTCCTCACCCGATCGAAAGTGGTGGCATCTTGGATGAGGATGATTCTTTCATCCTCGAAGCGCTTCCCTTAGATCACGAAGTTGAGTGCTTCGGCTACCGCGTGCGCGAACGCGATCATTTGCGTGTTCGCCAGGAACGGCTTGACGAACTCGGTTTGAAAGGCGCACTGGTAGGCGAACTTATGCGCAACGGTCAGATCGAACTAAACGGCAAAACGGTCTTGCGTCAAGACGTCTCTGAGACGAGACTCGGACAATCGTTCGCCTTTATTATGGATACGCGCCCTTGCGCAGGAGCACGCGAACTTGCCCAAGGCGCTGATTTACTTGTAAGTGAATCGACCTTCCTTTCAAGCGAGGCAGAGTTGGCAAGCAAAAGCGGTCACATGACCGCTCGCGACGCTGCGGAGCTCGCCCGCGATGCCGGCGCACGTCAGCTTTTACTCACGCACTTCTCTCGACGCTACGACAACAGCGCAGATTTCGTTGCCGAGGCCAAAACCATTTTTGACAATGTGCTGGCCGCTCAAGAACCCGATGCCATCGATCCCTCGAGTCAAAGACACCGTTTCGCGGTGCCCTCAAGAAGAGAGAACTGCGCCTCGCAGAAGTAGGGGAGACGCCTGCGTCGCCCGATTCTTATATAGGATCCGCACCGCGGGCGGGGCATGCCCCGCCCCTACGACATCGAGGATTCAACGAACGGAGCCATCCGCTGAAATAAGAACGGAGCCGTACTTTCCGGACGTAGGGGAGACGCATGCGTCTCCCGATTCTTATATAGGATCCGCACCGCGGGCGGGGCATGCCCCGCCCCTACGACATCGAGGATTCAACGAATGGACCCCATCCGCTGAAATAAGAACGGAGCCATCCGCTGAAATAAGAACGGAGCCGTACTTTCCGGACGTAGGGGAGACGCATGCGTCGCCCGATTCTTATACTAAGAAATTTCAGGACGCTTCTCCTCAGCATCTGAATATCCAAAGAATTTTGGAAGCAAATGAAAGCGCTCGCCGAAACTTTTTCGTGTCCGGAATCGCAGTTTCTCGAATATAGATGAAATTATTTCGCGTCCATCCAATTAGGACCTGTTCCGACATCTACCCGCAGCGGCACCGCTAGCGGTGCAACTTGGGACATAGCGTCATGCAAAACTGTCCGCGCCAATTCAATCTCATCGTGTGGAACGTCCAGAATCAATTCGTCATGTACTTGCAAAACAAGCTTCGTTTTCATGTTGCGTTCTTTTAACTCATTATGCAACTTGATCATAGCTAACTTCATCAAGTCTGCCGCGCTGCCTTGAAGTGGAGCGTTGAACGCAGCCCGCTCGTCAGCCTTGCGGATGCCATCATTTCGATCGTTCAAGTGGCTGAAATAACGACGGCGCCCCCAGAGTGTCTGCACAAAGCCGACACTGCGTGCCTCGGCGATCACGCGGTTCATAAACGCTTTCACTTTCGGGAAACTCTCGAAATAACGATCCATAAATCCCTGCGCTTCTCTTGTCGAGATGCCGAGCGAGTGTCCTGTTGCGAAAGCACCTTGCTGATAAATCAAAGCGAAGTTCAACGTTTTCCCGATGCCGCGCTGCTCTTTGTTTACTTGATCCACAGGTATGTCAAAAATCAAAGCTGCCGTTCGCGCATGCACATCTTCATCAGCTTTGAATGCTTCAATGAGTTTCTCATCACCAGACATATGTGCTAGTAGTCGCAATTCAATCTGCGAATAATCAGCCGAAATTACAGCTGAATCCTTTGTCGCCGCGATAAAGCCGCCGCGAATGCGCCTGCCTAGCTCCGTGCGAATTGGAATGTTCTGCAAATTAGGATTCGTACTCGACAATCTTCCAGTGGCAGTTGTGGCTTGATTGAACTCACCGTGCAAGCGACCATCTCGCTTGGAAATAAGCTTGGGCAGGGCTTCCACATAGGTAGAACTCAACTTGGTCAAATGCCGGTAATCCAAAATCTTTTGCACAATTAAATGGGCGTCGATCAGCGATTCAAGAACCGCCGCATCTGTCGAATAGCCAGACTTCGTCTTCACTTTGGCCGGCAATTTGAGTTCTTCGAAAAGTACCTTCTGCAATTGCAGTGGCGAACCAACATTGAAAGGATGTCCCGCTAGCTCGTGAATCTCCTTTTCCAGCCTGGCAATTTCCGAAGTCAGTTCTTTGCCTAAACTCTTGAAGTAAGGAATATCGAGCATCACTCCGTTTTGCTCCATCTTAGCCAAAACTTCGCTAAGCGGCAGGTCCATACCCCAGAGCAACTCGCGTTGATCTTCGTCCATGGCTTTGACAAAAGCTATAGATAGATCATGCACCGCAGCTGCTTCTTCGCCAGTCACATGTGCAAGTTGAGTCATGGGCAAAAACTCAAGATCGGAGATGCGCTTGGCGCCTGGAGAGGGAAGCTCAGGCAGGTGGCGCGCCAGGAAAGCCTCTGTTTGTGCGGCGAGCTTGTGGTTCTCGTCTGGATTGAAAATGTAGCTAGCCAGAAGCGGATCGAACACTACACCTGCAAGGCTAATGTCATAAAGCGAAAGTGCGTTGGTGGCAAACTTTGCATCGAATATGGATTTGCCTATGCTGGCATCTTCCAAAAGAGGTTTAAGTATTTGCAATACCTCTTCTCGCGAACAGGGCGCTTCGCCGACGCGTTCAAGCGGCACATAAGCTACCTTTGCGGGCGGATGTGCTTCATGCAAATTCAAGCGATTGTCTTCACCCAGGGTCAGTGAGTCGGAATAGCAAAATCCCAATCCGTGAAGTTCACTCAGCAATGACTGCTCGGAATTGGCTCTGATTGCCAGGCAGAACTGTTTGGCGGCGCGAAGCTCTTCGACAAATGCTGTAATCTGACTGCGATTGCGCAGAGTCTCCACTCGGAGTTGCTGCGGCGCGATAACCGTTACCGAACCGACGCTGCTCGATCCACTACTCGATCCGCTGCTTGATCCGCTGCTTGAGCTTGCCATATCGAGCAAGCTCAGCTGTCGCCCGCCGACAGCCGGCAAATCGCTGGCGTCCGAAGCGTAAGAAAGGGTTCGTTCACCACCCCCGGTGGCAACACCAATTGACTGATCGCGACTTTCCAGATTGGGAAGGGTTCGCTCCCCACTGCTGGAAGCACCGCTTTTCATTCGGCTTCGTGCCGGCACTTGCAAGAGTTTTGAGTCGATTACAGGTTCGACCCCATTATTGAAATGGCTGAGAACTTTTGGCAACCGCTTCAACAAATTACGCAATTCCATGTTACGGAAAATTTCGGTAATCTTCTCAGGCGCAGGGCAACTCATTTCGCAATGGTCGAAATCAAAATCGAGTGGCACATCGAGTCTGATCGTTGCCAGCATCTGGCTGTTCATCGCGCTTTCTTTGCCTTCTATCAACTTAGTTTTCTGCGAAGCTGATTTGATTTCATCGATATGTTCGTATATGCCTTCGATGGTTTTATATTGAGACAGCAGAGTGACAGCGGTTTTTGGACCGATACCTTTTATGCCAGGTATATTGTCGGATGTGTCGCCGCAAAGCCCTTTGTAATCGATAATTTGTTCCGGCCAGACGCCTAGCTTATCGAATACTTCTTGCCTGTGAAAGGTTTTTAAACCTTCTTTTGTCGGCATCAAGACTTCAATGTGATCGTCGAGCAATTGAAAGGCGTCCTGGTCGCCTGTCAAAATTACCGTCGAAAGATTTCTCGTCCGAGCCTGTTTTGCTACGGTGCCGATAATGTCATCGGCTTCCCATCCGGCAAGTTCATAAAGCGGTATATGCAACGCCTCAACAGCTTCTTTGATTATGGGCCATTGGGAGGCCAGGTCGTCGGGCATTTCTTCACGGTTCGCTTTGTAATCATCGAATTGCTCATGGCGGAATGTGGGTTCAGCCATGTCAAAACAAACTGCCATCGAATGTGGTGAATGCTTTTCGATCAAATCAAATAGCGATGCGAAAAATCCGTAAACGGCCCAGCTGGGTAATCCGTCAGCATTGCGCATGCCTGTAGTGAACAGAGCAAAGAATGAGCGGAACGCTAAAGAACTGCCGTCGACCAGGAAGAGTGTGTTGTTTTCAGCCATGAATAATACTCGCTGTGTTAGCGCGGAATTTACTGCTTATATCGAGAGTGGAAATTACTGCTTAAATGAAGAGCGGAACTTCTTGGATTAACGGTTCGCGGCGTATATTGCTTGAACGTCGCGAACCGTTTGTTGGCACTCAGCACTTATTGATTAGCTGGCGCGCTCAGACCGAATGGTCTTGCCGGACCATATTGTTGCAGCATCGCCTCACCAAGTACTCTGCCTTCGCAAAGCGATGGTTCGTTAATGCGTAGCATTGCTGCGATCGTAGCCGAAATATCGGTGGGACTGCAGTCTTCGGTGTAGCGACCTGCTCTG
>Ga0182030_10017458_pt1 | contig 13849 bp, 6 predicted proteins | sample 812S3MmetaG_FD_121299 | JGI IMG/M metagenome (GOLD analysis project Ga0182030, IMG submission 121299) | Permafrost microbial communities from Stordalen Mire, Sweden - 812S3M metaG (Illumina Assembly) | ecosystem: Environmental > Terrestrial > Soil > Wetlands > Permafrost | place: Sweden... | reverse complement strand
CCCGGGCCGCGGATCGGCCGCCGGCAGCCTGGTGGGCTACGCTATGTCCATCACCGATATCGACCCGCTGCAGTACGGCCTGCTGTTCGAGCGCTTCCTCAACCCCGAGCGCATCAGCATGCCCGATATCGACGTCGATTTCTGCATGAACCGCCGCGGCGAAGTGATCCACTACGTCACCGAGAAATACGGCCGCGAGCAGGTGGCGCAAATCATCACCTTCAACACTCTCGGCGCCCGCGCCGCCATCAAGGATGTGGGCCGTGTGCTCGAAGTCCCGTTCGCCGACGTCGAGCGCCTCACCAAGATGGTGCCCGCGACCCTCAATATCAAGCTCAAGGACGCCATCGCGCAGGAGCCCGGCTTCAACGAAGCCGCCAAGAAAGACCCGAAGATCGCCGAAGTGCTGGAAGTTGCCCTGCGGCTGGAAGGCCTGGCGCGCAACTGCTCGGTGCACGCCGCCGGGGTGGTGATTTCGCCGCAACCGCTCAAGGAACTAGTCCCGCTGTACAAGACCAACCGCGACGAAATCGTGACCCAGTACGACATGGGCGGGCTCGAAAAACTCTCGCTTCTGAAGATGGACTTCCTGGGCCTCACCACCCTCACGCTCATTCAGGACGCGCTCCGCCTGATCCACAAGCGCCACGGCGTCGAGATCGTCCCCGAGGATCTCCCGCTCGACGACAAGGATACCTACGAGATCTTCTCCAAGGGCCTCACCAGCGGCGTTTTCCAGTTCGAATCGCCGGGCATGCGCGATATTCTGCGGCGCTACCATCCCAGCCGCCTCGAAGACCTCACCGCGCTCAACGCCCTGTACCGGCCGGGCCCCATCCAGGGCGGCATGGTGGACGACTTCATCGAGCGCAAGTGGGGCCGACGCGACGTCAAGTACGACCTGCCGGAGCTCAAGGAACTGCTCGAAGAGACCTACGGCGTGATCGTGTATCAGGAACAGGTCATGCAGATCTCCAACCTGGTGGCCGGCTACTCCCTGGGCGATGCCGACCTGTTGCGGCGCGCCATGGGCAAGAAGAAGCTGGAGGAGATGACCCAGCAGCGGGAGCGCTTCATCGCGGGCGCGCTCGAGCGGGGCTTTCCGCAGAAGAAGGTCGAGAAGATTTTCGACCTCATGGAGCAATTCGCCGGCTACGGTTTTAATAAGTCGCACTCCGCGGCCTACGCCTATCTCGCCTTCGTCACGGCGTACCTGAAGGCGCATTACCCCGTGGATTTCATGGCCGCGCTGCTCACCTCGGAAACCGGCAACACCGCCAAAGTGGTGAAGTACATCAACGAATGCCGCGAAATGGGCATCGTCATCCTGCCGCCCGACGTCAACCACAGCGAATGGAGCTTCACCCCGGACGAAAAAGCTCCCGGCGGCCGCGGCATTCGCTTCGGGATGGGAGCGGTGAAAAATCTCGGCCAGTCGGCCGTGGAGGCCATCGCCAAAGCGCGCGAAGAGGTGGGACGCTTCCGCTCTTTGCACCAGCTTTGCGAGAAGGTCGACCTGGGCGCCGTGAACCGGCGCATGATCGAGAGCCTGATCAAAGCCGGCGCTATGGATTCGTTGGAAGGCACGCGCAGCCAGAAGATGGCCGCCCTCGATGGCGCCATGGAAGCCGGGCAGCGGGCCTGGCGCGACCGCGAAAGCGGGCAGGGCGGACTGTTCGGCGAAATGCCCGGCGAGCAGGCCGATGTGCCGCTTCCCAACGTTCCCGATTGGACCGACAAGGAAAAACTGGCGGGCGAAAAAGAGCTGCTGGGCTTCTGGGTGACCGGCCATCCGCTGGACCGCTACGAAGATAAGATCTCGGAACTGGCGACGCACGACACGTCCACCCTCGAAGGCCTCGCCAAGGGCGTGGAAGTGAAATTGTGCGGCGTGCTCACCGGCATCGCGCGCAAGCGCAATAAGGAAGGCAAGGCCTGGGCCGCGGCGGTGCTCGAAGACCGCATCGGCGCGGTGGAAGCGCTGGTTTTCGCCACCAGTTACGAACGCCTGGCCGCCGAAGTGCTCGAAGACCAGGCCGTGCTGGTCACTGGCCTGGTGCTGCCCGAAGAGAACGCGCAACCCAAGCTTTCGGTGCAGAACATCGTCGCGCTGGACAACGCCCGCGTGGATTTCGACTCGGTGATTTCCATTCGCGTGTGGCTCGGCAAGAACGGCGGGCAGGACCGCGCCCAGGCACTCCACGAGTTATTCCGGCGCAAGCCGGGCGATACCCAGGTGCGCCTGCGCTTGGAAGCGGTGCGCGATTTCTCGGTGCTCTTGGACGTCGCATCGAAGGTGCGGCCCGATAAGGAATTCCGCGCCGCGGTGGAATCGATCTGCGGCAGCGACGCGATCGAACGAGTCGCGGGGTAACACTGCCCCTAAACTGACCACTGTATGATTGAGGCATGACCGCACGCGGCTCCCCGCTGGTCGCCGGTATTTGCCTGTGCTTGTGCGCGGCGACGCTTGCCCGCGCATACCCAACCAGCATCTGGCCATTCGAAAACCTTGCCCAGGCTCCCGTGATCGTCACGTGCACCGTCCAGAAAACCACACGTGACTCGCTGCCGCCCGGCTCCCAACTTCGAGTCGTGCCGGCGCACGCCACACTCCTCATCCTGAGAAGTTTCCCACCGTCGGCCTTCGCCGCGGGAGACCTGGTGCGCCTCGATTATGAAGCGCTTCCCGCAGGAGACTCCGGCATGAGCGGACCGGACGTGGCGCAACTCAAGGCCGGCGACACACTCGCGCTCCCCCTTAAGCTCAATCCCCAGCCTTCCTCCGCGCCGTGGAGGCTGATCGCGGATGAAGGTCAGGCTCTGGTGATTCCGGCGATCGTCCGCGACCCGCCATTCGCCGGATCGCCCGCAGACGGCAGAGGCTTTCTGCTACGCGAGATCGCTTCCACACTTGTGGCCGGAACGCGCCGCGAACTCCTCTCCGAAGCGGCATACCAATATCGCCAGAACGCCATCTCGCCGGCGCTGATGACCTTACTGGAATCCAAACTGACGGCCGGCGACGAAAGGTGGCCGCCGATTGCGGCGGCATTCCTCAGTTCCTTCCCCATCCCGCGGCCCAGTGTGGCCGACCTGCGCGCCTGCAAGGTCGCCAAGTCTAACATGGTCTACTCCGGTTCGCTGGTTACCTTTGTGCTTCAAAAGCTTGGCCCAACTCAAGAAGCCAAGGAGAAGCTGATTCACGAGCTTCTGGCCTTCTCGGATTTAGCCAGTTGGGGAGTGGGGATGACCGTTCCGGAATTCGCACAAGAGCCCGCCCTGGTGCGCGAATTGCGCGCGATGCTGAAAGCCCGGAGTCCCGGAGCGCTCCCGGTGGCGCGCAGCGTGCTGATTGCCGGCCATAGGAGCATCCTCCCGGATGCCATCGCGCTCAGTTTTCACTACCTCGCCACCCCGGGCGCCGATCCGTCCGAATTCCAGGCGGCCTGCTGGGTGATTCGGGATTTCGGTACGGACCAGGAGTTCAACCGCGTGGTCGCCGAGATTCGCGCCGCCCAGTATAGCGATCGCCCTCGCTATGACGAACTCTGGCGAAACATAATCTGGTCGGAGAACGACCGGGAGCGCGCGGTGCTCGAAATCCTGCTGAAGGACGATCGAATTTACCAGGCGAACCTGCGCTATAGCGACATCGCTCGCGGCGAGCTGACCAGAATTCAGGCGCGCAAGCAGTAGACCGCTATCGAACCGCAATCGTGACGGTATTCGATTGCACCCCGCCAATCGAAATCACGACGGGCACCGCGTTGCCTCTCGAAGATCCCGCCGGCGCCAACGCGTTCACCTGGTACAAGCCCACGTTGCCCGGCGCCAGCCCAGAGAACTGCCCGGTTCTTTTCCAGATCTCCAGCCTGGCCCCCGGCGAATACCGCTTTGTGGCCCTCCGCCACCGCGAAGACGACCGCGACCGCGCATCTGGCGAACTCGAAAACGCATTAGCCGCCGCTGCCAAAGTGGACGTGACCGCGGGTACCGTAGAGAACATAGGCCTCGTGCCGGTTGATGTCAAGTAGAAACGCAGTCTACCGCACCGCTGTGCCCCACTTCACCAACTTCTGCCGGAGTCCCTCGTCCTCCTGCGTCCAGCGCAGATACCGCGACTCCGCTCCGCGCCGCTTGACCCGCGCGATCTCTTGCGCGACACGCCTTTCCGCCGGGCCGCCGCGTTGCAGTCTCTGCGCCAGCGTGCGGGCGCGGAACCCGTCCCATTCGCCCGACTCCGTGCCGGGCATCTGGTAGAGCATGTACCCGTCGGCCAGTTTCTCCAGGGTCCGCCGCGAGCTGCGGTAGCCCGGCGTCTTCGCCATCCGGCTCTCTTCACGCGCCATCAGGCCCGCCACCGCGGGGCCGGTGGGGCGGAAACCCAGTTTGCGGTAGAACCAGAACGCGCCGGAATCCACCGCTTCCGCGTTCTCGTGCCCGATCTGATACGGATCCACCGAAAAGCACGTCACGCCCAGCACCTGGTGGAACAGGCGCAGCAGGCGCGCATACAGCCACGCCGATTCGCCTTCGCGGAAGGTGTAATACAGATTGAATCCCACTTCGGCGCGTTCGCACAGGGATAGCAATTCCACGTATCCGGCGGGCACGCCGTTCTTGAAGAACATGGCCGCATGATACGCTCGCAGCGGCAGGCGCCACGCCGGTGCAACGCCGAAAAAGTAGATATCCACCCCGCGGCCCGCGGCGGCATGATACACGCCGGCTTCGTCCGGATGGCTGAAACCGTACAACTCCCGGTAACGCATGACCGAGGTTGCCAGAATCGCGTCCAGAACGCGGCGGGCCTTCGGTCGCGTCAGGCGATTCACCGGTAGCGCATCGGCCGCCAGTTCGCGTTCGAGAGAGACTTCACTGCGCCGCAGGAGCGGCTCGCGATGCAGATACAGGCGGCGCACCGGCAATCGCATGCGCGAGCGCGAACGGCGCGACGACCCCATCCGCCAGGTAAGCGGCGCCTGCATCGCATCGTACGAATCGGCGTCGGAGACGCGCTCCAGGAGCCAGGCGAGATCGCTGGTACCCCGGGAATGCGCCGCCGCGATCCATTCCCGGAATGGCACGTGTGCCTCCACCGGCCAATCCTCGTTCAACATGGGCAGCAACTGGCGTACTACCGGGCCGAGCCGATCCTGCTCGTCATAGCGGTCCCAGGCAATCTCGACATGGCGCGGCTCGAGCGCGGCCAATCGGCGCGCCACCTCATACGTAAATACCGCGGTCAGGGATGTGCCAGCGATGCCGGAAAGGGCCGGCTCTTCGAAGGCATCGAGGTCGGCTCGCGCGGCCAGGCGGCCGGCAAACGCGAAGAGGATGTCGTCAGCCAACCGGGCGACCTTTTCGGTAAGGGGGTAGGCGCGCAGGAAGAGCAGCGTCTCATGCAGCCGGATCAACTCTTTCGCGCTGGAAAAACTCTCGTCGGCGATGCCTGCCAGCAGGTCTTCCAGGTCGGCGGCGCCGGCCGGATCGAAGCGTTTCTTCCAGGTTTCGAGGCGCTCGAGGTGCTCGCAAGACATTGCTTTTGAGCATAGCGCAAGTGAAGGTGAGATAATGGAGCGGGAGACGGGATTCGAACCCGCGACATCGACCTTGGCAAGGTCGCACTCTACCAGCTGAGTTACTCCCGCCCGCCGGAAACTTCCATTCTCGCCCAGAAACAATACCGGTGTCAAACGTTGTTGAAAAGTTGTTGATTTGAAACGCTTTATAAACTTGTGGCAAAGCCAATTGCCTGTGCTATTCTACTTTTCGGTTGCTCTATGGGTGAGACTCCGGGCAACCCCACGCGGGGCGGAAAAACCCCGCAGACAATTCTACTCTTCTGAGCGGAGAGATCACCTTATAGGTCTGTGGAAAACGCTGTGGAAATCTTACACTTGTGGTGTCTAAAAACTAATGAATTATTGGGATCAAATCCGAGAATACCTTCGCTTGAAGATTAGCGCGGAGAGCTATGACAACTGGTTAAGCGGAACATCCTGGGCCGGGGTTTCCGGCAGCATACTGTTCGTGTCGGTCCCCGACCGGGGAACCCGCTCCTGGCTGGAAAGCGAGTACGCAAGCCTGGTAAACGCCGCACTTGCCGAACTCGGGTTGCCGGTCAATCAGGTCTCCTATGAACCGGCGCCAATTCGCAACGGACAGGAACAGGCCATCGCCGCCGTAGAAAACAGCGAGATCGATAACGGTGTCGCCAGTCTGAATCCGAAATTCACCTTCGACACGTTCGTCGTGGGAGCTTGCAACCAGTTCGCCCATGCCGCTGCCCGGTCCGTTGCCATCAATCCTTCCCGCAGTTATAACCCTTTATTCCTCTATGGCGGAACGGGGATGGGCAAAACCCATCTGATGCACGCCATTGGCCGCGAATTGATGGACCGGCATGCTTCCATGCGGATCATCTATACGTCGAGCGAACGCTTCATGAACGAAATGATCGCCTGCATACGCACCGACCGTATGCAGAATTTCCACCACCGCTACCGTGATGCCGATGTCCTGCTCATTGACGACATTCATGTTCTGGGCACCAAAGAGCGAACGCAAGAGGAGTTTTTCCACACTTTCAACGAACTCCACGACCATCAAAAACAAATCGTCATCTCCAGCGACTCACCACCCAAAGAAATACCCGGCCTGGTAGACCGCCTGCGGTCGCGGTTTGAATGGGGTTTGCTGGCCGACATCCAACCGCCCGACCTGGAGACCAAAATGGCCATTCTGGATAAGAAGGCCGAGGCCGAAGGGGTGCACTTGCCTGACGACGTGCGGACGTTCCTGGCATCCAAGACCAAATCCAATGTGCGCGAACTGGAGGGCGCCCTGGTCAAGCTCGTGGCCTATTCTTCCCTGACCGGGACGCCGATCCATCTGCAGATGGCCCAGCAAGTCCTCAAACACCTGGTACATGTCCAGGACCGTCGCGTAAGCATGGACTCGATCCAAAAAGCCGTGGCGGAACGCTTCCAGATCAAGCAATCCCAACTCAAGGAGAAGAGTAATACGAAGAAGGTGGTTTACCCTCGGCAGGTGGCCATGTACCTGGTCAAGGAGCTCACCGATGCCTCCTTGCCGGAGATCGGCAGAGCCTTCGGAGGAAAGCATCACACGACAGTGATCCATTCCATAAACAAAATCGAGAAAACACGTCACAATGATCCTGAATTGAACAGACTCCTTCACAGTCTAATGGACTCATTACAATGACGTTATATACATTTTCCACAACCGGCTTTCAGACCGCCTGATCAAAATTGTGCAAAATTGCGCCGGAGGGGTGGTTTTAGACTGACTTGCGAGTCGGCTTCCGCAACTGGCAGTGGTCAAAAGTAGCTGAATTTAGTATAATTTAGGATGCTTCCAACATTTGCACAGGCCCTATGAATGCGGTTCTTAAAGTACTCATCTTTATCACACAACAAGTAGACAGGAGTTGAGGCTGTATGGAGTTCACCGTAAGCAAGGCCGATTTGGTGCGAGAGCTTAGTCTGTCGCAGGGTGTGGTGGAAAAGAAGACCACCATACCGATCTTGTCCAACATCTTGATCGAGGCCGTCGGCGACCGTATCGTGCTCACCGCGACCGATCTGGAACTGGGGATTCGCTGTTCCTGCCCGGCACGCGTTAAGAAAGAAGGCTCCGGCACGGTTCCAGCGCGCAAACTGCTCGATTTTGTGCGCCTCCTGCCGGAAGGAGATATCTCCATCAAGTTTCTGGAGAACCACTGGGCCAGCATTACCACGGGCCGTTCGAAGACACGCATTGCAGGGATGTCGCGCGAGAGTTTTCCGGAACTGCCCCAGATGCCGGCTACTATCGCCGAACTACCGGTTAAGACCCTAGCCTCGATGATCGCCCGCACGCAGTTTGCCATTTCCGCCGAAGAGTCGAGGTTCACGCTGAATGGCGCACTGTTGTTGTTAAGCCCGGAAGCTCTGACCATGGTGGCGACCGACGGACACCGTCTGGCCTACGTGCAAGCCAAGGCCGCGGAGACCGGCCAGGTGGACCACGCTTTTCGTGCGCTGATCCCCAAGAAAGCCATGGCGGAATTGATCAAGCTTGCGGACATTGCGGACGGCGAGAATGCCAAAGCGAATTTCTCGGGCGACGACAACCACTTGTTCTTCGAGGTGGGACAGCGGCTCTTAATTACCCGCAAATTGACCGGCAACTTTCCCGATTTCGAACGCGCTTTGCCGAAGGACCACACTCTGGTGGCCACAATCGTCAAGGACGAGATCCGTGCAGCGATAGAGCGCGTGGCGCAGTTTGCCGACGAGCGCTCGCGGGCAATTCGCGTGCAGTTCACCAACGGCGAGGTCAAGATCTTTTCCTCGTCGGTGGAGATGGGCGAGAGCGAGGAAACGGTCAACAGTGAGTACGAAGGGCCGGAACTGGAAATCGGCTTCAACGCTCAATATCTGCTGGATTTTCTGCGCGCCATCTCGCAGGACAAGGTGGCCTTTGAGTTGAAAGACCAGAAAAGCGCCGGCGAGCTTCGGCCGTCCGGCGAGGGGATTACGGATCAGTATCGCTATGTAGTTATGCCGATGCGGATCTGAGGCAACCGTTTAGGAGAATATGGCAAACGACGTTAGCACCGGACAGAGCGAAATTTACGATTCCACGAGTATCAAGGTTTTGGAGGGTCTGGAAGCGGTCCGGTTGCGGCCTGCGATGTATATCGGGTCGACCGGCGAGATGGGATTGCACCACCTGGTTTACGAAGTGGTGGACAACTCCGTGGATGAAGCCCTGGCCGGCTATTGCAACGAAGTCAACGTAACAATTCACGACGACAACTCGGTAACCGTGATTGACAACGGCCGCGGGATTCCCGTGGACATGCACGAGGAGGAAGGCGTCTCGGCAGCGCAGGTGGTCATGACCAAGCTGCATGCCGGCGGCAAGTTCGATTCCAAGAGCTACAAGGTGTCCGGCGGTCTGCACGGCGTGGGCGTAAGCTGTGTCAACGCGCTTTCGGAGCGGCTGGAACTCGAAATCTGGCGTCCCGAGGGTGAAACCGGCCCCAGCTACACCTGGCAACAGGAGTACGCCTGCGGCATTCCCAAAGGACCTCTGGCTAAAGCCGGTAAAGCGGGCCGCAAGACAGGAACGCGCATCACCTTCAAGCCCGACAGCACCATCATGACGGCGTTGATATTCAATTTCGCCACCCTGGAACAGCGACTGCGCGAGTTGGCCTTCCTCAACAAGGGTCTCACGATCACCCTGACCGACGAGCGGGTAGAGCCCGAGAAATCGGTGGTATTCAAGTACGACGGCGGCATCTCGGAGTTCATCAAGCACCTCAATAAAACCAAGGTCGTGCTGCACGAAAAGCCGATTCATTTCGAGGCTGACCGCGAACTGCCCAATAACGCCGGCACGCTCACCATGGAAGTGGCTCTGCAGTACAACGATGGGTACACCGAGAGCGTTTTCAGCTTCGCCAACAACATCAACACCGTGGACGGCGGCACGCACCTGACGGGCTTCCGCACGGCGCTCACCCGCACCATCAACAAATTCGGTCAGGACAACGGACTTTTCAAGGACGTCAAGGAGAATCTGACCGGCGACGATGTCCGCGAGGGTCTCACCGCGGTGGTCAGCGTAAAAGTGCCGCAGCCGCAGTTCGAGGGCCAGACCAAGGGCAAGCTCAACAGCGATATCGCCGGCTACATGACGCAGTTCGTCAACGAGAAGCTGGAAGAATACTTCGACAAGAATTCCGCCGTCGGCCGCAAAATCGTCGGCAAGGCTATCGAAGCTTCGCGCGCGCGAGAAGCGGCGCGCCATGCCCGCGATCTGACGCGGCGCAAGGGAGCGCTCGAATCGGGCGGCATGCCGCACAAACTGGCCGATTGCCAGGAGAAGGACCCGGAGCGTTGCGAGTTGTTCCTGGTGGAGGGCGAATCGGCCGGCGGAACGGCCAAACAGGGGCGCGACCGGCGGTTCCAGGCGATCCTGCCGCTCAAGGGCAAAATTCTCAACGTCGAGAAGGCGCGCTACGACAAGATGCTGGCGCACGAAGAAATCCGCGCCATGATCACCGCGCTGGGAACAGGCATCGGAAAAGACGATTTCGACGCCACCAAGATCCGCTACGGCAAGATCATCATCATGACCGATGCCGACGTGGACGGCTCGCACATCCGCACCCTGCTGCTGACGTTTTTTTTCCGCCACATGCACGAGCTGATTCTGCGCGAACGGGTCTACATCGCGCAGCCACCGCTCTACCGGATCAAGAAAGGGAAGAGCGAAAAATACATCAAGGACGAGAAGGAATTCACCAAGGAGATCATGCGCCGGGCCACCGAGAACCTGAGGCTCGAGATCCACTCCAACGGCGAAGGCGCTAAGGCGAGCCTCGAAGGCGGCGAACTGCGCACTTTCCTGCTTAATCTGGACGAGTATCAGCAGATGTTCCACAAGGTGGAGCGCCGCCTGCGCGATGCGCGCGTGGTGGAGGCCCTGGCCAACACGGAGTTGCTGGTGGACCACAAGAACGATTTTCAGAACGAGGCCAACCTGCGGCCCATCTTCGAGGCGGTGAAGGGGTTCGGGCTCAACCCGGAGATGCGGCGCGATGAGGAGCACTCGTCCTACGCGGTGGTCTTCCACGATTCCACCAACGCGGAGCGGTCGATCGGCCTGGCCCTGGCGGCGCAACCTGAGTACCGGCGTTTCCGCACGCTGGCGAAGACGATCGCCCGCTATAACGATCCGCCCTTCCTGGTGGTGAAGAACGACCATCGCGAGGCGCAGACCGACTGGCGCGAGTTGCTGGAATACATCAAGAACGAAGGCAAGAAGGACGCCTCGGTGCAGCGCTACAAAGGTCTGGGCGAGATGAACGCCGAGCAACTGGCGGAAACCACCATGAATCCGGAAAAGCGGACCCTGCTGCAGGTGCGCCTGGAAGACGCCGCGGAGAGCGAAATCATCTTCTCGACGCTGATGGGCGAGGACGTGGAGAGCCGACGCAAGTTCATCGAAGACAACGCTCTCGATGTGAAGAATCTGGACATTTAAAGCCACTACGGTTTCCTGAAGGCACGCTTCCCGCATCAGTCCTGAGCAACGCGTGAAAGTCCCCGCCGCTTCGGGCGCCTGCCCGAGATGCGCAAAGTCCGGCCCCGATGATAAGATAAAGGGGCAGTGGATCGTACGCGGCAGGAGCGGAGTGGCGTTCGCATCCCATCGGCGCAAAAGCGGTGTCTGGCACAAATCTGCCTGACAACGGAAACCCGCTTTTTCCACTGTCCGTAAGTTGTTGTAATAAAAGGCAAGCCACCCTAGCTCAGTTGGTAGAGCGGCTGATTCGTAATCAGCAGGTCGCCGGTTCGATCCCGGCGGGTGGCTCCAAATAATTGAAAATAGGCATCTTACTAAGCCCATCCTCCTTTGTTGTCCGCTGAATTAAGTCAGCGGGTCGAGATCTGGGCCTTTCGTTTATTTTCAAGTATTTACGCGTGCCACTCGTTCTTACATCCACCAAGTTGGGTTCAATTGGGTTCAGAATGTAGGCGACCACGCGTTGTATCTGGTCACAGAAAACGTGCTGTACAAAGGCCCACTCGTGCTGTTCTGGCTGGGTCGGGAATTGGATTGCTGGTGGGAAGGGCTGTTGTTATCGCCAGGAATCAGTCCTTGCGAACCTGTGGGCCGAGATCCAGCAGTTTCCGAGTGGGGCGTGACTTGGCCGGAAGGTCGACCGATGGCCGAGTACGTGAGGGCGAGTTCTCGCTTCGCCGCGGGGTCGTATTGGATCTCGTCGATCGAAGCGCTCGAGATCGGGTTCCAGGTGCGACGCCCGTATCTTCTCCGCCCTCGGCTGCTCGCCTGCTGCTCCCGGCTTCCCGCTGGCCAGCCTGGCGCGAATTCTTCATCGCCTGAATCGCTTAGATCGCCCCAACCTACCAATCAAGGTCCATGCGTTTCTTAAGCGCATGAAAAGCGGGCGTGTCCTGAAACTTGGCGAATGCAGGGTCCACATGGATGTACGCCGCGCCGCCCTCGCGTTCATCCATGGCTCTGCCCAGCCATTTGACGGTATTCGGCTCGTCGTTCATCAAGGCGTAGGTTTCGGCGGCCCAGGTTAGGACAAGATGTCCGTCCTGGTAATTCCGTTCCAACGGGCGCATGATGCGGATAGCTTCGTCGCGCTTGCCCGCATGGGCCTCGGCCTCTGCCAAAAGCTGTCCGGCAAACGGTTCCTTATGAGAGAACTTCCGCAGGTTCTGAATGGCAGGGCCGGGCGTGCCCAACCACGCGTCCATGAAATTGAGGCGTATCTGCAAGCGGACGGAAGTGGGACTCTGGGCGGCGATTTTCCATATCTCGTCGCGGGTTTCGGCGGAGCGGCCTTCCTGGGCCAGGAACTGGGCAAAGTTCAGACCCGCCTGCGCACTTAGCGGGTCCAGATCCCGCGCGCGCTGAAAGTGTTCATCGGCTTCCTGCCGCCGGCCAAGAATGAGACACAAAGTGGCGAAGTTCATTTCCGCCCCTGAACTAGCCGCGAGAGAAATCGCCGCTTGCAGTTCCCGTTCAGCGCGGTTCCAATCCCAGTCGTATTGCATCGCGAACATAGCGAGCGCCACGTGCGCCCTCGCAAGATCGGGGTCGAGTTGAACGGCCTTCTGCCAGAGCTGTTCCGATTTTCTGATCTCTTCCGGCGCCATGCGCTCGCCTACGGCATTACTGCGATTCCAGATCGCGCCGCCCAAGCCCGCGTAAGCCAAAGCGTAATCGGGGTCCAGTTCTAAGGCGCGCCGAAAGTCCTGTTGCGCCAGGGCGTTGGCCGCCAGCGAGATTTGGTCACCCTCGAAACAGGCTCTTAGGTAATATTCGTGAGCGGCCTCCGGAGGCGCATGTTTTTTCCGCGGAGCCGGCGCTGCAATTCCCAGGCTGGCGGCGACTCTCGCTTCCAGATCCGTTTCGATAATGTTGAGATCCGCCGTCGGGCGCCGATAGGTGTTGGTCCAGAGCGTCGCGCCGTCGGATGTGCGTTCGAGAGACGCTACAATCCTGACCCGGTCACCGGAGCGTTCCACGCTGGCTTCGAGAAGATGAGAGACGCCGGTCCGCCTGCCGATATCGCGGAGGTTCCGGGGTTGCTTCCGATAGAGAGCGGCGGCCGATTGAGACGCAACGCGGAGCGTCTTGAACTGGGCAAGTTCGCTGGTAAATTCTCCCGTCAACCCGTCCACCAGATACTGGTTGGCGTCGTCGTGGTTCGCGTTGCTGAAGGGCAATACGGCGATGGAACCCGGCGGGGCGGGGCTGTTGACCGCGTTTCGATGGAAAAACAACCAGCCCGCAGCGGCGCAAAGGGTGATCGAAGCACCGGCCAGCGCGGCCCTTGCCAGCTTGCGGGGATGCCGCGCCCGTACTGTTTTGCCTTCCAGGTAACGCGCCAGATCGGCATCCATCTCCGCGGCAGACGCGTAGCGCTCTTCCGGATTCTTACGCAGCGCGGTAGAAAGAATCGAATCGATCCGCTTGTCCAAACCTGTAGGCTCAGGCTTAACGCGGCTAATGGTTTCAGCCACTGCGCCGGCGGAATAATCGGTGAACCGGTACGGCGCACGCCCGGTGAGCATGCGGTAAAGCAGCACCCCTGCCGAGTAGATATCGGAGGCGAACGTGAGAGGTTTGCCTTGCGCCTGCTCGGGGCTGGCGTAATCGGGAGTGAAGGCGAAAACCCCGGTTTTGGTGATGGCGGTATCGCCACTCGCATCCACCAGCCGCGCCGTGCCGAAGTCCAGCAGCTTCGCATTTCCGGCGGCGTCCACCAGAATATTCGAGGGCT
>Ga0182030_10017457_pt1 | contig 13850 bp, 9 predicted proteins | sample 812S3MmetaG_FD_121299 | JGI IMG/M metagenome (GOLD analysis project Ga0182030, IMG submission 121299) | Permafrost microbial communities from Stordalen Mire, Sweden - 812S3M metaG (Illumina Assembly) | ecosystem: Environmental > Terrestrial > Soil > Wetlands > Permafrost | place: Sweden... | reverse complement strand
TCCGACTCACTCGGCGTGGTTGTTCTTGCAAAAGAATCATGGCCGGTCTGGCGTGGACATGCATCGTCCATCACCTTTTAAAGGGCGAAAAACCCGCACGCGGCGGGTTTTGCAATTGGCTCAGTCGACTGAGCTTCGACAATGTCATTGGAGCGTTTCATTTCGCGTTCAACGCTTTCCGCCAACGACCGCGCTTCCTGACGACGCGCCTCGCTCTCGCTGGCGCTCAGAAAACCCGCGAGCGCGGCGTTGATGTCGAAGAAGACAGCATCGGATAGCGTTGTTATGAGTTTCGTTCCGCGCGGTTGCTGTTCTTGAATAATTTGGCTGAATGCGTTGAAAAACGCCGAATAGGATTTGACATAGTGTGTTATTGACAATCCGACGCGGCGGTGGACGTCGCCGATGTATTCGCAACGCCGGCGCAAGTTGTCATCGTGCTCGGCTGTGAGCAAAACGTCCCAGTGGGCTTTTTGGGCGTTTATCAAGTGTTTAACACCTGGTCCCTTGTCAATGACCTGACGTAGCGCGTTATCTGACGTCGCTTGGGCATAAAATGCGGATAAAACCCGCTCAAAATGTGGCTCCAGAAGAGCATGTAGCTTCTTGCGGTAGTCATCGTCTGATGACGAACTTGTCGATGGTTTTTGGGCAAATAGAAAATTCATTCTGACACCACCTTATGACCTACTCAGTTTTCAGGGTGAGCAATTTCACGTGAGCTCTACTCGCAACGGGATTACAGCAACGGATTCGTCTGACGACACAATGCAAATTAGACTATGATGCTTGCGGCACGCTTGCGTCTAGCAGTCATTCCCATCGACGCAACGCACTCCGTTGGTTGGCGCATACTGAACCGATAGTCATTGAGAGAAACACTACGAAGGGACATCGAAAATGACCGATGGTTTTTCAAACGCGCGCCGGGAGGTCGCGCGCGCAAGCAAGATCAGGCGCCGACGACGGATCGGAGGAACCTGTCGACTTCCGCGCGCAAATTGGACGCTTGGTTGGCCAGATCCCCGGCTGACGACAACATTCGATGCGAGGCGACGCTTGATTTCTGGGCCGAACCCAAGACGCCTGCGATATTGGATGCGACTTGCTGCGTGCCGTTCGACGCCTCCTGCACACTATGGGCGATTTCCCTGGTCGCAGTGCCCTGCTCCTCGACGGCAGTGGCGATCATCGCGGAAATCGTGCTGACTTCGTTGGTCGTCTTGGTGATCGAGGCGATGAAATCCGCTGCATTGTGTGTTGAGCGCTGGATGTCGAAGATCTGCGACCCAATATCAGCGGTCGCCTTGGCCGTCTGTTCGGCGAGCACTTTAACCTCCTGCGCGACGACCGCAAATCCACGTCCCGCCTCGCCCGCGCGCGCCGCTTCGATGGTGGCGTTGAGCGCGAGCATGTTGGTTTGACCTGCGATGTCGTTGATCAGGCTGACGATGCCGCCGATCCGTTCCGCCGCTTTGGCAAGGTCGCGCATTTGAGCATCGGTTTCTTCAGCTTGAGCCGCCGCGTCAGCGGCGATCTTACGCGAGTGATGCGCGCGGTCGCTGATCTCCTTGACAGAATAGGAAAGCTCTTCGGTCGCGGCGGCGACGGAGCCGACATTTCCGGCCGCCTGTTCCGACGCCGACGCGACGATCGAGGCTTGCGCGGCTGTTTCCGCCGAGGCGTCGCTGAGCAGGCGCGCCGTCGCCTGAAGGTCCTCAGCCGCCGACGAAACTGTCCCAACGATGGCGTTGACGGATCGATCGAATGTCGTCGCCAGCGATGTCATGATCCGCTTGCGCTCGGTTTCAGCCTGGGCGCAGCGGGCGCCCTCGGTCTCGGCTTCGCGATCACGGGCGGTGATCAGGTTTTGCCTGAAAGCGTCGACCGCCCTCGCTATCTCCCCAATTTCGTCGGCGCTGTCGCGTGACGGAATTTCCATGTCGACGTCGCCGCTGGCCAGCCGGCGCATCGCGGCGGTCATCCCGGAAATCGGACGTACGATGCTGCGGCCGATCAAAAAGGCGATGAGCGCGCCTGTGATCAGCGCTAGGACGCCAGCAATCTTCTGGGCGCTGATCGTGCTTTCGACGGTGTCGTCGACACCCAGCTTTCGGTCCTGAAATTCGGCTTTCAACCCAGTCCGCGGACTTTCGATTTCGGCGACCATTTGGACGCCCAGGGGATCAATTTCATCGGAATAAAGCGCATCGCTTTTGCGCTGGTTTACGACCAATAGGTCGAACGCGACGCCATAGCCGGAGAGCGCGCCCTTCGCCAATGCAAGGCTTTTCCGCGCGTCGTCCGGCAGTTCCGCCGCCTCCAAATTTTGGATCGCTTCCTTGGCCTTTACCGCATTGACCTTGAAGGCGGCAGGACTTGCTGGATCGCGTGTCGCGTGAAAACGCCAATTCGCGGCGCGCACCTTCAAGAGGCTTGACTCCAGTGCCTGGGCTGCACGAATCATCGCTTGATCGGCGCTCGCTTCCGCGATGGCCAGCAGCTGATCCGCCGCCGCCGTCATGTGTTCGCCTTCAACAAACAGGTCCGCTCTCGATTTGCTGATGAGCCGGTTGGTCTCCACTAGAGCGTCGCGCTTGATCTGGTAGGCGGAGATTTCGTCAGTGAGACGGTTGTAGGCGCCACGGCGATCGTCAGCCAGCGTCGTATCGACTGCGGCTTGCATCAACTCTGACGCTCTCGCTGCCGCGGCCGAGGACGCTTTCAGCGCGTCCTGGTCGCCGTCGAATTTATACCGCAGCACACTCCGGCGCATGATTTCGATTTGCCGCCCGGTTTCGATCACACGGATCATTTCGTTGGTCAAACCGCCGAGCTCGCCAACATCGGTCTGCACGTCTGCCATTCGCTGCGCGGCTATAGCCGTCAGGATCACGCTGATCGCGAGCAAAAGGCCAAAACCAAAATAAATTCGGGTTTTAATTTTTAGACGCAAGAAAGTCATGAGCCCAGCTCCCAAGCTATTTAGGTTGACGTTCGTTAATACAGCTCATCCGGTTCCAGATCATGCTATGGTTGCATAAATAGATTATTACAATTAAATATTTCGTTAACAATCATTTACCAATGACAACAAAGATACTTCTGTCCCGTAGCTTTAACAGAACAGCGAACGTGCTTAGCTGCAATAACAATGGCCTCGCCCGCTGCCGTGGCGATCGGCATTGCAATACGACTCGATATGTGGCGTTCGCACGTTGCACGTTGTGATAATATACTTGTGGGTTTGATGACCCAATTTGGTGTTTGCGTGCATTCAAAATCGAGCGTTGTAATTTTGTTAAACAATGTGAGTTGCGGGTCTTTGCGACTTAGCGCGCCAACAGCCACGTCATAACCCAGTGACAGCCTCGGCAAGACCGCACCATTCATCGACGTTCTTAATCAAAATTCCGCGCGTTGTATGGGCGGCGAGATTAACTTGCACCAATCGTGCCGCTTTGCGCCGCACCGACTCTTTCGGCATTTTGAGGAGATCAGAAATGTCAGAGCATGTGACAGGACTTATAGCTATTCCAGCGCTCGATGGAGCCAATCCCAATTGCCCGAGCGCAAGAAAGATCAACACCTCATCGGGCGTCAGAACCAAGCGCTGTCGCGCATCGGTTAATGCGCGCAATAATTTTTCGAGTCGATCTGACACCGCCACGATTTCGGCGGACGATCGGAACGTTATGAGTTGGACTTTGTCCTGCGACATGGCTCACCAAAAATCATGTTTCAGACGAACTCGGGTCCTTTTCCTTTTTCTTTCGCCGGTCTGCGAACCGATGCAGCGGAGACTGCGGCGAAGACGACTATTCCAGAACAATCAGCAAATCACACGCTTCCACATGGTGCCCCGGCGCGCAGGCAATTTCTGCGACTTTGCCTGACCGCGGGGCATGCAACGCGGTCTCCATTTTCATCGCCTCCAGCGTCAGTACGACGTCGCCGGCTTCGATTACCTGCCCGACCCGTACTGCGAGGGTGGTTACCGAACCTGGCATCGGCGCAGCTATATGCCGATCGTTGCTGTCTTCGGCCTTGCGCCGCAATGGTTTGGTGGCGGTGGCGGCGCGATTTGGAACGCGTGAGATGCGCGGCTGCCCATTGATCTCGAAGAAGACTTTGACCCAACCTTCCTCGTCGGTTTCACCGACCGTTTGCAGACGGATAACGAGCGATTTGCCGCGTTCAATCTCGACGTTAATTTCCTCGCCCGGAACCATGCCATAAAAGAATATGCGGGTTGGCAAAGTCGAAACCGGACCAAAGCGTCGAAGCGCGTTCGCATAGTCAGTGAAGACCTTCGGATACATCAGGTAAGAAGCGAATTCCTCCGCGTCGATCTGGCGTCTGACTTCGCTCTCCGCGCAGTAGCGCAAGACTTCGAGATCCCCCGGCGCAAGCAGCGATCCGGGCCGCACGGCAATCGGGAGTTCGCCCTTGAGAATTTTGCCCTGCAAGGCCCCAGGCCACCCCCCTGGCGGCTGCCCGAGATCGCCACGCATCATTTCAACGACTGACGCTGGAAAGGCGATGGCGCGCGACGGATCGGCGACATCGGCCGGCGAGAGATCCTGGGTCGCCATCATCAACGCCATGTCGCCGACAACCTTTGAAGACGGCGTGACTTTGACGATATCGCCAAACAAATCGTTGACGGCGCGGTAGGCACGCGCGACGTCGTGCCAACGCGCATCGAGGCCGAGCGAGCGTGCCTGTTCCTTCAAATTGGTGAATTGTCCGCCCGGCATCTCGTGCAAATAGACTTCCGAGGCGCCAGCCTTGTTGTCGCTCTCAAACGCAGCATATTGCGCCCGCACGCTTTCCCAATAAAAACTGATTTTCCCGATCGCTTCGGGGTCAAACCCTGTATCGCGTTCGGTGTGCCGCAAAGCTTCGACGATGGATCCAAGGCAGGGCTGGGACGTAACGCCGGACATCGAATCCATAGCTGCGTCGACGGCGTCGATACCCGCCTCGACCGCGGCCAGTATACTGGCCCCAGCGATGCCAGACGTGTCGTGGGTATGGAATTGCAGAGGGAGTCCGATTTCCTCGCGCAGAGTTGAGACCAGTTTTCTCGCCGCGACTGGGCGCAGCAGGCCAGCCATGTCTTTGATCGCGAGGACATGGCATCCGGCCGCTTCAAGCTCTTTCGCCGTGCGAACATAGTAGGACAGGGAATATTTGGCGCGGTCAGGGTCGAGGATGTCGCCGGTATAGCAAATTGCGCCTTCGGCCAGTTTGCCGCTTTCGACAATTGCATCGATGGCGACGCGCATATTTTCCACCCAGTTAAAGCAGTCAAAAACACGAAAAATGTCGACGCCTGATTGGGCGGCGCGCTGGACAAAATAGCGAACGACATTGTCGGGATAATTCGTGTAGCCGACGCCGTTAGCGCCGCGAAGCAGCATCTGCGTCAGTATGTTGGGCGCTTCCGTCCGGATACTTGCCAAACGCTCCCACGGATCTTCGTTGAGAAAGCGCATTGCGACGTCGAAGGTCGCGCCGCCCCAGCATTCGAGCGACAACAATTGCGGCATGCCGCGCGCATAAGCGCCCGCGACGCCGACAATATCGCGCGTACGCATGCGGGTCGCCAGTAGTGATTGGTGCGCATCACGCATGGTCGTGTCAGTGATAAGAACTTGTTTTTGGTCGCGCATCCATTGCGCGAATTTGGCCGGTCCGAGCAGTTCAAGCCGTTGACGCGAACCGTAAGTGATAGGCGTGTCGAAGCGCGGCGCCTCCGGTTCGCGCGAGCGCGCGGCGGGGCCGGCGCGACCGCGTGTTTCGGGGTGACCGTTCACCGTGACATCCGCTATCCATGTCAGCAGTTTGGTCGCGCGATCCTTCCGTTTCTTGAAGTCAAACAAGGCTGGCGTTTCGTCGATAAATCGCGTCGTGTAATCGTTTGCGAAAAAACGCGGATGGCTCACGACGTTATGCAGGAAAGCCAGATTGGTGGCGACGCCGCGAATGCGATATTCGAGCAGTGCGCGATCCATGCGATGTATCGCCTCCTGCGGCGTGGAGGCCCAGGCAGTGACTTTTTCGAGCAAGGGGTCATAAAAGCGAGTGACGACAGCGCCGGAGTAGGCCGTGCCGCCGTCGATGCGAATGCCAAACCCCATGGCGCCGCGATAGGCCGTGATGCGGCCGTAATCGGGAATGAAATTATTCTCTGGGTTCTCCGTCGTGATCCGGCATTGCAGTGCATGGCCACTGAGTCGGATTTCCGTCTGCGGCGGGATGCCGGTTTCGTCGAAATGGCCGACCCGCCCGCCCTCGGCGATGCGGATTTGCGCTTTGACCAGATCGAGACCAGTCACCAGTTCGGTGACGGTGTGCTCGACCTGAATGCGTGGATTGACCTCGATGAAATAGAAAGCGCCTGTATCCGAATCCATCAGAAATTCGACGGTTCCCGCACCGACGTAGGCGGTTGCGCGGCCAATCTTTAACGCCGCTTCGCAAAGTTTCTCGCGCTGTTCTTGGTTCAGGTATGGCGCAGGAGCGCGCTCAACCACCTTTTGATTGCGCCGCTGTATTGAACAATCGCGCTCGAACAAATGAACAAGGCCACCTTGCGCATCGCCAAGAATTTGCACTTCGACATGCCGGGCGCGACGCACGAGCTTTTCCAGATAGACTTCGTCTTTGCCGAAAGCGCTCTTTGCCTCACGTTTAGCCGCCGCGACTGCGTCCAAAAGTTCAGCTTCCGCTGAAATCGGCCGCATGCCACGTCCGCCGCCGCCCCACGAGGCTTTGAGCATGACCGGATAGCCGATTTCGAGCGCAAGGCGCTTGATTTCCGCTGGATCGTAGGGCAACGCCGGACTCGCCGGCATGACCGGCGCGCCACAGGATATGGCTAGATTGCGGGCTGAAACCTTGTTGCCGAGCACGCGCATTGTATCCGGTCGCGGACCGATGAAAACAATGCCAGCCTCCGCACAGGCTTGGGCAAACTCCGGGCTCTCCGAGAGAAAGCCGTAACCAGGATGAATAGCGTCCGCCTTGGCGTCAACCGCGACGCGGATCACCTCGTCAATCGAGAGATAGCTCCCGAGAGGGCCCAGCGTGCGCCCGGCGCCGCGTCCGACCTGATAGGCCTCATCAGCCTTGAAGCGATGCAGAGAGAGTTTGTCCTCCTCCGCATAAATCGCAATCGTCTTGATCCCGAGTTCAGTTGCTGCGCGAAAAACGCGAATTGCGATTTCTGAACGGTTGGCGACGAGCAGGCGCCTGATTGGTCGACAACAGGTCATTAAACGATTTCCAGGTCTCTAAGGCGCTTCTATGAGCGTTCGAAATTCGATCTGTGCGACGAGTTCCTCGACGATGGTCTCGGTCAGCAGGCAAATGATGGGAGTTGCCTGCTGACCGATAGCTTCGATGCGATCCGAGAGATTGATCATTTCTCGCCGTTCCGTAGCCAATTTCTGCTTCCGGGAATTTCGTACTTCAACATCCGCGCCGGCGGCGAAAAGCTGCCGGCGCGGATGGATGTTATTGTCCGCCGACCACGGGAATGACCCATGGAATTAAGTATTGCTGGATCACCACCAGCACGCTGAGCACCAGCGTCAATACGATGCTGTGGGAGAAGGTGCGGGCGAAGACCACGCCTTCCTGGCCCTTGAGATTGGTGACGGCGACGCCAGTCGCAATATTCTGCGGCGACACCATCTTACCCATTACGCCGCCCGAGGAGTTCGTCGCGGCGAAGAGCACCGGATTGAGGTCGAGCTGGCGCGCGGCCACGACCTGCAAATTGCCGAACAGGGCATTACCCGACGTGTCGCTGCCCGACAGCATGACCGCGACCCAGCCCAGGAAGGGCGAGAGCAGCACAAACAATTTGCCGGTCGAGGCGACCGCATGGCCAAGCGTATAAGCGATGCCGGAATAGTTCATCAGATAGGCGAGGCCGATGATGAGCATGACGGTGATGACGGCGATCCAGGTCTGCTTCAGCGTCACGCCGATACAGGAAATGAAGTCCGCCGGCGACAAGCGCACGATGAGCGAGGTGACGATCGCCGCCAGCAGAATCGCCGTCCCGGTGCCGAGCGGCTGGAAGGTCCAGACGGCGGCATAGGGCTTGGCGCCATAAAGCGTGATGGCGATCGCGTTGTGCAGGCCCGGCCAGGAGATTTTCTGCTGGCCAATTGCGGCCCAGCCGAAATGCGTCCAGACAATGACAATTGACGAGACAATGATCCAGGGCAACCATCCCTGCCAAGGCGACCCTTTGAACGAAGTAGCCGTCTCCGCTTTTTCCAGTGTCGCGTGCTGGATCTTGAACTCCGGATCGGGCGCCGGACGCCAGACCTGAAGGAAGAGTAGCGTGCAGATGAGCGAGCCAAGCGAGGCGAGCACGTCGGTCAAGGCATAATCGAGCAGGTTCGAGGCGATGAATTGCGAGGCGGCGAAGCTGCCGCCCGAAACCAGCAGCACCGGCCAGAGCGCCCGCACCGAGCGCATGCCGCCATAAACGAACATGACGTAGAAGGGCAGGAAGAGCGCCAGCACCGGCAATTGCCGGCCGATCATGGCGCCGAGCGCTGCGGCCGGAAGCCCGGTGACAGCGCCAAGCACAGTCACCGGCACACCGAGCGCGCCGAAGGCGACCGGCGCGGTGTTGAAGATCAGCACGAAGACCAGCGCCTCGATCGGCGGGAAGCCCACGAGGATGAGGAGCGAACTGGTGATGGCTACAGGCGTGCCGAAGCCGGAGACACCCTCAAGCAGCGCCCCGAAGCAGAAGCCGATGACGACGAGCACAACACGGCGGTCGTCCGGCAGATGCTGGATGACCCAGGCGCGGAAGGCGTCGAAGCGCCCGGAACGCACCGCGACATTGTAAAGAAGCAAAGCGTTGATGACGATCCACATCACCGGCCAGAGCGCAAAAACCGCGCCATTGACCACGGAATTGACCGCGAGATCGACCGGCATTTTCCACACGCCGACGGCGATGACGAGACCGATGACAAGGCCTGCGAGCGCCGCCTGCCAGCCGGGGCGGCGGAAGATGCCGAGCAGTATAAGAAGCGCGACGATTGGCAGGATCGCTACGAGGAATGATAGCCCCAGGCTATCTCCCACTGGTGTCAAAAGCTGACTGAACATTAAACCTCCCCTTAGTTCTGGTTGAGCTGATGGCCCTCTTTGAGAGCCAATTAAAGTTCCTTTGCGCCGACCGCGGTCGATTGCAGGACAGCCTTCCGTCGACGTTCTGCGAAGGCGCCGGTGGACGAATGCGTCGGCCGCCCATGGTCGGACTTCGGCCGTGGAGCATTTCGCCGCGCGGCACAAACCAATCCACAACCGTGGTATAATTTACTTACCACACTTGGTACAGGAAACATTTTTATATCGCAAGCCCACTGTGGACAAATTAATGACGGATGATTAAATCAAGAACGCAATTGGAATGATGTCATGGAACCGATTCGAAACCCGAAGCTTGCCGATGCGATCGCAGAACACCTTGAACAAATGATTCTTGAAGGCGTCTTGCGGCCGGGCGAAAAGCTCGCCGCCGAACGCGAACTGGCGGAAAAGTTAGAGGTCTCTCGACCTTCGCTGCGTGAGGCGCTCGAAAAGCTTCAAAAGCGCGGCCTGATAGAGATTACAAAGACGGGCACGGTTGTCGCGCAGTTCATGGCCATGATGACTGAGCCGCTAGCGGCGATGATGCAGTCCAACGAGCAGGCGCTGATCGACTATCTGGAATATCGTGGTCTGGTTGAGGGCGAGGCTGCGAGGCTGGCTGCCATCCGCGCAACTGAAGTTGAGATGGATGCTATCGAGACGTGCTTGAATCGCATGCGTAACGCGCACAAACTCGACGATCCGACTGCGGAGGCGGAAGCGGATATCGATCTTCATGTTCTCATATATGAAGCCGCTCATAACGTCGTGCTAATGCACGTCATGCGCGCCTTCTCGGAAATGCTGCACGGCGGCGTTTTCTATAGTCGCCTCCAACTTTATACGCGCCCTGGCGTGCGTGATGTCTTGCTCGAGCAGCATTTGGCCATCGGAGCGGCGGTGCTGGCGCGAAATCCGGACTTGGCGGCAGAGGCCGCGACGAACCATGTTCGCGCGACTGCTGCGACCCTCGCTGAAATCCGTGAGGAGCAAGTTCGCGTCGCTCGCGCGCTCCGCCGGATGGGGCGCTCAGAATTTGTCACGCACTGACCATGGAATTAACTGGTAAATTAATTTGACCATTTAAAATTTCCAGCTATAAGAGCTCTATCGACACGCCAAAAAAGAGCTTGAACGATGCTGGATGGAAACGCCTCTAATGATCAACCCAAGCCGCGCGTCGGTTTGTTTGTGACGTGTCTGGTCGACGCAATGCGGCCCAGCATTGGCTTCGCGGCGCTCGCTTTGCTGGAAGCTGCTGGCTGCAAGGTCGATATTCCGCCGCGCCAAACATGTTGCGGCCAGCCTGCCTATAACAGCGGCGCGTCGGACGCCACGGCTCCGCTGGCCAAATTGGTGATCGAGGCGTTCGAGAGCTATGACTATCTTGTCACGCCGTCGGGTTCCTGCGCGGCGATGATCAAGGTTCACTATCCCGAATTGTTTGCGCACGATCCGGCCTGGCTGCCGCGTGCGCAAGCGCTCGCGGCGCGTACGCATGAGCTTTTGAGCTTTCTGGTGGATATTAGGGGGTTTCGTCCGCGGGGCGTGTCTTGCGCCTCAACCGCGACCTATCACGATTCCTGTTCGGGCCTGCGCGAACTCGGCATAGAGGCCCAGCCCCGCGCCCTGCTTGGCGCCGTCGAAGGGCTGGAGATGCGCGCGCTTGAGGGTCACGATGCATGCTGCGGTTTCGGTGGAACCTTTTGCGTCAAGTATTCATCGATCTCCAACGCTATAGTTGGGGAGAAGGCGGCAAATGTAACGGCTGCTGGCGCCGATCTGCTGCTCGGCGGCGATCTCGGCTGCCTGATGAATATGGCCGGCAAGCTGCATCGTGGTGGGGCATCAACGCGCGTCTACCACGCGGCGGAAATCATCGCGGGAATGGGTGACGGCCCCGCCATTGGCGAGGCTGTCAAACCATGAGCGCTCCAACCGGGACCTTCGACGAACGCGTGGCAAAGGCCCTCGCGAATCCTCAACTGAAAATCGCGATGGAGCGCACGACTGGCAACGCGCGGCGCAAGCGGGCGGCGGCGGTCGAAGCCTGGCCTCATTTTAACGAGGCGCGCCGAATCGCCGCAGCGATCAAAGATCATGTCATCGACAATTACGAGCATTATCTCGAAACGTTCGAACGCAACGCGCTGGCCTCCGGCGCCAAGGTGCATTGGGCGCGCGATGCGCAAGAGGCCTGCGACATAGTTGTCCACCTGTGTCTTGCCTCAGGCGGCAAGAACGTCACCCGCGCCAAATCAATGCTCGGCGAGGAGGTTGGCCTGCCGCATGCGCTGGAGGCGGCCGGATTGCACCGCGTCGAGACCGATTTGGCTGAGCATATCATTCAGCTTGCCGGTGACCCGCCCTCGCATATCGTCTGGCCAGCAGCGCATATCGCCCGCGAAGAAGTCGCCGAATTGTTCCGCAGGCATCATCGCGACAACAGCAACAGCGACGACGTTCCCGCGATGGTCGCCAGCGCGAGGCGCGTCTTGCGGGAAGAATTCATGGCGGCCGACGTCGGAATTTCCGGCGCCAATTTTCTCGTCGCCGATACAGGCGCCATTTGTACCGTGACGAACGAAGGCAACGCCGAACTGACGACAACTTTGCCTCGCATACATATCGTAACGGCGGGTATCGAAAAACTGGTTCCTTCGACCGAGCATGCGCTGCAACTGTTGCGGCTGCTCGTGCGCTCGGCCACGGGCGCCGATCTCACGCAATACACAACCTTTCATTGCGGTCCGAAACGCGTGCATGATCGCGACGGCCCAAGCGAATTCCATATCGTGCTGGTCGACAACGGCCGCACGCGCATGCTGGCCGAAGGGCAAGCGGAAATGCTGCGCTGCCTGCGTTGCGGCGCCTGCATGAATCATTGCGTGGTTTATCGACAGATCGGCGGACATGCCTATGGCGGCGCCTATCCGGGTCCGATGGGCTCCGTGCTGACGCCCAACCTCTTAGGCCTTGCCGCCACGCGCGACCTGCCGAGCGCTTGCACGCTTAATGGCCAGTGCCGCTCAGTTTGCCCGGTAGATATTCCGCTGCCGACGTTGTTGCGCGGTTGGCGCGACAGGAGTTGGCGCGAGGGATTGGAGCCGAAAAAGACGCGTAACTTCCTCGGTCTTTGGGCTTTTGTCGCCGCCCGGCCCGCGCTCTATCGTCTGGGGATCACCTTCGCCTTGCCTATCATTCGACTGTTCGGCTCCAAGGGTTGGATCAAGAGGATGCCGCTTGCCGACGCATGGACAAGCGAGCGCGACCTGATTCAACCGCCTGCGCGCAGTTTCATGGCGCAATATGCCGCGATGAAGAAAGGCGCAAAGAAATGAACAACGCAAAAGCCGACATCTTCGCCGCGATCGCGAAAGCCCGGCCGGCCAAAACCAAAGACGCAGTTGCGATTGCGGCGCAAGCTAATGAGCTCGCTGCCGCCATGCGCGAATTCCGTCCGCCTGCCGAGGGCGACGATCTCGTCGATTTGTTCATGGCGCGCGCCAGCAGTGAAAAGGTCGGAGCGAGCATCGAGCGGGTCGACGCCCTTGGTGCCCTGCCGGGCGCCGTAGCGCGATACTCGCGCGCCAACGGTCTCGGGACAGATTTTTCATTGCAGCCCGACGCCGGGCTCGAACGGCTCGATTGGGGCGCAATGAAACCGTCGAGAGAAATTGCTCCGGATACCATACTCGCGGTCGGTATTGCGCGCTCGGGCGTTGCCGAAACCGGGACCCTTGTATTTCATTCTGATCCCGAGGCGCCCACGCTATTCGCCTTCCTGCCAGACCATCATATCGTGGCGATCGAAGCGCAAAAAATCAGGCGCTGGTTGGAAGATTACGCCATCGCTGAAATCGGCACGGTCGCGCCCCGCAATGTCAATCTTGTTACAGGCGCGAGCGGCACGACCGACATCGAGGGTGTGCTGGTGCGCGGCGCCCATGGACCGCGTTCGCTCCACATTGTCATCATTGGCAACGCCTGCTGATCCGCAACCATATGGCCTATAGCAGGGGGCTTAAGCCCTGTTCGTGCGCGGCGCATATATGCGGCCGTTTGATGTTGGTTTGCCTTTCGACGGAAGAATGTTTTGGACAAGAGCAATGACGCCGCAGAAACGCAGGAATGGCTGGACGCGGTCAATTCCGTTCAGGCCTATGAGGGACTTGGTCGCGTTGATGACCTGCTGGCGGAAGTGGTCTCTGAGGCTCGCAAGAACGGTGCAAAACTGCCATTCGCCTGGAACACCGCCTATATCAATACGATCCCTTCAGAACTCGAGCCGGTTCATCCTGGCGACCGGCGGCTGGAGATGCGGCTGCGTTGCGCCATTCGCTGGAATGCCGCGGCTTTGGTGCTGAAGGCCAACAAGAACAGTTCGGAACTCGGCGGCCATATCGCCAGCTTTCAATCGGCGGCCACCCTGTACGACACCGGCTTCATGCATTTCTGGCGCGCACCGAGTGAGACGCATGGCGGCGATCTGATCTTTATCCAAGGCCATTCCTCGCCCGGCATTTACGCTCGCGCCTATCTTGAAGGTCGCCTCGCCTCGCGCTGCCTGGCGAAGGCGTCGCGCGCGGACGACAAAATATTGACGATGGCGCCTTCGCTGATCTCCAGGCCGAGCATTGTGGAGAGCAGCGTCGATAGTCGCTCCAGCGCGATGT
>Ga0182030_10017456_pt1 | contig 13852 bp, 12 predicted proteins | sample 812S3MmetaG_FD_121299 | JGI IMG/M metagenome (GOLD analysis project Ga0182030, IMG submission 121299) | Permafrost microbial communities from Stordalen Mire, Sweden - 812S3M metaG (Illumina Assembly) | ecosystem: Environmental > Terrestrial > Soil > Wetlands > Permafrost | place: Sweden... | reverse complement strand
ACTCGCTCCGCGCTTAGCAGACCGTTTCAGCCATAAACCTGCTGGTCTTGATTCCCAACGCTCATCGCCCTCGCCCTTGACACCCGCCGCAGTATCCAGCTTTCCTACACTGACATCCACAATGACTTTATCCTCTGGTAGTAGCTCTGCCTCTTGCTTTCGCTTTATGTGCACGTACGCGCTATAGACCCACCCCTTCTTTAAATACAAATCCTTGTCAATTCGATGCCAGACATCGGGATCTAGCTTGCAGCTGGATAGTGGATTGAGTGAATTGCAAGTTTTGACTGTGATATCCGTCAAGACAAGCCCCGGGTGGTGTGCGGGCATTACATTGTGGATCGCGGAGGGGAGGACGCGATATCGAGCATCAACGAAATAGACGACGATTAAGGTAAAGACGACGGCGATTGCGAGCTGGCATATTGTGCGGACCTAGGCTATGTTAATACGGGTATGCGCGGAGAGGAAAGAGGAACGGACGATTCGTCTCGTCATCTTGATAGCTTGACGACCGAGGTTGGGATGAGGCTGAGATCAACAGCAATTGTTGAGCTCAGTAGTGTGTTTTGATGATGTGTTTCCATCCGTGCTCCTGTCAAGCTCTATTCGAGAAAGTCATATGTACAACGAAGAAGTGTAGAGAGGGGACAATAAGGGAGTCGAACAGCTTGTGTTCATTTTTCTTTGGAGCCAAGAATCTGGGGTCGTCACTAACGTCGGCTAGCCCAGATGATCCCTGCACACCTTGTCCTACCTCCAAGCGACGACGACAAATAGGGGCTAGGGCCTGCTTATCATTTGAAACAGCCTACGAATTCTAGAATGTTATGGCTTCCCATTCCCTTCTCAAATTGAATATCTTCAATTGACTAGATGCCAATAACTACCCTCTTTTAACCGCTCTTCTTACTCTCCGATCCTCGAAAATCCTGTGGCAAATGTTCCCTCTAATCTACAATAACTCCAAATTCCAGTAGTTCAAAACAACTAAACCCCTTTAGTAGAGATGATTGATATTATCTGTCTCCAGTCTCACTTAAAAAGGTCAAATCTGCCTTCTCTAGCAGCTCGCTCCTGAGGTGTATGTGGGACAGTCAGCATCCTACACCCCTCCCCGAGAGAACGAGTATCTCGCCATCAATGGCACTTCATATCAATGGACTACTTCCTCCGCGTGGCTAAAGTAAAAGAAGGGCCTCTTGTGTTGTATGATTGCGTCAAATCCTCGTAGGCTTGCTGATCGTTTCGTTCTCCGAGCTCCTTCGATATTGCCACCAACCCACGTTCTTATGTCCGGACTCACACGAGTTCTCCGACTTGGCAAGCTCAGCCACCAATTTGCTCTCCTTCTTCGTATCATCCCTGTCCAACTTCCATTCTTTATCCTAGGAAATAACCTTGAGAGCCTTCGTATAGCCTTGCATTCTTTGCGCCATTCCATACCATTATTTGTTGGTTCAGCTTCCGTTCCCGTGTGACTTGTCGTTGTTGATTGACTTGTGTTTGCGCACATCATTCTTTATGTATCCAATTTCTTCCATCGGGAAAGGCGTACTTGGTTGAATTTGTTGCACATATAAGCTGGTTGTATAGAGTAAGTAGAGAAGCCCAGGGTGGTAGCTAAGGCATCACAACTACAAACTTAGCGACCTTTCATATCTGATAGAAGTTAAACTAGGTAGGGAGATCTGAATTCGGAGATCTCGAGTGAATGAATCCTTTGCGAACGAGTTTCGTTTCACATCGCAAATCTCATATCCTATGATCTATCCCATATTCACCATATCTCACTCATATCCCATGTACTGCTCAAATTATATATACATGAGGCCCTCGTTGTACACCGCGGTATGGGACATTGATCTAGAAGAGAGGGCTCTTGAATCAATAATGTAAAATCCTTATTCTACCAGTCATTCAACTCAAAATTACCATTACTTGTATTTTCCTACCTACTATTATTATCAAAAGCATAAATTTTTTCACAGAAAATCCTCCCCTATGTACCATTATACATTACTTCCCTACCACCCACCCGCGACGATAAAATAAAATTAATGACAATAAACACTCAATTAATATCCCTTTATGTATGCTTTGCAGATCGGGAAGAGCGGAAGAAAATGGACAGAGCGCTTCCAAAAATGAAAGAAGTCAGAAAGCACTCCAACTCTGAACGACCCTATAATTCCTTATTCCGAGGCCTTTTTAAACCGGATCCGCGTCAAGCCCCGCGACAAGATCCGCTGTGTGACTCTTCGTGAACTTCTCGCACATCGTCTTGTGACTTTCTACGAGCTCGTCGTAACCGACTGCAACGGCAGATGGGCTCTCGCTCTTGAAAAGTTTCTTTGCAAGCTCTGAATTGCAGAACCACGTGTTGGCCTCAATCTCGGGCATAGTACTGGTGTGGTTTCTGATGATACCGCAACTGTCGTCTATCCTACCTATATCAACCGTGGCTCCCCCATGTGGGAAGCGAACACCGATGTTACAAAAGTCGAGGTACCGGTTTAAAGGACGATTATAGTGCTTGTATGTTTCTTGAAGGTTCTAAGTAATTAGCATGGTGTCGGAGGATTTATAAATGTCAATACATACCCCAGGGCAGATGTACTGCATTGTCTCAGCGGACAACTTACTATTCATATCAGCTTGACCAAGCGCAAGTCCAATCATTTTAAAGAATGGTTTTGTCTCATTTGACATCGTTCCGCAATCGCAAGGAAGTCGTTTTCGTTCAGGACGATATGTAAGATGCATGTTGTTCATCCCTTCCTTGATATCTCCCAAGGGGTTTTCCTTGGAAGTACAGAGAGGCAATGCCATGAAACTATCATTCGAGTTGGGATTGGCTACCACTTGTGTAAGGCTAGCGACAGTTGTGTCGGGGTCGAAGATGCCATGGCGTTTATAATTAACATAAGAGGAACTTATCACTCCATCAAGAGTCAAGTCCCAATCTTTCAGCTTTTTGTGACCAATCAGAGAGTTGAGGTGACCCCCAGAAATAACCGATGGCCAACATCCCACTTGACAGGCGTAGCCATCGATGCACTTTCGGAACTTATGGCCGCTAGCGTAAGAGTCGTCGCGACATTTTTGGTCGTCTGCATTATCTCGTTTAGTGCAGTGGACGAAGCATTTGGAGTTTGCCATTAAAGCGCTTATCAACGATTCCTCTAGCTGTTTTCTTGCAGTTCTACCTCAAGGTTAGTTTCGTCATCAAATTAAGGGCAACATTTAGGGGGCTTACTCAATTATTTGCGCCGCATTCTGCTGCCCAGACCACGGGGCTTGGCTCATTAAAAGGGACAGATATGAGATGACTTTTCCATCCTCGGTATAGCCAGCCGTCAGGCCATGCATCATGTCCATTAATCCGAAGCGGATTTGGGCTGAGTTGCGTGCAAGATAATCCGAGAGCTTTGCGGCTCGGTCGAAGTTGTTGGGTTTTATTCCAGCACCGATTCCTGGACACCAACCTCTAGCGTATGTCTGTGGAGGTAGATGTGCAAAGCCAAAATCTTGGTCTCCGTGGCTATCTTGTATGATCTCCTTGTATTTTGCTGCTAGGACTGCCCATTCCTTGACTTGAGCGAAAGTGGTGGAGATGAAAGTGCCCAGGTTGAATATGCCATCACCATCACCAAATTTTGTCCTTTGAGTCCCTTTGACATCTTTTGGTCCAAACGTTGTGTATGGGCCGGCAAAAGTATTCGACGCAGCCTGAATAAAGGCCATTGTTGTGTCGAAAGCTTGTTTGTATAGCAAACACATTGCGTCTACCCTGGGGTCCGTTTGCGGTGAAAAGGTTTCTACCATTAAGGGAATACGTTGCGCCACGTCAAGTGAAATAATGTCCTGGAGGGTCTAGTGGTGCTTATTAGCGGAAACCAAATTTAGGGGGTTTGGCTACTCACATGGGCCCATGCGAGAGAGCGCGTTATTGCTTCAATTTTCCTCTGAACAAACCAACGTTTACGACTTAGGTCCATGACCTCTTCCATGGACATGTTTTCATTGCCCTTTTGTGTCAGAGTGTATGTGACAATGTTCTCGGGGCTCTTGAAGTCATTGCAGCCGTTGTTTTGTATGTTACATTCGATGTAAAAGCCGTTGAAGGAGCGCTTCGCAAAGAACCTGACCTCGCCTTCACGTTCGTACTCCGCCAAATTGTTGCCTCCTTCGATTTCAATCCATCTTTTGTACCAAGAATCAACATTGGACCGTCTCAAGTTTTCTAGTGTCATATCAAAATAATCGGGATCACATTGTTTTGATGAGTTCCACAAATTGATAGCTTTTTGAAGATTCGGATCCTCGAGAGATATGCTAGAGACAGCTGGTTCGGGGACATCAGAGCCCATAGGCAAGGTGGGACTCAGGTCAGTGACCGATTGGGAAGGAGAAGAGCGAACAACCGCAGCGTTTACAATAGAATAGGGCCCAAGGCCGGTGGCGATGGCCAGCCCGGCAGCCGTTCCTCCGAGCATCTTTTTTAACTTCATAGCCTATATACAAATGAGCGTGGAATAAACCCGCCAGACACAAGGACTTACGACGGTTAGGCGTGAAGGCTCAAAGATGGCCTTTCAAACTTGGTATACTCGATAAGATATAGGTCTTGGATGATATGATTGAAGATTCGTAAATAGACTTGGAGGGTGATAATACAAAAATGTTGACAGAAACGCCGATTCGAACGACAGGTAAATGGGAAGATGAAAGAACAAGACAGTGTGTGGGTTTCGGAGACATCTATAGTTAAGAACAGATACGACGGGCTAATAATTATTAGCATATCAAGACGTCAACGACTGAACAATGAGGTTTCTGTGAGACCAAAGTTTGGGTAATATTAGCTTCCACACTCAGAAAGTTGTGAAAATGAGGCTATTTAGCGCCAACATTCTATCAAAATTATCATTTGGCTGAGCTCGTAATTTCCTTTGACTGGTATTGGTAGGTTCTAATGGGCAAGCGCGATCTGGTCGCATTCTAAAGAGGAAGCTATTGGAATAATTTTATAGAGTTGTGAAATGTCATATAATTTAGCGTACGGTCCGGTCCTCTCTAGAAATAGGACAGTCTAGAAGCGCAACAGAGTGGAGGATCCCACTTCAGAGTGGATAAGATCATTCAGACGCACTTCAAAATGGGATTTGACATTGAATTCTTGATTACTCAAAATCTACAAAAGAAGAACGAACGAGCAAGCGAATGAACGAACAAAGAAGTCGCGGTTGGTGAAGAGGAGAGCACTGAAAAAGAGCCCGAATTCTGAATTCTGATTTTGGGAAGGCGCGTTATGGAACCAAAGTCCACTTGACTCGGGTTAGTCCGAGATATTACTGCTAAATAGATAGGCCACCCTTGAGACAACCCGCCGTTTCGCACGCGACTAACAAATCAGAGATCCAAGGATCGAAGGACTGGCCAGACCGCGCTTCTTTGAGGCAGAGCCTTGCTTCATCTCAAAGAGATCTCAGGCCGTCAAAAGCAACGCAGCGGCACGGTGAGATCTGCCATCCCAGCAGTCACAACGTTTAAATTATCCCTTCGCAGCTTCATGCTATTAGCTTCACGAATCTTCGAGTTTCCAATATCCAACATGAATTAAGCCAGGATGCATCATCACAACGTCATAGACCGATGTGCCACTCGGAGAAACGAAGATATGAAGAGCATCGGAATAGAATCATCCACTAATTCATTTGACAGCGGGACCAGATCGAATATGGAGCCCCTAGAAAAGAAAGCCGGGCGTCCACTAAGAGATATGACAGCGGTACCCAATCCAATACCATAGAAAGGACACGTGAAGCCCGTAAAGTTAATCGCCAGGCGCCCGGCTATTTCTAATGCACATATAAAAGAGCCTCAACACCAGTCTTGGTCAAGGGGAAATGGCGTGCTCAATCACCTGTATTTGAAAACACTGGTAAATGATATACTATTGCAGGCTCTGACGTATCAACATACACATACCTATGAACGCATCTCAAACAGGACGGAGAAAATGAGAATTGCGTAATTAATCAACTTATCATTTAGCCCCTGACAAGAAATAACAACGAGGTTCTGTTGCAGGCTCGATGGAAATTATATCATCAAGATGTCCTCATGTGCGTTAGTGATGACCTAATCCATTCCTTTTCTAGTGTTGCGTGAGCCCGGAAAATGCAAAGTATACAGAGCGCGCTGGCTTGAGTATGCGGTGTCATATTTGAACTAAGAGGATAAGGCATGGGCGAGAGACATGTTTTGATCTGGGATCGATACGAGCGCCAGAAGAAGTAGTGATGCTTCAAGAAAGCGCAATGGTCGATTTATTGAATATGAGTATCATAAATTTACTGGAAAGGAATGAAAAGCCATCGTCGTGAATAATCTCCATGATTTCCTGCTGGTGATCAGAGGTTCTAGATCTGCTTGGGTTGTGCTCCTGCTCCTACAGCTACTCCTTAATCCCAACCCCTCGCGTCTTTCATTCCCTCTGAGTCTCGACTTTTCTGATGGGGACATGGTATGCATGTGATAAGGTTAGGACCATACAATGGTTTTTCCAGATCAAGTTGTCTGTCTAGACCAAAACCCTGGTTCGACCGAAGAACCGCAAGATTCCTGATACAAAGGACGCCTAATAAGGACCTATGGTATATGCGAGCGACATCCAGGATCGCACCAGAACCTCTCAACATGGTAGAAAGACTGATTCGATACCTAGCCTAAGCCCGGCCGGCCGAACTGAAAAAACTTTCAGTCCATATCTTGATGCTTGAAGCTCAAGGTTCGATTCAACTTCAACTCAATCATTCCAATCTGCTTCGCTGTCTCCATCTCGCTCAGGTCTGACCGTTCAATTTTGATCAATGTTTTGTTATATGCGTCCTCTTCGCTCCATTTCTTGTTTCTCCACTTGAGGCACCGAATGTGATGAGTTGGCATGTCGCTCAGAACTCCATTGTGATATACCGTGGCAAATAGAAACTCATGATCGAACACCTGTTTTGCTTCCTCCGAATCAACGCAGAACCACATATTTGCTTCGTACTCGGTCATGCCTTGTGTCTTCCTTTTGATTTCGTTGCAGTGTTTATCGATCATGCCGCCATGCACGCGCTTAGTCTGCATAATGTTAAAATTATCCTCCGCAGTCAGGGTGTTGCCGGGGGCACCAAATCTTTGAGGCATACGAATTCCCAGCTCGCAAAAGCTGAGGTAGTTGGTGAGAGGTGGTAGATCACGATTGTTCTATTCATGCAATGATTAGCTTTGCTAAAAGGGTTATTGTGGGGAGAGACTAACCTCAGGGCAAATCAAGGGGAACGTATCTATGACCTTCGTATTTTGTTGTTTCATATAGCTTGAATTTGCACCCATACCGATTGCAGCCTGGAACTCTGCCGTTTCGTTCGACCTCCAATCGCCGCAATGGCAAGGGAAGTGTTTGTGGTTGCTGAGATGGTTGTGGATATTGACGTCGTCGAAGTCTCCCATTGTATTTCGGGGTGATTGACACACAGGTAATCTAATCTCGGATGGAGCTTCAATGCCCTTCAACAAGGAGGTCAAGAAGTTCTGCATTGGTAGTCCAAGATCCACATTACCATGCTTCTTGAAGCGCTCATATGACAAATCATGTATCAGGTCGAGGCTGAGATTGTAATTCTTTAGAGCATCATGGCCAAGCAATGACACCTCATGGTTGAAGTCAGGTTGGGAGGACCAACATTGGATTTGGCAGGCATATCCATCATTCATGCAGCGTCGGGCATGCTTTTTCCTCAAGGCAGCGTCTTTGTTGTGGCATAAAGCATCCCTTTCATTTTTGTGATTTGTGCACTTCTGATAGCAATGAGAATTCATCCAGAGAGTAGATATTATATATTCTTCCAAACGGCGCGCCGCGATCCTGTGGAAATTCAGCATATAGCACAATGCCATGGTGGATATAGCATGAATGCATACTTCTGGTCCTCTGCAGCGTCTCGATTTAGCTGATCGTCCCACCAATTTTTTGACTTCATCATGGTAGAAATATGCGACACGATCGTACCATTAGCATACTCACCATGCAAAGATAGGTTCAAAAATCGCGACAGGGAAGTTTGAATACTCTCTGTAAGGTTGGCGATGTAGGCGTGCATTGTTCTTGACCGCGCGACGTTCTCATCAGCGATCCCAGCGCCAATGCCCGAACACCACCCGTTCGAGATACGTGGACTCTCTATTCCAGCCAAACCAATTCCTCCACTTTAGAAGATTCATCGATTGTATCGCGGTAAGCTATACTCAAGTCTACGAGTGTGAACAACGAGGGCCTAAATCCCATGTTCGAACCGCCGTATAGACCTATACCGTCGTTGGAGGCCTTCTTTTCCGCGTTTCTTTGCGTAGTAATGTCCAGGCTATCAGACACTGGACCTGAGATTCCTATCCCCTGTTGCACCCCAGTAGTGATAATGCCTGCTATGAAGTTTACTACTTCTACGACTTCTTCGAATTCTTCGACATAGTCTTCAATGGCTTCTAACTGTACCATGCCCTTCAAGATAGTGCTAGCACCAGTGTTTATGAGACCTATTGCTATATTGGTACCAGCTTTTATGATATTGCAAATAGCATCGGCCTGCGCGCTAGGTTGGAGTGAGAACTCTTTGACGAGACTTTCTGATATACCGTTGGCTTTCTGCCCTACTCCCGCAATAACAGTCTGCGATCGTCAGACAAACAATCTTGCGCTCATGATATGATGCTCACATGTGCGTAGTCAAAAAATTTCGCCATATAAAAAATGTTTGTCTGCATGACAAATATGTTACGCGCCAAGACGAGGACTTCATCCGCAGTCATTTCGTGACCTTTGTCATCTTTGTGCTTCCACAAATACTTCATGATGTCCTCTCGGGATGCATAGCGCGAGCACCCCTTCGTAGAAATACTGCAAATAATGTCGCCTCCATTCCAAGCATGTTTGGCAAAAAATCTGTACTCCCCAAACTTCGCGTACTCTTCAGGATGTGCTTCTACCTTAGTCTTAAGCCATCCAGAATACCAAGCCAAGACTTCGGATTCGTTGTAATTTTTCATGCTGAAGAAGTCGTCGTTGCACTCTTCAAACAGTTCCCATTGCTTGACAGCTTCTTGGACGTTTGAGCTCCGAGTTGTACGGTCAAGATTGATAGCGGGGCTGTTCCCAACAGTACTTTCATTTCCATTTGAATGGACGTAATGAAGTGATGTGGCATTATGAGAATGTTTCTCTGGTGGCAAGCCCGCAACCTGGGATAGCAAGATGTTACTAATACTGCATCTTTGAATTTGCGTATGGCTGAGAAGGATCGAAGGCAATCAAGAAACATACCAAGCTCGCTACAAAAAATGTGATCAAAACGGTTTTCATGATTATTACCAGGTGTGAAGGTCTCGACTGAAATGCTCAAAAAAAGGAGCGCATCGAATGCACATCGGTGTTATATAACGTTTCGCTGAACCCGTCGTCATTCAACAGTAACAAGAACTTCAGAGCCAAGAGATCACAAGATACCATTTTAAGTAATCATCTGACAGCACTGTTGATGATTTAAGAGTTAGACTATCCTATTCATTGTGGGGAATAACAACAGATTAGAACCACGGTTCATCCGTCACTAGTACAACCAGGTCCTTAGCAAGAGAACACATGACTATGGTTCCCATGCCGGCAGCTCAATATCGACTACGACTGGCTTATTAAACTTCTTTCCACCGGCTCTATGAGGCCAGCTCGACGCCATGATTGCAGCATTGATGATGCAAGTCTCCTGACGTCCCATCCGGCCAGACAAAGCCTCAAGGTCACATCGTTGTGATGGTGGAATTCCTCCTTGACCTCGTGTCGCAGGTGGTATCGTTTCTTTCGGAAGAGCTACGAGGCTTGTTGTGACTCGAGAGATTCCAAGTAGTGCCGTGGGTTTCGGTCCAGGTTTCGCATCTGAATTGGCCAATACGTTCTGTGCCGTGGAAAGTGTAGGACCCTTTGGGGCGTCTACCCCAATCGTGGTGTCCCCAGTACCGAGAGAACCATCGTTTTGAAGAGGTTTTCCGCCTTTCGTCGTTAAATCTACCAGGGATAATTTTCTGTTATCCTTAGCCGGATCTTGCCATCGCTCTACGCTGCTTTCCTTGTATTTGATATTTGACGCTTCGAGATCCCATTGAACACGTTCAACTCCTCTCCCTTCATGTACATGTCCACAGACTGCAAGACGAGGCCGAATTCTCCATAATGCTTCCCGTAATCCTTCGCATCCTACCGCTCGACGTTCTTTCGCTTCATCGCAATGGTATTTCGGAGGTGTATGGGTAACGACGATATCTGAATCGAGGGGGATCCGGTCCCAAATCTGCTGTGCCTCCTCCAGCCCGTATCCAAATGCCCACATCCCTTTCGCTGGTGAAAATGGTGATCCAAATATCTTGAAAAATGTTCGAGGGCCGGTGAGGGAGGAAAGCTTAATAACCGCAGATTCATGCTTCAGCCAGAGGATCGATGAGGATCCATCTAGAAGCTCTTGGCATTTGGAGGGATCTTGAGGGTCTTGGTTATGGAAGTATAAGCCATATTGAGCATAGAAATCGGTATCAAGGGTAATATCATGATTCCCTATCAAAATTAGTCTAGGTCTTTCACGAGAAGTTAAGGGCCATACCTGCAATGACAATCTTGGCCTCGAAATCTGCTTCTTCTAGCCACTTGACAGTTTTCTGCAGCTCTGAAAAACTACCTTGGTTTGTCATATCCCCAGCATGGATCAGAACATCTCCTTTGGGTAGCTTGAAAGCTCCGTTAGGAGAGGCATTGTGTGTATCAGAGACGCACACAAAGCGTGTTTTGCGCATCGTTGGTTGACAATTAGTCATGATTAAAGATAGAGAAGTTTGGGGGATTTAAGTACAAAAAGAGTGCTGCAAATGACACATCGAGAGGGCTGCAGCTCGTGCCTTCCCCTTACCTTAAGACCCATTTATCCATGAGAAAATTTTCTGGGAAGGAGGCCACAGAGTATACATCCTCAAATTCTACCAGATCGCCATGTATTTCAACACTCGATGGATGTTTGTAGGCTCATTTGATGGGGATGTTTGGGTTTGGAGGTTGAGGCGCCCCTGTAAATAAAGAAGCGCGCTTAAACTTTCCTGGCGTCAACATAGGGAGCTCCCCTTTCACATCCCCGCAGAAGATAATTCCAACGTACAACCACGCAGAACTCTAGTATCACGACCTCGTACCAGCACGAGTCCATCCGCTACCTGGGTACACGCACCGACCGCTTCCCAGAAGCTCTATGCCATCAATTGCAGCACAATCGCGTTGTCTCCGGCACTTTCACCGCACGTTCAAACGGACTCTCACTAGCACCAGCCTCCTTTCAATTGGCACATACCTCAACAGCGACTCTATAAAACGGCCTGTGCCTAGGGTCTTTATTCACGCCGTCCCCGCCTGATCTCCCTGTGGGCGCCATTAGTCTATCTCTGATCATTGAGGGCCGCCAAAACTACCGCAATTTCATCAACAAACCAAAGAATCGAGGCCCCAATTCATTTGTTCTGCCCCGCAGATTTCTAATCCACAAAGAAACTTCTGGTGGAGATACTCAGAGGTCTTTGCTGTGATCTAGGGGCCTGCAAAGGTATGATGGCTGCGGTCTCCGCACCGTACGCCCCAAGTGCCTTGACTCCCCCAAGCAGTTCTCACGGTGGACAAAGTTCTTGGAGCTATTCTGTGCCTACTCAAACAGAGGTGAATACCTACCCCTACATCTAGCATACACGATCTCTAACAAACCCGATCCAGAATTCATCACAACCAAAAATGAGCGAATATCCTACTCGACAACCCTTATCCCAAACAAATGGGCACTCTCTTGGTCACCAAAGTTCGCGCCCTGATCTTTCCCAAAAACGAACGGACACCTTCAACTCTGCGCGATCTGGGGATTCATATCTTGCACCAGCCCGTGTGGATGCTCTTACAAGGAAAGATAGTAGTATCAGCGAAACAGGTAGCGCGCCGGACAGCTTACTGGATCTATATGGTACGAATAGAAGTGGGATCAACAGTGTAGATCTGGGAGAACGGAAATTGGGCGAAGTTTTTGGAGACGAGGAAGATCCAGAACATTCGAGATGGATACATAGAGATAAACTTGCACGTATCGAGAGCCAGGAATTACAAGCAGCAGGTATTATTCTTCCCCGGGCTCGTGCAGCGAGCAAATCTAGCAGACGAGAACATAGTCGGGATCAACAAGGCAATGGTCTTAGGAGTGAGCAAGGCCAAAAGCGTCAAAGAATAGGATCGTTTCCAGCTGAAGAGGAAGAGCAAGAGAACGTCGGATGGGACCTACGATTACCGGAGGAAGCTGCGGATGATCAAGGCGATTATTACCGTGATATCAGTGGGGGATTGAAAGGTCTTTCAAGGATACCAGTTGCGAAGACAAGTCCCATTCCCATACCCATGGAACATCTCGAGCGCGATACCCCTATGCGAAGGAAACAAAGCGGAGGCTGGACTGGGGAAGATGAAGCAATATCATATCCGAAATCAAGAGGTCGAAGTGGAAGTATTAAGATTCTCGAAGACGCTGCTGCAACCCCAACCCCTGCCAAACAAGCGGCATCTGATAACTCACCCACGAAGAAGGCCGCTGTACGCAAAGGCTCAACGCCCACGACACGCACTGCCTCTATACAAAGGCCAAAAACCAGATCGGGCCCGAACCGCGACGCATCAGGTCAAAGACCAACCACACGCTCCGGCGAACAAAACACTCAAAAACGCCCAGAAGGTGACCCACCCTGGCTAGCCTCCATGTACAAACCCGACCCCCGCCTCCCACCAGACCAGCAACTCCTCCCCACCGTGGCCAAACGCCTCCAACAGGAACAATGGGAAAAAGAAGGCAAATTCGGAAACGCATACGATACCTCCTTCCGCCCACTCAACGATGAGCAATTCCACCAACCTGCGGAACCCGTCACCCAAACAATAGAGATAGAACAGAAACCAGAAGACCATGGTGCGAATTGGCCATTAGCGGGTCCTAAGAGTCCAGCTTTAAGTACGGGTAGACCGGGTACGGCGGGTGGATACAGCACGATGCCGAAGATTACGAGTCCGACGATACCACCGCCGCAGGAAAGACCGAAGAGCATGCAGGCTCCAGTTCGAGTGCCGGATCCGCCGGAGGATGAGAAGAAGAAGGGGGGATGTGGATGTTGTGTTATTATGTAACACCCCCACATCGTATCACCAAATATTTCTTTTGTCAATAACTATGAAAAGATTCTTGATTTGTCGTTTCTGGGCGTTAGGTTGAGCGAAATTTTGAGGAGCAGTTGTGCCTGAGAGAGAGAGAGAGAGAGAGGAGGATATACACACTTTGCACACAGATCAAGTCAGATTGCGGTTTTGGTTTCTTTCCTTTTCGATATTCATGATTGATGACCGTTTCCTTTCTTTCTCCCTCAGCAGGTGATTGATTCGTTTCTGTTCCTATGCATTCCCTGAGGGAGCGACCTTGCATTCATTGTTGATTGCGGATTTATTGCATGAGAAGAGAAGTGAGGGCGGGGCAGCGCCACAGGGATGAATTGAAGTGGGGGCGAGGCGGAGGGGCGAGGTTTGGATGATTTGATACCTTGACGGAAAAGCTAACAGAGACGGAAAGGGAGGCGGAGGGACGGAGGGAATCCTACTGTATTGTATAGATATCGCGGTACATAATCACACCAACCTACATTCCTACCTACTGCGTAGGTATTGGGAGGAATTAAACTGTTCAACCAACCAATT
>Ga0182030_10017453_pt1 | contig 13854 bp, 8 predicted proteins | sample 812S3MmetaG_FD_121299 | JGI IMG/M metagenome (GOLD analysis project Ga0182030, IMG submission 121299) | Permafrost microbial communities from Stordalen Mire, Sweden - 812S3M metaG (Illumina Assembly) | ecosystem: Environmental > Terrestrial > Soil > Wetlands > Permafrost | place: Sweden... | reverse complement strand
GCTGTGTTCGCGTTCCGGTGTGCCGAGCGCACCATGGAAATACTTGCTCGCCACGATGTTCGTCGCGGTCTGGGACCATGATGTGGGAACCTCGCAGTCCTTCTGCTCGAAGACGGTCTTGCCAGAGCCCGACTGAATAAGAGCATCACGCAGCGTGAATTCGACGCCATCAAAGCCGTGAGCACCGGGGGCAGTGAAAACCGGTTCGAGAGTGAATCCTGCAGTGGCAGTGGAAGTCATGTTCATTTCCTTTATGGCGCCGAATGGCGTATTTGGTTCTGTTAATCGAGTGCTTGGTTCAGATTCAAAGTGTTAAGGAGCTTCCTGTCACCAGCACACCGGTCCGGCTTACTGATAGCCGCGTTTAGGACGGTCAGAGCCAGGTCTTGATGATTTCAGCCATTCACTTCCAGGAGAAGGCGCCTGCCGCGCCGGCAGCAGCTACCAAACCGTTGGTCCACATAGTGGCACTAGTATAGTCACCAACATAACCTACCAGGTGTGAACGCGGTCACAGATGTGCAATCTCTGCCGGTGTCACGGGGTCACTGGACGGTTGCGGAGTTTCAGACCAAAGCAACACCTGGGCAACTGATCTCTGCTCAAAGCTGAGATCGGCGACTTTGCGGCGCCAACTCAAGACGCCCCGTTCAGCGCGTTTGAGCTTCTTTTCAGCATCCTGCAACTTCCGCTTTGCTCGGGCGAGCTTACGGGATTGAACTGACATCTCACTCCTCTTCGCGCCGGCCCAACTCGGCCAGCTCTCTCTTCTCTACCCGCGCACGTATCTGGTTACGCTCATCGGTTACCACCTTGGATGTTGGTGGTTGACCCACTGTGGCGCGTGCTCTTGCGCGGATCACCTTGAAGTCGGTCGAACAGCTTGCGTTTCCTCATCGTCGATCTCCAATCATGCGGTGATGAGGTGGTCACGTATTTAGATTACCGACCACGTATGCTTCGCTCCTGCGGGCTCGTCAGAGAGATCATGTTTCTCCCGGAAACGGCGGTACCGGTTAAGAAGAGATGCCGGTCCGCGGGCACGGAAAAATACGAGGTTTCCTTCGAAGCGCGTGTCGTTGATGAGAGCTCCGCCTTCAAGCGAGGCGAGGATGGAGCCTTCGGACTGCGGGAGCCGAAAACTAACTTCGACGAGCGGGTCGGCTACGAGCGCGGCATCGATGGCAATGAGGACTTGTTCAAGGCCGGTGTGCTGAAGCGAAGAGACGGGAACTGCTTCGCGACCGCTCGAAAGGTGGGCAAGTTCCTGGGGCGGGACGAGATCTATCTTGTTCAATACTTGGATGGCGGGCTTGGTCGAGACTCCAAGCTCGGCTAACACTCTTTCAACCTGAGTTTTCTGCTCCTCGCGCATAGGGCTGGAAGCGTCCTGGACATGGATCAATATTTCGGCTCGCGCGACCTCTTCCAGGGTGGCGCGGAAGCTCGTAATGAGAGTGTGGGGAAGGTTGCGGATGAAGCCTACGGTATCGGAGAGCAGTATCCTGCGGCGGGACGGAAGCTGCAACTGCCTGAGTTTCGGGTCAAGAGTGGCGAACATACGGGCTGACTCGAGTACGCCGGCCTCGGTGAGAGCATTAAAGAGGGTGCTCTTACCCGCGTTAGTGTAACCGACGAGGGCGACCACAGGGACCGGGACTGCCTCGCGTCTCTGCCGCTGTTGATGGCGGATGCGACGGACGGCGTCGAGCTGGGTCTTGATGTGGTCGATACGCAGGTTGATCTTGCGGCGATCAGTTTCGAGCTGCGTCTCGCCCGGACCACGGGTTCCTATGCCGCCGCCAAGCTGCGACATGGCGCGCCCGCGTCCCGCCAGGCGCGGGAGCTGGTATTCCAACTGCGCCAGTTCTACCTGGAGCTGACCTTCACGGGTTTTAGCATGGCGGGCGAAGATGTCGAGTATGAGCTGCGATCGGTCAATGACGTGGCAGGGCAGCCGAGACTCGATGTTCCGCAGCTGCGAGGGGGTGAGGTCGTGATCGAAGAGTACAAGCGACGCGTTGGTACTGGCCACGGCGCCAACAATCTCGTCGAGTTTGCCCTCGCCGACGAGGCTGGAGGGATCGGGCCTCTGGCGGCGCTGGACGAGCGTCGCGGCAATGGTCGCACCGGCTGATCGGGCAAGCTCCTCGAACTCTGCGCGGCCGGCATCGAAGTCAAGATTGGACGCTGCATGCTCCGGAGAGTCTTCTTCTCCAGCCATAAGGGCGGCCGCGGTGCGGGCAAGTCGTGCGGCTGCAGTAGGCTGCTTGCGCTTGCGGACTTCTCCAGTGAACTCGACCACGACAATGACGGCAAGTTCCTGCTGAGTCTGCGAGGTGCGGAGTTCGCGGGCGAGGAGTGCCGCGTCCTGGGCCTCACTTGCTTCGACAAGGCTGCGACGGACTGTCTTTCCCCGATGCCGGTTTGATTGCCCTTCATCCGGAGAGGCTTCACGCGGAGCCTTCTTGCTGGTCAAAGTTATCTCAATTCAAGGTCGAATTTTCGACATACATTACTAATGATACTGAACGACCGGCGTCAGTACCCTGTTTCTGCCCACTCTGTTTGTTGCGGCGGAAATGTGTTGAGCATGATCCCTCTTGTTAAGAGTTGCCTCAACAAACCTTTTACTAGCACGGGGAATCAAGCGGCGCACTATCTCATCGCTCGGTTTCTCGTTAGAGGTTGTTTGCCTTACCGCAATCGGCGTTTGTCAGGACCAATGTCCCTGCTAGGTATATGGGCGTGACTTTCATGAAAGTAATCTGTAGCACGCGCATTTCACGTGACCCATATGATGGAACTATGTCGAATCCGACCTTCGATCTCGTCCAATGGCCTTACCCAGAGCTGGTCAAACAGTTGCAGCAGAACATCCTGAACCTCCTAGAGACCGTACAGGCACGCAACGGCATCTCCTTGGAGCGACTTGAAGGTGTCACGATCGTTCCAAACCTGATCGAGGCACTGCGGACGTTCGATGCTGGGTATCCGAGCGATCACGCGGCGGCGATGCGCGATGCGGTGATGGGGCGCATGATCACAGCCCTGCGTGATGGCCGTGTACAGGGGCATGTCTTTCTCCCGATCGACGTGGCATTTCAAATCGCCTTGGAAGGCGCACCAGCCCGCCGGACTTGCGAATACATGCTTGTGCATGAATGCACCCATGTCCAGGATCTCGAGATGCGGGCGCAGGCGCTTTCGAGCAGCGAGATCCTAACTCCGCCGTTGGCTCAACCAATTGCTCTTTGCTTACAAATCGTGTGGAACGAGTATGCAGCCTCCAGGCTGTCTGGTTACGTTCACCCAGGCCAACTCGCGGACTATCAGGAACTGTTGCGGCAAAGCACCGCGACTCTGATCTCTTCTCGCAAAGACCTTCGCAGTTTATGGGCGCCAACCCCGGAAGGCCGCAGTACCGCGCTGACCGCCGCGCTGAATCTCGCGCTGCCGGTCCTTCAAGCCTTCGCGTATCTTTTCGGTCATTGCCGTGGTATCGATGCTCAGTTTGCAGAAAACGTCCCGGAAAACTTTACTGTCTTGACGGCTGCGAGCTCCATACGCGACGGTTTCAGTGCGCTGGAAGAGCAACTCGATTCACTCTGGGATAGGCGAAACGCTTGGAGGGGCTTTATCGAGTTCGAACAGCTCGCAAATCTGACCTGCGATCTCATTCGACTACTGACCGGAGTCGTGATGGCTCCTCAAGCTAACAGGGGTATAGCGGTCGGCTTCTGGGCTGGCGCATTCGCGCAGTAAGCGAACCACTAATCTTGAGGCTGCCACCAATCTGCTCAACAAGCGGCGCACAGTGCCAAACGCTTACCCACGTAATCGCCAGTAAGTTCGCGCAACGCCAGATTACTCCTGTGAAGTCGGCATCGCGACCGGAATCTCATGATCTGATCCCGAATCGACGATCGCCGTCGCAATCGGCGTTTCCCAATACCTATCTGTGTCCGCGATCGGATCGCGGGTCCGGCAACGCTATCGCACAGAGTGAAATAGTGCGCGCGCCGAAGTCAGACGAGGGACGCACTTGTGGGTCGCATCGGCTGACTTCCGATAGGCGCTTGGCGTCTCAAACGGTCAGCTCGACGGACTGCAATACCTGCGTGGCTTGACGAAGAGATTCCGTGATTGTGTCGTAAACGAGATCCAGTGCGATTCCCCAGCCCGCCTTGTACTTGTCCGGATCGATTCCGAAGGCCGCTAATTGCGTCCTTTGGTTCTTCGGGTCTAATGAGGATGACGTGTGAGCGTCGGCTTGGCGCAGGACATTTAGAGCGAACAATGGATTGTAGTAGTCCAGAAGATTGTTCTTGTCCCATTGCGCCAAGACCAAGGCGGAATCGCCAATAAGACTCCAGTGCTGATCGCGGGCAATCGTCGCAAGTTGGCAGAGGAATGCCGACAGCTTCAGAGACTGGTGCTGATCAGCTTCGCTCTTGCTAACGCCTAGCCTGCGGAGAAGAGAGCGGAGAGGACCCGGTTTGAGCCCTTCCATCAGAGCGTTCAAGTCCTTGCATCGGGCAAGAAAATGCGGGTATGTCATGCTTCTTAGCGAAACATTCCCGAGTTTCCCGAGAGCGTCAAACGTCCACCAGCCCTTGTACTGAATCTCCGCTGAAGAGAACGACCCAATGTCCTTCTCCGTGAAAGACAGGCCGCTCGCATCGCAGACGGACTGGAGCGCGGCGATCAGAGCCAGATACGCCTGCACGAGATCATGCGCGCGCATACCGATGTTCCGAACCTTCTTTGCCTCATCGAAATCAGCGATGCTCTCCCGCTTTACCGCAAACGCACAGTAGTGCTTGATCACGGAAAATTGCGCGCCTTCATACAGTTTTCTAAGTTCGAGGCCTATATGATCGCGGCCCGCGCGCCAGCAGTAGCCCACGGACCACCAGCCGTTATGGCCGACGGAACCGTCTTCGGGATGAATGTCGAATTCTGAGCGGTTCTCATAATCCAGGAGCACCTCATCACGAACATAGGCTTCCTCCATCACGCCGAATCCGCTCATGATCCCGGAGCCGACGATCGGCCCCTCGTGATCGGGCCACTGTAACGTCTGCTTGGAATCCATTGCGTGTTCCGGCATAAGGACAAGCCGCGTACACCACACGTCGGAAAGCTGGTCGCCCTCGTCGAAGTCTTCGACGCGTTTCAGCCAAAATTGGCGGCCCGGCAATTTCACTTCGAGGCCTTGGCCGCTACCCACCGCACCGTCGAAAATCTGATCTCCAGCTGAAAAGCGCTGTTCAAACTGCGTCGCCAATGCTGCGCAATCCTGAGCAAACAGAAAGTCCTCGAGATATTCCCGAAGGACCTCGACGCGGGCAGTGGAACAACCATCGTGGATGGTATAGATCGATACCGGGTCGACCCGCACAACGTCATACGTTGGGATGGAAAGGTCATCCCAGACGATTCTCCCGTCCTGCAAGACGCGGGGAGTGAGTGAAAAGTATCTGAGCAAGCCGCTCCAAGGCTGGACTATGTGCCTGTCGTGCACCCGCCAAGTCTCGACCAGGGATTGATACCGCTTTGCATCAGCTCTGCGCGACTCGACCCAAAATGCAGTCGTTGGAGATGGAGGCGAGCCGGCAAATTCCATCTGTCCGGACCCGCTGCTCACACCGTGCCCGATGCCGGCGTTTAGTTCGAGGCATTCTTGCACCTCGTCCTTCGGCACCATCGCGGTGTACAGGAGTCGAGTACCGGGATAGCCGTTGACCGGTTCGCTGCTGATCTCAGCAATCGTAACGTACTGCGACGAAGCATCCAAATATGGGAGCGTGAGATGCTCGAGGGATGCGGGCCAGAATGTCTTGTCGATCTGGTTCATTGTTGTACCCAAAATCAAGTCACTACTCGTCGTCTTCGAGATCAGGCGCAAGAATCGGAAGATGCGATGGTGCGACCCCGGCCAGCGCAGAATAGAAGTCGAACGCAGGACTGTTCGGTTCGCACAAGTCTAGGATTGCACGAGCACGGTCGCCGACTCCTGTCCAGATCGGAATGGGACTTCCACCAACTGCCATGCCGCCCGGCAAGGAGAGACAGTTGGAGTGGAGAATCCGAACGGCTTCCGCTTCCATCTCCTTGCTGTGGGCCGCACACAAGGTAAGAACGTGCATTGCGAAGGCAACATGGTTGAACGCCAGGTCTTTCCGGGCCTTCGTGAGAATGTTGAGGGCGGCAAGCAGATCGTCCGCATCTGTAGAGTGAAGCGCGTCATCCAGGACCGAAAAGCTCGTTTCGTCCGGTCTGCCAAAGTGCCAGAAGATCTCAAGGGTTTCGTAGATCCAGCGCGGGAACCTTCTCGCCCAACTGAAGATTTTCTCGAGGGTGACCCGGTATTGCGGCGATTCCTGAATCCCCTCAAAACTCGACCAGAACGATGCAGAGGGGAGCGGCTTGTAGCGTGAAAATCCATCGTCCGCCTTGATTGCGATGGCGTGGTTGAGTCTTGATTCAAAGAACTCGGCGACCGCAAGCGGAGCCTGTCCGCCAACGTAGGCAAGAAAGGTGCCAAGGGCCTCGTCAGGAAGTTCATCAAGAGTTATGAGCTTGCCGAGTATGCCTCGGATCGTTCGTTCATCCAGCGCTGCCGGCGATAAGTGCCCCGGCCCGACGAGCTCGCAGAGAGACCTCGCGAGGTATTCGCTGTCTGCTGCCTCGATTTTCAAGACAAGTTCCAAGGCCGCTGGTCGAAACGCGGGAGTTTTCCCGAGGCGCGCAAGGCCGCGGAGGACGACCCCGAGCACAGCGGGTTCTGTCCGCTCGCATAGCGCAGCCAGCACCTCGACATCCTCTTGGATAGGCTGCTCCAGAGGCGGCCCTCCGCAGACGACTTCAGCGACGGACACTGCGGTGCGCCACTCACCTGTGCGCGCGAGGCTGCAGCCGTAGTGAGAAAACAGAGTCAGGTCGATGCTCCGCCATATCCGCACCGGAATTCCACCTACCTGCGCCAAGATGGAGTGCGGATTGGCGAAAACGTAGTCGGAGAGCCCTTGCAGAAACATTCGGTCGCCGCACAACCTGGTCAGAATTGGATCGATCCCCTTGGGGTTGATGCCCACGTCGAGAGCATCTTTTGACAGGCGTTCGATTCGGGCAATCTGCTCACTCACGCTGCCGAGCGCCTTTAAGATCTCGACCGCCCGTTGTTCCTTCTGGTTGCGCCGCTCGGAAACAGAGTAGAAGCCGTCCTCCAGTGTGTTGTATTCCCACTGGTCCGCACAGAGAGAGTCGAAGACGTCAAAGTCTTCAGGGGTCTCGAGTTCTCCGCGAACCTGGTCTGCCTCGTGTTTCACGCGGTCCGTAAGCTGGCTTCGTTCAATCACCCAGAAGAGCAGTTTGTGGATTCTCCAGATGACAGGGAGTGCGAGGGAACCTCGTTCGATGCGAGTCGCTAGGATCTCCAAGGCATGCAGCCGCTCTCTGTCCTGCCATTCCTGCTCTTCGTCTGTAACCTCGCCTCGTAAGCCAGGATGGTACTCCGACAGAACGTGGCTAAGCGATTCAACGGCTTCGACGGCTATGCGCGCGTTGCTGCTTTCAAGGCAATTGGAGATGGTATGGAGGACGCGCGTCCTCAGCGGGCTCACATTGCCATAATGAACTGCCAAGGCAGAGACGGAGAACCCTCTTCCCTGGCGCTCTGTATGGCTGATCTCCCGATCGAGCAGGGTGTCCAGAAGATCAAGCGGGGTGAAGTCCCCGCCGTATGCCCTTGGATCTGCGGCAAGGGCTTCCACGTGAGACAACACACGCTCGTTAAAGCTGAGCGACTTGTATTTTTGGTAGCCGATGGCCTCCTTCAGCACTCGGCGCGCGCGATTTTTCGTTTCTTCCGGTCCGGTCTTACTCAAAAACCAGAGGCGCCGAAAAGCGTCTGCGGATGATTCCGAATCGTAGATGGTGACGGCAAGAAGCTCAGGCACGATACGGATCACCTTCTCATCGGTGACCTCGAACCCATAGTCATAGCTTGTGTCCGCGGGATTATCCATCGCGAGCTGGAGGAGGCTATGAACTGCTGTGGGCTGGAACGCTACAACCTTCTGCATCTCCACAAGCATCTGCCGGCGTCCGTGCGCCTTCTGTCCTTCGAATGTCTCCCGAAGTCGCGACCAGATGTTTTGAAGAAGACGTGTTTGGGGATCGCGCTGGGTGATCCTCCAGTCAAGTTCGGCGAGGTTCTTCAGGAGATTGGAAAGAAAACCCTCATGGAAGGCTTCGAACACCGCATCGGCGTATCCCGTTACATAATGGTTCGGTCCAACCGATGCTCGCTCGAGCAGGTAATCCGCCAGAACATCCGGCACAATCCGGGCGGCACCTCTGCTGCGGATCACAATCCCGATCTCCTCGAGTGCGAGAACATTGCGACGAATCTGGTCCGAACGCAAGCCGAGAAACGCGGGCGCGGCCGCATCGAAAGCAGGCGCGCGCTCGTCGACCGGCTGGACTGCTGCGAGCAGATGGAGAAGCTCCTCCTTGGATTTCCCTCCGGTTGGAAGCTGGCCGGCGCATTCGCTTGCGAACTTATCGAAGACAGCATGCTGGAACGCTTCGTGGTTTCCCAACAGATCAGGAAGAATCTCTCCCCTGGCAATGAGCCGGCCGCCCACGACCGTGACGAGCGGCGTGTCCTGAGACACCTGCGCTAGAGGACGTGCCAGATGCGCGAAGCCTGTTCCCAGCATCTCCTCCGCAAGTTCGATCGTTTCGTCGAGAGTGAGCTCCTTCAGGGTAGGACACCGACAAACACGGGTTTCATCAACAGATTGAGCCAGCCGCTCGTTCACGTAGTCCCGGCCGCTCGGACGGGTAGCGATCACCATTTTCAGTGCGTGCAGCCCTCGCCAAGTGGCTACCAATCCGACCACTTGCGCCAGATCAGGATAACGATGGGCGTCATCCACGATCAACAGAGTGTCTCCGTGAGGTATCTCGTTCTCGGCACCTGGGTGCCACGGACGCATTTCGCTGGTCGAGAGGACATTCCAGGACGCTTGCCGAACTGCCCACTCGCGCACCAGTTTTGTCTTGCCGATGCCGCCCCGGCCCGGCAATACGGCGATGACCGCCTCGGAAGAACCGAGAAAACCGTCAAGGGCGTCGAGATGCAGCCTTCTGCCGCGAAACACTTGGTTGTAGTCGAAGAGCAGGCCCGTTCCTTGTTCGACTGCACTGGGATTGCCTGCAAGAAACGTCTTCGGTGATTCTTGAGTAATATGCTGATGAACTGCCTCTTCAACGGTGGTGAGGCGTTCCTCGATGACCTCCATCCGGTGAAGCAAACGCTCAGCGAGTGCGAAGTCTTCAGCGCTAACGGTTGGCGAATTCAGCTGTTCCTGCAGCAGCGAGGCTGTCAGCTCTCGCTTGCCCCTGCGGGAGAGCAGACGGAAGATATACGCAAACAAGTGCGTGAAGACCCGGGTGATCATTGCCGGCGATCTGCCCGGCAGTATCTCGCTCAGGCGCCGGCTCGCTTCAGCTTCCAACGCCTCCGAATCCCCGGTTCCGATGGCCCATTCGAAGTCGCGAATCACAGCCTTCAATGAGTCGGTCTTGGAGGTAGCGATGACCTCCAGAAAGCTGCTCCACACCTCCGCCGATACGCCTCTTGGCTTCTTGCTCTCCTTCAGGAGAAGGTGGATGCGTTTGATCGCGGAGCCTTCTTCATCGGGGCTCAGTTGAACCTGACGGATACCTTCCCACGTCGCAATTCCTGGGACACGCCAGCCCTGCTCGCATCCCGGCTTTGCCGTCGTCAGAAATCGAAACTTGAGCGCAACGTCAGGATTGGTCTTCCGATGAGCGCAAAAGTTCGCGATTGCCTGGACCGTCTTTCGGCTTCGCAGCGTAATGGCTCGCGTTCGCTTATGCACCTGCTGCACGGTGCGGCCCGTTTCTGTGGCATCGATCGTTGCCTCCCGGTAAACGAGGTCGAGGTCCTCACCCGCTTCCAGATCAAGGTACTGGCCCTCTACGAGGTTGAGCCAGGCCAGAGCTGTCGCAATGACCTGGTACACATACCCGTCGATGGCGGCTTGTGCATCTCGTCCGGGTTGCGGGGTGAATGCCATGCTGCCACCGTGGAGTCCCTTAACCTCCGCGCTACATGTCTCCGTAGCCCTTGATTTCATTAGCATAAGCCATACTTGACGTAAACGTCAAGTATGGCTAAAATGTCATATTGCTGGCAGAAAGAGAGAACGATGAACATCCCCACCTTTCAGCCAAATGGTCTCCTCCCGCCTGGAGATTATGAAGTGTCATTTGATGAGCTTCGCCAATCGGCGCTAGTCAGCGGCCCACCAGCGCGTTCGGAACAGAATGCGTGGGACAGCAGCTGGCGCACACGGTTGGTCGACAACCTCGAAGTACTCGCAAAGCAACTTTGGCAGGTTGGAATTCGTGAAATCTATGCCGACGGCTCGTTCGCTGAAGACAAGGATCATCCCAATGACATCGACGGCTATTTCGTGTGCGGCCTGCGGGATCTGGCTTCCGGGGATTTGGCACGCCAATTGAACCTGCTCGATCCATTCAAGGTGTGGACTTGGGATCCCTTGTCGAGAAAGCCCTATCGTGGCTATCCGAAAAGGCAACTGCCCATGTGGCACCGATATCGAGTTGAACTCTATCCGCATGTGCCGGCGCTTGGTTTGGGTTCGGGAATCTTGGACAGGTGGGGAAATGAGCTTGAGTTCCCGTCGGCATTTCGCCAGTCGCGGCGGGATGGCACCCCACGAGGCATCATCAAAATCAGATATGGAGGACTCCTATGATCCGCAACGAAGCTGAATATCAGAATGCTTCCGTGCGCCTTAAGGAAGAGCAGACTCGGTTAGCCGAACACCGGGCACGTCTGGAGACGACAGGAATGCCTCCAGATGAGATCAAGCGTGTCATTGATCCTATGGAGTCGTTTCATCTGCAACTGAAGGAGGAGGTTGAGAGCTACGAACGGCTGAAACGGGGCGAGTTCGACGAATTGGAGAATCTACGCGGGCTCGGTCATTTGCTTATTGCTCTTCGCATCGCTCAAGGCATATCCCAGCGCGAGCTCGCGCGACGGCTCGATGTCCACGAGTCCCAGGTTTCACGAGACGAGCGCAACGAGTATTTTGGGATCACGCTGGAACGCACAATCAAAATTCTCGATGCGCTGAACGTCCGGCTCCGAACCAGAGTTGAGGTCGAGCCAGAGAACCAAATGGCAATGGCATAGTCGCTCCGAGAAAGAAGCCTTTCGATGAATAAGGTCCTTTGGGCAATCGACAATGAGCTTGACGAAGCGAAGTTTGAGCGGCTTTGCGTCGATCTTTTGCGCCGCCAAGGGTTTCTCGACATCACGCCAATTGAACCGCAGGACGGTGGCCGCGATGCGGAAGAACTCCCGAGAAGCGGAAGAAGTCGAGAGGGACACCCCGCTTTCTTTCAATTCAGCAAGGAGGAGGACTGGAGGAGGAAACTCCGACGCGATGCCAGAAAGCTCGCTGGCCACAAATCCGAGATCGACACCTTTGTCTTTGTGACCAGTCGAAAGGCTCGCGGTGTCGACATCGATGCTCTGAAGACGGAGATCCGGGAAACATACGGTTGGACGCTGATCGTCTTTGCACGGGAATGGCTGCGTCTCCAGCTCGAGGAAGCAAATGCCGACCTTGCCGTCAAGTATCTGGGCACAGACGTCCTGAACCCTCCTCTTTCGCCGGCGGCTGCTGTCCTTCTAACAGAGCCGGGCGACCTGCAGCTCAAAGAGATCAATCAATTGATTGAGAGTGATCAGGCTGACGCGGCCGTGCTGCAGCTCAAGAGGTTGCTGGAGCGAAATCCCGAGCGCATCGAAGCCTCACAACTTCTCGCTTGGGCCTACTACAAGATGCATCGGTATGACGAGGCTCTTGCGGAGATCAATCGCACCATCAGGAGAGACGACAGGGCCGAATACCGTTCCATCCGCGCGTGCATCCTTGCGGAGAAGGGCATCCGAGATTCCGATCGGCCCTCCGTGCTGGAAGCGCGACGCGTCTTCGAAGGGCTGCTCACATCGCAGCCAGTGCATACCTTCCACATCTTCTACAACCTCGGCAATGTCCTTAGCGAACTCGGCGACTATGAAGCGGCGATCAAACGCTATCAAACCGCTACCGAGCTCGATGAGCGACAACCAATGGTCTGGAAGAATCTCGCGAGTGCATATCACCACGCAGGCAATCACGACGAAGAGATGAAGTGCTTCGACAGGGCGCTTGAATTGGATCCCAGACAGCCGGAAGCACTGATTTCGAAAGCCACCAGCGTCATCCTCGATTTCAAGAAGCCGAAAGAAGCCATCCCGCTCCTCGAGCTCGCGCTTACGCTCAATCCAGACACTCTCGCACGTTGGCCATACATCAGTTATTGGCTGGCGTTGGCTCACGAACAACTTGGCCATTTCGAAACAGCCCTTGACTACGCTGAGCAAGGATTGGATCACCGCCCTGGCGACGTTGCGACGAAGCGGCTGAAATCGCATCTCCTTCGAAAGCTTGCTCACAAAGACACGGCATGGATCGCCCGGGCACGAGCGTTCTGGCGTCAGGAGATCGAAGACGAGCCGCTTAGCTTCGACGCCCGCCGCAATCTTGCAAATCTTCATCTCTCCTCTGAAGAGCCAGCCGCAGCGTGGAAACTCATCGATGGATCATTCGAAGCCTTAGACATGGCAGATGTGTGTGCCCTACAGTCCGCAGGTTTTGCCGCGAAGTCCTGCTTAGAGGCTTTGTATTTCTTGCCACAATACGCGAACTTTCGTTCGCTGCAACCAATCTCCGAATATTGGGATACGAGCGACCCGCTGTTTGACCTTCCTTTCACCCCGCCGCCTGCTGAGTTCGTCGATCGCGCACTACGCACGTATCTCGCCGTACCGTTTGGCAATGGCATGAGGTTTCTGAATAAGGCGAAGGACCGAAACGATCCGGCCGTGCTCGCAGAGTTTTTCGATTTGGTTCGAGATGGCGTCCGTATAGCTGTCAGTCAGGCAGCGCGTCCTCTGGCACGAACCGTTCCCGCTAAGGAGGACGGCATAGATGCTTTGGCGGTCAAAACAACCGAAATCATGATGTTCATGGCTCTGGCGGCGTTGCGCGAGTTTGGCAAGCAGCGAGGATACATCATGGGCTATTTCGAGGTCCTCCCTGCGTCAAGCGCGCAGGCTTTGAGTGCCTATGATGAGGTCCGGTTGCACAATGACGTCATGATCGATACTTTCACAGTCCTCAACGAAGAACTGGCGATACTGAAAGCCATGCCACTCATCGGCTCGGATTAGTCACGATAAGTCGGCCAGTGTTTACAAATGAGTCTGGGTAACGTTTCGGGTTCGTCGCACGACTCCTGAAGGATCACGGGCACTACGGCGTTTACTCGCTGAATAACATTACGGCACGCCTTCGGCGTGGATGCTACTTTGCAAATTCAGCCTGTCCGTGGCAGCGGCCATTGCATTGGGTGGCAGCATACCGTTGCACCCATGGCAGCATTTGATTGAAGCGGGTAGCAGAATTCATTGTATTCAACACTGGGCGGCTGCGGCTGTAGACGCTTCACTCTGGCTTCGCTCGGCGGCGCGCTCTACCTGGCGTTTATCCGAAGCCTTCTGCGCGTCCGCACGAAGCGTGGCAGCGTACTCGGTGAGTCCGCGCACTGTGAGGTGCTTCGTCTCCTCGTAGTGCTCGAGCGCCTGCTCCTCGCCGATATAGCGAAAGAGATTGCGAGCGAGATTTCCCCCTGGATTCGCTTTGGCTCGGCGCACAAGAGCCGCCGTGACAGCTT